>Ga0265334_10000501_pt1 | contig 20131 bp, 16 predicted proteins | sample 42023metaG_FD_192442 | JGI IMG/M metagenome (GOLD analysis project Ga0265334, IMG submission 192442) | Rhizosphere microbial communities from Carex aquatilis grown in University of Washington, Seatle, WA, United States - 4-20-23 metaG | ecosystem: Host-associated > Plants > Roots > Rhizosphere... | reverse complement strand
TAACGGCGCCCCCCCACAAGTGGATCGGGGCCCCGAGGGACCCCAAGGGCTGGCATGTAACATGCTTATAAAGTCCCCGAAATGTTTTTTACGCCCCCGTCAGATTATTTTGAGGGATGGCGAATCGGCCGGGGGGGGGAGGCCCCCGGGCCTTGTAAGTGTGAACGGCACCGGCCGATAATGCGCAACATCCCACGACAGAAGCGACGGAGTTGAACCATGCAAAACATCACGGTGACGGCCTCGGCTTATCCAACCCAACCGGACCTGACGGTCCTCTCGGTCGAGGGCTTCCTCGACACGAACACCGCCCCTGAATTTGAGCGGGTCTTCCAGACCGCCTTGGGCGAGCGGCGCTTCAACCTGATCATCGACCTGAAGAAGGTCGAATACATCAGCAGCGCGGGTTGGGGAATCTTCGTGGGCGAGATGAAGCGCATCCGCGGCCAAAAGGGCAACCTCTTCCTGGCCGGCATGAACCCCGAGGTGTTGGAAACCTACGACCTCTTGGAGTTCGACTCCATCATCAAGGCCTTCCCGTCCACCCAGGAGGCGGTCGTCCAGGGGTTCAAGCGGTCCGGTGCGGTCCTCGTCGCGCCCAAGGCTTCCACCCCCAAGCGGCGCGCGAAGGGCGCGGTCGAGGCGGAGGCTACCCCGGTCGAATCCCTGTCGATCCCGGCGCCCCGGAAAGCCCCCTGGCCCTTCAGGCTCCTCCTGCCCTGGCAGTGGTTTTAACCCGGATTCCCCCGGGATCCTTGGGATCCCGCGGATGATCAAAAGAAACGAGACACAACGTCATGGGGCTCTTCAACGGGATCTCCTCGCTGCTGGGGAAGGAATCCGATTATTCGTCTGAATATAAGAGGTTTAGGAAAGCCGTGGACCAACACCCTTCGGATGAGGGCCTTCGGTTCCAATTCATCAAATTTTGCCTGCTCAACCGGATCACGGGCCGGGGAACCCACGCGGACCATATCCAGGAAGCCTTGGGCCTTTTCGAGTCCATCCAAAACTCGGAAGCCTTCGACCTCCAATGCCATTACCTCGTGGGGAAGTACTACCAGGAGGAAAAAAACCCCCGGAAGGCCTACCAGGTCTACTTGGACGCCCTTAAACGGTTCAACCGGATGGTGACCGCGAACCCCGGACTCAAGAACGACAATGCGGACCAGGCCTATTCCGTTTCCTTGAACCTCATGACCCTCCAATCGGATCCCGTGGATCCCGAGGTGGAGAAATGCTTCAAGACCATCCGGAAATCCCTCCCGCTCAACCTCAAGCGGATCGAGTTCGACGCCGAGCGGGCGAAACCCGTGCCGGATCCGATCCGCATCAAGCACTTGGCCGCTGAAATCCGCAAGCTCAAGGCCGATGAGGATAAGACGTCCGAGGGAATCCCGGCCGCCCAGATTACGGTTTCCGGCTCACCGACGTTGATCGAGCCCCAAAAAGCAGATCCGGGCCCCCGGCGTGAACCAACGCCGACCCCCATCGGATCGGCCAAATCCGGACCCGGAAAACTGGAGATCCCGCTCCGTGAGATCAAGGAACCCGTGAGGGAGACCCGGCCGACGTCCTCCTACATGGAACCGCCCCAAGGCGTTTCTTACATGGCTCATGAGAACAATATGTGGCTGGGCCCCTATACGCCGGCCGAGCTGCAAACCATGGGCTTTTTGAAGGCCACCACTTGGGTTTGCCTGTTCGGGACCCAAAACGTCGTCCAGGCGTTTGAAGTGCCCGATCTCCAAGCGGTCCTGCAGCAACCCGTCATCACCAAACCCCACCGATCGAAGGGCGCCGTCCGCTGACCGGAGTCCCGCCGACCATTATTTTCCCGATGGACCCCCGCGCCCCTTGGATTGAAATCCCATGAACGCCCCCTTTCGGCGTCCAGGTTTTTCGGTTACCTTAAGGGTCTGTTCATCATGCTTGAGTTGGAGACCCACTTTTGAGCGACTTGAGCGGGAATATCCGCCCCACCCTCCTGCTTTTCCTGCGAGCCTTGATCCTCGGGTTAATGGGAGGGCTGTGCTTGGGGGCCCTGGCGGGCATCGCCCAAAAAAGCCTCGGGGTCCGGACCTGGGCCCTTCCCTTCGACCTTTTCGTGGGGGCCGGCTTCGGCCTAGTCGCCGGATGGTGTTTGGCCCTCCAAACACTGGTGATCCGGCTCTTTCGGGGACTGTTCGGTGTCTTCGCCGATCGGACTCCTTGGCCGGGCGATGACCGGGCCTCCCTTTGGGTAGGTCAGATGGACTCGAATTTCCGGGATGCGGCCGAACGGACCGGGGGATTCCTCCGTTGGATCCTGGGCAAATGGATGAGGCGCCGGTTGACGAAAGCCGGGCCCTTCATCGACCGGGTGGAACGACTGAAGCGCCAGCCGCCCGGATGGCGGCAACCCGGGGAGCCCTCGGGTGGAGCCTCCGGTTTGGCGTACAGGGCCCTCTCCTTACTCCTGGAACCGATCCATCGGGCCTTCGCCGCGGCTTACCTCATCCTGCTCGTGGCGGCGGCCCTTTTTTGGGTCCTGCCGTTTGTGACGGGTTGAAGACTCGCTCGGGGGATCCCATGGCCGAAATCGAACTGTTCTCCCGTTGGAAGGAAGGACAATCCCATTGGGATGACGACGAGTTCCTCGCTTCGCTCCATTCCCTGATGCGGTTGCGCTACAAACGGTTGAACGCCCGAGTCGCCAAGATCCTCGCGGAGGCCTTTGGCTCCCTCCGGAACCCGAGGCTCCTGGACATCGGGTGCGGCCGGGGGGATTTCGGCGCCTTCCTCGAGTCCCAGTGTCTCGGCGCCGGTTGGACCTATTTCGGCCTGGAGCCCTCCGCGGAACAATTGGCCCACCGGGTGGAATGCGGCCTACCCCGGCACCTGGTTCAGGGGGCCGCCGAGCGCCTTCCCTTCGCGGACATGAGCATGGACGGCGTGTTGTTGAAGGAAATGCTGGACCATTGTTGGGACCCCGGGGCCGTCTTCCGCGAATGCTACAGGACCCTCAAGCCCGGGGGGCTGCTGGTGGTCACCTTGACCAATGACCGGTCCTGGTTCAAGCGGCTCCTCCCTGGGGTCAACCAGCGCTTGAAATCCACGCAACACGACCATCTCCACTTTTTCGGCCCCGAGGAACTGGCCCGGACCGTGGCGGCGGCCCGGTTTGACACCCCCCAACTCCAAACCTATAATCATTTGAAATTACCGCGCTTCCTCGAAAAAGCAACGGCGTTACTGGGCCCGCTGGGCCAGGAGGCCCTGCTGGAGGTTGGAGACGCCCTCGGGCGGGTCCTGGCTTCCGATTCGGGGGGGGGCATGCTATTGAAAGCCCGGCGCCCCTTGGAGAACCGACCGTGACCCAACCTTCCCCTGTTTCCCCCGAACTGCTCACCCTCCTGGTTTGCCCCAACTGCGGTTCCGCCCTGCGGGCCCGCGAAACCGATCTGGAATGCTACGCCTGCCATCGGGCTTACCCCGTGAAGGAAGGTATCCCATCCCTCCTGCCAGATCCTCCCAAGGGCCGTTGAATCGCCGGACTTCCGGTCGCAGCCCGGAATCGACCGAAAGCCCCCAACGACCCATTCCAAAAAGCCACCCATCCACTCAACCGAAGCGGCATTTCATCGCGAGTTGGCTCCTCTTGGCCTCGGCGCTCACCGCCTTTTGGGTCGGGACCGGTCCGTTCGCCCCGGGCCTCCGAGGCAACCTCGACCCGATGACTTGGCGTCTCGCCTCAGGGTTGTCCTATGGCGCCTGGATCCTCCTGGAGATCTGCTTCTTCCGGTTCGTGACCCGGGAGAATTGGCGGGACGGGCTTTTCCCGATCGCGGTTTCCCAGGCACCCTTCTGGGCAATGGCCCTTGGGCCAGGTTGGTTGGATCTCACCCAATGGCCCCCCCCGCCCCAATACTATCTCCTCCGCCAAGCCCAAATGGTTTTCGGCCTCATTTGGATGGCCCACTTGTTCCTCTATATCGGTTGGACCGGTCGGCGGGCGGTTAAAACGAACCGCATGGGGATCCCGATCCTTTTCGGGTTCCTCTCGTTGTTCCTGTTCATCGGGGCGACCTGGCATACCCTGGAATGCGCGCCCTCGGGGGACGAGCCGCATTATCTCCTCGTCATGGAAAGCCTGGTCCGGGACGGGGATTTGGACCTCGCCAATAATTACGCCCGGGAAGATTGGCTGAAATTTTACGACCGGGGAACCCTCCAACCCCAACCCTCGGAATTCCTCACGCCGGATGGAAAACGATACGCCCTCCATCCCTTGGGGCCCATCCTGGCCGCCTTGCCGGGATATTTCCTGGCGGGACGGGCGGGCGCTGCTTGGACGATGTCGGTCCTGGCTTCCCTGGCCGTCACCCTGACGCTTTTGACCGGGGAAGCGGTCGGGTTTCGGCGCGCGACCCTTACCCGGATGGGTTGGGTCGCCCTCGGGTCCAGCCCCTTGATGCTTTTTTCCGGCTTGGTTTTCTCGGAGGTGCCGTCCGCGGCTTGCTTGGCGCTCGGGACTTGGGCGGGCATCCGTAAAAAATGGGTCCTGTCCGGCGGGGCGGCCGGGATCAGCCTGTGGATGCATGTGCGGAACGCCGCCGGGATCCTCCCCGTGGCCTTGTGCGTCCTTTGGGTCTTGGCGGCGGACGCCACCCACCGACGGGCGGCCTGGAAATGGTCCCTGGCCGCGATCGGGCCGCTCCTGATTTTGTTCGCCTTCAACCGGTGTTTGTTTGGATCTTGGAACCTACAGGTCGTTCGGGAACAGGGACAAACCCTCCAATTCACCCTCCGCCACTTGTTCACCATGGGATTGGCGCACTGGACCGACCAACAATCGGGTCTTTGGCCCCGCTTTCCCATCTTTCTATTGGCCTGGTACGGGTTGGGGAAAATGTTGAGGGCCCAGTGGACGGTGGTACGCCTGGCGGCTTGGTCGTCCCTCGTTTATTTCACGCTCCTTTGTTCTTTCTTCCACCTGGGGGGCCCCCCCGCGGCCCGTTATTTCGTCCCGATCACCCCCTGGCTCCTCCTAGCGTTGGGTTACACTTTCGAGGACCTGGGGGAATCCGGCGCCCTTTTCCGGGTCTCAACCGTCCTCATGGGCTTTGGGTTCGTGGTCAACGGCCTGCTCGCGGCCATCCCCTGGATGCGTTCGGACCCGACCGGTGAGGGTTGGATGTGGGTCCTGGCCCGGTACCTGACGGGATGGCCCATCCCCCAATGGCTTCCTTCCTTCCCGTTCGAGGGAGTGGTGACGGTCCAAACTTATGGCTTGGCCCTGGGATGGGTCGCGGCGGCCCTCGGGGCGGCGTGGGTTCTGTCCAACCGTCGGCCTCTCCCAAACGCGAAGGGGAATCCCCATGACCCCCAACCCTAAGACCGGACCCGCCCGGGTGCTTCGGATCGGGTTGGATGCCCGGCTGGCCTTCCGTCGGGGGGTGGGGACCTACGCCGCCCAGCTGGCTTTGGCCCTGGCGGAGCGGGAACGGGGCCTGGAACTCTTCCTCCTGTCCGCCCCTCCCGAGTTGAAGGAACTCCTCAAGGGTTCCAAGGCCCAATTTAGGGATCCGTCGCCCCGCCAACCGGCATTGTACGAGCAGACGGCCCTTCCGGCCCTGGCCCGCCGGGAGCGACTCGACCTTCTCCATTACACCGACAACACGGCCTCGGTCTTTTGGGAGACGCCCTACGTCCTGACGCTCCACGACACCATGATGACCCGGCCTCTTTCGGAAACCGTGGACCACCCCACGTTCCGGCAGAGGTTCTTGTTCCTTTACAAGCGTTGGGCCGCGCCCGAGTCCGCGCGGGGGGCCCGGATGGTCGTGACCATCTCTAAATTCTCGAAGGATTCCATCGTGAGGAAGTTCTCGGTGGATCCCGACCGCGTTCGGGTGGTGCCCGAGGGAGTGGAGGTGGAAGCCTACCGGCGGCCTGCCGGTTGGCCCAAACCCGGGGCGGGACCGGTACGCCTCTTGGCCCAGGGCGCCGTGGATCCTCGGAAGAACGTCCCCAACATCCTCCGGACAGCCCAAGTGTTGAAACGGGGCGGGATCTCCTTCCGCCTCCGGATCATCGGGGCCCCCCGGGAGGAATTCGAGCGGGCGGGTTATGTGGCCCTGGCCCAGAAATGGGGCGTGGCGAACGAGGTCGAATGGGCTGGGTGGGTGGGGGCCGACCAATTGGCCCGCCAGTATTGGGACGCCGACCTGTTCTTTTATCCCTCCCTTTGGGAAGGGTTCGGCCTTCCCGTTTTGGAGGCCTTCGCCGCAGGAACGCCGGTGGTGACCTCCAACGGAAGCTCCCTGCCCGAAGTCGCGGGGGACGCGGCGTTGTTGGTGCGGCCGGACGACCCGGAGGCCATGGGCGCGGGGATCCTCGGGCTACTCAAGCGTCCCGCCCGGCTTCGAGCCTTTGCCGCCAAGGGAATCCGACGGGCCAAGTCCTTCACCTGGGAAGCCACGGCGGATTTGACGGCGGCCCTTTACCATGAGGCCGCGGAGGGGTTCCGATGATACCCCGTTGGGATTGGGTGACGGCGATCCGCTTCGCGTGGGTGACCCTTTGGGTCCAGCTGTTCGGGGGACCTTGGGTCGGGCTTCTGGCCCCGATCGGGGCGCGGTCCCCGGGGGTATTCGGCCTGGCCCTGGAAATCCTTTGGGTCCTTTTCCTCACGACTTTTGACTCGGCCTTGACCGGTGGGGAAGTCGGGGCCTCCCTGCGACGGGTCAGTTGGAGCGTCCTCCCGTTTCTCCTCCTGGGCCTGGGTTGGAATTGGATCCCCCTGGGATCCTATCCGGTCCAGGATTTTCCACTCCGCAAGGCCGAGATCGCCTGGGGCATCCTTTGGGTCGGCCACTTGGCTTGGTTCACCCTCCTGGCGGTCCGAACAGCTTTAGGGTCCAAGGGCCGGAAGGTTTGGGCGGTCTTCGGGGCGGCGGGTCTCCTGTTCTTCACGGGAACGTCATTGCAAACCCTACGCTGTGACCTGACGGGGGATGAGCCACATTATCTCCTGATGGCCCACAGTCTCTGGGTCGACGGGGACCTGGAGCTTTCCAACAACTACCGCCAAAACGACGCCCGGGCTTTCTATGCGCGGGGGACCTTGGAACCCCAAGGGAACGAGCATGTCTTGGCCGATGGGCGTCGTTACAGCCACCACCCGCTCGGCCCGGTCCTGGTTTTCCTCCCGGGTTTCATCCTGGCGGGCCGGTTGGGCGCGTCCCTGACCCTGGTGGCGGTGACCTGCGGAACCCTGGCGGGGTTGCTCGCCTGGTTGGGGGCCCTGGGCTTCAAGCCGTTGGTCGTGGAACAAGTGGGGTGGATCGCCCTTTTCGCCAGCCCCTTCCTTCTTTATGAGGGTCTCCTTTTTCCTGAAATGTTGACTGCGGGGGCCTTGGTGGCCCTGGGTTGGGCCTTGAAAGAAAAAAAGGCCTACAGCGCCGGCCTGGTCCTGGGGATCCTGTTATGGATCCACAACCGCAACGTGCTATTGGTGATCCCGGCCTTGGGGTTGTTGGGATGGGCCGGCACCCGTGCGACACTTTCCGGGAGGGAAGCGCGGCGGATCCTTGGGGGACTCCTGACCCTGGCCCTGCCCTTGGCCTGGACCTTCCATGAACTTTATGGGGTTTGGACGCCTTTGGGGGCGCATCACGAGGGGATGGGAAGCTTGTTCCCATTCGACCGGTTTGGGGTCAACTTTCCGGGTTTGCTGACCGACCAGGAAGCGGGCCTTTGGTCTTATTTCCCGATCCTGGCGCTGGTTCCCGCCGGGTGGGTCCTTGGGTGGAAGCGCGGATCGGGGTTGTGGCGTTCGGCGTCGATCGTCCTGTTGGTTTATTATGGCTCCATGAGTTTCTACGAGAACCTGGGGCTCCAGCCCGCGGCCCGTTTTTTGGCACCCCTGACGCCCCTCTTGTTGGCCGTCCTGGCGCCGGCCCTGGAGGCACTGGAAAAATCCAAGAAACCTTGGCGCGTCACGGCCATGGGGTTGTTCGGGATTTCCGCGGGTCTCAACCTATCCTTGGCGGCCCTCCCCTGGATGCGCTACAACCCCCTGAAAGGTTCGTCTTGGGTCCTCCAATTGGGACAGGATCTCACGGGCTGGCCCTTGCCCCAAGGGGCGCCTTCGTTCCACGCGCTCCCGATTGAAACGAGATCTTACCTCCTCGGTTGGGGCGCTTTGGTGGCCGTCGCTCTCCTGACGGCTTGGTTCGTCCGGGATTCGCGCCGGCGAAAGGCGCCCCGATGAAGATCCTGGTCCTCGCGGCCCTCGTGCCCTATCCCCCCCACGATGGGGATAAGTTGAGGCTTTTCCATTTCCTGGACCAGTTCCGGCGCCAGGGACACCAGGTCGACCTGTTCTGCCTGACCCGAGTGAAGAAGGATTTCCGGCAAGCCCAAGCCCTCCGGCCCTGGGTCCGTAAACTCCACTTGGAGAGCCTGTCCGATTTCGAGCTGGCCCTGAACTTGGCGGGTGGAACTTTCGTGGGCCAGTCCTGGAACGTCGCGGCCTTCCACTCCCCGAAGTTCCGGGAAGCCTTGGCCGCCCATGCCACGACCCGGGAGGGCGCCGGGACCGGCGCGGTGATGGCCCACCGGCTCCGGATGGCACCCTACGCGGACCATTTCCTTCGGGAACGCGCGAAGGCGCATCCCGGCGAGGCCCGGCCGGCCTACTTCCTCGACTTGACCGATAGCCTGTCGGGTTACTCGAGGCAAGCCTCCGCTTGCCCCGGTTTTCCCAGGTTAAAAAAATGGGCCGCCCATTGGGACGCCTATGCCCTTGAGGCGGAAGAACGCGATGGGGCCCGGAAAGCGGATCAGACCTGGGTGGTGGCGGAATCCGAAATGGGGGAGATGGTGGCCCTGGGGGCGGATCCGTCCAGGGTTCGGGTGATCCCCAATGGGGTGGAACGGTCCAAGGGACCCGGGCGTTTTTCCCGTCCGGACCTTGCGCCTCCCGGCGCGCCTCTGGTTGTTTTCGCGGGTAACCTCGGTTACGCGCCCAACGAGGACGCCGTCCGGCACTTCGCCCGGAACCTTTGGCCCACCATCCACCAAGCCGTTCCAGAGGCTGTCTTCGCCGCGGTGGGGGGGTGGCCCCGTTCGGGCCTTCGGGCACTCGATAATGGGATGGACCTGCGGATCCGTGGGTATGTCCCCATCTTGGAACCGTACCTCCGTCACGCGACCCTTTCCGTGGCCCCCTTAAGGGTGGCCGCGGGGTTCCAAAACAAGGTCGCCCTTTCGCTGGCCGCCGGCGTTCCAGTGGTGGCCACCCCCTTGGCCTTGCGGGGATTGCCGAAGGGGAATTGGGGCGGCGTCTTGGCCCGGGAAGCTGACGGTTCCTTTTCGGAAGCCGTGATCGGTCTTTTGAAACGGCCTGCCCGAGTCCAAGCATTGGCCAGGAAAACCGGGACGGTTTGGGTCCGGCGATTCGGTTGGGACCAAGTGGGACGCCAAATCCAAGTGGCCTTACGACAGGCGGCCGCGGCCCAAAAAGTCGTTCGGCGGTAACCGGATGACCGTGGTAAAAAGGTTGGCGCGGCTATTCCATTGATTTTTGAACCGAGGAATATCGGCCAGGGCCGGGCTTAGGAATTCGGGTAGGCAATCCAGTCGAAATAAGGGCTCCCATGTGCGGCATCGCGGGGTTCATCCAAATCAAGGCGGGGAAGGGCCTGACCGGCTCGGACCTGCGGGCCATGACCGGCGCGATCCGTCACCGAGGTCCCGACGAGGACGGCTATTACGAGAAGGCCCCCGTGGGCCTGGGCATGCGCCGCCTTTCCATCGTGGACGTGGCGGGCGGGTCCCAACCCATCGCCAACGAACGGGGCACCGTTTGGACGGTCTTCAACGGCGAGATCTACAACCATTTAGAGATCCGCCGGGAGCTGGAGGAGGCAGGCCACCATTTCCGGACGAAATCGGACACCGAGGTCCTGGTCCACGGTTACGAGGAATGGGGCGACTCATTCCTGGGGCGGCTCCGGGGCATGTTCGCCTTCGCGCTTTGGGATGAGACCTACCGCAAGCTGCTGGTGGTTCGCGACCCCTTCGGCATCAAGCCGCTTTATTACGCCACCCACGCGGGGTGCCTGTTGTTCGGAAGTGAGATCAAGGCGCTCCTGGCGGCCAAGGGTTTTCCCCGAACGGTGGACCGGCGTTCCCTCCTGGCGCTTCTCACCCTCCAATACATCCCGGCGCCTGACACCCCCTTCAAGGGAGTGCGGAAACTCCCGCCCGGCCATGTCCTCACCTGCCAAGCCGGGAAGGTCACGGTTCGACCCTATGGGAGCCTTCCGGGCGGGCTGGAGGCCGGACCTCCCCCCTACGGCCCCGAAAGCGAATGGGTGGATGCCCTGTCCCTCCGGCTTTTCGCCTCCGTCAAGGAACAGCTCATGTCGGACGTCCCCTTGGGGGCCTTCCTGTCCGGAGGGGTGGATTCCTCCCTCATCGTGGCGTCGGTGGTCCACCAAACCCACAAGGCGATTCGGACCTATTCGGTGGGATTTCCCGGGGGCAAGGACTTCAACGAATTGTCCTACGCCCGGAAGGTGGCCCAACAGCTCCAATGTCCCCACCGGGAAATGACGGTGGAACCCGGCATGTTGCCGGAACTCATGCCCAAGTTGGCCCGTTTCCTGGATGACCCGGTGGTGGACCCAGCGGTGATCCCCACTTTCCTGGTTTCACTTTTCGCGCGGCAGGAAGTCAAGGTGGTCCTCTCGGGGGAGGGCGCCGACGAGCTGTTTGGGGGTTACCGCCGTTATGCCTACGACCGGAACCTCGGAGGGGCGGCCCGGAGCCTTCCGGGTTGGTTCCGGAACCGGGTGATGCCCTTCCTCTTACGGGGCCGCAAAGAGCGCGTTCGGCAAGCATGGGACGCCCTGGCGGAGCAGGATCTCCTGAAACGCCACTTGACTTGGGCGCGCCTCTCCACAGATGAGACGCTTCGATCCATCCTGGGCCCCAAGTTGGAATTTGAGGCGGAAGGACTGAAGGTGGAGGAATCCTTCGCCAAGGTCCTGGAGGAGGCCCGAAACCGCCCAGGGGGGGACCTGAACCGGATGTTGTACTTGGACCTCAAGACCTGGCTTCCGGAGGACCTGCTGAACAAGGTGGATCGGATGAGCATGGCGGCTTCCCTGGAAGCCCGGGTGCCCTACTTGGATCCCCGGGTGGTGGAGTTCGCTTTCCAAATCCCCGAAAACCTGAAGGTGAAGGGCGGGGTGGGGAAATACCTCTTAAAAGAAGTGGCCCGCAAGTACCTTCCCACGGAGATTGTGGACCGTCCGAAACAAGGGTTCGCGGTCCCCTTGGCCCCATGGTTTAGAAAAGAGCTCAAGCCCCTCCTGAGGGACACCCTTTCGGTGGAACGTTTAAGGCGAAGGGGCCTCTTTGATCCAGAAGCGGTTCAAGGGTTGATTGGGGAACACCTCGGCGGTCGGGAAGACCACCATCTCCTTTTATTTGGGCTTCTGATGCTGGAATGGTGGCACCAGGAGTTCATCGATGCGAGTTAGGCCCTAGAATAAATCGTCGAATTCAAAGGGTTATTGATGGTTTAAGGCGAAACCTAAAAAACCCTGGTCGAGTTTTAAGGCCCCCATGAAAGCCTTTAAAACGAGGGATATTAATATGATCCCTGTTTGGAAATCTGAGAAACGCCCAATTTTATAGGGGTTATCACAGTTTGACAGTCTAAAACTCCCCCCGGTACAATACGCGACTCTTGCGCCCGAATTCCCGGAAGCGTCTTGGGATGGGCTTAACAAAAAACTAGACAAATTTGGAGCTTTTGATCCCATGATTACGGCCATCGACCTACGTGTGGGCAGACTTGCCGAGATCGACGGAAAACTCTACCGTTGCACCTTTTACCAAGGGGTGAAGCCCGCCAAGGGCGGGGGTTTCGTCCGTCTCAAGTTCAAGGAAGTGGAAACCGGGAACCAGATCGAGCGTTGCCTGGATACCGAGGAGAAGGTCGCCGAACCCGATGTGGAGGACAAGGAGATGCAGTTCCTCTACAAACAGGGGGAGAACTTTGTGTTCATGGATTTGGCCAGCTATGAGCAATATGAATTGACCCCGAACGAGGTGGGGGACGCCTGGCAGTTCATGCGGGATGAGATGAAAGTGGACATGCTCTTTTACAAGGGCCGTCCCGCTTCCATTGAATTGCCGATCAACGTGGAATTGAAGGTCAAGTACAGCGAACAGTGGGTCAAGGGGGATACGGCGACCGGTTCCATGAAACCCGCCACCCTCGAAACCGGGGCCCAGGTCCTGGTGCCGCTTTTCATCAAGGAAGGTGAGACGATCCGGATCGATACCCGGACCGGTGAGTACAAGGACCGCGTCAACAAATAGACGCTGGAACCCCCACGGGAGAGACCACGAATGTCCAACGGAACCGAAAAAGAAAAGGTCAACGGCGGCGCGGGCAAGGAAAAGGCCAAGAAGCCCCTGGTGCCCCCGGCGGCTCCCAAGCTCCGGGTCAGCCCCAAACTGTCCCTGCTCCAGGACGTCATCGCCCTGATGGGCGAGGCTCAAATCAACGAGATCCTATTCGAGCAGGGCGGGGTCAAGATCCACCTGCGGAAGGGTTATGGCCCGCCCCTTGAGGCTTCCATGGGGTCCCAGGGGATGCAACCCCCCCAAGCCCAACCGATGCCCCAACTGGCCCCGGCCCAATTGCCGATCACCGTGCCTCCGGGCGCCTCGGCGGCCGGGGACGACAAGACCCTGACCGTCACGGCCCCCATGGTGGGGACGTTCTACCGGTCCCCCGCGCCCGACGCGAAACCCTTCCTCCAGGAAGGCGGTCGCGTCGAGGCCGGGCAGGTGTTCTGCATCATCGAGGCCATGAAACTGATGAACGAGATCAAGTCCGAGGTCTCGGGCAAGGTCGTGAAGATCCTGGTGCAGAACGGCCAAGCCATCGAATTCGGCCAACCCCTCTTGGTCGTCGACCCCAGCTGACGGGGATCCCCCGACAAACGCCGAATCCACACCCAGATGGGAGCCCCTGAACGTGTTCAAGAAAATCCTCATCGCCAACCGCGGCGAAATCGCCCTGCGAATCATCCGCGCCTGCAAGGAATTGGGGGTCAAAACCGTCGCCGTCCATTCGGAGGCCGACGCGGATTCCCTCCATGTGCACTTGGCCGACGAAAGCGTCTGCATCGGCAGGGCCTCCAGCCGTGAAAGCTACCTCAACATCCCGGCGGTGATCTCGGCCGCCGAGGTCACGGACGCCGAGGCCATCCACCCGGGCTACGGCTTCCTGGCCGAGAACGCCCATTTCGCCGAAGTCTGCGCGTCCTGCCAAATCAAGTTCATCGGCCCCAAACCGGAAGTCATGCGGTTGATGGGCGACAAGGTCGCCGCCTTGCAGACCGCGCGCCGGGCGGGCGTGCCCACGACCCCGGGATCGGACGGGCCGGTCAAGGACGAGAAGCAGGCCCTGGAGATCGCCAAGCGCATCAAATACCCCGTCATCATCAAGGCCACCGCCGGCGGCGGCGGCAAGGGCATGAGGATCGCCCACACGGACGTTTCCCTGACCAAGGCCTTCCAGACCGCGCGCGCCGAAGCCGAGGCGGCCTTCGGAAACCCTGAGGTCTACCTGGAGAAGTACCTGGAAGAGCCCCGGCACATTGAGGTCCAGATCCTGGGGGATGAGTACGGAAACCTCGTGCATTTGGGCGAGCGGGATTGCACCATCCAGCGGAGCCACCAAAAACTGCTGGAAGAGGCCCCTTCACCGGCCATTTCCGCCCGGCAACGCAAGCTGATCGGCAAGTACGCCTTGAAACTGGCCAAGTTGGTGAGGTACTCCTCCGCCGGGACCATCGAATTCCTCATGGACAAGAACGGGGACTTCTTCTTCATGGAGATGAACACGCGGATCCAGGTGGAACACCCTGTCACCGAGGCCGTCATGGGCGTGGACATCATGAAGGACCAGATCCGGGTGGCCGCAGGGGAAAAACTGGATTATCCCAAAGCCTTCCTGGAGCCCCGGGGCCATTCCATCGAATGCCGCATCAACGCGGAGGATCCTGAACACGGCTTCCGGCCCAGCCCCGGGACCATCACCAGCCTCCATATGCCCGGGGGACCCGGGATCCGGGTGGACAGCCACCTTTTCCAGGGCTACAAGGTGCCGCCCTATTACGACTCCCTGCTCGCCAAGGTCATTTCCCACGGGCCCACCCGTGAGGTCGCCATCCAACGGATGGTCCGGGCCCTCGACGAGATGATCGTGGAAGGCGTCCATACCACCGCTCCCTTCCTCCGGAGGGTCCTGACCAGCGATCTGTTCCGGCGCGGCCAGTTCTCCACCAATTTCGTTGAACGATTCATTACGGATAAAGCCGACCATACCAAGGGGGCATCCAGTTGAAGATCACCGTTTATTTCTCCGCGTCCGAGGCCAAGCCCGGCGTGGTGGCCAAATCCACCGTGGTTTATGGGGACGTCCTGCGATTCGGCACGACGGTCGCCACGTTCCTTTACCACGGCGCCGCCGGCGTTTCCGTTCATCCGGATCCTGGTGCGGCCAAAAAGGCCTTCGCGAAGCTGAAAAGGGGCGAAGGCTTGCTGGCGGGGGAGCGTGACGGCGAGAAGATCCCGGGGTTCCACCTCAGCGGGTCCCCGTTGGAGTCCTCCCGGGACAAGATCAAGGGCCGGACCATCTGCTTCAGCTCGCCCGACGCCGCGGGGTTCCTGAAAGCCACCCAGGGCGCGGAGAAGGTCTTTTTGGGCGGGATCGTCAACCTGGGCAGCGTCTATGAGTCCGCACTCCGGAGCGGTAAGGACATCGTCGTCATCGCGGCCGGCTACGAGGGAAAGCCCACGCTCCCTGATACGGTCTTCGCCGGGTTGGTGGCGGATTTCCTCCAGAACACCGTGGCGAGCCACCCCATTGAGTTGGCCGAGTCCGCCAAGAAGGCCGTGGCCGACGCGAAAGCCTGGCAAGGAAGGCTGATCGACCTCATGCGAGGAAGCGATGAGGGGAAAATGTTGGCGCGGGTCGGTTGCGAGAAGGACGTGGATTTCGCGGCGAAGTTGAGCCGGCTCTCAAGCGCTCCCGTACTCCAGGACGGCCTCTTCGTCCGGGATCTCCCGCCCAAATTCATCCCCCGTGCGCCGGGGGAAGGCGTCCCGCCGGCACCCCGGAAGGGAAAGCCCATCAAGGTCCAAGTGCCGCTCTTCCCGAAAAACCCCGAGCACCCGACGCCGGGCCAGCTTTCCAAGGCGGCGGCCATCACGGCCAAGGCCGCGTCGAGCGTGAAGACCGCACCGGTCACTCCCTTGGTGGTCCCGGAGGCCGGAAAGAAAAAGGGCGCGAAGAACGGCGGTAAGAAGCTCCCGCTCTTCAGCAAAAAAACCGTGGCTCCCCTGCAGCTTAAGGCCCAGGTCCACCATGGGCATGGGGCCCAGGCGGCCACCGACGCCCTCAAGGCCGCCCTCTCGAAGTTGGACGCCAAAGCCGCCAAGGCGACGGCCCTGGCCGCCAAAAAAAGCGCGGCGGCCGCACGGCTCCTCTCAAAAACGCAGGCGGCCGCGGCCAAATCCCAGGCCCCCAAAATCCTGAAACCGACGCCCAAGGCGGTTCCGGTGAAGGGCGCCAAGACGGCTCCCGCCCCCACTAAAGTCAAAACCGCGAAGGCCAAACCGGCCGCCCGGAAGAAATGACGGTTCCCCGGACGGCCTCCCAAGGGCTTTGGCGGGCGTTGGACGCCAACGCCAATCGGGTCCGGGAGGGTCTGCGCGTGGCCGAGGATGTGGCCCGGTTCCTTTGGGACGACCCCCGCCTGACCCGATCCCTCAAAAAAATCCGCCATGGAGTCACCGGGGCCGAGAAGCGTCTATTCACTTCGGCCGCCCGGAGGGTCCGTTCCCGGGATGTGGAGGGGGACCTGGGACGGGGGAATTTGGAGGCCTCCGAGCGGATCCGCCGGAACCCGTCCGACTTGTTTCGCGCCAACCTGAAACGTGCCCAGGAGGCCCTTCGGAGCCTGGAGGAGTTCGCTAAGACCTTGGGGCGTCCCGAGGCCTTGGCGTTTAAAAGCCTTCGTTATGAGTGCTATCGCGCTGAGGAAATGTCCGAGAAACACCTGGGCTTGACCCGTCGAAAGGCTCGGTGAGCGGGAAAAAGGTTGAAACGTTGGGGCCTGAGGTCCGCCCTTCCCGGGGGCGTCCGTTGAAATCGCCGGGACCGCCCACTATGCTGAGAAAGACCCCCAAACCACGAGGTGCCAATGCCGTCCCCCAGCAAGACCCCCCCGACCCTTGAATCCGTCCAAACCGGAATCACCCGGCGTCCCTTCCCGGCCTCGAAAAAGATTTATGTCGAGGGGACCTTGCCGGGAGTCCGGGTTCCCTTCCGGGAGATCAGCCTGACCCCCACCCATGCCGGGAAGGGCCTGGAGCCCAACCCGCCGGTCCTTGTCTACGACAGCAGCGGTCCCTACTCGGACTCGGAGGTGGCCATCGACCTACGGAAAGGGCTGTGCGCCCTCCGGCGGGATTGGGTGTTGTCCCGGGAGGACGTGGAAGCCACGAAGGGGACCTACTCCGGCGTCGCCGATCACCAGATCGAGCGTTTTCCCGGGGCGGCGGACCGAAAACCCCTTCGGGCGCGCTCGGGCCGAAACGTCACCCAAATGCATTACGCCAAGAACGGGGTGATCACCCCTGAGATGGAATTCGTCGCCATCCGGGAGAATCTCCAACGCGAGGGGTTGGTCCAAACCGCCCTTCAAGCCCAACACCCGGGGGAGTCCTTCGGGGCCTCCCTTCCCAAGGCCATTACCGCGGAGTTCGTGCGCCAAGAAGTAGCCCGGGGCCGGGCCATCATCCCGGCGAACATCAACCACCTCGAAGTCGAACCCATGGCCATCGGACGGAACTTCCTGGTGAAGATCAACGCCAACATCGGGAACTCGGCGGTCACCTCCTCCATTGAGGAGGAGGTCGAAAAACTCATCTGGTCCATCCGTTGGGGATCGGACACCGTTATGGACCTTTCCACGGGCCGGCATATCCACGAGACCCGGGAATGGATCGTCCGTAATTCCCCGGTTCCCATCGGGACCGTCCCCATCTACCAGGCCCTGGAAAAGGTCAACGGCAAGGTCGAGGACCTTTCGTGGGAAATCTTCCGGGATACCCTGATCGAGCAGGCGGAGCAGGGTGTGGATTACTTCACCATCCACGCGGGCGTTTTGCTTCGGTACGTGCCCCTGACGGCCCGGCGCCGGACCGGCATCGTCTCCCGAGGCGGCTCCATCCACGCCAAGTGGTGCCTGTCCCACCACCAGGAGAACTTCGCCTATACCCATTTCGAGGAAATTTGCGAAATCATGAAGGCCTACGACGTCTCCTTCAGCCTGGGGGACGGTCTGCGTCCGGGATCCATCGAGGACGCCAACGACGAGGCCCAGTTCGGGGAGCTCCACACCTTGGGGGAACTCACCCAGGCCGCTTGGCGACACGACGTGCAGGTCATGATCGAGGGGCCGGGACATGTCCCCATGCACATGATCAAGGAAAACATGGACCGCCAGCTCCGGGAATGCCACGAAGCCCCCTTTTACACGCTGGGGCCCCTGACGACCGACATCGCCCCAGGATACGACCATATCACCTCGGCGATCGGCGCCGCGATGATCGGCTGGTACGGTACCGCCATGCTTTGTTACGTCACGCCGAAGGAACACCTGGGCCTGCCCGACCGGGAGGATGTCCGGGAGGGCGTGGTGACCTACAAGATCGCGGCCCACGCCGCAGATTTAGCCAAGGGCCATCCAGGCGTCCAAATCCGGGACAACGCCCTTTCCAAGGCCCGGTTCGAGTTCCGCTGGGAGGACCAATTCAACCTTTCCCTGGACCCCGAACGGGCGAGGGAGTACCACGACGCCACGCTTCCGGCGGATGGGGCCAAGGTGGCCCATTTTTGCTCCATGTGCGGACCGCATTTCTGCAGCATGAAGATCACGCAGGATGTCCGGGAGTACGCCGAGAGGAAAGGGCTGGAGGATGAGGCGGCCCTGGCGGCTGGCCTGAAGGAAATGGCGACGACCTTCACGACCACGGGCGGGGAGATCTACCGGAAGGTCTAGTCGGATGATGAAAATGTCGAACTGAAGTGGCTTTTCCATGTCTGGCTCGCGAATCGACACCACAAAAACATTGGGATTTTGCGGAGATTCATTCGAACCGCGCGGCTGTTGACCCGCTTTGCGAAAACTTAATTTCGCTTGGGTCGTCAGGCGGCTAGGCCGCTTGACGGAGGAAATTTTTTTCTCAGCACCCTATTAGAAGGGGATTGGGATTCAGGGGCCGGCTGGAAATAAAAAAGGCCCGGGGATCCTCCCCGGGCCTTTTGCTCAATCGACTCAGTTCACCAACTGGTTCCCAGGCTTCTTTGGGGGATCATTGGCCGGACGAACCGGGACCTGTGCGTTGTTCTTGAAGGCGGGGGCCAGGTCCGCGTTGATCTTGGCGTAAGCGGGATCCTTGCTCGCATCCTCCACAATGGCGCCAATGGGGCAAGCCGAAAAACAACTGGTGCACTCGGTGCATTCTTCGGGATCAATGATCATGAAGGCTTGGCCCTGGTAGTCGCCGGGGTGGATACAATTAACCGGACAAACTTCCACGCATTGGGCGTAAACCTCACCCAGGCACTTCTCGGTAATGACGTACGGCATTGGTGAGTCCTCCTTGGAATGGGTCGAAACGCCCCACCCAGCAAAACGGATCGGGTTTCCGATAGCATTGAAACGGCGCCTAGTTTAGAGGGGGCCCTTGCCGGCCGCAACCCCCCAGTCCTATTTTTTTACTGGTGCCGGACGAGAGAAAGCCCAGGTTCTTGCGGCGGGTACGTCACGGGTGCTAGGGTGGCGCCGTCCCGAAGGGGTCCGCGCCCAGTCACCTTGACAAGACCATGACCCCTTCTTATTCCTGCAGATGAAAGGTAGGGAAAACCCAAGGGATAGAGCCCCCCGGCCCTCCGGCTGGGTAACCTTGCTCGCCACCCCATTGGAATTACCCTCAAGGATCCATGTCCACACCCAAAGACTATTACGAACTCCTCGGCGTCCCCCGGAACGCCTCCGAGGACGACCTTAAAAAGGCCTTCCGCAACCTGGCCAAGAAATACCACCCGGACGCAAACCCGGGGGATTCCACCGCCGAGGAAAAATTCAAGGAAATCAACGGGGCTTATGAGGTCCTTTCGGACCCCAAGAAACGACAGGCCTACGACCAATTCGGCCACGCCGGGGTGGGTGCCGGGGCGCCGGGTTCCGGTCCCGGAGGGGGATTCCGTCCGGGGGACTTCAATGGGGCGGGAGTTGATTTTGGCGATCTCTTTGAAGGAGTCTTCGATAATTTCTTCGGGGGACAAGGGGGTCGGCGGACTTCGGGAGGCCAGGCTGGGGATGACCTTCGATACGACCTTCATTTGGCCTTTGAGCAAGCCGCGTTTGGGTCCACCCAAGAGGTTAAGATCCGACACCTCGCGGAGTGCGAAACCTGCCACGGGTCTGGCGCCAAACCGGGCTCCGGCAAAACCACCTGCCATACCTGCCGGGGCACGGGACAAGTCCGGATGTCCCAGGGATTCTTTACGGTGGCCCGGACCTGCGCGAAGTGCCGCGGAACCGGGGAGGTGCCGGGCTCCCCTTGCGGTCCTTGCCATGGGGAGGGGCGCCTGGAGCGGGAGAAAACCCTGTCCGTGAAGATCCCCGCCGGAGTGGATGAGGGTTCCCGGATGCGCCTACGGGGCGAGGGTGAGGCCGGCCTTCGTGGAGGTCCTCCCGGCGACCTTTATGTCTTCTTACACGTCGAACCCCACCCGATTTTTCACCGGGACGGCCAGGATATTTCGTTGGAAGTGCCCATGACGTTCGTTCAAGCCGCCCTCGGGGCGGAGATCGAGGTCCCGACCTTGACGGGCGAGGTCCGTATGAAGGTTCCGGCGGGAACGCAATCCGGACGGGAATTTCGGATGAAAGGCAAGGGGCTCCGGGACCCGCAACATGGGGGGGAAGGCGACCAATTGGTCACGGTGGTGGTCGAAACGCCCACCAACCTCTCGTCC
>Ga0265334_10000500_pt1 | contig 20148 bp, 21 predicted proteins | sample 42023metaG_FD_192442 | JGI IMG/M metagenome (GOLD analysis project Ga0265334, IMG submission 192442) | Rhizosphere microbial communities from Carex aquatilis grown in University of Washington, Seatle, WA, United States - 4-20-23 metaG | ecosystem: Host-associated > Plants > Roots > Rhizosphere... | reverse complement strand
AATGGGGGTTGGGGGTGCTGCGCCCGTAGTCGCGAAAAGCACTGCTTTCGATCGCCGCATCGCGGAAAAATTACGCCACGCCCCTTCAGCCCGCAATCGTCACATACTCATGACGCATCCGGGTTAGACGTCCGAACATGGAAAACTCCCTTAATGTGATTCAATAAATGCCACTAAAATTGGCAAGGTTACGGATTCCAACGGTCACACCTAAGGTATCTTGACCACTTCGCCGCGCAAAGTGACATGGGCAGAGACCCGACCAGGCTGGCACGAATAGCTGGTCGTGCTCAGCGAGAATTGACGATTCTGCCCCAAGCTTCGGATCCTGACCACGGCGTTACCGCCTTCCCGCTTCGCATTCCACTGCAACTCAATGAGCGCTGATAAAAAGGCTCGCTCGCAACCTTCGGTATCAGAGCTATGCATAACGCTGGTTCGTTTGTCCGCAGTAAATCGACCGAAATCTTTAATCGGCGTTGCATAGCTCTGATCCGCCCAGAGAAGCGCTATGCCGGAGTCGAGCATTTGATGCGCCTCATCTGTGCTTGTGCCCTGCACGATCGGAAGCTGCAGCTCGGAAGCCGCCTGCGACGAAGTCGACAGAACTAGACATAAGGCGATAAAAAGTCGTTGCTTCATTTCGCTTGGTTTTCCCCAGCCGATGATGCAGGCGTTAATGAGGATTCTGTAGCGGGGGCAAGGTCCTCATCAGGATCACCTAGATGAGCATTGTTAGTGGGCTTTCTTACCCACTTGGCAATGTGACCACCCAGTTGTTTGGCCATTTTATTAAGCACACTACAACCCGTGACGCGGAAAAGATCCACAGTCGAATGACTGCCCAGGTCGAAATTGTTGACCACTTTTCCATCTTGTCTCAGCTCGCCGCGAAGGCGAACCCATTTTGGCCCACTAAAGGGGCCACCACCACTAGTGTGAAGATTGGTAATCACAAGCGTAAGGCTTGTTCCAAGCATGTTCCGAGTATCTCGATCAGTGATTTCAACCTGGCCTTTCGAATATTTGACAAGATAGTCAATCAGGCGGCTGTTCCAGTCGCACTGCCGTACTTCAGTCGTGCCGACGGAGTCGTCGAGATAGGGCACGACGCGATTCACTTTGACTACAGATCGCGCTTCAGCAGTCACCTTCCCATTCCCAGCACCAGCTGACGGCTGATCTTCACCTGCGGCGATTGCAACGGTGGATATAAAAAAAGCAGCGGCCAGTAGGCTCCCCGGTTTGCACCTCATCTCCGATCCCCTTGTATTGATACTTCAATTCACATTGCGAAAAATCAGTGACGTGTTAATTCCACCGAACGCAAAATTGTTGTTCACCACATACTCGCACTGCAAGCTGCGGCCAGTGTTCATAATGTAGTCAAGCTCGCCGCAGCACGGGTCGACGTTCTGCAAGTTCAGTGTCGGCGCATACCAGCCGCCACGCATCATTTCCACGGTGAACCAGCTTTCGATCGCACCGCAGGCGCCGAGCGTATGCCCGATGTGTCCCTTCATGGTGCTGACTGGAATCTTGCCGCCGAACAATCGCAGCGTGGCTTGGCTTTCCGCGATGTCACCGAGGTTAGTGGCGGTGCCGTGTGCGTTGATGTAGCCGATCGCCTGCGGAGCAAGCCCTGCATCGTCGAGCGCCAGACGCATGGCGGCCTCCATGGTGTGCGTATTCGGCTGCGTGACGTGGTCACCATCCGAGTTGCTGCCGAAACCGACGATTTCGGCAAAAATACGCGCGCCGCGCGCCTGCGCATGGCCGAGCTCCTCGAGAATCAGCGTGGCGGCACCCTCGCCGATGACCAGACCATCGCGATCGCGATCAAAAGGGCGCGGGGTCGTCTTGGGCGCATCATTGCGCGTGCTGGTGGCATACAGTGTGTCGAACACCGCAGCCTCGGTGACACATAGTTCCTCCGCGCCGCCGGCCACCATCATGCGCTGCTTGCCGAACTTGATCGCTTCATAGGCATAGCCAATGCCCTGGCTGCCGGAGGTGCAGGCGCTCGACGTCGGGATTACACGCCCTTTCAATCCGAAGTAGACACCGATATTGACTGCGGTGGTGTGGCCCATCATGCGTACGTAAGTCGTGGCGTTGAGTTTGCCGCTGTCACCAGTTGATAGCAGGCTGAAAAAATCGCTCACGGCGTCGGTACTGCCGGTGGAAGATCCATAGGCGACGCCCATCGCTCCGCTACGGATTTCCGGATCGTCGATAAGACCCGCATCCTGTAGCGCCAGCTCGGTGGCACGCGTTCCAAGCAAGGCCACCCGCCCCATGGTGCGCATGGCTTTGCGCGTGTAGTGCGGCGGCGGCGCAAAGCCTTGGATCGGACCCGCCAGACGGGTATTGATATCGCGATAGCGTGACCACTCGGGCATCGTCTGGATGCCCGATTCGCCAGCCCGCAGCTTGGCCTGGACGCTCGCCCAATCGCTGCCGAGTGCGGTAATACCGGCCATGCCGGTGACCACTACTCGATTGCCGGCGCTCATAGCAAACCACCATTGACACCGATCACCTGACGGGTGATATATGCCGCAGCATCACTTAACAGATACACAACCAAACTAGCTACCTCCTCAGGTTCGCCCACACGGCCCGCCGGGATTGTCTTCAGCATCTCGTCGAGCGGAGCGCCTTCAAGCATGTCGGTGCGGATCGCGCCGGGCGCAACGCAGTTCACCGTAATCCTGCGGCTGGCGAGCTCGACCGCCAAAGCCTTGCTGGCGCCGATGACTCCGGCCTTGGCAGCGCTGTAATTCACCTGGCCGCGATTGCCGGCGATTCCGGAAACTGAGGCCAGCGTCACGATTCTGCCGCCGCGGCGCAGGCGAATCATCGGCATAAGAACGGGCTGCAAGACGTTGTAGAAGCCATCCAGATTAGTGCTCAACACAAGATCCCAATCCGACTCCGGCATCGCAGCGAATGTGCCGTCGCGTGCGATGCCGGCATTGCAGACCACGCCATAGTAAGCCCCGTGTGCTTCGATATCGGATGACAGCGCAGCGGCACTGGCGGCACGGTCGGCAATGTCGAAGCACAAGCTGTGCGCTTCGCTGCCAGCGGCCTGTGCCGCAGCGGTGACTTCAGCCAGCGCGGGCGTTGCCGTGCGCCCGTGCAGAACCAACTTGAACCCCTCTGCCGCGAGGCTAAGCGCGATGGCGCGCCCGATTCCACGACTGGCGCCGGTCACCAGCACGCGATTCTGTTGTGACGCTGACTGCATCCGTCTATCCAAAATTTTCCGCACGAAATAATAGCCGTCAGTGCTCAACCGCCGTCGCGGCGTCGCTGTCGATCGCCAGCGCATAGCCGTAACGGAAGTTCGAAATCCAATAGCGACCGCTCCACGGATCTGCGCTGGCATAGTAAACCTGTGCGATCAACCGGCCGTCATGGCGCAAGCGGCGCACACCCCCACCCGGCTCGGAAACCTCCCAGCCTGCGGCCGAATAAGCCGTTTGCAGAGCCAGCAGCGGCCACAAGGCAAACTGCAGATCAGCCAGCAGCCACTCCGGGCGCATTGATGATGGCACCATCGGTGACACATCCAACTTCCAACGAGTCCCGTCCCACACGACAGTGAAAGCGCGCTGGTCGAGCGCGGTCAGTGCGATCACTTCGACCTGCTGTGGCGACGCGCTTACCACACAGCGCAATACCACGTCACGCTCACCGAAAGCAGCACGCAGAATCTGTTGCGCACTACGGCTACTGCCCAGTGTTGCCGGTGCCAACACGGGCGGATACTCCGGAGCAGGTGCCGCGACTTGTGGTGGTGCAGTGGCACAGGCGCACAACAACCCAGCCGCGGCGACTGCGACAAGCCGGGGCACGTTGCAACTATGCAGCATCGCGACAGTGCGCAGCCAAAGCACGCAGACGCCGGCCAGAGTGCAGACCAACATAAGGATTGGCCTCATCCCAGGCGTATCCCGCCAGCACCCCACAGATCATCCTGCGCACCCTGGGATCCTGCTGCTGATGGAAAATCACATCCTGCAGGCTGCCGTCATACCAGCCAGCGACGAATCCGCGGAAAGTCTCCACGCCCAGCATCAGTGGCTTGGCGAACTCCGCGTCCCAGTCGACGCTCTCGCCGCGCAGCTGACGATCGACAGCGGCAGCCGCCAGCTGCGCGGATTTGATGGCAATGGTGACGCCAGACGAGAACACCGGATCAAGAAATTCGGCGGCATTGCCGAGCAGCGCGAAACCAGGCCCGTGTAGCCGGGCTACTGCGGCGGCGTAGCCGACGATCTCGCCAACGCGTGCCGCGGGTCGCGCGCTTTTCAGCAGCTGATGCAACGATGTCTCCTCCGCCACCAGTTGCCACAGGCGCTCTTCGGTACTGCCGGACAAAGCATCGAGATACTCTCGCGGCGCGACTACACCCAGCGACGAACGGCCGTCCGAAAACGGGATCAGCCAATACCAGATTTGGGGATGGTGCGGATGGACCGAGATACGGATTTTCTGCCGATCGAAAGCGCCGGCTTCAATGTGATCCTCGATGTGGGTGAACAGCGCCGAGCGCGCCGGGAAATCCGAGGGCTTTTCCAATCCGAGCAGTCGTGGCAACACCCGCCCGAAGCCACTGGCGTCAAGGACAAAGCTGGGGTGATGCGTTTCCTCGACGCCCAAGCGGTCGCGACTGCGCACGACCGGCGTAGCGCCGGAAAAATCGGCCGCAATGACGTCGACCTCGTAGTCGATGCGTGCACCCATGCGCACCGCTTCATCCGCCAGCAACGTATCGAACTGCGCGCGCGGCACCTGGAAGGTATAGCCGTAGCCGGGACAGGTCTTGTCGGCAAAATTGAATTCAGAACGCTGCGCACCGCGCACGAAAGCCGCGCCATTCTTGAACTGGAATCCGGCGGCGAGGATTGCTTCGAGCATGCCGGCGTTGTCGAGCAGCTCCAAGCTCTGGGCAAGCAGGCTTTCGCCAATCGAAAAACGGGGAAATTTCTGCTTCTCCAGCACGCGCACGCTGTGTCCAGCCTGCACCAGCTGTGCAGCCGCAATTGCGCCGGCTGGGCCGGCACCGATAATTAAAATTTCAGTTGCACTCACGTCGCCATCCATCGATCGCCCTTCTCGTTGACGCTTTACCGCAATGATCCCTGTCGACCGCCACCCGCAGACCCCACGCCGTCTTGCGCATGTGGACGCAAACCAATCGCCATGACGACGGCAAGCGTGACACCAAGCGCCTGTACCAACCCAATTGCGCGAATGAAAGGAATCGATGAAAACGCGAGCAGTCCGAAGGATAACACTGCCGTCAGCGTCGCCAGCACTACGGCGAGCAGCGCCGGCGCCACCGCGCCGCGCGATTCGCGCAGAAAAATGGTGTAGTCCGACCCCATTCCCAATACCAGTAACAGGCCCAGCACATGGAATAGGTTCAATGGAACTCCAGCCCAGCCGAGCAAGGCGATGCATAGTGCTCCTCCACCGATCACCGGCATCAACGCGGCGATCGCTCCAGCAAAACCGTAGCGCAGGCTGAGCACGATACCGATCAGCACATAGGTACCGGCGATCAGCATCAATGCAATACGCCGGTAGCTGCCAAGCAGCTCGGAAATGTCGCTGAGCTTATCCACCAAGCGCACCCCGGGCACTTGTGCAACAGCCTGTTCGAGCGCGCCAGCATCACGCACGTCGAATAGAGCCACCGCGGTTGCTTCGCCATTACCGACGCGACCCAGATATAGCGCCCGATAGGGTTCGGCCAGGGCACCGGCAAAAAAAGCGTCGGGCTGTAGCGATGCGCTGCGGGAGTCGAACCCGGCAAGCTCACGTGCAATCACGGCATCGGGATAGCCCAAGTCGCGCATGAAGCGCGGCAGCAGGCCATCCTGCGCATACACTTTTTCGGCAAGCAGCCGACGATTGGCAGCCTGGGTTTGCTGCGATGGCAGCGCCGACGACAGCGCGATCAGGTTGCCGAGACGCCGGTCTGCAAGCAGCGGGGCCAGATGTACACGCAGCGCTTCCTCGCGCTGCAGCACCTGCTCCAGCGTGGCGCCGCGTACCAGCAAGAACCGACGGTCCACCGATTGACCGAGTAACTCCCGCGCGCGCGCTTCGGCGTGAATCAGTTCGGGCGGCGAAGACTGGAAGCTGCGCACGTCGTCGATGAAATGCACACGCGGCAAGCCGCCAGCGACGATCAGGATCAGCAATAACCCCAGTGCGAGGCGCAGACGGCGTGAAGCCGGCAGTCGCAATCGGTCCAGAAAGTCGCCGATGCGGAGTGGCACTGCGCCGGCGGCGAGCGGCCAGCGCCGCGTAAGCCGCGGATTGAGAAACAGCACGCAACCACAAGCCACCCCGAGCCCTACTGCGGAAAACAGTGCAATCTCGCGCAACCCCGGAAACGGCGCCAGCAGCAAAGCCAGATAAGAAAGTGCAGTGGTCAGGTAACCCAGCGCAATGCCGGGCGTTACGAAAGCCGGTGCTGCGACAGGATCCCAGTGCTCCGGATCGCGAAAGCGGTCGGCAAAGAAATAGATCGAATAGTCGACCGAGGTGCCGATCAGACTGCTGCCGAAAACCAGCGTCACCAGATGCACCCGGCCGAACGCCCACTGGCAGACACACAATCCGGCAATCGCACCCAGCCCCATCGACAAGGCCGTCAACAGCAAGGGCTGGGCGGAGCGGAACACCCAAATCAGCAACAGCACACTGCCAATCATCGAGAGTGTGCTGTACAGCGACATCTCGGCGCGCGCGCTGCGTGACGCTGCCACGGCGTGCTGCAGCACGCCGGACGCGACAATCTCACTGGCACCTGCCGCGGTGGCCGCGGCACGCGCGGCGGCAATCGCAGCACCCCCGGCTTCTTGAGTGGCGACCGCGAATGGGCTGGCCCTGGTCTGCGCCGTCACCAGCACGTAGCGGCGCCCGTTCTCGCTCACCGCGAGCATTCCATCTTGCAACTGGGCGCGGCCGATGGGCGGTCTCTGCGCGGTAACGAAGGCCGACAACAATCCCAACGGGTCTTCGGCAGCATTGAATGGACGCATCCAGCCGGCGGGGGTGTAAAGCGCACGCTGCGCTTCGGCGTAGAGGCGCTCCAGATCTCCGCTCTCCAGCCAGGCGCGATGACGCGGCGCCAGCAAGTAGTCGCGATACGGCAAATTGGCGCGCGCCGCCTGAATCAGCTCACTACCGACTTCCAGACGCACTTGGGAGAACACGCCGCTCGCTCGCAGCGCAGCCGCAAACGCCACGGCGCTTTTGTCCGTGCTGGCCGTATTGTCGGCGCCAATCAGAAACAGGCTGTTGCGACCAAGCAACTCGCTATACGAATACAACGCCTGGTCGATATCCCCATCGCGCGGGTCCGCGGGTAGCAGCGCGAGGATGCTGGTTTCGACGCGCAGCTGCGGCGCAACCCGCAGCGCAAACACCGCAAGCAGCGCAAACATAGCCAATGCCCAGACGCGAAAGCGCGTTTCGATCGTGCCCGGAATCGTGCGGCGGATCACTCGGCAAAACGCTGCCGTTCGTCGGCCGTCAGGCCCGCTGGAGACGCGAGCACATCGAGCAGCAGAATTTCGGTACGGTCACCGTGTGCATCATGCAATTCGATGCGCGATGCACGATCGGAGCCGGCGACGATCGCTTCTTTGAAAATCGCCGCCAGCGCCGATTGCTTGGGCCGTAGACCTACCTGCCACGGACGGCTGGCCGCACTACCCGCATTCGCGCTGCCGTAGATATCAAAATCGCCTTCCAGCGCCGCGAAGTCGAGTGCGAAAAGTTCGAATAGGATGCGTGCCGCTTCGGCGACGCCCGGCTGATCCTGGGCACGGATACTGGTCAGCGTGCCGCCTTCGTCGTGCGTGCTCATGCCCTCGCGGCTCAGCACAAAAACCGAATCGAAGGGCGTACGTGTATGCCAGCGCACACCAACGTCGCGCGCCAGCACAAAATCGCCGGTCGACAGCAGCGGGCGCGGCAGCTCCGGTAGATATTTGCGCTGTTCGAAGCGGCCGCGCAGCGCGGCCGTCGCCGCGGTCTTCAGCGCTTGCGGCGCGATCAGCGCGGGCAGATCGGAACTGCTAACGCGATGCTGAAACAGCGCGTCGGTATCCGTTTCTGCTGCCGCTGCAGCGGCCCATACCAGCACTGCTGCCGGTACCCAGGCGCACCTCATGTGCGCTCCACGCCAAGCCGCTCGAACAAAATGTCCGGCGATGCCAGCAGCATCTCGTGCGTCGACGCCTCTACCGCCACCTGCACCGTTTGGCCGCGTGTCATCGCAGCACCGCTGGCTTCGTCGCTGATGAGATATTCGATCTTCAGGCGATGCTCCCACTCGATCAGCGTCGCCTGCACCCGTATGGTCTGGCCAAACACCACTGGCTTGACATAGCGTGTATGTAGGTCAATCACCGGCCAGATATACCCGCTTTCCAGCATTTCTCTATAGCCATATCCGAAACTGTCTAGCAGCTCGCAGCGCGCCAGTTCGAAATACTTTGCGTAGTGCCCGTGCCAGGCGATTCCCGCGGAATCGATGTCGTGGAAAGGAACCTTGATGAGAACCTGCGCTTCGCGTTTCATGCGCTCAGGGCTCTCCGGTAAAACAAGCGCGGTAGACGCCACAGCATGCCGAGAAACAAGCGCGTGTGCATGGCCGTAATGCGTAGATTATCGCGCCTCAAATTGAAATGGGAAACGCCACCCACAGGGTAAATCACGCGCGTCGGCACATTCACGACTCTTACGCCGTCCCAGAACATCCGCACCAGAATCTCCGTGTCGAATTCCATGCGCCAGTCGCGCGGTTGTCCATTCCACTGGCGGAGCGCCGCCATCAGCGGATAAACACGGAATCCGCACATCGAGTCGCGAATCTGGAATGACATGGTATGGATCCACACCCATATATGCGTCACATAGCGCCCGTAGAGCCGGCTCTTGGGTACGCTGCTGTCGTATATCGGAACGCCGGCTATCACTGCCTCTGGATAGCGCTGCGCTTCTGCCAACAAGTGGGGCAGGCTCGCGGGATCGTGCTGACCGTCGGCATCAATCTGCACGCCATGCGTACAACCCGCATCCGCGGCAGCGCGCAATCCGGTCATGACCGCATGGCCTTTGCCGCGGTTGGGCGTGTAGCGCAGCACCTTGAGCCAGTGGCTTTCACGTTGAGCAATTTCATCAAGAACCGAAGCGCAGCGATGATCACTGCCATCATCGACGATCCAGCATGGCAACCCATACGGTCGCAATGCCGCCACGGTTTGACCAATTGCGCGTTCGTGGTTGTAGAACGGAATGACGATTCCAGAGTTCACCGTAATCCTTGGCTTGATTCGGAGTCGCAGCGCGCAGAGAAGTCAGGGCGCCGCTGGCACTTCAGGCGCTCCCAGTGCATGGATGGCCTCGACCACGTCGCTTACGGTGCGGACATGCCTGAAACTTTCCGGCTGGATTTTCCTGCCGGTCATTTCCTTGAGTTTCAATACGAGATCGATGGCGTCGATACTGTCGATTCCGAGGTCTTGATAAAGATGCGCTTCAGGCGTGATCTTCGCCGGATCGATCTCGAAAAGTTCGACCAGCGCGCGCGCGAGGCGTGTATGGATTTCATCTTTGGAGTACATGGATAAAATGTGTCAGGCTTTCCAGAAAATTATATCGGACGATTGGCCCAACCCTTGATGCGGAGCACGTTAACGCTTTGAACCGAGCGCCGCCAGCGAGTTAGTAAAGTAGCTCAAAAAAAACTCCGTCAGCCGTCGTGCAACCAGCGATGGTGGTTCATTCACCGGCGCATAGTCATTTGCGCTCAGTGTTTCACCGACGACCAGCTTCCAATTCGGGCGCCGCCGCGGCACTTGGTACCAGGGCTCGGCTTTGGTCAGCGTGGCGGGTTCGCACAGGATAGTGACCGGGACGATATTCGCTCGAGCGGCGGCGGCGATGCGCGCCGCGCCGCGCTGCATGGACAGCGGCTGGCCCGGAACTGAGCGCGTCCCTTCCGGAAAGATGATCAGCGAACGTCCCATCCGCAGATTGCTGGCCGCTTCTTCTATAAGCCGTTCCGACGAGCCGGAATTGGGAATGTAGCTGGCCCAGGACACCGGGCCGCGCGTAAACGGGTTACGCCACAAGGCTTGCTTCACAATGCAGTCCACTTCCGGCATCAGTGCAATCAGAAAAACAACGTCGATCAGACTCGGATGGTTCGCCACCACCAATTTGCCGCGCTGCAACAAACGCTCGCGACCGACCACTTCATAAGAGAGCAGTCCGAGCATCTTCATCTCCCACACGAACACTCGGAAGGTGTAATGCATTGCCAGCTGGATGCGCCGGCGCGCTGTATCGACATCGCGCGACAGCAATTTCAGTATCGGAAACAGGGTGATGCTCAGCAGCATGCCACCCAAGCCAAAACTGGCAAAGGACAGACCAGTGGCAAGCGTCCGCAAACCGACATCCAAACGCTCACTTACCCGCATAAGCAGCGCTCTCCCAAACGCTCACGCCCCAGATTCATTCTCCCGCAACGTTGAGAATTCTATAACGTTCCGCTTGGGTTATACGCTTTCCGCAAGGCGTTTTAGCTCGAATAGGTTAACATTTGCCATAGCTTGGCGGTCTCTCTTTCTGCAAGTAACGCTCTTGCCACCTCAAACACTCACGAGCCATCACCAATGTCCGCCGTCACTGACGCCGAACGCGAACTAGCCGCACTTCTGGTCGAGGTTTTGCAGTTGGATGGTCGCAACCCCGCTGTGCTCGATCCGGAAGCTCCTCTTTTTGGCAATCAAACTGGCGGTTGGGGTCTGGACTCAATAGATGCACTCGAAATTGCGCTTGCCGTGCAGCAGAAGTTCGGGGTGGTAATGCGCTCCGACGACGAAGCGATGCAGGGCGCCTTCACCTCGGTGCGTACGCTCTGCGAATATGTACGAAACGACGCCGGATTCTAGCTCCGACACTGCGGAAGGTTCCGTAGTGTTCCCCGCCGCGCTGCTCATAGGCTACCCGCTGCTCATGCACCTGGGGGTGGTCTTCAAGCAACCCGGTATCGAGTGCGTGGCGCTGCAGTGCCTCTACGCGGCTTTTTTTTATCGGCCGCTGCGGTCCGGCCAGCTGTGGGCCTGGCTCGGCTTTGCTGTCTTTGCCGCCATCAGCAGCAGCCTGGTGCTATCAGGCCACGGCCTGCGTGTACTTTATCTACCCTCGATTGCGATGCCGGGACTGGTACTGCTGGGATTTGCGCGGTCCCTGCTCCCAAAAGAGCTGCCTCTGATAACTCGAATTGCGCAGGCGATGCACCACGGCCCGCTGAGTCCTGAGCAGCGCGCCTACACGCGCAACGTGACTTGGCTGTGGGTCGGGACTACAGCGCTGCTGTTGCTGGTTACGCTAAGCCTGATCGCGTGGGGCTCTCTGCAAGAATGGTCAGTGTTCAGCAATTTTGTCAGCTACGGAGTACTGGCTATGGTATTCGTTGCCGAATACGTGTACCGGCGCCGACGCTTTCCCTCTCAGACACACGTCGGATTTCCCGCGTTCCTGCGCGCCGTCATCCGCCATGGGCCGCGTTGAAAACGCCTCTGAATACATTTCCACTCATCCGCGACTACCGGCCGACCGCCGCGTACCTGTCGACTCCGGCGGGCTGGCTCGATCAGCAAAGCTTTCTCGCTTGCGCCCAGGCGTTCGCCAAACGTCTGCCAACAGCGAACTTCGTCATCAACCTATGCGAGTCTCGCGATACCTTTCTGCTGGGTTTTGCCACAGCCCTGCTGCGTGGCCAGACCACTCTGCTGCCGCCCAACCGCTCGGAGGAGACGGTGGCGCGGATTCGTGCGGCTTACGCTGGCAGCTATGTGCTAAAGGATACAGGCGCGGCAGACGCCGTAGCAGTGCCGGCACTGATCAATACTCCAGTGTCGATCGCGCAAGTTCCGCGGATTCCGGCCCAGCAGCTGGCCGCCATTACGTTCACCTCAGGTACGACCGGGACCCCACTGGCGTACGCACGCACCTGGGAAAGCCTGTTCGTTCACGGCAACACGTTGTGTGAGCAGCTCGGGTTCCGCGGCCGCACGATTGTCGCAACCGTACCGCCGCAACACACTTATGGCCTTGAAACGACCGTGATGTCGGCGCTCGCCGGCGGTGCGGCCATTCATCGAGGACGGCCGTTTTTTCCGCAGGACATCGGCGAAGCGCTGGCGACCGCGAGTGCACCACGCGTCCTGGTAACGACGCCGATTCATTTGAAGGCCCTGGTCCAGGCACGCCACAACATGCCCGCAATCGAACGGGTGGTATCGGCAACCGCACCACTGGCCACCGACCTGGCCTCGCGTGCCGAGCAGCTATTGCAAGCACCCGTTCACGAAGTCTACGGCTCGACCGAAACCGGCGCTCTTGCGACGCGGCGCACCGTCGCCGACGAGCTCTGGCAACCGTTGCCCGGCGTCGTGCTAGTGGACGACGGTCTCGGTACGGTCGCCCACGCTCCGCACTTACCGACACCCTTTACCCTTACCGACATACTCGAAGTGGGGACTGACGGACGCTTCCGACTGATCGGTCGGCGTGGCGACATGCTCAAAGTCGCCGGCAAACGGGCTTCGCTGGCTGAATTGAGCCAGCATTTGCTAGCGATTCCTGGCATCGAAGACGCCGTCGTCTTCGTGCCGCAATCAAAGGCGTCGACCACACTGGAAGCGCGGCCGGCAGCATTGGTCGTCGCACCCTCGCTCAGTGTCGAACAAATTCTGGAAAGCTTGGCGCGTTGCATAGATCCAGTATTTCTGCCGAGACCGCTGCGCCGCGTTGCCCGACTGCCACGCAATGAGCTGGGGAAGCTGGCACAAACGGCATTGCAGGAGTTATTGCAGCCATGAGCGATACCCTTGCCGCGACCGGCTCTTTCACCGTACCTGCCGATCATCCTTGTCTTGTCGGTCATTTCCCCGGGGACCCGATCGTGCCGGCTGCGTTGCTGCTCGATCTCATATTCGCCACGGTGCAGGAAGCACAGCCAAAGCTGGGTGAGCTGCGTGGAGTCAAATCCGCCAAGTTTGTGCATCCAGTCAGACCGGACGAAGAAGTCGGGGTTTTCTTCTCCGTTTCGGGGGACCGAACTACAGCCCGCTTCACGTGCAAGACGCAGGCTGGTCAGGTCGCCAGCGGCGAGATCTTACTCGCGCCGCCTCGCTGATCTCGGGCATGAACGCCAACACTTGGCAAAGCCAGCCCGAGCGTGGCTCGGCTTTTTGGATAGGCGTGCTGGTGCGCGTGGCACGTCTGTTAGGGCGATCTGCAACCTGCTCGCTACTGTGGCCGATTGCACTGTATTTCGTCGGCACTGGTTCTGCAGCCCGACGCGCGGCGCACGACTATTTACGGCGAGTGCTTGGCCGCAAACCGAACCTCTGGGACGTGGCACGGATGTTCCACACATTCGCGGTCTGTACCCTTGATCGCTTCCTCGTCCTCAGCGGTAATGCGAAAAGCTTGCACACCCGACCACATTGGATTCCGGCGGTCGAAGCCATCACCCGCAGCGGGAATGGTTGCCTCCTGCTAGTGTCGCATCTGGGCAGCTTCGAAGTTCTGAGCCACCTGAGTTCAAGCACGAAGCACGTGCCACTGCGCGTGCTGCTGGATCGCGCCCAAGGACGCATGCTGACCAATCTGTTCGAGCACCTGAACCCCGATTTCGCTGCGTCCATCATCGATGCCGGGTTACCGGGACCGCAACTGGTGTTGGCCATGCGGGAAGCACTCGATTCCGGCTGCAATATCGGCATCATGGCGGATCGCGTGCGCGGATCGGAGACAAGCGTAGATGTGCAATTTCTGGGCGGAACGGCGCGGCTTCCTGCCGCGCCCTGGAACCTGGCGATCGTGTTGAAAGTGCCGGTGGTGCTGGCCTTTGCGATATACCGCGGCGGACGCACCTATGACATCTATTTCGAGATGCTGTCCGAGCGTATCGAAAGCCGGCGTGACGAACGCGCCGCAGTGTCGCGCCGCTGGGCGCAGCGCTATGCCAATGCGCTGGAACTGCGGGTGCGCGACGCGCCCTACAATTGGTTCAATTTCTTCCCATTCTGGACCGATGAAGCCGCTGACGATTAGTCATTACACCGTTACCACCGCCTGCGGGCACGGCAAGGACGCACTGCTTGACGCCTTGCGGCGCGGGAGTACGGGTTTGCGGGCTGAACGCTTCGAGAGCTGCACGCTGGACTGCTGGATCGGTCAGGTCGACGGTCTCAACCAGCCGCTACCGCCCATCCATGCCGCCTGGGATTGCCGCAATGCCCGGTTACTGGCACTGGCGCTGCGGCAGGATGGTTTTCTCGAAGCCGTTGCAGCCGTGCGCGCGCGTTACGGTGCCGATCGCGTTGGCCTGTTCCTAGGCACCAGCACTTCGGGCATTCATCAGGCCGAACTTGCCTACCGTCAGCGCGAAGCTGATGGCGCCCTGCCGGCGTGGTTCGACTACGAACGCAGCCAGAGTATCCACGCCGCGACTGATCTAGCCAGTCGCTTGTTCGGCCTGAGCGGTTGCAGCCTGACGATTTCGACTGCGTGCTCGTCCAGCGCAAAAGTATTCGCAGCGGCGGCGCGAGCGATCCGCAGTGGCGTTTGCGATGCGGCGGTGGTCGGCGGCGTCGACAGCCTGTGTCTGACCACATTGCACGGCTTCAACTCCCTACAGCTGATTTCTTCTGAAATCTGCCGTCCCGCCGACCTCAAGCGCAAAGGCATCTCCATCGGCGAAGCCGCCGGCTTCGCCATCCTCGATCCCCAGGCCAACAGCAATCTGGCGCTGCTCGGTTACGGTGAAAGTTCCGACGCCTATCACATGTCAAACCCGGACCCGGAGGGTCGCGGCGCGGAACAGGCGATGCGTAGCGCGCTTGAACGCGCCGGCGCGACGCCGGCAGATGTGGACTACATCAACCTCCACGGCACAGGAACCCGGGCGAATGATCTCGCCGAAGACCGCGCCGTCGTCAACCTCTTCGGAGCGGCCACTGCCTGCTCGTCAACCAAGGGCTGGACGGGTCATACGCTCGGCGCCGCAGGTATGGTTGAAGCGGCAATCGCCCTGCTATGCATCGAGCATGGCTTCATGCCAATGGGCCTCAACAGGCAGCAGCCGGACCCGCAACTGGGCGCCCATATTCTCGCTGAAACTCACCCTGCCAAGATCGTGCGCGTGCTCTCGAACTCCTTCGGTTTCGGCGGCAGCAATTGCAGCCTCTTGTTCGGTCGCTGTGTATGAATATCCTCTATCTCAACGCTATCGGATTGGCTGGTCCGGGCCTGCCGAACTGGGCCACCACGCGCAGTGTGCTGGCACAGGGCCGCAACCCTGACCTGCCAGACGACGTCGCCTACGTCCCGCAACTGCTGCCACCGAACGAGCGCCGCCGGGCCACGCCGGCCGTCCGCCAGGCTTTCCGCGCGGCGGAAGACGCCATTTCCGCAACCGAACAACCGGCCCCGCTGTTCGCAACGGTATTTGCGTCTTCAGATGCCGACCTGAGCGTCAGTCATCGCATAAACACGGCGTTGGCCACCCCACAGCGTGCAGTGTCGCCAACCGACTTCCACAACTCGGTGCACAACGCCGCGGCCGGCTACTGGAGCATCGCGACGGGATGCCGTGAACCTTCTACGGCGGTCGGTGGATACGACGGTTCGTTTGCTGTGGGCTTGCTCGAAGCAGCCACCCAGGTGGCCAGCGACGGCCTGAACGTTCTGATGGTCGCATACGACGTGATTGCACCAGCGCCATTACTCGACAAACGCAGGCTTTCCTGCGCAGCCAGTATCGCGCTCGTCCTCAGTCCTAAACCGGAACCGTACTCGCTTTGCCAAGTGCGCGTGAGTCTGGCCCGGAACGTCGAAACACGCCTGCCCGACTCCGCTTTGGAGAATCTCCGGCTGAGCAATCCAGCCCTGCGCGGTCTGCCGCTGTTATGCCTGCTCGCTCGCGGCGAAGTCGGCCACGTCGCACTTCCCTACCTGATGGACCGCAGCCTGCGTGTTGAGATCGCCCCGGTATGATCCCTCGCGAACATCTGCGCACGCTGATCGAACACCGCGGTGCGATGTTTCTGCTCGACGACGTGCTGGAATGGGACGACACGCGCGTCACCTGCACCGCCACGAGTCATCGGGATAGCGCTAACCCACTTCGGCGCGCGGGCGCGCTGGCGGCCGTGCACTTGATCGAGTATGGCGCGCAGGCGATGGCGCTGCATCACGGGCTGCAGGCGGAGGTCACCGGCGAGGAGAGAATTCCTGGTTGGCTGGTCGCCGTGAAAGGATTAGAACTGAAGGTGAGCCGACTCGACGGAGTGGAATCGCCTCTTGTCGTAACCGCCCGCTGTCTATTGGTATACGCCGGCGGACTACTTTACGAATTCACTGTCGAAGCAGGCGGCAATCGGCTGGCTTCGGGGAGAATATCCGCCGTTTCCGCGCGGCGTCAGCCACTAGACATTCAAAGTGACAAATAGGGGGACCGGGGCACGGTTCGAGTCATATCAGCAGCGCGTATCTGCCACAAAGCAAACCAGATGATACCGATGTACTCGCCGGGCTTTGTTCGCCAAGGCGCGGCAACCGAACTCGAATCGGTGTGACGATGCTTCTGTCAACAGACTCTAGCGGCTCGGTACGACGCGCAATTGCGCCTTCGGCGTCGATCGGCTTTTGAGGATGAACTCGGTGGCTTTTTCGACGGGCATCGGCCTGGCGTAGTAGTAACCCTGCATGGTTTGGCAACCGTAGGATTTCAGCAGTTCCGCCTGCGCGATGGTCTCCACGCCTTCCGCGATTACCGACATCTTCAGACTGTGCGCCATCGCGATGATTGCCATCGTGATTGCCGCGTGATTGCGATCATCCGGTAGTCCGCGCACGAAGCTCTGATCGATCTTGATCATTTCGATCGGGAAGCTCTTGAGATAGCTCATCGACGAGTAGCCGGTCCCGAAATCATCGATGGACAGATGAATGCCCATTTCGCGGCATTTCACGAGCTTGGCGATCGCCTGATCCGAATGATCCATCAGCAGGCTTTCGGTCAGTTCGAACTCCAGCAGATCGCCTGGAAGACCGGTTTCTTCTAGAACCGATTGCACGAGTGCAACAAATCCGGCTTCCCGGAACTGCAAGCTGCTGAGATTTACGGCGACACGTAACGGCTGATGCGATTCGCGTAACCAAAGCGCCGCCTGCCGGCAGGCGGCACGCAGCACCCATGCGCCGATCGGTACGATAAGACCGGTCTCCTCGGCAATGGAGATAAAGTCGCCGGGCGTTACCAGACCGCGCTCCGGATGGTTCCAGCGGATCAACGCTTCCATGCCGACCACGTCGGAGTTCCCTGCCTCGATCTGCGGCTGATAGAACAATACGAATTCGTCGCGCTCCAGCGCCTTGCGCAAGCTGTTTTCGATGGTCATGCGCTGCGTCATGCGCGTGGTCAGCGATGCGCTATAAAGCTGGCAGTTATTGCGACCCAAATCCTTCGAGTGATACATCGCTGTGTCAGCGGTTTTCAGCAGGGCCAGCGCGTCCGTGCCGTCCTCCGGAAATAGCGATATGCCGATGCTCGTCGTCACGTTGATTTCGTGCGAATCAACCATGAATGGGCGCATAAATTCTTCTTTGATCCGGTGCGCGACCTTGACTGCGTCCTCCGGGCGCGCAATGTCCGACAACAGTACCGTGAACTCATCGCCGCCGAGCCGTGCGATATTGGCTTCATCAACCTCCATCGTGTCGCGCGCGACGAGATCACGCGGACGCAGCACTGACTTGAGTCGTTCCGCCACCGCCTGTAACAGATGATCACCGACGCTGTGCCCCAGCGTGTCGTTGATGCGCTTGAAACCGTCAAGGTCCATGAACAGGACGGCGAGTCCACGATTTCCGCGCTTCGTATTATGCAGTTCGCTGTCGACGCGCTCCAGGAAGCCCTGCCGGTTTGGCAAGCCCGTGAGGCTGTCGCAATACGCGAGATCGCGAATCCGCTGTTCCGCGTACTTACGCTCAGTGATATCGCGCAGCAGGATCAGTACCTCGTCGGTGCCGACAGCGACCGAACGCGTTTCGTACGAGTGTGTGCTGCCGTCGCGCGTGATGACGCATTCGTTCGTCAGGATCTGCCCGGAAGCGAGCGTTGATTCGATCTGATCCAGCACCGGATCCGCGACCTCGCGCTCCATGACTTCGCTAAGCGAACGTCCCGGGCATTCCTCCGAATTCAGAAGATCGGTACCACTCTTGCCCTTCATGTAATCGAGAATGAGTCCGGCGCGGCTGACACGCAGCATGGCGTCCGGGATCGCACTGAGCATGGCGCGAGTCTGCGCTTCGAGCTTTCCCAGCGAGTGCAAATTGTCGCTGGCCCGCAACATGTACCGTACGCGATGGCCGAGGCTCGGCAGATTGACTGGCTTTGAGATGAAATCTGTCGCGCCGGAATCATAGGCGCGGGTGACGGACTCCATATCGTCCATACCAGTGACCATGATGATTGGAATCTGACCACCCCAGATCAGTTCGCGCTGCCGGATCGCTTCACAAATCTGGAAGCCGTCCTTGCCAGGCATATCGACATCAAGCAGAACCAGATCCGGGTGCAGCTCATCAATCAGATTAAGTGCTTCCTCTCCATCGGCCGCCAGCAAGACTTGAAGGCCCGCCTGCGTCAGCGTTTCCTCCAGCAACAGGCGCGCGGTCATATCGTCGTCGGCGATCAGCACCGTTCCCATCAATCGGCTCTTATTGAACGGCATGGTGACAGACCCCCCCCAACTCCTCAGACAACCAGCGCGAAACACGTCCGTATTCCGCCTCGATACAGGCAACCAATTCGTCCGCCCCCGACATCACATCACCCCTTCCCATCGATTCGAGCTTTTTCAGGCTCTCCGCAAGATTTTCGGCGCCCACATTCATGCTGCTTGATTTCCACGCGTGGGCCGCTTTCTGCATTCCCCTGGAGTCCTTGGTAGCGACCGATTCCTTCAATATCTGAAGTCTTCGTGGTGCATCTTCCAGATAAGCGGTAATCACGCGCTCTAACAAATTTGATCCACTTTGGCTCTGCAATTGACGCATCGCATCAAGTGCCCGGCCATTGACGGGACCGGCTGATGGCTCCAGCTCCAGGAATGCAGATTCGGCCGAAGCAGCCGCGGCTTGGCCGACCAACGGCACCGGTGCGGCGACCATTGGCAACCAACGAAGCAGCGTCTCCGCCAGGTTCACAAGCGTGAATGGTTTGCTCAGGTAATCATCCATGCCCGCCGCAAGACAGGTTTCGCGATCACCTACAACGGCGTTGGCGGTGAGGGCGACGATCGGCGTGCGCGGGAACCTTTCGTCCACTTCGCGTCGGCGGATGCTCGCCGTTGCCTCAAAACCGTCCATCACCGGCATATGGCAATCCATCAACACCAGATCATAGGCTGCGTGGTGGAGCGCCTCGACCGCCTCGCGCCCATCGCGCGCCACGCTCGGCTCGGCGCCAAGCAGCGCCAGCATTTCCAGAGCGACTTCCTGATTCACCGGATTGTCTTCCGCGATCAGGATGCGGCGACCTGCGAAAGGCCGGCTGCCGGCAGCAAAATTGGGGGCAATCGCCGCCTCGTCTTCCGACGTGCGCCCTTCGTCACCGGCAACTGCCGGGATCAGGCACTTGAGCAGTTCATGCGGACGCACCGGCTTAGCCAAGCGCCGGATCTGCCCGCTGCTCCGCGTCGTACCGGCTTTATTCGTCATCGCCATCGAACCCAGCAAGACCAGGCGCAACGACTTCAGCATTGGATTGGCGCGAATGGCATCGGCCAAAAGCACCCCATTACGCGTGCGCAGATCCATGTCGACGATCGCAACCTCGAAGCCCTCATCGCGTCGCGCAGCGTCGCCGAGCAGCGCCAATGCCTGGTCGCCATCCTCCACACTTTCCGCGCGCATCTGCCAATACTCGACCTGGCGCTTGATGAGCATGCAGGAATTGGCGTTTTCATCAGCGATCAGCACACGCATACCGCGGAGCACGTCCGGAATCGCGGATGCCGTCGC
>Ga0265334_10000497_pt1 | contig 20204 bp, 13 predicted proteins | sample 42023metaG_FD_192442 | JGI IMG/M metagenome (GOLD analysis project Ga0265334, IMG submission 192442) | Rhizosphere microbial communities from Carex aquatilis grown in University of Washington, Seatle, WA, United States - 4-20-23 metaG | ecosystem: Host-associated > Plants > Roots > Rhizosphere... | reverse complement strand
AGACAAGACGTTGCAGGCGGTCTCGCTCATCTACGGCGACGGCGCCTTGCTTCGGGTCGGCGGCAATCCGGCGGCGAAAGTCCGGCGTTCCGGCATCGCCGGATCAACGTCGCCCGATCTGGCCATTGGCGCGAATGCCCGGATCTCGGGCGCCAGCGTCGTCGCGGATTCGACTTACGCGACCCGGATCGATCCGTCGGCGAACTGGACGGGGAGCGGCGCGATCGCCTTTGACAGCGGGCAAATCAGCATTCAGCTGGACGACGCAGGCGCCTTGCGGGCGCAGGCCGACGGCCAGACCACACCGGGTCTGGTGCTGTCCGCCGCCACACTGCAATCGCTCCAGAACTCAGCGACGGCCCTGTCGCTGCTCAGCTACTCATCGATCGACATCTACGGCAGCGGTGCGATCGGCTCGCCGACGTTCAGCAGCATCGCCTTGCACGCGCCGGAGATCTTTGGCGACGGCGGCACGACGACTTTTGCCGCCCGGGATGTCGTGCTGGACAACAGCACGGGTCTGGCCGGACCCGATGCGGCCGTCCCAACCGCGGCTCCGGCTGGAGGGGCGCTGACCTTCAACGCGGGTACGATCCACCTCGGCACCGGACAACTCGCGATTCAAGGCTATGCATCGGCAAGACTGAATGCCGCGGACCAGATCCTTCTGCAGGGGACCGGCGGGCTGTTCTCCCAGGGCGATCTTAGACTGACGACTCCGGTCGTCGCGGCGCACGCGCCGGCGGCAGCGGGCGGCACCGCCTCTGCGACCCAGGCGATCAACGAGACGATCGCAGCCGCCGGGAGCCTGGAGGTCGTCGCGCCCTCCTCCGGAGCGGCGGCGCACGCGCCGGGAGACCTCGGCGCGCAGCTCAGCCTGGCCGGACGGAACGTCGACCTGGGCACCCTTGTTTCTCTGCCGAGCGGTGCCTTGACGCTCCACGCGACGGGTGGCCCGGCGACGGGCGACGTCACGCTCGAATCCGCGGCAAACCTGAACCTCGGCGGGGTCGCCAAGACGTTCTACGACGTCACGAAATACACCGATGGCGGATCGGTCGAGGTAATTGCCGATCACGGGGTGGTGAACGTGGCGAAGGACGCGACGATCGACGTTTCGGCGCAGGCTGGGGGCGGGGACGCCGGCAGCCTTGCCGTGAGCGCGCCCGAAGGCAGCTTCTCGCTGGACGAGGGCGCGCACTTGCTTGGCCAGGGCGGCAGCGGCGGTTCATTTGCCCTCGATGTAAGATCCATTCCTGGGGACGTCGCCGGCACGAACAGCCTCGCCGCCCTTGGCGACACGCTTTCGAACGGCGGATTCACGCAGGCCGCGGCGATTCGCGTGCGCACGGGCGACGTGGCCGTGGACGGCACGATCAAGGCGGGGCGTGTGAGCGTCTCGGCGGACGCGGGATCCGTCGTTGTCACCGGATTGGGCGTCATTGACGCCTCAGGCGCGACCGGCGGCACCGTCCAGATCGCCGCGACCGGCAGCATCACGCTGGAGGCGGATTCCTCCGTGAGCGTGCGAGGCCGTGATTTCGACGACGCCGGCAAGGGCGGATCTGTGACGCTTGCAGCCGGCGCTTCGACGCAGGGAAGCGCGACCGAGGGTGTGCTCGGAACGGGACCGCAACTGAACCTCATGCCCGGCTCGGTCATCGACCTTTCGGTGGTCAACAACCGGGCGCTTCAACTCAATTCGAGCGGTGCCAGTTCGATCGCGCTTCCGGCGGGCGTGCCGGTCACGCTGCCGACCGGCACGCCGGGGAACGATGAGGTCACCTTCGGCAGCGCGGGCACGCTCACGACTCCGGACGGCCGGTCGGTCTCGTTCGCCGCGGGCTTCACCACGCCAGTCGCGCCCCGCAGCGTCGTGACGCTGAGCAGTCCGGGCACACTCGCGTTCGCGGTGGGCGGCACCGGTGGGGCCGTGCCGGTCAGTTTGCCCGCCGATACCGGCGTCACGATGACTGGCGTGGCCGACCTTTCTGGCACGAATGCCACGGGAACCCTGCATCTGCGCGCGCCCCAGGCGGTGGACGCCGGCGGCGCTCCCGTCGACGTGCAGATCGGCGCGATCGGCAGCCAGATCAACGGCGCCTCGAGCATCGTCGTCGAGGGTTACCGCGCCTACTCCCCGGCAACCGGCGTGATCGACACGGTGAAGGCCGCGGTCCAGGACAACGGGGCCGCGTTCGCCGGGGGGCTCGACTCGACCGGTGTGCTCCGGCTGGGGCACACCTCGGCGATCGTCAGCCGCCTCTTTTCGGGCAATGCCGACCAAGCGGTGCTTGCGTCGGCGCTTCACATCCAGCCCGGTGCCGAAATCGTCAACCCGGCGGCCCCGGGCGCGGTGACTCCGCTGACCCTGAACGGCGCTGGCAGCGCGCTCTCGATTCCGGCCAACACGGCGATCGCCTTTCCCCATGGCGGCGCTGGACTCCGATTCACCGTGGGCGGGGTCATCGCGGGCGCCTCGGGGACGACCACGAGCCCGGATGGAACCGCGACCACGAGGTTCACGGCCACGGAAACAGCCGTCTTCGCGGCGGGCAGCACCGTCGCGCTCGACGGTGCGGGATCGGTCACGCTCGCGGGTGCCGGGACGATGAACCTGACGCCGGCGAGCGGCCTCGTGTCGGTCAACCTTCCCGCAGGCAGCACCTACGCGGTGAACGGCGGCGGCGCGACGTTCGCCGCCGGGGCCGGCATGCGTGTCGTGCTCACGGTTCCTGGGCCCGCCGGCAGCTCGCTTGCAGTGCCGGCCGGAGCGCCGGTCGCCTTTGTCAACGGGACCCCGGGCAGCGATGCGATCGTTGCCACCCAGCCGGGGCGCATCATCGAGCCGAGCGGGACGATCAGCACCTTTGGGGCTGGCGCGCGTCTTCGGATCACCCCCGGCTCGGCGGTGATGCTCGACTCCGGTGGCGCTCTCAAATACGCCGCGGGCTCGACGCCGATCCAGCTGGCGCTCTCCGAGGGCAGCTACACGACCGGTGGGGCCGGTAGCCTCGCGACCACCGCGGGCGACCTGACGCTCGCCAATTCCTGGGATCTTTCGACCTATCGATTCGGCCCCAGCGCCAACCAGGTCGATCCGGCCAGCGGCCTGCCCGTCGCGGGATACGGCGAACCGGGAGTGCTCGCCTTGCGAGCCGCGGGCAATCTGGTGTTCCCCGTCGGGGCGAGCCTGAGCGACGGCTTTGATCCCACCAAAGCGGTGAGCGCCCTGTATCCGCTATGGACGGCGCCGTTGCTGCCGGCCGGATCGCGGTCCTGGTCCTACACCCTGGTGGCCGGAGCGGACCTTGGCGCGGCGGCTCTTGGCGCGGTGCGCCCGCCTTCCGATGCCGCCGGCCTGCCGGCGGGCCGGGGATCGGTCCTCCTCGGCGCGGGCGCGACGGCTCTTCCCGCGAACCTCGCCTCCGCGATGCGCCAGCAGATTGTGCCCGCGTTTTACCAGACAATCCGGACCGGCACCGGGAACATCGATGTTGCCGCAGCTCGGGACGTGCAGCTGCTCAACCCGCTCGCGACGATCTACACCGCAGGGACGCAGGCGCCCGCCTTGGACGGATTCGACATGCCGGTGATCGGCGGATCCCGGAGCCCGCTGGCGCCGGCGCCGCAGCCTCCCTATTACCCCGCTCAATACAGTTCCGGCGGAGGCAATCTCTCGATCCGCGCGGGCAACGACATCGGGCACTTCCTGCAGACCAGCGCCGGGCTCGTCGCCGATTCCTCCAGGGAGCTGCCGGACAACTGGCTGTATCGGCGCGGCTCGCTCGACGCGGCGGGCCTCTTCGGGGTGGCCGTCACCCGGGACGTCGCTTCCACGACCTGGTGGATCGATTTCAGCAACTTTTTCGAGGGCGTCGGTGCGCTCGGCGGTGGTAACGTGAACCTGAGCGCCGGCCGCGACGTCGCCAATGTCGACGCCGTGATCCCGACCAACGCGCGGATGGCGGGACGGGACGCCGATGGCAACATCCTCGCCCCAACGACATCTACGCTTTTCGAATTGGGCGGCGGCGATCTCGTCGTGCGAGCCGGGCGCAATCTCGACGCGGGTGTATATTACGTGGAGCGGGGAAGCGGTTCCCTGGGCGCGGGCGGCAGTGTAGTTACGAACGGCACCCGCGCGGCGGTGGACCAGAGCGTGCTGACGACTTTGGCGAACCTTCAGGTGAGCCCCGATCCTACGCTGCTGTTGCCGACGACGCTCTTCCTGGGCCAGGGCAGCTTCGAAGTCGCAGCCGGCGGCGACCTCCGCCTCGGCCCGGTTGCCAATGCCTTCCTGTTGCCACAGGGCACCGACAACGGCTACTACGACAAAAGCTACTTCTCCACCTATGCCCTCGCCGATGCCGTCGAAGTCTCGTCACTGACCGGGACAGTGCGCCTGGCCGACAGCCCCGATGGCAGCGGCGCGTCGCTTGCCCGGTGGCTGTTTAACGTGCCGGGCAACGAGCCGGCGGCGGCAATCTCCGTTTATCAGCCGTGGCTCAAGCTCGTGGAGTCCGACGTCACCGCCTTCACAGGCGTTTCGGCGTTGATGCCCGGCACGCTCAGGGCGACTGCATTCTCCGGGGACATCGATTTCGTCGGGAGCCTGACCCTGTCGCCGTCGCCCCGGGGGACTGTCGACGTGGCGGCCGCAGGAGCCGTGAACGGTCTTCAACCCAATTCGTTGATGTCGGGCGCCGCGGTCTTCGACGCAACCGCGAATCCCCACGTATGGGAATCGAGCGTCGTGAATCTCTCGGACGCGGACCCGGCCCGAATTCCGGGCAGCACCTCGCCCTTCGGCCTGTCCACGCTGACCAAGGGCCAGCAGGGCCTCACACCAGGCAAGCTCTTCAGCGGCATCGGCGCCCTCTTCGCCGAATCCGGCGCGACCTTTGGCGATAACGTCGTCCTCCAGACCCAGTTGGCCCTGCACGGGCCTGCGCCCGCAAGCAGCGGAGCCGTTCCCCCGCCGCTGCATGCAGGGGACGCGCAGCCGGTGCACCTGTACGCGCTCGGTGGAGACGTCTCGGGGCTGACGCTTTTCTCGGGGAAGGCCGCCCGGGTGGTCGCGGGAAATGACGTCACCGACGTTGCCCTCTACATTCAGAACGTCGACCCGGGCGACGTGAGCATCGTCGCCGCGGGTCGGGACATCATCGCGTACGATCCCAATTCGGCGCTCCGGCTCGCGGCGCAGGCGCCCGGCAACCTGCTTCAGTTCGACCCGAACAGCCTGCTGCCCGGCTCGGGATCGCCGACGGCGGGCGATCTCCAGATCAGCGGCCCGGGCGCATTCGAAGTGCTCGCCGGCCGCAATCTCGATCTCGGCAGCGGAAGCCCGACCCAGCCGGACGGCACGGCCGCCGGGATCGCGAGCATCGGCAATGTGCGCAATCCCCGCCTCCCGTTCGCAGGCGCAGACGTCCTGACGGCGGCGGGCATCGGCCCGTCCTCCGGACTCGCGACCTCGAGCCTCGACTTCGCGACCTTCCTCGGTCAATTCGTCGATCCCGCCAAGGCGGGGGCCAACGCCGCACGCTATCTTCCGGATCTTGGCCGGTTGCTTGGCCTCGATCCGGCCGTTGCGAGCGATGATCAGATCTGGTCGGAATTCGAGGCGCTGCCCGAACAGACGAGCGGCGAAAAGGAGGCGAAGAACCGCCTTGTCCTCGACTTGTTCTACCTCGTGTTGCGCGACACCGGACGCGCGCGCAACAACCCGCAGTCGCCCGACTTTGGCAACTACAACGCGGGCTACGAAGCCATCGCCGCACTGTTCGGCCGCGGACTGGATTACACCGACGCCGCAGGGACGGGTTTTGTCGACCAGTTTCTCAATCCGGGAACCGGGGGCGACCAGGCGACCCGCTATCTGCCGGTCCTGGCAGCCCTGATGGGGGCGGCCGGCGGTTCCGCGCAGCAGACTTGGGCTCAGTTTGGCCAGCTGCCGGCGGATCAACAGCATGCCCTGGCGCTCAAAGTGTTCGCCCGAGTGCTCACGGATTCGGCGCAGGCCCAGAACGAACCCGCAACCGCCGCCGCCAGCGGCGTCACGCTCACCCGGGCCCTCGCAGCGCTCTTCACCAACCAGCTCTGGAGGGGCGACATCGCGCTTTCAACCCACGAGGTCAAGACGGCGAGCGGGGGTGACATTCTGATGCTCGCGCCCGGCGGCGCCATCACGGTGGGCCTTGCGACAGACCGCCAGAAACCCGACCAGGGCATCCTCACCGCCCACGGCGGCAACATCGCCATCTTCGCCCGCGACAGCATCAATGTCGGCACGTCGCGCATCTTCACGCTTCGCGGTGGAAACGAGATCATCTGGGCCACGCTCGGCAATATCGCAGCCGGCAGTGGCTCGAAGACCGTTCACGCCGCGCCGCCGACTCGCGTGCTGATCAGCCCCCAGAGCGGCGATGTGCAGAACGACCTCGCCGGCCTTGCGACGGGAAGTGGCATCGGTGTCCTCGCCACGCTCAAGGGCGTGCCGCCAGGCGACGTCGACCTGGTTGCCCCGGGCGGCACGATCGACGCGGGCGATGCCGGGATCCGGGCGTCCGGCAATCTCAACGTGGCCGCGCGGGTGGTGCTCAACGCCTCCAACATCCAGGTGGGCGGGGCAAGCGCGGGGACGCCGCCCCCGCCTGCGCCACCCAATCTCGCGCCGCTCACCAACGCGTCGAACACAACGGCCGCCGTCACGAGCGCGGCCACGGGCGTTGCGAAGCAGGAGGCGGCGGCCACGGCCCAGTCGGTCGAAGTCCCCTCCATCATCACGGTCGAGATCCTCGGCTATGGCGGCGATGACCAGGGCGCGGGCGGCGATGACAATTCCCAGGATGACCGGCGCCACCAGGCGCCTTGAGAGGCAAAAGCCGACCGAGACTTGGTGAGAGCAGGGCGTTCCCTGCTGTGCCGCGGGCGAGACGAGGGGCTAGTTCTGCTGCTCCGACTGCGCTTCGGTTCGCGCCCTGGCCAATGCCTCGCGTTGAAGTTCGATGCGGCGCAAAATGGCCGGATTATTCGGCAGCAAACGGCGTCCTGCCTGGGTCGGAGTCGTTCCCGCCGCGGCCGCAACCGCCGTCCCGGCGAGCGGGGTGATGGTCGCTTGCTTCAGCGCCAGCCGGTAGACGCGGCCGCGCCGCTCGACGGTCACCGCGTCGTGCGCGGGATCAAAGTCCCTGACCAAGAAATCGTGTCCCGGCTCGTTCAACCCGACCCAGGTGCTTTGCTTCCGGGAGGGATCGTAAAGGCTGAATTCATATTCCCTCCCTGTCCGGAGAATACTGCGCAGTTCGAGAGGAGCCGTTTCCTGCGCGGCGCGCATGGCGGAATCCGGAGGCAGAAATGGAGAGTTCTCCAGCAGATTGGAGTCCGCATGCAGTGACAGCCGGAGGAAGCAGAGAACTAGGAGCGGCAGGGCCGGCCGCCAGGGAAGGGCGGCATGGTGCGAATGTCCGACGCACTGCTTTGCCATCGTGTCGGCCGATCCGGCGACGTCCATGTTGTGGGACACGCTAACGGCTGATGATGCCATCGCTGCAGCGATGGCGTGACGATTGTGAAACAGTGAATGCCGCGACACCTCGAGCGGGCGCTTCCCTGGTTGCGGACGCCGACGCGGTTCGCCTGGCCGGATTCTGGGACTGTCTGGTCTGGGACGATCCGCCCGGTGGCCTCGTAACCTGATGTTTTCCCGTTTGTAACCGTGCAGGGCTTGTCGGATTTGCGGACCGCCTCCAAGGTGGGTGTGTCCGGGCGGGCTGTGCCGATGTCCTTCGGACCCTGGCATTCCCGCATGCGTCTGAGCATCTGATTCCCTTTCTCTGATGAACGCACGCCGTCTCATCGCTCTGGGCATGGGGCTGGCCATCGCCGGGGCAGCAGCCCGTGCGCAAGGCGTGCTTTCGTACTACTCCCAGTTCCCGGCGGTTGGCTTGGCGAATGCGGATTGGTCCGAGACGCTCGATCTTCCCGGTTTCGATTCCAATCTGGGAACCCTCACCCAGGTCACATTGAATTACTCGGGCGAGGTGCTCCAGACCATCGACGCGGAAAACACGGCAGGCGCGGAGGCCTCCTACGATCTCGCCTCCAACGCAGCTCTGGCCGTGTACAACGCCGGGGGTCTGTGTCTCTTTGACCCGGGTCCCATTAACCTGCACCGCGCCGGAACGCTGTCCGCTTTCGATGGCGCGCTGGATTTCGCCGGCACATCGGGAGTCGGTTTCCAGCAGGACACCAGGACGACGGACTCGCTGAACGACCCCAACCTGGGGGCGTACATCGATGCCGGCGTCCTCCACTTCCTGGCGTCCGCGACCGATGCGATGGCGCTGTCATCCGGCGGTGACAGCGTCAATGGAGGATCGACTTCGGCTGCCGTGCGCCTGGGCGTGACCTACGCCTTTACACCAATTCCGGAACCGGCGGCTTATGCGGCATTGCTGGGGCTTTTTGTGCTCGGATACGTCGCCATACACCGGCGGCAGCGGTGCGGCCCGGCAGCCGGCTCCTGATTCGTGATCGGCCGCACCCCGAATACCACACCGCGGCGTCGGCCAAAGCCGATCCAGTTGCAGGGAACGATACTCCGATGAAACCGATCAGCGCCGGAATCTCTACAGCTGCGGACCATCGGACTCCAACCCCTCCGCCGAGCCGCAGGAGGAAACTGTTGTTCACGGCTGTCGTGGCGGCCGCGTGTGTCCCGGTGATCGGGAAGGCAAGCTTCGTCGTCGAGACCCTGGGCTTCCGGCTGGGTCCGACCTTGGCTACCGAAACCCTCCATTTTCTGCCGTTTGACTCGTCGCTCGGGACCCTCGAATCGGTGCAGGTCCAGATCGACGCCGTCCGGCGCCACAGCTGGGCGCTCTGGGCCAACGGTGGCCTGCCGCGCACGCTCGCGTACGAGGCGTCGCTGACGGGGACGGTTCTGTCGGTCAGTGGCGCAGACTTCCCGTTGGACGACCTGCACTACGGGCCTGCTTCCACGCCACTGTTGTCGCCGGTTTCCCCAACGACCTTCGCCACCGAATATGCCGCGGGGCGCAGCCAATTTCTGGATGGGCTTGATCCGGAGTTTCCCTCGGCGTTTCAGCCCGGCACGCTCGAATCGGCACTGAGCGAAGCGTTCGCTCCTCTGGCGTTTACCGGAGATCTGATCTTGAACCTCGATCCTGGCGACTGGACCGTCCGGTCGGCCGGGTTCTTCTCGGCGTCGCTGGTCGATGTATCCGGAACGGCGACGGTCGCGTACGACTACCGTCCTGCGGCGGTCCCCGAATCGGCGATCGGGCTGTTCGTCCTTGGCGCCTGGCTGGGTCTGGTCGTGTTTGCGCGGCGGCTCGGCCCAAGACAATCGGACCGGTGAGGCGCCCCGCGTCCGAAGGGCTATCGCGGCGGCGGCCGGCGAAAGGGCGCTAGCTCACCGCGCGGCTTGGAATTGGTCGACGCCTGCGTGCAGGCCCGGACCGAGCGGCGCGACAAGCTCCATCACCCGCTGGAAACCCGGATCCGTCCATAGGTCGTCGAGCGGGGTCGAACTCGCGATACGGATGAAGTACTGCTCGCCCTTTTGCCGCAGACCCCGGCGGAGAAGATCGGTAATCATGGACAGATCGCTGGGAGAGCCATCGGGGTTGTAGATGATCGCCCTCCCATTGAAGATGTGCCAATAGATGACGTATTGGCGGTCGCCGGGCTGCTCGAATTCCCTGTACTGGGCCGGGGCCAGAATCCGGCCATCGAGGGTCCGCCGGAAGCAGTAGTCCGCCGCCGTCCGCTTCCAGCCGACGGACACCCAGCACTTGTCTGGAATGTGAAAGGCCACGTCGCGGGATGCGGTCTTTCCCGCTCGCCAGTAGGCGATGTAGACCGTGAATTCCCGCGTTCCGTCGCGGTATGACCGGAAGATCGCCTCGTCGTAGTCGAGCGTGCTCTTGACAGCTCCGGCGAGAGACTCGGTGCCGGCCAGAGGCCGGTCTTCGCCATGCCAGCCGTCGATGTCCATCGGCAGATAGGCCGCAAGCGGTATGTCGCGTTTGACCACCGGGACCTGCGGATAGGGAAGGGCCTGCAAGACGAACGCGGTGACCAATACCAGCGAAAGAACCGCCAGCAGGAAAACCCGGCCGGACCCGTACGTCGCCCGCACGAGCCCGGCGGCATCACAGTTGGATGTCCCGGACCCAGGCATGGTTGTCCCGATACCACTGTATGGTCCGATCAAGCCCCTCCGGCAGGTCGATCGTGGGGTGCCATCCGAGAAGTTTCGCGGCCTTGCTGACGTCCGCGAGCGTCTCGGTCATGTCGGTCTTGTGCACGGGGCGGCGCTCGACCTTCGCGCACTTGCCGAGCCGCTTCTCCATGAGATCGATCATTTCGTTGAGCGTCCACGACCGGCGGCCGCCGCCGAGGTTGATGATTTCGTGCCCGAGCGGCTTCATCGCCGCGACGGTTCCGGCGGCAATATCGTCGACAAAAGTGAAGTCGCGGCGCTGGGTTCCGTCGCCGAAAAGTTCGACCGGTTGGCCTTCGTCGATCCACCGGATGAACCGGAAGGGACTCATGTCAGGCCGGCCGGCCGGTCCGTACACGGTGAAGTATCGGAGCACGGTCACGTCGAACCCGAACAGACGGTGATAGGTGAACGTCAGCATCTCCGCCGCCTTTTTCGACGCGGCATACGGGGAGATCGGCGTGTTGACGGGCAGCGTCTCGACAAATGGGGTGGGCTGGCCGGCGTAGAGCGAGGAGGTCGAGGAAAAGACGAGCTTGCGCACATCCGAGTGGCGCATGGCCTCGAGCACGTGGAGTGTGCCGACCGTGTTCGTAGCCACGTAGAGACGCGGGTTGTCCATGCTCGTGCGAACGCCGCATCGGCCAGCGAGGTGGATCACGGCGTCAAAGGGATAACGTTCAAACAGGGCGCGCACGTTGGCGAAGTCCTCGACGTCCACCTGGTGGAATGAGAACTGTGGCGACGGGAGCAGGGTATCGAGGCGGGCGCGCTTGAGGCGGACGTCGTAGGAATCGTTCAGACTGTCGATCCCGACGACCAAGTGCCCGTCAGCCAAGAGCCGCGCCGCGGTTGTCGAAGCGATGAATCCCGCAACGCCAGTCACCAGTATCCTGCTCATAAATGGTCGGAGTGACAAAGGTGGCGCGGGGCGGCCGATGCCACCTGGGCAGTCCTTGCGCGAATGCCTCGTTCAGGGTGCAAGACGTCAGCCACGGGACGGCGCGGTCGCGCCCTCCATGCCTCCGTCGAGATACTCCCGGTACGCCTTGTCGCCGTATTCGCCATAAAGTCCGCTAACGAGACGTCCATAGACGTCGTTGAGGACCGCGCCAAAGACCGGGACGTTGGCCGAAAGCAGGCGTCGCGCACATCGCTGGGCGGCCAGCCGCGTCACGCGGTTGAATTGGATCGTGTATATCGCCCCGTCCATGAGTGGCAGCATGTTCAGGGCGTCGCTCACCGCACCGAGGGGCGGCGTGTCAAAGATGACCCGGTCGTAGCTTTTGCCCAGTTCGGCGACCAGGGCCTCGAACTCCCGACTGTTGAGCACCTGGATCGGATCCTTCGCGCGGCCGCCTGTCGCTATGGCGTCCAGGTTGGGATGCACGTTCCGGGTGACGATGTCGTCGAGCGGAGCGCCGGCGGCGCAGTAGCTGAGGATACCCCGGCTGGTGCGCAGCCGAAACGATCGCTGCACGTTGGGCTTGCGCAGGTCGCAGTCGACGATGACCGTGCGCTGGCCCTGGGAGGCGAAGGTGAGGGCGAGATTCGTCGCGACGAAGGATTTGCCCTCTCCGGGAAGCGTGCTTGTGACCAGGATGAACTTGGCATTCCGGCTTTCGTCGTTGATCCGAAGAGTCGAGTACAGCGAGCGGAACGCCTCGAGGGTCACCAGGTCGGCCCCATTGCCGACGACCTGGGCCTTGTCGGGTTGGTCCATTCGCTCGATCCGGGGAATGACGCCGACCAAGGGAAGCCCGATCAGGGTCTCGACGTCGAAGGCGGTCTTCACCTTGTCGTCAATCGTGGCGATGAAATAGGCGAACCCCAGCCCGAGAAAGATGCCGGCCAGGACGCCGATGAGCAGGTTGATGAAGATGTTCGGCGAGACCGGCACCGCCGGCTCCACGGCCCGGTCGATAATCCTCGCGTTTTCCGATTCGATGCTGCTGGTGACCGACGCCTCCCGCATGCGGGCCATCATGGACTCGAGTAGCTGGTCATTGACCCGGAAATCGCGATCGAGGTTGTCGTATTCGACGGCGGACTTGTCCAGTTCCAGCGACTTGGCCTCCTGTTCGGCCAGCGCCCTGCGGGCCGCCTCGTTCTTTTGGAGCGCGTTCTCGTATTCAGACCTGACCGAGGATGCGGCCTGCGCGAGAGCAGCCTTCATTTCCCGCTCAGCCTGGGCCAGCGTGTCCAGCGCTTCGATCAGCCGCGGGTGCTTGTCCTTGTACCGTTCCCGCAACTGCGCGATCGTCAGCTTCTGCGTCGTGGTCTGCAGGATCAGCTGGTTGACCTTGGCCTGGCTGGCGATGAACGGGAGTTCGGAGAGATCCCGGCCCGCCTTGGACCATTCCTGAACTTGGTTCCAGCGGATCTCCGCCTCGTGCAGCTCGGCGCTGGTCTGGGTTGCCATCAGGTTCAGGGCCTTGAGCTTCTCCGTGACGATGTCCTTGGTCTGGACGAGGGAGATCAGGTTGCCCCGCTGGCGAAAGGCCTGCAGCGCATTGGCGATTTCGTCGACCCGCTTGCGTTGCTGATCGGCTCGGTCCTTGAGTTCGTCGACGGCCTTCAGCGACTCCTCGACCCGCACGCGTGCATAGTACGCGATGTATTCCGTGGCGAAGAGATTGGCGACCCGGGCCGCGATCTTTGCATTGGGGTGGCGGAAGCGGATCGCGACGATCAGGCTCATGCGCTGGGGCAGGACCTTCCGATTCTCAAAGATGATCGACACCGGATCGCGCGGGCTGCCGAACCGGGTCCGGCATGGCTCCGTCAGCTGCCGAAGCTCATCGGAGGAGAGCCGACTAATTACGTTCTGAATCATCGCAACGCTCTCGAGTATCTTGATCTGGGTATTGAGGTCGGCGTCGCTCGTGACCGTTGTTTCGACGACATCGGCGACGCGCAGCACCTGCGGGCCGTGTTTGAGCACCTCGACTGTCGCAACCCCCTCGTAGAGGGGCGTCGTCAGGAACGTGTAGGCGACGGCGATCAGGACCGTCGCAAGGAACACCGAGATCGCATACCACTTCCGCTCGACTACCATCAGCCAGTAGGTGCGCAGATCCACATGTTCGGCGTCTTCGCCATAGGCGTGAACCGTGTCCGCGAGGTGGCCGGTGGAAACGGGCGGTCTTAGGGGAGACTTCATGGAGGCTGGGGTTGGGATATGGGCGTGGCTTCAGAGCATGCGCTCGGGAACGAACACGACGTCGCCATCGTGGATCGGCCAGCGGTTGACGGCATCCCCCGATACGAGTTGGTTCGCGTTGATGACGAAGTTCTCGGTCCGCCCGCCGGGAAGGCTGCGGGTCAGGCTCACGTGCCCGCGATTGGCGAGGCGGGAGAAGCCCCCGGCGCGCGCGATCGCGTCAAGGAGCGTGAAGCTCTTCTCCGGGGGCATGGCCACGGCGCCGGGCGCGTTGACCGCCCCCAGCACGTTGACCGTCCGGGGCGCGTATTCCATGATCGTGATGTTGATCTGCGGATTGACCAGATAGTCGCGCCCGTAGAGCTCCGTGATCAGCTCCTCCGCCTCGCGGATGGTCCGGTCCTTCACATCCACGACCCCGATCAGCGGAACGGTGATCGTGGAGTTCTGGGAAACGCGCAGTTCGCGGTCCAGGTCCGGCTCCTGGAAGACCTGGAGTTTCAGCAGGTCCATCGGGCGGAGCACGTATACGGCCTGCTGCTCCGGGGGCCTGGCGTCGGCCGCCGCAGCCCAGGGCGTACAGCAGAAGAGGGCGGCTGACAGCGTGGTGACGAAGACGGCAGTTCGGGAAACGAGGTTCATGTCAGTCGATGGAGTATGCACGGGGCCATTCTCTCAGCGGTCAGTAGCGCAGGCCGAGGGTGAGGCTCATGATTTTGTCGGAGAACTCGATCCCGGGCAGCGTCGAGTGGTCGTTGCGGAGCGTGTAGTCGGCGGTGGCGCTCAGCCAGTTGCTGAAGAGATAGGAGGCAGTCAGCCCGCCTTCCCAGTAGTGATCGCGCCGCTCGGCAACCAGGATGACATTCTGGGTGCTGAACAGGGCGGGTCCGTAGTCGACGTCGCGATAGGTGAGGCTCGCGCCGAGGTGCCATTGGGGCGTGAGGTCACTCGAAAGCGCAAAGGTGTACTGGCCGTTTTTGAGCGACTCGCCCAGCGCGCTGGTGCGAAAGTCGCGCGAGAACTGGAGCGTGGCGCTGGTCTTGGGCGTCAGCTCGTAGGCCAGCCGCCCGTCGAAACCCCAAAGGCGTTCGGTCGGATTGTCGCCGGCCGACCGGGTCCGGTAGCCGGCGGAAATCTCGCCGGTCAGTTTCGGCGTGAATTCGCCGCGGGCTCCCACATTGAAATAGAGGTCCCGGCCGCTTGGCGCGCTGCCTTGCGAGCGCTGGCTTCCGTAGGTCACGCCGGCGGAAAGATCCACCTTGGGTGTGGCCTTGAAGTAGAGCTTGAGGGGCCAGCTGACGTATTCATTGGTGATCAAACCCGCGGACTGGTAGCTGGTCCGGCTCAGATCGGCACCGATCTTGCCGCTGAGTTTCGGCGTCAACTGCGACTCTGCGCTTCCGTCGAGATTCAGCACCTCGCTACGGAAGAGGGTCCGCTGTCCTTGGGACAGGACGTCGATGTTGTTCCCGTAAGTTTGCTGATAGGAGCCCGTAGCGACCAGATTGAGACGTCCGTCGTCGTAGCCGAAATCGGCATTGCCCGTGCCGAGGTTCAGGCTGCTGATCCCTCCCCGGGAGTAGCGCGTGAAGGCTTCCCGATAGATGAACGAACCGTGAGCCAGCGAGTTCTGTCCGTAGCGCAGCTCGACGCCCGGTGTGACCGTCGTGATTATCGAGGAAACCTTGTTGTCGGCAGACAGGAACAGATTGTCGTCGTAGCGAACGCCGACATCCGCCATGACGTGGATCGCCGCGTTGTCGCCCAGCGGGATCTTCGGCATGCGCGAGCGGATCCGGGGCGGGGGCGTGTTCGCCTCCTCCGCGGTTTGAGGAGCGGCCGCGGGTTCGTTCGCCGATCCGATGGCAGGGGACGGAGCGGCCGGCCCGGCCTCAGGGGCGGGTTGTGCGATCGCTGCTTCAGCCAGCGCCTCGGGGCGCTGCGCCGGCGCCATCCGGGGCGCGCGCCGGCCGTGAACCCCCTTGGCTGCCGCGTACGTCGCAGCTCGGATTCGGCCGGAAGCTCCTTCGATTCTCGCCACGGCCGGCGCAAACGACGCCGCCTTCGAGATCGCGTCGGCATAGTGCGGTGCCGCCGCCGCCGCCTCGCCGGCTAATTCCATGGCGATCTCAATGATGGTATCCGGGTCGCTCTTGTACGCGGTGGCGGCGACCACGGCGACGCGCACCGCGGTCGAGATTCGCCTCTCCTTCTTGCCATGGGAAATCATCGCCGAATTGACGATTTCCCGAACCTCGTCGGCCAAGCTCTCCGCCAGGGTGGGCCTTTCGGCGGAATTGGCCGCGGCGGCCGGTCCTCGCGCCGGCGCAGCGGTCGTTGCAGGCCCTCCGATGACCCAGGTGACAACCAGGAGGAGTGTCCAGGCGGCGAGAGGCCGTTTCATCATCAAGGTTCGTTGGAGATTGGCGGCGGATCCGGTCAATGGGATCGGCTGACAATAACGTCGGTTGTGCTTCCGCCGAATTCGGGATTCGAAGGAGGTCGGTACGGAGGCGACGCGAAGTGGGCCACGCCCCGGGACTCATCGGTGTCTGCGGCCGCCGCGAGAATTGCCGCCCTGATCTGGGCGACGGCCCCGTCGATTTGCGCAAGCCCGGGAAGGTCCTCGACGATTGGCACGATTGCCTGCGCGTATTCGGGCGCCCCCTTCGCTGCCGCGGTCGCGAGGCTCGTGGCGATCGCGACCAGCTGTGACGGGTCCTTTGCGTCGGCGACCGCCGTCGTGATGGCCAGGCGGACTGCATTTGAGATTCGCTTCTCCTTTTCCCGGTGGGACAGGCCGGAGGTGCTCGCGATCTCGCTCACCTGCGACGCGAGAACGGACTCGGGAGTCGGTGCCTGCTCTTGACGAGGCGCGGCGGAGGGGGACTCGTTTGGCGCCACGTTCTCCGCGAACAATGACGAGCTCGTCAGGGCGAGAAAGAGCAGTATGGGAGACAAGGCAGTTTTCATTTGAAGGATGGGTTTGATCGCGCTAGGGGCATTTCTGTCCCGTTGGGCGGCTTGCTGTTGCGGTTCGACTTGAGGGAGAGTCCCGACGGCGGGCAGCGCGCGGAACGCTCGCGAGGCTGGAGGCCAAACTGCTGTTCCAGCGTTCGGTCGTCTTTGACGAGTCCACGGTCGAGCTGATCGAGCTGTTCGATGAGATCGAGAATCTTGAGAATCTTCCTGCCCCGGGCGATGAGACGAAACTCAACGACGGAGGACGGGCCTGGACGGGGAAAGCGTGCAATCATGCCATAGCGCAGCATGGCACGCAGGCGCTCGCTCAGGATCGCGGGCGAAAGCCCGGGTTCGCGGCCGATCACGTCCTCGGGGACGTTCACACCATTGTCCAGGTGGCGCAGGATGATGGTCGACCATCTGCGCTTGAGCATGTTCTCGGTTACAGCGGCGGTCCCGACATGGGGTAGCAGCGAGTTCATGGGCGTTTAGGGCAGCACGGCGGTTCGTGAACGGAATGGTCGGCTTCGTGGACCATTCGGGGCGCGTGAGCAGTGCGCAGCTGGCCGGCACCGGCCCGATTCGACATGCGCGTGGCGCACATCGGCCAAGGCCGGTGGCCTCGCACAACAACAGCCCGGCAACGATGCCTCCGGCTCCACCCTCGGCGGGGACGGCGGGCCTTCGCCCACGGTCGCAACCCCGCCGCGCGATGGAAGCCGGAAGACAAGCCTGAGCAACTGGATCAGCGGCCAAGATCACCGCGGAATCGTATCGCCCCGGGGTGTCATCGGTGCTGCGGGAATGTTACTATCTGGTTAACGCGGGGTGACAGCCGGAGGTTACCGGATGGTGACAAGCCGGCCGGGCTGCTGCCGTGACCTAGGCGGAGGCCGGCTGACTTCGGCGGCCCTGGGGGATCTTCCACCGGGTATGAGTCGAAAACTCCGGAGGCGAGATAAGAGCGCTAGACACGTCGCAGGAAGCGTGTCAGACGCTGGAGACCTCGGAATCTCATTGGACAATGAACCTCATCGAGAGTCATCCCGCCAAGTTCCAGAACCGTGTCTTTGAAGTCCGGGTCTATGACCGGGGAAGCGACTTCTTTGTCTCCGGCTATGAGGAAGACCAGATCAAGACGTGGAGCTACACGGTGGGCCGCAACGAGACGATTGCGCAATCCATGATACGGCAACAGAATCCGTATGCCCCGCTGATCGCCGTGGTGAAGGCCAACATTAAGGCGGGGGTTGTTCTCCCCTGAGTCTGGGACGCCGTGGGCCCGTTGGCGCCAGCCTCGGGTCCTTGGACACGAATCGAACCCGTCCTTCCGATGTGATGCTCGCGGCCCGGTTAACCGCCGGTGGCGCCGTGCCGGAGATCATGATAGACTACCGGACGTTGCCCTTCCATTGAGCCTGAGCGGTGACTTCTGTTTTGGCCGGCCCGCCTCCTTTTAACTGAGTGATCTCCATCGCCTCACGTCGTCTTTCCGTCGAGGAGCTGCGCGCGATGCACGGCAACGAAGCCGCTCACGCCGACCATGTCGCGGTGCTGGCTCTGCGGCTGTTCGATGCGACGGCTGAGTTGGTCGGCGCTCCTGCCGACGACCGGCCGCTCCTGGAGGCCGCGTGCCGGCTGCATGAGGTTGGCTATGCCGCCAATCCCCGGCGGCACGGCCGCACCGGATACGACATCATCCGGCGGGAGGGGCTCCGCGGTTTCCCCGATGTCGCCCGCGGCGACATCGCCGCGGCCATCTTCCTGCATCCGACCCAGCGCCGCGTTCCCACGAATCGCGGCTTGACGCGCCGCCTGCGTAAATCGTCGCGTGCGAGCCGGATTGCGGCCTACCTGCGCATCGCCGACGGGCTCGACACGGCCCACGTGCAAGACGCGGCCATCGTCGGCGTTCGCCGGACCGGCCGGGCGATCCGCGTGCGCGTCGCGTGCGGCGGAGACGCGCTGGCGATTGCCGGCGCTGAGCGCAAGGCCGGCCTGTGGCGCGAGATCTTCCCGGCGGACATCCAGTTTGTGCGCGATCCTCGCCCGCCGGCGCCACTATTGGCGGCGGACCTACCGATCGTAGAGGCCGCGCGCCGGCTCCTGTACGTCAGCTATCGCAGCCTGCAGATCCACGCTGCCGGAGCGCTCGATGCAACCGATCACAGGCCGCTGCATGCGACCCGTGTGAGCATTCGCCGGATGCGCGCCGTGCTGCGTCTTTTCCGGAAGCCGCTCGAATCGACTTCCGCAGTACGCGTCAGGCGCGATCTCCGGCGGCTTAATGCCGCTCTGGGCGAGGTTCGCGATCTTGACGTCTGGATTGACCTCCTGACGGACAGGACGCTGCGCCCACAGCTCGTCGCGAGTGCCCGTGGCCGGCGGTTCATCGACTTTCAAATGGAGCTGCGCCGGCTGCAGCAGGCAACGGTCCGGCGGCACCTGACTGGAGCGTCGTTTTCGGCGTTCCAGGTTCGGGTCGGGCGTCTGCTCCGGATCGAGCTGCCGCGGCTGCTCCGGACCAGTCCCGTCGGCGCCTTGGAGCGCATTGGCCGCCGCGCCTTCGCCAAGGGTCTTGACCAGGTCCTCGACCTTGCCGATCTGCGCCACGCGCATTCCCTCTCCAAACAGCACCGCCTGCGCATCGCTTTGCGGCGTCTGCGTTTTCTGGCCGACATGTTCGGCGAGATGCTGGGTCCGGTGATTTCAGTGTTGGGGAAACGGGCCCGCGCGATCGAGCGATCGTTGGGCCGCCTGCGCGATGCTGCCCTGGCGCTCGAGCGCGCCCGGAGCGTGGGACCGTCGCCGCCCCGCCTCTTAATGCAAAGCCTTGAACGCTGCCGCGTGAGAGCCGTGACCGAACTCGGTTCCTCTTGGAAACGGTTTGCCCAACCCCGTTTTCTGGACAAGGCGCGCCGCCGGCTGGAGTCGTGACGATGTAGGGGGCCGGGGGCAGGTCGGACAAAATGTGGTGCCCAGGGGGGGACTCGAACCCCCATGCTGTTAAGCACAGGCTTCTGAGACCTGCGTGTCTGCCAATTCCACCACCTGGGCGCGCAGAGGAACGGACAGGAGAAACGCACACCCCCGGCCGCGCAAGAAAGATTTCGCCCCGGGGATTCCACCGGCCGAAGGTCCTGCGGGATCCTAGCCCAGCAGCATCACGATCACGGCGAAGATCAAAACGATCAAGAGCATGGCTCGATGGGGCTGGAAGGTTGTGACGACGGGCCCGGTGCGCCGGATTCGCCGGCTGCGGGCCCGGACAAACGCCGGCCGCCGGGGGGCTTCCCGGTGCCGGCGCGGGTGAAGGTCATGCGGCGGGGCAGGCCTGGCGGACGGCGCAGACCGCGATCACCGCCGGCCGGGAGCCGGCGGTCACCCTGACGCCGTGATGGACGCGGGAGGCCGACGGACGGCGGGCGGAATCGGTGAAGCCTATCAGCATCAGGCCGGCCATCGCGTAGCCGAACACGGCGGAGGCCGAGCCGATGCCCACGAGACCGGCAAAGGCGATGCAGCTGGCAGTCAGACCGAAGAGGATCGCGAGAATCTTGAGGGATGTGTTCATGGTAGCTTTCTTTTTTGAGTGTTGCCCTTCCTATTGCAGGCGCCGTGCCAAGCGACACGCAGACTCGTAAGTGTATACTGGATATATCCTAGGGAGATACGCCATCCATTGGCGCCGCCTTGGAGGCGCCGATCGGCCTCGCTTGCGGGATGCACGTGTCCCAAGAGCGAGACGATTTTCGCCCGCGCGAATGCCCGGCGGGCCGGACCGTGCTTTTCGATGCGATCAAGGTGGTCCGAAAGGGCATT
>Ga0265334_10000495_pt1 | contig 20334 bp, 14 predicted proteins | sample 42023metaG_FD_192442 | JGI IMG/M metagenome (GOLD analysis project Ga0265334, IMG submission 192442) | Rhizosphere microbial communities from Carex aquatilis grown in University of Washington, Seatle, WA, United States - 4-20-23 metaG | ecosystem: Host-associated > Plants > Roots > Rhizosphere... | reverse complement strand
CACGCCCTTCCCTTCAAGATGCGGTTCCGCCGTTCCAAGCTCTATATCAGCGTGATCCCGCCGCTGGTCCTGGGATTCCTGGTGGGCGTGCTGACCGCGATCATGGGAGTGGGCGGCGGCTTCATCATGGTGCCGGCCATGATCTATCTGCTGCGGATGCCGACCAATGTCGTGATCGGAACTTCGCAATTTCAGATCCTGTTCGTCACCGCAGCCACAACATTGCTGCACGCGGCCAGCGACCAGACGGTGGATATTGTGCTCGCTTTCCTGCTGGTCCTGGGGGGCGTGACGGGCGTGCAATTGGGCGTGCGGGTCGGCTCGCAATTGCGCGGCGAGCAGTTGCGCGCGCTGCTGGCGATCCTGGTGGTCGCGGTGGCGCTGCGACTGGCGGTCGGGCTCGTCACCCGGCCGGGCGATGTCTATTCCATCGTGGCAGGCTCGCCATGAGGATGGCGCGGTTTCCCTGGGCCATGCTGCTTGCGCTGCTCTTCGCCTTCGCTCCGGCGCGCGCGGACGATCTGGTGGCGGGTCTTTCCACCGATCTGATTCAGATCACCTCCAATTTCGCCGGCACCGATATCGTCCTCTTCGGCGCCATCGAGCCCAACGAGAATTCCGGGCCCGCCAAGGACCAGGACCTCGTCATCGTCATCCGGGGGCCTCAGATCGACATGACGGTCCGGCGCAAGGAGCGCATCCTCGGCGTCTGGGTGAACCGCGATCAGGCCGAGTTCACCGGCCTTCCCGGCTATTATTTCCTCGCGAGCACCCGGCCGCTCGACGACATCGCGACCCTCGCGACGCTGCAGCGTTTCCGGCTGGGCACGCCCAATCTGGAATCGGCCGTCAAGGGCAGCATGACGCCGGACGAGGCGACGGCCTTTCGCGCCGCCCTCATCCGCGACCGCAAACGCGAACATCTCTATTGGGAAAGCCCGACCGGCATCGAATTCCTGAGCCGCACATTGTTCCGTGCACGGATTTCCGTACCCGCGGCCGTCCCCCCCGGCGAATACCGCGCCGAGGCCTATCTCTTCCAGAACGGGACCGTAGTGAGCGCGCAATCTTCGCCCCTCTTCATCGACAAGAGCGGCTTCGAACGGCAGGTCTACAACTATGCCTACCAGGCGTCTTTCGCCTATGGGTTCGCGGCGGTGGCGATGTCGTTTGCGTTCGGCTGGGCGGGCTTCCTGGTCTTCCGCCAGCGCTGATCAGTTGAACGCCTGAATGCCCGTCTGCGCGCGGCCCAAGACCAGCGCGTGGATGTCGTGCGTGCCTTCGTAGGTGTTGACGGCCTCCAGGTTCAGCATGTGCCTTATGACGTTGTATTCGTCGGCGACGCCGTTGCCGCCATGCATGTCGCGCGCGACCCGGGCGATGTCGAGCGCCTTGCCGCAATTGTTGCGCTTCATCAGGGAAATCATCTCCGGCGCGGCTTTGTGCCGATCGGCGAGCCGCCCCAGGCGCAGCGCGCCCAGGAGTCCCAGCGTGATCTCCGTCTGCATGTCGGCGAGCTTCTTCTGCACCAGCTGATTGGCGGCAAGCGGCCGCCCGAACTGCGTGCGGTCGAGCGTGTATTGCCGCGCCGCATGCCAGCAGGCTTCGGCCGCCCCCATCGCGCCCCACACGATGCCGTAGCGCGCCTTGTTGAGGCAGCCGAACGGCCCCGCAAGTCCCTTCACATTGGGGAACATGTTCTCTTCCGGCACGAAGCAATCGGAGAGCACGATCTCGCCGGTGGGCGAACAGCGTAAGCTGAATTTGCCTTCGATCTTGGGTGTGGAGAATCCCTTGGCGCCCCGCTCGACGATGAAACCGCGGATGCGGTCGTCGCCGGCTTTTGCCCATACCACCGCGATATCGGCGTTCGGCGAATTGGTGATCCAGGTCTTGGCGCCATTCAGATGAAACCCGCCCGGCGCTTTCGTTGCGCGCGTCTTCATCGAGCCGGGGTCCGAGCCGTGATCGGGCTCGGTCAGCCCGAAGCAGCCGAGCAGTTCGCCCTTCGCAAGCTTGGGCAGATATTTCCTCTTCTGTGCCTCCGTGCCGTAGGCGTGGATCGGATGCATCACGAGTGCGCTCTGCACGCTGATGAGCGAACGGTAACCGGAATCCACGCGCTCGACCTCGCGCGCGATCAACCCATAGGACACATTGTTCAGGCCCGCTCCGCCCTCTTCCTCCGGCAGCGTCGCACCGAGGAAGCCCATGCCCCCCATCGCCTCCATCAATCGGCGATCGAAGCGCTCATGGCGGAAATCGTCGCGCACGCGAGGGGCAAGCTCGGCCTCGCAGAAACGGCGGGCGGAATCGCGCACCATGCGTTCCTCGTCCGAAAGTTCCTGCTCGATCAGCAGCGGATCGGCCCAGTCGAATTCTGCCATCTGTATCAGCCTTTGAGAAAACCGATGACGGCGTCCTTATAGACGCGATCGCCGACCGTCGAATGATGATTGCGCTTGGGCACGATGACCGTTTTGGCCTCCCCGAACGCGCGCGCGAGCGGCGCTGCCGAACCTGTCATGTCGTCCTCCTCGCCGCAAACCACGAGCACCGGCTGAGTCAATGCGTGCAGCTCTTCGGGCGCGAAGATGCGGCGCGGCCGGCGGATGCAAGCCGCCATCGCCTGAAGATCGTCGCCCGCCCTTTCGCAGAAGGTGCGGAATTCCCGCGCCACGGGATCGGTGATCTTCGCGGGATCGCGCACCAGAAAGCCCCTGGCGATGGTTTCGGCGGCTTCCTTGGATGCGCGGAAATAGGTCTCGCCGATGCCGCCCAGAACCGCGCGGCGCACGCGGCCCGGCGCATCGTGCATCAGCCGGATCGCGAGCTGCGCGCCCATGGAATAGCCCATGATGTCCACTTCCGGAATTTCAAGCGCGGCGAGCACGGCGATGACGTCCATCGCCATGCGGCCTTCGTCGTAATCGGCGGGATCGTGCGGCTTGTCGGATTCGCCGTGGCCGCGGCAATCGACGGCGATCAGCTTGTGCCCGGCTCGCGTCAGCGTCTGATACCAATTGGTGTTGGACCAGGTGATGAGACGGTTGGCGCCGAACCCGTGGATCAGCACGACCGGCGGCCCCTCGCCGATGCAATCATAGGCGATGTCGGTGCCGTCCGAGGCGGTGACGAAAGAGGTCATGGGGCGCGTAACTCGCGCGTTTGCCGGCCGTTTGCAAGCGGGTTGCCCTGGGACACGAACCGCCGCAGCATGGGGCCATGAACGGGCGGCTTCTCACGGCAGCGGCGAACGGGTTCCTGGCGGTGGCGGCCGGGGCTTTCGCGGCGCACGGGCTGGAGGGCCGCGTCAGCCCGCGCGCGCTCGAGATTTTCCAGACCGGGGCCCATTATCACCTCACCCACGCGCTCGCCATCTTCGGAACCGCGCTGATTGGCGGTCCGGGGGCGGCGCGGGCCACGCTGGCAGCCTGGCTGTTCGCCATCGGCATCGTTCTGTTCTCGGGCTCTCTCTATTTCCTGGTCCTGGCCGATTCGACGGCTTTGGTGCTGGCGACGCCCGTGGGCGGGGTATCGTTGCTCGCGGGCTGGGTGGCGCTGGGCCTGGCGGCATTGAAACAAGCCTGAGGCGCTGCGATTCTCCGAAAACCATGCCGTCCGACGAGACCGACAGCTTTTCCTACGCCACCGATGAGGACCCGCGGCTGAAGCGGTTGCTCATCCGCGCCATAGAGCGGATGACCGGTCAGCCCTATCTGAAGCGCCTTTATGACGAGCATCGCGCCAACCGCCCTCCGGGCGAGAATTTCTGGGCCGCCGCGGTGCGGAGCCTCGAAGTCAGGATCGTCTGCAACGAGGATGCGCTGGAACGGCTGCCCAAGACGGGGCCCCTCATCATCGTCGCCAACCATCCCTTCGGCGTGCTCGACGGCGTCATCATCTCCTATCTCACCTCGAAGGTGCGCGACGATTTCATCGTGCTCACCAACAGCGTGCTGTACCGGGCCGAAGAAATCCGCGCCCATCTCCTTCCCATCGACTTCGCCGAAACCAAGGAAGCGCTCACCACCAATCTCAAGACGCGCGCCAAAGCCAAGGCGCATTTGATCGGCGGCGGCTGCCTGGTGGTGTTTCCGGCGGGCGGCGCGTCGACGGCGCCCAAGCTCTGGAGCAGGCGCGCGGTGGATGCGGAATGGAAGAACTTCACCGCCGGGCTGATCGTGGCGGCCAAAGCGCCTGTGGCGCCGGTCTATTTCGCGGGACAGAACGGGCGGCTCTTCCAGATCGCGAGCCACATCAGCCTCACGTTCAGGCTCTCGCTGTTCTTCAAGGAAGTGTATGACAAGATCGGGAGCGAAATTCACGTTCGCATCGGCGAACTTATTCCGTACAAGGAACTGGCGGCGTTGGACCGGAAGAACGTGATGGAGCATCTGCGCAAGGCGACCTATGCGCTCGCCGCGAACCTGCCCCATCGCGCGGTGCGGGGGCCGCGGCGGCGGCCCGCAAAGGCGAAATCGCCATGAGCGCACAGAATCCGAGCGTCGGATTGCTGGCGACGTGCCTCGTCGATCTGTTCCGACCCGAGGTCGGATTTGCGGCCGTGAAATTGCTGGAGCTTTCGGGTTGCGCGGTCAGCGTGCCGGAGCAGAGCTGCTGCGGACAGCCGGCCTACAACGCAGGCGACCCCGCCGATGCCGCTTCGCTTGCCCGGAACGTCATCGCCGCCTTCGAGCCGTTCGATTATGTGGTCGTGCCGTCGGGGTCCTGCGGGGGAATGGTCAAAGTGCACTATCCGCGGCTGCTGGCGGATGATCCCGTATGGGGGCCCCGCGCGCAGGCGCTCGCCGGCAAGACGCATGAATTGTTCTCGTTCCTCGCCAATGTGCGCGGAATGCGGCAGGTGGACGCCGCGTGCCAAGCCGACGCCGCCTATCACGATTCCTGTTCATCCTTGCGTGAGATGAACGTGCGCGACGAGCCGCGGCTTCTGCTCAAATCCGTACACGGATTGAAAATCTGCGATTTCGCGGAAAAAGAAGTGTGCTGCGGCTTCGGCGGCTTCTTCTCGGTGAAATATCCGGAAATCTCGGCGCGAATGGCCGACGACAAGATCGCCGACGCCAAGGCCAGAGGCGCCGATACGATCCTGGCCGGCGATCTCGGCTGCCTGCTGCATCTGGCCGGGCGGATCGCGCGGAACGGCGAAAGCTTGCGCGTGCGCCACGCAGCCGAAGTGCTCGCCGACATGGCGGCCGGCCCCGCAATCGGCGAGTCGGAACAATGACAATCATCGCTGCGCTCGATCTAAACTCTTTTCACCCTCCCCTTGAGGGATCGTCGAAATTATTCGAGTGGAACGAGAGGAATTTCGGGGAGGGGATGAGCCTCTGTGAACTCCCCTCCCCGAAGCGGCCGACGCCGCTTCGACCCTCCCTCAAGGGGAGGGTGGTAATTCGGGGGCGGCATCCATGACTACGGATGCGCGCGAATTCCCGAGAGACGCGAGAGCGGCGCTGCGCGACCGGCGGCTGCAAGGCGCGCTCACCCATCTGAAGGAAGGCTTTCAGGTCAGGCGTGCGGCCGCCTTCGCCGCATTTCCCATTCCGTTCGAGGAATTGCGCGAGCAGGGCCGCGCCATCAAGGAATCCGCGCTCTCGCGCCTTGGCGAATTGCTGGTGCAATTCGAATCGCAGGTGGTGGCCGCGGGCGGCCATGTGCATTGGGCGCGCGACGCGGCCGAAGCGCGCGACATCGTGGTGCGTATACTGAAGGACGCGGGTGCCAAGACCGTCACCAAGGGCAAGTCCATGGCGACGGAGGAAATCGAGCTCAATCCGCATCTGATCGCCAACGGCTTCGCGCCCATCGAGACCGATCTCGGCGAATATATCATCCAATTACGCAACGAGAAGCCGAGCCATATCGTGGCGCCCGCTTTCCATCTGCAGCGCAGCGACGTGGAAGCGAGCTTCCGCAAGGAACACCAGACGCTGCCGCAGGAGCGCTCTCTGGACGACCGCCCCGCGCTCGTCGCCGAAGCCCGCACCATCCTGCGGCGCTATTTCGAATCCGCCGATGCCGGCATCACGGGCGCGAATTTCCTGGTGGCCGAAACCGGCAGCGCGATCATTGTGACCAACGAGGGCAATGGCGATCTGACGCGCCTCATTCCGCGCACGCATATCGTGATGGCCGGCATCGAGAAGATCGTTCCCCGGCTGGCCGATGCATCGATTCTGCTGCGCCTTTTGACGCGCTCCGCCACGGGCCAGGAAATCACGTCCTATGTCAGCTTGATGAGCGGGCCAAAACGGCCGGACGATGCCGATGGACCGGAAAATTTCCACATCGTTCTGCTCGATAACGGCAGAAGCGCGGTTCTTTCGAGCCCCGCGCGCGACGTGCTCAACTGCATCCGCTGCGGCGCCTGCATGAATCATTGCCCGGTCTATGGCGCAATCGGAGGGCACGCCTATGGCGCGACCTATCCGGGGCCATTGGGGGCTGCGCTCGATCCCGGACTCGACGGTCTTGCCAAGACCTATCACCTGCCCAATGCGACGAGCTTTTGCGGCCGTTGCGAGAGCGTCTGTCCGGTAAAGATTCCACTCACCCGCATCATGCGCCATTGGCGCAACGACGCGTTTGCGCAAGGCATTCCATCGCGCAGGTTTGGCTTCGGACTGAAGCTTTGGAGCTGGGCGGCGCGGCGCCCGGCGCTCTATGCCATCGGCCAATCGATGGCGGCGCGCGCGATGCGTGGAATTGCCGGCAAAGGCGGGGGCTTGCGCTCACTCCCCGTCCTCACCGGCTGGTTCGTGGCGCGCGATCTGGCCAAGCCCGCGCGCAAAAGCTTCCAATCGCAATGGCGGCAGGGGAAACGTCCCAAATGACGGCCGCGCGCGACGCCATTCTTCAGTCCATCGCAAAGGCCAGCGCGGCGGCTCCGGCGAAACCCGTTCCCGATTACGCGCTTCCCTCCTGGACGGCCGACACAACCGCGCACTTCGCCGCGAAAGCGAAGGCGAGCGTGGCCGAGGTCCACGAAATCGCCGCACCGGAAGATGCGCCGGAGCGGATCACGTCCATCCTGGCCGCGGCTGGCCTCCCGCTGCGGCTGCATTTGTACGCCGATTCGCCGCTCCGCGCTTTGCCCTGGCAGCGAGCGCCCGCACTTGTCCTTTCGGCGGAACCGCCATCGGGCGACGACAGCGCATTCTCGGCCGCAGACTACGGCATCGCGGAAACCGGCACGCTGGCGTTCTTCTCCGGGCCGCGTTCCCCCTCATCCTGGCATTTCCGCCCCGGCCGTGAATTCGTGCTGCTGCCGCGCGCCTGCATCCTGCCGCGAATGGAGGACGTCATCGCGCTCCTCACCGTCGAACGCCTGAGGCCCGCCACGCTCAATTTCGTCACCGGCCCGTCGCGCACCGCCGATATCGAGCAGACCATCGAGCTCGGCGCTCATGGCCCCCGCGCCGTGCACATCCTGATTGCCGGCTGAGCGCCGCAATTTCCCGCGCAGCGTTAACCATCCGCGAACCAGGGTTAAACCGCTCGTTAATTCCGAGCCTCTATGGTTGCGGCGAAAGAACACGGGGAATCCCGCCGGAGTGCGGGAAAGGGGGCCAATGCGCGCACAACAGGCATTGTGGACGGCCCATCAGGGCTGGACGGGCGATTCCAGTAGTGGACCGGCCGATCTTCTGCTCGCCTTTGGCGGCACAAAGGCAATCACGGACACGGGCTTATGGAACGACATCGCGTCCCGCCATCCGGGCGCGATTCTGCTCGGATGCAGCACCGGCGGCGAGATCCATGGCGCGGACGTGCTGGACGAGAGTCTGTCGCTCACATCCCTCGAATTCGCTCGCACGAAGCTACGCTCCGCCGAAGCAGCCGTGGACGCGGCAGCCGATTCCTTCAAGGCCGGCCAGGCCATCGGGAACGCTCTGTCCGCGCCCGATCTCAGAATCGTCTTCGTGCTTTCCGACGGCACCCGCGTGAATGGCAGCGAGCTGGTCCGCGGTATCCGCACCCGCACCGGCAATCAGGTCGTCATCACCGGCGGCTTGGCGGGCGACGGCCCCCGTTTCGGCACCACCTATGTCGGGCTGAACGCAGCCCCGGTGCCGGGGCGCGTAGCCGCGGTCGGTTTTTATGGCCATGCGATCACCATCGGGCACGGCAGCGCCGGCGGCTGGGATGTGTTCGGCCCCGAGCGCCGCATCACCTGCTCCAGGGAGAACGTGCTCTACGAACTGGACGGGAAACCGGCCCTCGATCTCTATAAGCGCTATCTCGGCGCCGATGCCGAAAGATTGCCCGGCAGCGCGCTGCTGTTTCCGCTGAAAGTGTTCCCGCCGGACCGTCCGGACGAGGCGCTGACCCGCACCATCGTCGCAATCGACGAGCAGGAGCGCACGATGACCTTTGCCGGCGACATGCCCGAAGGGTTCTCGGCCCAATTGATGCGCGGGAATTTTGACCGCCTGGTCGAGGGCGCGGCCGATGCCGCCCATCAGGCGGCCGTCCCCGTCAACGGCGACCAGGTAGCGGTTCTAGTGAGCTGCATCGGGCGCAAATTGCTGCTCGGGCAGCGCATCTGCGAAGAGGTGGAGGCCGTGCAGCACGTCTTTGGCGGCGGCACGGCGTTGACCGGTTTCTACTCCTATGGCGAGGTCTCGCCGCATGGGGCAACCCATTGCGCGGAGCTCCATAACCAGACCATGACCATCACGGTTTTCGGCGAGAGCGGCTGTGCATAAGCTCCTCGTCCGCCAGCTCCGCGCGGCCGCCAGGAAGGACGGCACCGGGATCGATCTCGACGCGTTCATCGCGATCGTGGATCAGACCTATGCCGAGTTCGACCGCGAAAGGCGGCTGAACGACCGCGCCGCGAAACTGATGGAGGACGAACTCAAGGCCGCGAACGCCGAGGCCAAGCGCGAGCATGATTCCGTGCTTGCCGCCATTCTCGACAATTCCTCGGACGGAATGATGGTGCTGCGCGAAAACGGCACCGTCATATTCGCCAATACCGCGGCCGAAAAGCAGTTTGCCGCTCAGCCCCGCGGTCTTCAGGACCTTACCATCGGCACCTTCCTCGGCGACGCCGCGGACAGCGTGGCGGCCGGAACCTATGGCGGCGGTGCGATGCCGGAGCTTTCCGGAACGGCGCTCGACGGGCGCGTCTTTCCGGTCGAATTCTCCTTCGCCGATCTGCATATGTCGGACGGCAAGCGCCAGCTCTGGATGGTGCGCGATATTTCGGAGCGGGTGCGGACCCAGCGCGAGATCATGGAAAGCCGCATGCGCTTCCAGGATTTCGCGGAAGCCTCCTCCGATTGTTTCTGGGAGATGGACGAGACGCTCCGGCGCGTGGAGGTCACCTCCGCCATGGAGTCCGACCTCGTCGCCACCCTCCCCTCCCTGCTGGTTCCGGGCTTGGACGGCCGCCCCCCGGAGGGCGTGGCCGACGATGTCTGGCGCGCGATGCGTCACAATCTTTTGGCGCGGCAACGGTTCCGGCTCCGCATCGACCTGAGCGGGCGGGACGGCGAGATGCTCTACATCGCCGTCGGCGGCAAGCCGGTGTTCGACCTGGACGGCAATTTCCGCGGCTATCGCGGCACAGCCCGAGATGTCGCGCGCGAGGTCCTGGCGCGTGAAGCCGCACGCCGCGCCGAACGGCGCCTGATCGAAGCCCTGGATGCCGCCCCTTCGGCGGTGGCGCTGGTCGATCCCGACCTTCAGCTCGTGAACGGCAATTCGGCTTTGCGCGCCTTGGCGGCAGCCCATGGCGAGCGCCTTCCCTTCGGGGGCTCCTTCTCCGGCTTTCTGTCGCGCCTGAAGGCCGACGCCGTTTCACCCGAGACGCTGCGCAGCCTTGCCCAATCCGGCGAGATGCGCGAGCTCGCCATCGGGGAAGCCTGGTATCTCGTGGCGGCGGGCGGCCTTTCCGACGGCGGCATGGTGCTCATCTTCTCCGACGTCACCGCACTGAAACAGCGCGAACGCGAGCTTGCCGAAGCCAAGCTCATCGCCGAATCGGCGAGCCGTCTGAAGTCGCAATTCCTCGCCACCATGAGCCATGAGCTGCGCACCCCGCTCAACGCCATCCTGGGGTTTTCCGAAGTCATTCGCGACGGAGTCTTTGGCCGCACCTCCAATTCCTGGGACAAATATTCGGAATATGCCGCCTCGATCCACGCGAGCGGGCGGCATCTTCTGTCGCTGATTTCCGAGATTCTCGATCTGTCCAAGATCGAGGCCGGCGCCTATGTGCTCGACATCCGCACCGTCGACCTGCGCGACCTGATCGATGCGGCGCTGACCATCGTCTCGCCTGCGGCCGAGAAGGCGGGCGTGACGCTGAACGCAATCGTGCCGGAGGAACCCGTGTGGCTCGCGGCCGATGAGCGCGCCCTGCGCCAGATCGCCATCAACATTCTGGCCAATGCGGTCAAGTTCACGCCGAGCGGCGGCAATGTCAGGGCCGAGATGTCGGTGAGCGATATAGGCGTCCATCTTTCCATTACCGATACCGGCATCGGCATTGCCAAAGAGCATGTCGCGACGGTGTTCGACCTGTTCCGCCAAGTGGATTCCAGCATTCGCCGCCGCCATGAGGGCACCGGGCTGGGCCTCGCCATCACCAAGCGTTTGGTCGAACTGCATGGCGGCACCATCAGCCTGGAAAGCGAGCCCGCGGTCGGCACAACGGTCAAAGTCACGCTGCCGGGCAGGCTGCAAAGTGCGGCGGTGGCGCCCGTCCGCCGGGAAGCCGTCGCTTAGCGCAGGCGGCGCGGCCTTGCGTGGCCGGAGCGGCGCGGTCTACTAGCACGACGCCGTGGCCCGAGACCGTGCCGTTCATGACCGCCGAATTGCCGCCCGATACGCAGGCCGAGCCGCCCTGGCTGAGGGGGCTGCCGCGCGTGTTCCGGCATCGCAATTACCGGCTGTTCTTCCTCGGCCAGGCGGTGACGCTCATGGGCACCTGGGTCCAGACGGTGGCGCTCTCCTGGCTGGTCTACCGGATGACGCATTCGGTTTTTCTGCTGGGATTCGTGTCCTTCGTCTCGCAGGCGCCGATCTTCTTCATCACGCCCTTTGCCGGCATGATCGCGGACCGCCACGACCGCCGCTCCGTCTTCATCGTGACGCGCGCGCTCTGCATGATCCAGGCGGCCATTCTCACCGTGCTGACGCTCACCGGCAATATCGGGATCGAATCCATCATCGTGCTCGCTTTGGTGCTCGGCCTGATCACCGCGGTCGAAACGCCCGTCCGCCAATCCTTCACGGTCGACATGGTCGGCCGCGAGGATTTGCGCCACGCGATTGCCTTCAACGCGATGATGTTCAATCTCGCGCGCACGGTCGGCCCGGCCATCGGAGGCCTGATCGTGGCCGCACTCGGCGAAGGCCTGTGCTTCCTCCTGAACACGGTCTCCTTCGCCGCCGTGCTGACGAGCCTCTTCTTGATGCGGACGAAAACGCGGAGCGCGCGGCCCACCACGCATGCGCTGGACGATCTGAAGCAGGGCTTCCAATACGTCACGCGCCACCCGCACATACGGATGGTGCTGTTTCTTTCGGCAGTCTGCTCCTGCTTCGGAACGTCCTATCTCGCGCTGATGCCGGCCTTCACGCAGGACGTCCTGCACCAGGGCGCCGATGTGCTGGGCTATCTCATCAGCGCCTTCGGCGTCGGCGCGATTTCCGGCGCCATCATGGTCTCGCGCCTGCCCGAGCGGCGTCTGGCGGTGATGCCGACCATCATGGCGGTGCTGCTCGGCGTGAGCCTGATTGCCTTCGCCACGACGAGTTCGCTGTGGCTGGCGTTGCTGCTGGTGGTGCCGACGGGTCTCGGCTATCTCGGCATCGCGGTGTCCAGCAACAGCCAGGTGCAGATCCTATCCGATGACGCGATGCTCGGCCGCGCGATGAGCTTCTACGCCATGGGCGCGCTTGGAACGCCCCCCTTTGGCGCGCTCCTGCTCGGCTATGTGTCCGATCTCATCGGGGTCAGGCAGGCATTCGCGCTCTCGGGTGCGGTCTGTCTGATGGCCGCGGCGATCTCGCTGATGAGCCTCAGGCGGCGCGGCGTGGTGGATTTCGTCGCTTTGCGCGAGGCCGAGGAACCATGACGGCCGATGCCGCGCTCGATATCCGCGACCGGCTGCGGACGGCGATCGCGGTGCATCAGCAGGGCCGGCTCGCGGAAGCCGAGCAGCTTTATCGCGATCTGCTGCGGCGCGCGCCCGAGCAATCCGATGCCCTGCATTTCCTCGGCGTGATCGAGACCCAACGGGGCCACAACGATGCCGGGCTCGCGCTGATGGATCGCGCCATTGCCGCCAATCCCCGCAATGTGGCAGCGCTCTACAACCGCGCCAATCTCTTGCGCGACCTTGGCAGGCACAAGGACGCGGTGGCCGGATATGACGCGGCGCTCGCGATCAGACCCGGCAATGCGCCGGCGCTGAACAATCGGGGCACCGCGCTGCAGATGCTTGGACGCTACGAGGATGCGGCCTCCAGTTACGAACGCGCGCTCGCGGTCAACCCCAATTATGCGGACGCCCATTCCAACCGCGGCAATGTTCTGGCGCTTCTCGGCCGTTTTGCGGACGCGCTCGCTTCCTATGACCGCGCGCTTGCGTCGGGGGCGGCGGGTCCCGAACTCGACAACAATCGCGCCTGCATGCTCATGCGCCTCAACCGGAACGACGAAGCGTGCATCGCTTTGGAACGCGCCATCGCCGAATCGCCGGGCTATGTGGATGCGTTCAACAATCGCGCCCTTGCCGCGATGCAGCTCCGCCGATTCGAGCAGGCGCTTGGCGATTTCACCCGGGCGCTGGAATTGAAGCCGGAACTGCCCGAAGCACTCTATGGACGCGCCTCCGCCCTCATCGAATTGAACCGTCACGACGAGGCGATTGCCGATTTCAATCGCCTGCTGAAACTGCAGCCCGATTATCCCTATGCGTTGGGGATGCTGGTCCATGCGCAAAAGACAGCTTGCGATTGGCGAGACGCGGCCGCGGAGACCGCCATGCTGGACGCCGTCCGCGCAGGCAAGCGCGCCGTGACGCCGCTGGTGCTGCTCGCGGTATCGGATTCGAGCCAAGACAAGCGCCGCGCGGCCGAAATCGTGATCGCCGACAAATTTCCCGCACCCGCCACCCGCTTGTGGCGCGGCGAGCGCTACGGTCATTCGCGCATCCGCATCGCGTATCTCTCTGCCGATTTCCGCACGCACCCGGTCGCCATGCTGATGGCGGGCGTGTTCGAGCATCACGACCGCGCGCGATTCGAGACCGTCGGCGTTTCCTATGGCCCCGACGATGCGAGCCCCATCCGTGCACGGCTGATGCGCGGCTTCGGCCGCTTCGTCGATGCGCGCGAAAAAAGCGATGCCGCAATCGCATCGCTGATCCGCGAGATGGAAGCGGACATCCTCGTCGATCTCACCGGCTTCACCGCGAGCACACGTCCCGCCATCCTCGCGTTGAGGCCCGCCCCCGTGCAGGTGAACTATCTCGGCTTCGCGGGAACGCTCGGCGCGGATTACGCCGATTACATCATTGCCGACAGAATCGTCATTCCCGAGGAACAGCAGCGCTTCTACACCGAGAAGGCCGTTTATCTTCCCGATTGCTACATGGCGCAGGATGCCACACGGATCATCGGCGAACCCATCCCAAGCAGAACCCAAGCGGGCCTGCCGGAAACCGGATTCGTGTTCGCCTCCTTCAACAACAGCTACAAATTTGCCGCGCCGGTCTTCGACATCTGGATGCGGTTGCTGCAAACAATCGATGACAGCGTGCTGTGGCTGCCGGCGTCGAACCCGGCCGCGATGCGCAATCTGAAACGCGAGGCGGAAGTGCGAGGCGTCTCTCCGGCGCGAATCGTCTTTGCCGCACATCTGCCGGATGCGCCGGCCCATCTCGCGCGGCTGAAACTTGCGGACCTGTTCCTGGACACGCTTCCCTACAACGCCCACTCGACGGCCGCCGATGCCTTGTGGGCGGGGCTTCCTTTGCTCACCTGTGCGGGCGAAAGCTTCGCCAGCCGCGTCGCGGCGAGCCTGCTCCATGCCGCCGGTCTCCCCGAATTGGTGACGCACACTCTCTCCGAGTACGAACAAACCGCACTTTCGCTCGCGCGCGATCCGGCCGCGCTCAATCGCATCCGGAGCAGGCTCGCCAAAAATCGCGATACCTCGCCCCTGTTCGACACCGCCCGTTTCACCCGCAATCTCGAAGCCGCGTACACGATCATGTGGCAGCGCGCCGAAAGCGGTGAGCCGCCCGCAAGTTTCACGGCCGCTGCGAGTACACACGCATGAACGAAGCCGTGCTACAGAGCGCTTGGCGCCTGCAACAGGCCGGCCGCCATGCCGATGCCGCCAAGCTTTATGCCGAGGTGCTGCGCTCGGACCCGCGCCAGTTCGACGCGCTGTACCAATTGGCGAACATCTATCTCGCGGGCGGCCACTTTGCGGATGCCGAGCGGCTTTATGCCGCCGCAGCCCGGGTCAATGCGGAATCGGCCGAGCTTTTCTACAACCGCGGCTGCGCGCTCCAGAACTTGGGACGAAACGAAGACGCCCTCGCCGCCTTTGCCCGCGCGCTCGCCATTCGCCCCGGCTACGCCGAGGCACGCAACAATCGCGGCGTGGTGCTGCTCGCGCTCGGGCGCCCGCTCGATGCGCTCCAATGTTTCGATCGCGTGCTCGCCGAGCGGCCGGACCTTTCCTTCGCGCACAACAACCGTTCGACCGCGCTGTTCGCGCTCAGGCATCCCGAAGAGGCCCTCGAAGCAGCCGGGCAAGCCTTGCGCGACAATCCCCGCTTTGCCGACGCGCTCTGCAGCCAGGGGGCCGCACTCGTTGCGCTCGGGCGTCCGAAGGAAGCGCTGCAAAGCTTCGACCGCGCGCTGTTCGCCAACCCGAACTGCTTCAACGCTCTGGTGCATCGCGGCATCGCGCTTGCGGTGCTCAGCCGGCACGAGGAGGCCATTTCAAGTTACAACAATGCGCTGGCGCTGAAACCCGACAGCATCGAAACACTCTATAATCGCGCCACCTCCTATTGGTCATTGAAGCGCTTCGAGGAATCCGCCCGCGACTGCGAGCGAGTCCTGGCGCAGGACTCCCATTTCAAATATGCACGCGGCAATCTGGTTCTGAACCGGATGCAGTGCTGCGATTGGCGGGACGTGGCCGCCCACAAGGCGCGGATCGCCGCAGACCTGGACTCGGGCGTTCTGAGCCTGAATGCGCTCGCGAGCATCGCGATTTTCGATTCGCCCAAGGCGCTGCTGAAAGTTGCGCGCATCTGGACCGCGCAGGAAGCCGCTCAATGGCCGGATTCGGTCTGGCGCGGCGAACGCTACCGGCACGAGCGCATCCGCGTCGCCTATGTCTCGGGCGACTTCCGCCAGCACGCCGTGTCGCTGCTTGCGGCGGGCGTATTCGAGCACCATGACCGGACGCAATTCGACACCTTCGGCATTTCGCTTGCGCCCGGAGACGGCACGCCGTTGCGGACCCGAATGGAAAATGCCTTCGGGCGCTTCATCGACGCGCACGACAAGCCGGACGCCGAGATCGCAAAGCTGATGCGCGAGCTCGAAATCGACATCGCGGTCGACCTTATGGGCTACACGGAAGGCGCGCGAACCGCAATTTTCGCCCGCAGGCCCTCGGGGATTCAGGTCAATTGGCTCGGCTATCCCGGCACCATGGGCGCACCCTACATGGACTACATCCTTGCCGACCGAACGGTGATACCGGAAGAGAACCGCGCCGATTTCTCAGAAACCGTGGCCTATCTCCCGCATTGCTATTTGCCGAACGATTCGACGCGGGAGCTTGCCGCACCGCCGAGCCGCGGCGCTGCAGGCCTGCCGGAGAATGCGTTTGTCTTCGCGTGCTTCAACAACCTCTTCAAAATCACGCCCGAGACGTTCGATTGCTGGATGCGGCTGCTTGGCGGGGTTGAGGGGAGCGTGCTCTGGCTGTCGCAACCCAACCCGAGCGCCATGCGCAATCTGAAGCGCGAAGCCGAAGCGCGGGGCGTTGCGGGCGAACGCATCCTGTTCGCGCCGTTCGTCGCGAGCCCCGGCGCGCATCTCGCCCGGCTTTCGCTGGCCGATCTGTTTCTCGACACGCTCCCCTATAACGCGCACGCGTCGGCTTGCGACGCGCTTTGGGCGGGCGTTCCGGCTCTCACGTTGAAGGGCGCAAGCTTCGCCGGGCGGGTGGGCGCGAGCCTTCTTTCCACGCTGGGCCTGCCCGAGTTGATCGCGCAAACGCCGGCGGAATATGAGGCAACCGCGCTTCGCCTCGCGTGCGATCCCGGCGCGCGCACGGCGTTGCGCGAAAAACTCGCGCGCAACCGGCTCACCCTGCCGCTGTTCGATACGGCCCGCTTTACCCGCGGCCTCGAAGCCGCCTATCGCACCATGTGGGAGCGCCACCAAAGCGGCGCGCCGCCCGCAAGCTTCGGCGTTCCCGAAGCCGCCGCGCCATGAGCGAAGCGCCGATCCAGACCGCGCTGATGCACCACCGGGCCGGGCGGCTCGACGATGCCGCGCGGCTCTATCGCAACGTGCTTCAGACCGAGCCGCAAAATGTGTGGGCGCAGTACCTTCTCGGGTCGCTGCATTTCCAGCGCCGCGAATTCGTGCAGGCACTGGCGCGCTTCGATCTTGCGCTGGCCGTCAAGCCTGGCCTCTTCGAGCCGCTCGCCGGGCGCGGGGCGGCCCTATCCAATCTCGGCCGGCACGATGAGGCGCTCGCGGCCTATGACGCCGTGCTCGCCGCGAACCCCGGCCACGCGCAAAGCTGGAGCAACCGCGGCAATGCGCTGCTGACGCTCGGCCGCGTCGAAGAGGCGGTCAGGAGCTACGACAAGGCGCTCGCGCTGATGCCGGATTTTGCCGATGGCTGGCGCAATCGTGGTTCCGCTTTGATGCAGCTCGGCCGCATCGAGGACGCGCTCGCGAGCTTCGACAAAGCGGTAGCCCTCAATCCCGGTTTCGCCGATGCCTGGGAGGATCGCGCAACGGCGCTGACCCAACTCGGCCGCCGGGGCGAAGCGGTCATCGCCTATGATCGCGCGCTCGCGCTCAAGCCCGGCAGCCCGGAGCTGTTCTACAACCGGGGCAACGCGCACGCGATCCTCGGTCATTATGCGCAAGCGGCCGCCGATTGCGAAGAGGTGCTGGCGCGCGACCCGGATTATCCCTATGCACGCGGTGTGCTGATCCACTCCAAGCTGCAGGCTTGCGATTGGACCGGACTGGAAGATCAGAGAGCGAAAGTCTCGGCCGCACTCGCGCAACGCAAGCGCGCCGTCTCGCCGTTCAATCTCAAGGCGCTGTCGGATTCCCCGGCTGAGCATCTCAGTGCCGCAGAGATCTGGACCGCGGATCAATGTCCGCCCGCGGCCAACCCGCTCGCGAGAGGCGCGCGCTATGCCCATGAGCGCATCCGGCTGGTCTATGTCTCGGGCGATTTCAACAACACCGCCGTCGGAAATCTGATGGCCGGCGTATTCGAGCGTCACGACCGCGCCCGCTTCGAAACCATCGCCGTCTCGTTCGGGCCGCTGGATCGCACACCGTCGCGGCTTCGCCTGGAAGCGGCGTTCGAACGTTTCGTCGATGTGCGCGCGCGAGGCGACGAGGACATTGCGCGTCTCATCCGCGGCATGGAAGCCGACATCGCGGTCGATCTTATGGGCTTCACCGGCCAATGCCGGAGCGCCATCTTCGCGTGGCGCCCGGCGCCGCTGCAGGTGAACTATCTGGGCTTTCCTGGAACCATGGGCGCCCCCTACATGGATTACCTGATCGCCGATCCGACGCTCATCCCGGAAGAGCAGCAACGCCATTACGCCGAGAAGATCGCCTACCTGCCGCATTGCTATCTGCCGGGCGACCGCTCGCGCGCGATTGCAGATGCGCCCTCCCGCGCCTCCGCCGGTTTGCCGGAAACCGGCTTCGTCTTCGCCTCTTTCAACAACAGCTACAAGTTCAATGCCGCGATGTTCGACATCTGGATGCGCCTGCTGCGCGAGGTTAAGGGAAGCGTGCTGTGGCTTCCGGCCAACAACGCCGAAGCCCGGCGCAACCTGGCGCGCGAAGCGGAAAAACACGGGCTGCCGGCGGAGCGCATTGTCTTCGCGCCGCCCATCCCCGCCGCCGATGCCTATCTGGCACGGCTTTCGCTGGCCGATCTGTTTCTGGACACCGCGCCCTACAACGCGCACTCGACCGCCATGGATGCGCTGTGGGCGGGCCTGCCGTTGCTGACCCTCATCGGCAACAGCTTCGCCAGCCGGGTTGCTGCGAGCGCGCTCAAGGCCGTGAACTTGCCCGAGCTGATCGCCCAGACGCCCGAACAATACGAAGCCATGGCGCTCAAACTCGCGCGCGATGCCGCGTCGCTGGCGCAAATCCGCGCCCGGCTCCGCGAAGCCCGGACGACGGCGCCCCTGTTCGATGCCCACACCTTCACGCGCGATCTGGAGTCCGCTTTCGAGACCATGTGGGCGCGCCACCGGGAGGGCGCTCCGCCGGTGAGCTTTGCTGTCGCAAGGCCGCGCTAATTATGCTTCGATTGCCGCACACATGAACGATCGCATCCTTCAGAACGCCTGGCGCCTGCATCAGTCGGGCCAGCTTGCCGAGGCCGCCCGGCTCTACAATCAGGTGCTGAGCGCCAACCCCAAACATGTGGGCGCGCTGCAGATGCTCGGCTACCTGCATTTCCAGCGCGGCGAGCTTGCCGACGCCGACCGGCTGATGGAGCGCGCGCTGAAGCTCAACCCCACTTCGGTGGATGCGCTCTACAATCGCGGCTGCATCCTGCAGGCGCTCGGCCGCGCGAAGGACGCGCTGGGCTGTTTCGACCGCGCGCTGGCGCTGAAGCCCGATTATGTGCCCGCCATGGTCACGCGCGGCAACATGCTGGCGCAGGCAGGGCGCTTTGCGGATGCGCTGGCGAGCTACGATCTGGCACTTGCTTTGGTGCCGCCATCGCCGGAATTGCTGCTCAACCGCGGCAATGCGCTGTTCGAACTCGGCCGCCACGCCGAGGCGCTTCAGAGCTACGAAAAAGTGCTGGCGAAGGAACCCAATCACCCGATCGTATGGACCAATCGCGGCAATGCGCTCGCCGAGCTTGGCCGCCTCCCCGATGCGATCATGAGCTTCACGCGCGCCATCGCGCTCGATCCGAAATCGCCGGATTTCTATTTGAGCCGCGCTCTGGCGCTGGCGAAACTCGATCGCGACACCGAGGCGCTTGCCGATTTCGACAGATTGTTGGCGCTCGAGCCCGCAAGCATCGCAGCACTCCACAGCCGCGGCCGGCTCCTGCGCAAGACGAACCGTGCCGCCGAAGCGCTCGCCGCGTTCGAGCGGATGCGCGCGCTCGACCCGAAGAATGCGGATGCCTCCATCGAATGCGGCATATCGCTGATGGCGCTGAAGCGCTACGACGAAGCGCTGGCCGCTTTCGATGCCGCGCTTGTGCTCGCGCCCGGCAATCCGGAGGCGCTCACCGACCGGTCCAGCGTCCTGATCCGCATGAAGCGCATGAAAGAGGCCGAGCGCGACGCCGCCCGCGCGCTCGCGGCCGATCCGGACAATTCCGCGGCATGGCACAATCGCGGCAGCGCGCTCTCCGGGCTGAAGAAGCACCGCGAGGCGCTCGCCTGCCTCGACAGGGCGCTTCAGCTCGCACCCGACAACGCCATGAGCTGGAACAATCGCGGCGCCGCGATGGTTGCGCTCAAACAAGAGAGGGCAGCGCTTCCCTTCTTCGACAAGGCGCTGCAGCTCAATCCCAACGATCCCGACATCTGGAGCGCGCGCGCGCGCGCCTATCAGAGCCTGAAGCTGTTCGCCGAAGCCACCGCGGACAGCGAGCGGGCGCTGCTTCTCGATCCCGATCACGCGCCCGCGGTGCGCATCGGCATCCATTCGCGCCTGCATATGTGCGATTGGCGGCGGCGTGAGGCCGATATCGCGCGCACACATGCCGGACTGAAGGCGGGGCAACGCTTCGTCAACGTGCTCGACCATCGCGCGCTGATCGATTCGGAGGAAGAGAATCTGGTCGCCGCGCGGCTGTGGGCGTCGGAGGAATGTCCGGCGGATGCCGAACCGCTATGGCGCGGGGAACGCTATCGCCACGACAAGATCCGCCTCGCTTATCTGTCGACGGATTTTCGCCGGCACGCCGTGGCCACGCTGATCGTCGGCTGCTTCGAGCAGCACGACAAGAGCCGGTTCGAAACCATTGCCATCTCGCTCAGCCCCGACGAACAGAGTGAAACC
>Ga0265334_10000491_pt1 | contig 20359 bp, 16 predicted proteins | sample 42023metaG_FD_192442 | JGI IMG/M metagenome (GOLD analysis project Ga0265334, IMG submission 192442) | Rhizosphere microbial communities from Carex aquatilis grown in University of Washington, Seatle, WA, United States - 4-20-23 metaG | ecosystem: Host-associated > Plants > Roots > Rhizosphere... | reverse complement strand
GACGAAGGGGTCGTAGTGCTCGTAGCGATACTGCAGGGAGGGACGGGCGTGTTGCTTGGCCATGGGCTGCCTCCGGTCTCGGCCTTGCGGCGGTCTTCCCGTGCTCGTTTGGCCCGGAAGGGCATCGTCTGGGGACAAGTACCGCCGTTCCTTTAGTTACAATTATGAAACGGTGGCGCTCTGCTGTCACCCGTCTGCATCCGGCGTTGATAGGCGCTTTGACAACGGATTTCGTAGGTGCTGGTGCGGTTGCCATCTTTTCGGTGGTGCACTGGAACCACTTCTGGCTCGTCAGCCGCTCTCGTCTACTGGCTAGTCGGCTCGGCTGCGGTTTCCATTTCTGAATCACCAACCAAAGGACGAGCAGCGCCACAAGAGCCACGATCGGCAGCATGGCGGGCATGGCGAGCAACACGCCTGTCACCTTGATGCCGACATGACGGGCGAGCAGGCCATCGCTGAGCGACGCGACCGGCTTGCTGCCGGCCCAGGCGATCGCCCACACGGCCATCACGCTTGCCTCGTGTGCTGGGGTCGCCTGGGTGGCCAGCACTGTCCGGGTGGCCGAGTTGGCGACCAGGCACATCACGCCGGCCCCGAACGCGGCCAAGATCGTCACCAGCAACGAGGACGACAGCACGAACAGCATCATGCAGGCGGCCAGGATGGCGAGCGCCGTCGCGGCCAGTCGCAGCGAGGGTTCGTGCATGGATGGCCGAAACGATCCGAGGAAGGTGCCGCCACCTAGCGCGGCAATGAACCATCCTGACCAGGCGGTGCTCACATGGAGATGCGCCGCCACGGCCGGGCCAAGCACGAGCACCGGGTCGTCCGCTATCGTGACCGCCGCCACCATGAGCAGCACAACGGCAATCCGCTGGTCATGGAAGGCAACCTTGAAACCATCTTTGAGTTGCGACCTCTCCAGCCTTTCCGGTGGCTGTCCGTGCCCCGCCAGCACCAGGCAGCCGACGAACACGAGGAAGGACGCCGAGTTGGCCGCGAACGCCCATCCGTATCCCATTGTGGAGATGAGGAGCACACTGACCGGTGGCGCGATGGCGCGCCCCAGGTTGTAGGAGACGGAGTCCATGGCGAATGCGGGCCTGATGTCCCCCGCGGGGACGAGTCGCCGCACGGTAACGTTTCTGGCCGGGAGCGCGAAAGTGAAGGCAAGTCCGCTCGCGATCGCCCCGCAGCCGAGCCACCGGGTGTGCATGAGGTCGGCGAACGCAAGTGCAGCCATCAGGGCGGCGCATGCCGCGGCCGCCAGCTGAGTTGCCACGAGGATGCGGCGCCCGCCGAACCTGTCGGTCATTACCCCAGCCCACGGGCCGAGGACGAGCGGGCTGGAGAACTGGGCGCAGGTGACGATCCCGACCACGAGAACCGAGTGCGATAGCCGGTAGGCGAGCAGGACCTGGGCGGTGTTCTGCAGCCACGTGCCGAAATCCGAGGTAACGCTGCCGACGAAGTAATAGCGGAAGCTTCGGTTGGTCAGCGTCCGCCAGGCAAACGTCCGCTGTCTGCCGTTTACCGACAGGCCGAAGTATGCCGCTGGCGGAAGCGGCACAACTGCGTGTGAACGCGACACGAAACTCCTCGCAAGATGATGGGCAGTGCCGCGGCCTCCGGATGCGGCACTGCCGTATTAGCGGGGGGTTTTAACCTGATTTGCAATCGGCCTCATACGTCTAGGCCGTGTCTTGGGATCCTGGTCGTGGTTGGTCCTGGGGATCCTCGAGATCCCCAGCCGCGTGCTGAGGACCGTCGTCATACCGCGGGTCGGGGAGATCGTCCCCGACGTTGACGATGAACTGGTTCCTATCGGTGGGGAACACCGTCACCGTGACCCGCATCGGCTTCTTGTGCTGGTCGAAGCCCGTGCGGAAGATCTCGAAAACCGTAGCGTCGTGCGCGAGACCGAAGAATTCTTGCTCGTTGTCGTCAGGGCGGCGCGCGGTGATCCAGTCCCGGTACCCGACCTGGGTGAGCCCGAGCGTTTCGCTGAGATATTGCACGACACCCTGAGTGATGTTCTCGGCCATCAATAGCCTGGGCGCCTGGGCGACGAAGTCCATCGGGTAGAAGGAAGTCTGCAGTGACCACGGAAGGTCGTCGATGTAGCGCTCCTCGTGCCTGCTGACCACCTGAGTGCCCGCCGCGACCCGCAGTCGCCGGGCCACCGCCTCGCGGGCGGGCTGCACCTCTACCTTCGGCGTGGTCAGCCTAGGCCGACGATGCTCTGCTTCCACCTCTGACAGGTAGGTGACTCCTTCGCCTACGCCGATGCCAACCTCCGGATCGCCCGTGAGTACCGTGACGAACGGGTCGACCCTCAGGGTGACGTATGTGCCTTTGCCTTGCCGGGTCTCAATCAGCCCCATGCTAGTAAGCCGCTTGATCGCGTCCCTGATCGTGTTCCGAGACGCGTCGTACTGGTCGCGTAGCTCAGCCTCGGTCGGCAGCTGGCGTCCCGGCGCCAGGCGACCCGAGATGATCCTTTCTTCAAGGTCATCTGCGATCCGCCGGTAAAGCGGCTGGGGCACGTCTCACCTCCACGGCTCGTCCCGACAAGCCGTATGGCCAGTTCAATCCATATGCGTAGAGCAACGGTGTTACTTCCCGGCTTGAGTCGGTTGGACCATAGATCCCATAGGTTGGGATGACTTGGATGATCCGACTGGCAGGGTACACCAGGGCACTCTACCAGTCCAACAGCCATGGGCAAGGCGTGTCGCGTTTTTTGCGACATCACGCCTTTGTGACTGAACGGTACTTAAGTGTCTCAATGGATATTGAACGATAAAAGCATGACAAAAGGTGGAGCGTCATGGTTTGACCGGGTGCTGAGGGGTTATCCTAGTTGTAGGGATAACCCCTACGAGCTGGATGACATATATCATATGGGTCAGTCTACTTACCTGACTTGACCAGGTAAGACGGCTCGGAGTGACAGACGGGAGGCCGCCGTGGCCAGTCTCATCATCATCGCGCTGGTCGTGACCGTGGGCGGCGTCGTGTTCGGCGCCTACATCGGGATCTGCTTCGCGATCTGTCAGGAGGACCGGCGGAAGTGGTCGCTTCGGTCCGCTCCGCGCACCTCTAGCAGACAGTCCGCGCGCGCTTTCGTCGGCATCAGCGGCACTAGGCGGGACTAGGCGTGAAGCCTCATCGGGACTGCCTGCCGTCCATCGGGGGCCGGCAGGCGGAACCGGGTCCTAGCCGTGGACGGGGCGGCTAGGGCCCAGAAAGGGCCCCTATGCCCATCGGGGCCGCTTGGGCATAGGGGCGCCGGCGGCTCACCAGGTACAGCGGTGAGCGCCCGGGTAGCGGGGACGGGAACACGAACATGAACTTCTTCGAGCTTGCGGCGTGGATTGTCGGCAGCTTCTTCCTAGCGGGGATCATCGTGGGCTTCCTCATGGTCGAGGTGCTGCCGGAGGACAGCCGCGGGCACACGGACGGCGGTGACTGGCGGGAGCTGCCGCCGCCCCGCGACGACGACGGGCCGCCTCAATGGCCTGGCCGCTGACACGGTGACGGCGCGGGCAATGAGCCCTCTTCGCACCCGGCCGCTAAGCTCGACAGCGTGGCCGAAAAGCAAGCGTTTCCGTGGGCGGCAGGGACCGCGACCGGGGTCGGTTCGATGCCAGGCGAGGACTCGCTGGAGGCGGCGCGGGTCGTCGCGGGGGAGCTGCCTGACCTGCCGTACCTGGCCGAGCTCCCAGGGCGCGGTCCCGGAGCGGACGTCATCGGCCGCACCGCCGCGGTGCTCGTCGACATCCCAGTCGAGCTGGCCGGGCCGCGCGGGTGGCGGATCGCGGAGCGGCCCGGGCGTGACCTGGGCCGCGCCAGGTCAATGATGTCGGCTGACCTCGACGCGATGGAGGAGGTGCTCGACGGGTACGCGGGCTTGCTCAAGGTCCAACTGGCCGGGCCGTGGACCCTGGCCGCGACGATCGAGCAGCCGCACTCGCTGAAGGTGGCGCTCGCGGACCCTGGCCTGGTCGCCGACCTCGCGTCATCGCTGGCGGAAGGTGCCGCCGCGCACGTGGCCGAGATGGCTAAGAGGATCCCGAAGGCCACCATCCTCGTCCAACTCGACGAGCCCTCCCTTCCCGCCGTGCTGCACGGCGAGGTGCCGACGCCGAGCGGCCTTTCGCGGGTTGGCGCCGTCGAAGACGAGGCCGCACGGGACAGGTTGCACGAGGTGATCGCCGCCACGCGGCAATACACCGTGGTGCATTGTTGTGCTCGCGACCTTCCGTTCGGGCTCATCATGAGCGCTGCAGCGGACGGTGTCTCGTTCGACCCGAGCCTGCTGCGGCGCGGGGACTTCGACGGCTTCGCCGAGGCGGCGGAGGCGGGCCTGGGGCTGCTGATCGGCGCGCTGCCGACCACCGGGCCGGCCACACAGCCAAGGGAGGGCGAGCAGCAGGCACGAAGGTCAGGCCGCGATGAACGGGAGCGACCGACCCCGTCTGACACTGCGCGGATCGTCAGGGACCTGTGGCACAAGATGGACTTGCCGGCGGCGAGTTGCGCACCGCAGGTGGTGATCACCCCGGCCTGCGGGCTGGCCGGCACATCGCCGCAGCAGGCGCGGGACGCGCTGCGCTGGTGCCGTGAGGCAGCCAGCGTTCTTCCGGAGATGATGGGAGAGATCGGGTAATGGAGCTGACCGAGGCCAGGCAGCGGCACGCGGAGCTGAGCGAGCAGCTGCTCGACGCGCAGTACCGCTATCACGTGCTCGACATGCCGACGATCTCCGACGCCGACTACGACCGGGGCATCCGGACCCTGAACGAGATCGAGGAGGAGTTCCCCGAGCTGCGCACGCCTGACTCGGCGACGCAGCGGGTCGGCGGTATGATCTCGACGCTGTTCACCCCGGTGACCCACCTGGAACGGCTGCTCAGCCTGGACAACGTGTTCTCCCGCGAGGAGTTCTCCGCCTGGGCGGACCGGGCCGCGAAGCTCGGCGGGACCGGCCCGTACCTGTGCGAGCTGAAGATCGACGGGCTCGCGATTGACCTCGTCTACGAGCGCGGCCGCCTCACCAGCGCCGCTACCAGGGGCGACGGGCGGACCGGCGAGGACGTGACGCTGAACGTCAAGACGATAAAAGTGATCCCGGACCGCCTCACCGGTGACGACGTCCCCGAGCTCCTTGAGGTGCGCGGTGAGGTGTTCCTGTCCGAGGCGGCGTTCGAGCGGCTGAACGAGTCGCTGCAGGAGGCGGGCAAGCCGGCCTTCGCCAACCCGCGCAACGCCGCCGCTGGCTCGCTGCGGCAGAAGGATCCCCGGGTCACGGCGTCGCGTGAGCTCGGCGCGATCGTGCACGGCATCGGCCGGGTGGTGGGCAGTTCAGCGGACGCCGACGGCGCCATTGTCGGGTCGGCGGCCGGGCCAAGCGAGGAGGGGCACCTCGAAGGGGCGCCGGACACGCAGTCGGGCTGGTACGAGCGCCTGCGTGCCTGGGGGCTGCCGGTCAGCGACCGGTACAAGGTCTTCGACGACCTTGTCGAGGTCCAGGCCTACATCGACTACTTCGGAGACCCAGGTCACCGGCATGAGACGCCGTACGACATCGACGGCGTGGTGGTGAAGATCGATCCGATCGAGACGCAGCGCGCGATGGGCGCGACTAGCCGGGCGCCGCGCTGGGCCATCGCCTACAAGTACCCGCCGGAAGAGGTCAACACCAAGCTCCTCGACATCCAGGTGGGCGTCGGCCGCACCGGACGGGTCACCCCGTTCGCCGTGATGGCCCCGGTGATCGTCAGCCGCTCCACGGTCGACCGCGCGACCCTGCACAACGAGGACGAGGTCAAGCGCAAGGGCGTGCTGATCGGCGACACGGTGATCCTGCGCAAGGCGGGCGAGGTCATCCCCGAGATCGTGGGCCCGGTCGCGGAGTTGCGCACGGGAGACGAGCGCGAGTTCCAGTTCCCCCGCGAGTGCCCGGAGTGCGGTACGCCACTGCGCCGGGACGAGGGAGAAGTCGACTGGCGCTGCCCGAATAACGTGGCCTGCCCCGCGCAGCTCCGCGAGCGGCTGTTCTACCTCGCCTCCCGCAGCGCGCTCGACATCGAGGCACTCGGCTACGAGGCGGTCGTCGCCCTGCTCACCGACGGACTGGTGACCAACGAGGGCGACCTCTTCGACCTGACCGATGAGAAGCTGGCGGCCAGCCCGTTCTTCGTGAATAAGTCGGGGGGCCTCAAGCTCGTCGCGCACGCGCTGCTCGCCAACCTGGACGAGGCGAAGACAAGGCCGCTCTGGCGCATCTTGGTCGCGTTGTCCATCAGGCACGTGGGGCCGACCGCGGCCCGCGCCCTCGCCGACGCCTTCGGGTCGCTCGACGCGATCGCGTCCGCCTCGCCAGACGCCCTCGCGATCGTGGACGGGGTCGGCCCGACCATCGCCAATGCGGTGGTGGAGTGGTTCACCGTCGACTGGCACCAGGACATCGTGGCGAAGTGGCGGGCGGCCGGCGTCCAGTTGGAAACCCCCGGCTTCGACCCGTCGGCCGCGGCGGGACGGCTGCTCGCCGGCGTCACCGTGGTCATCACCGGCACGCTGCCCACCTACAGCAGGGACGAGGCGGCCGAGGCGGTGCGCGCGGCGGGCGGCAAGGTCTCCTCCTCGGTCTCGAAGAAGACCAGCTTTGTGGTCGCCGGGGAGAACGCGGGCTCTAAGCACGACAAGGCCGTCGAGCTGGGCATCAGCATCCTCGACGAGCCCGCCTTCAAGCGCCTGCTCGAAGGCGGGCCCGACGCGGTGGAACCCTAAGGCCGAGCGGTCAGGCTAGGCGCTCCAGGATCAGGTCCTTGACCCTGGCGGCGTCGGCCTGGCCGCGGGTGGCCTTCATGACCGCGCCGACCAGGACGCCGGCCGCCTGGACCTTGCCGTCGCGGATCCTGGCCACCACGTCCGGGTTAGCCGCGATGGCCTCGTCGACCGCGGCGAGCAGCGCGGAGTCGTCGCTGACCACCGCGAGGCCGCGGGCGGCGACCACCTCGTCCGGAGTGCCCTCACCGTCGAGGACGCCCTCGATGACCTGGCGGGCGAGCTGGTCGTTGAGCGTGCCCGCCGCGACGAGCGCGGCTATCCGGGCCACGTCGGCCGGCGTGATCGGCAGCTCCGAGACCTCAAGACCCGCGTCGTTGGCCCGCCTGGCCAGCTCGCCGAGCCACCACTTGCGGGCGTCAGCCGGGGACGCGCCGGCCGCGACGGTCGCCTCCACGGCCTCCAGCGCCCCGGCGTTGCGTAGCGCCTCGAAGTCCAGCTCTGACAGCGACCACGAGTCGATCAGCCGCGCCCGGCGGGCCGACGGCAACTCGGGCAGCGACGCCCTGATCGACTCCACCCAGTCCGCGTCCGGTGCCACCGGCACCAGGTCGGGCTCGGGGAAGTAGCGGTAGTCCTGTGCCTCTTCCTTGGACCGGCCCGAGGTGGTGACCCCGCTGTCCTCGTGGAAGTGCCGCGTCTCCTGGATTACCCGGCCGCCCTCGTCGAGCACCCAGGCCTGGCGCTCGATCTCGGAGCGGACCGCCCGCTCCACCGAGCGCAGCGAGTTCACGTTCTTGGTCTCGGTGCGCGTCCCCCAGGTGGCCGACCCGATGAGCGAGATCGACGTGTTCACGTCGCAGCGCATCGAGCCTTCTTCCATCCGCACGTCAGAGACGTCTAGTGACCGGAGCACGTCGCGCAGCTCGGTGACGTACGCCTTGGCGACCTCAGGCGCGAGGAACCTGGTGCCGGGCACCGGCTTAGTGACGATCTCGACGAGCGGTATGCCCGCCCGGTTGTAGTCGACGAGCGAGTACTCGGCGCCCTGTATGCGGCCGGTCGCGCCGCCGACGTGCAGCGACTTGCCGGTGTCCTCTTCCAGGTGCACCCGCTCGATGCCAACCCGCACCGTCTTGCCGCCGATGCCCACGTCCAGGTAGCCGTCGGTGCACAACGGCTCGTCGTACTGGGAGATCTGGAAGTTCTTGGGCATGTCCGGGTAAAAGTAGTTCTTCCGCGCGAACCGGCACCAGGCGGCGATCGAGCAGTTCAGCGCGAGCCCGATCTTGATCGTGTACTCGATCGCCCGCTCGTTCACCACCGGCAGCGAGCCGGGGAGACCGAGGCAGACCGGGCAGGTATGGGTGTTCGGCTCCGCGCCGAACGTCGTGATGCAGCCGCAGAACATCTTGGTCAGCGTGCCGAGCTCGACGTGCGTCTCGAGCCCGAAGACCGGCTCGTACTTCTGCAGCGCCTCTTCGTACGTCACAGTCATGCCGTAACCAGTCCCTTCGCCTCGGTCAGCAGCGGATGTCCCCAGCGCTCGGTGAACGCGGCCTCGACCGCCGCGGCTACCCGGTACAGCCGGTCGTCGGCCAGCGGCGGCGCCATCACCTGCAGGCCGGTCGGCAGGCCGTCCTCGGGGGCGAGCCCGATCGGCACCGAAATCGCAGCGTTCCCGGCCAGGTTGGACGGGATCGTGCACAGGTCGGCGAGGTACATCGCCATCGGGTCGTCCGCGCGCTCGCCGATGTCGAACGCGGTGGTCGGGGTGGGCGGTGAGATGAGGACGTCCACCTGGCTGAACGCGTTGTCGAAGTCCCTGATGATCAGCGTCCGCACCTGCTGTGCCTTGCCGTAGTAGGCGTCGTAGTACCCGCTGGACAGGGCGTAGGTACCGAGCATGATCCGGCGCTTGACCTCCGCGCCGAAGCCGGCCGCCCGGGTCGCCGCCATGACCTCCTCGGCGGAGCCGCCGCCGGTCCGCAGCCCGTACCGCATGCCGTCGAACCTGGCCAGGTTGGAGGAGACCTCGCTCGGCGCGATCAGGTAGTACGCCGGCAGCGCGTACTTGAAGTGCGGGCAGCTGATCTCGGTGACCTTCGCGCCGAGCGACTCGAGCAGCTCGACCGCCTCGGTGAACCGGGTCATCACTCCCGGCTGGTAGCCATCGCCGGAGAACTCGCTGACGATGCCGATCCGCAGCCCGGCCACGTCGCCGTGCCGCGCCGCCTCGACCACGGGCGGCACCGGGGCGTCGATCGACGTGGAGTCGCAGGGGTCATGACCGGACATGGCCTCGTGCAGCAGGGCGGCGTCGAGGACGGTCCGGCCGAACGGCCCCGGCGTGTCCAGCGACGACGCGAACGCGACAACCCCGTACCTGGAGTTGCCGCCGTAGGTCGGCTTCACGCCGACGATCCCGCACACCGCGGCGGGCTGGCGGATCGAGCCGCCGGTGTCCGTGCCGAGTGCGAGCGGCGCCTCGTAGGCGGCGACCGCGGCGGCCGAGCCGCCGGAGGACCCGCCGGGTACCTTCGCCAGGTTCCACGGGTTGTGGCTCGGCCCGAACCCGGAGTTCTCGGTGGAGGAGCCCATCGCGAACTCGTCCATGTTGGTCTTGCCGATGAGAACCGCGCCCGCGTCGCGCAGCCGCCGGGTGACGGTGGACTCATACGGCGGGTACCAGCCCTCAAGGATCTTGGAGCCGCAGGTCGCCGGCGCGCCGACGGTGGTGAACAGGTCCTTGACCGCGACCGGCACGCCGGCCAGCGCGCCGAGCGGCTCGCCCGCCGCCCGCCTGCGGTCGACGTCGCGCGCCTGCGCAAGCGCGTCCTCCGGGTTCACGTGCAGGAACGCCTTGACCCGGTCGTCAACGGCGGCGATGCGGTCTAGGTGCGCCCGGGTGACCTCAGCGGCGGAGATCTCGCCCGTGGAGACGGCCGCCGCCAGCTCGGCGGCGGTCTTGGTGGTCAGCTCACTCATGTCCGGCTCCTCACTCCTCGACCAGGATCCGCGGCACCTTGAACCGCTGGAGCTCCACCGCGGGCGCCCCGGACAGGGCCTGCTCCGGGGTCAGGCAGCTGACTGGCTCGTCGGCCCGGAAGACGTTGGTAAGGCCGGTCGCGTGCGTCGTTGGCTCGATGCCGTCCGCTGCGACCTCCTGCACTTGCGCGACCGACGCGATGATCTGGTCGAGCTGCGGGGCAAGGTGGTCAAGCTCTTCGTCGCTGAGCGCGAGCCGGGACAGCCGGGCCAGGTGAGCGACCTCGTCGCGGGTAATCGGCATGGGTTCCATCCTAGGGCGGATGCACAGCCAACCCGTAAGCGATTAACACGCTGGTAGCACAACGCCCCGGCCATGCGAAGTCCCTGCCGCTGGTCGCGTGTCGGTTGGGGATTTCGCCGCGCCCGCTCCGTACTGTTGCACTCGCCCCCGTTGCTTTGTGTACTCAATCAGTCATTCTCCGTGACATAAGGACGAGCATGAGATCACCTCGCAGCCTCATCGCCGCCACCGCGCTGGCCGCGGCGACGATCGCGCTGGCCGCGGCCGGGCCGGCGGCGCACGCGAAAGCCACCGGCCGCCCAGCCGGCCAAGCGGTCGTGAAAGACCTGAGGCTGCCGGACAGCGCCGCGCCGTTCGCCGCCGCGAGCGCGGCCGTCGGCGCCGTCCCCGCCGCGACCAAGCTGACCATCCAGTTCTGGATGAGACCGCGGAGTGCGGCCGCGGCGCGCTACGCCGCGGCCGTGTCCACGCCGGGCAGCCCGCTCTTCCGGCACTTTCTTTCCCCGGCCCGGTACACCGCGCAGTTCGGCCCGACGCAGGCGACGGTGGCCTCCGTCGAGTCGTGGCTCAAGTCAAAGGGGTTCACCGGCGTCGGCACCGACCTGGGCCGCGACTACGTGCAGGCGACCGCGCCCGTGTCGACGATCGAGGCCGCGCTCGGAGCACGGCTCAACTACTACCGGACGAGGGGCCTGGCCGCCGCCGGCCGCTATCCGCTGCGCGCGAACGACCGGCCGGTCACGCTGCCCGTGTCGATCGAGCGCGGCGTCCTCGGCGTCACCGGGCTGGACAACGCGGCGCCGACGATGACGTACGTCAGGGAGGGGGTACCGCCACGGGCCCGCGCGACCGCGGCAGGCTCGCCGGCGTTCGCCTGCTCGCAGTGGTACCTGCAGCACTACGCGACCGGCCTGCCCGAGAAGTACGGTGCCACCGATTTCCCCACGATCCTCTGCGGGTACACGCCACAGCAGCTCCGCCGCGCGTACCAACTCGGCGCGAGCGACACCGGCACGGGCGTCACCGTGGCCCTGGTCGAGGTGGGGCTGACCCCGGACATGTTCCAGACCCTGACGGACTACGCGCGGGTCCACGACATCCAGGCCCCCTCGACCGCGCGGTACGACGAGCTGTCGGTCGGCCAGGGTTCACAGTGCGGCGACCCGTTCAACGTCGAGGAGCAACTGGACGTCGAGGCGTCCTACAGCATGGCGCCGGCCGCGAACCAGATCGTGGTGGGCGGCGACTCGTGCGACAACGGCTTCTTCGGTATACAGGCCATGTTCGACGCCGACCTGGCGGTACTCAACGGCATCGGCGACCGCCCGCTCGCCCAGGTCGCGTCCAACTCCTGGTTCGCCGGGGATGAGAGCGTCCCGGCCAACACGGTGCAGATCACGCACGCCTACCTGATCCGGGCCGCCGCCGAAGGGGTCAGCATGCTGTTCTCGGCCGGCGACACCTCGGGCGTGACGGTCCCGTCCAGCGACCCGTACGCCACCGCGGTCGGCGGCACCACGCTGGGCATCGGCCACGACAACCCGCGGCTCTTCGAGACCGGCTGGTCGACGGGCATCTCAGCGGACCAGGGCGGGAACTGGGCCTTCCAGGGCGAGGACGGCGCATCGGGCGGCGGCGCCAGCCTGCTGTGGAAGCAGCCCGGGTACCAGTACGGCGTCGTGCCCGACTCGCTCGCCGCGGCGACGGGCGACCGGGGCGGCCTGGTCCGCACGGTCCCGGACATCAGCGCGGACGCCGACGGGTTCACGGGAATGAGCGTGGGGATGCTGAGCTTCGATGACCAGGGCAACGTGACCGGGTACTTCGAGGAGCCGATCGGCGGTACCAGCCTTGCCACACCGCTGGTCGGGGGCATCGTGGCCGACGCCGAGCAGGGGGAGGCCTCGTTCGGGTTCCTCAACCCGGCCCTGTACACGCTGGCGGGGACTACGGCGTTCAACGACGTGCGGCCGCTGGCCCCCCAGGTGAATCCGGCCTACCGCGGCGTCGCCTGCGACGCCGACACCTGCGGCCTGCTGCTGCTGACCACGTTCGACAACCAGAGCTGGTCGACGTCGGGCTACACGGGCCAGGTGACCGCGCCCGGATACGACACCATGACCGGCCTCGGCACCCCGCAGGGCCAGCCGTTCATCAGCGACCTGCGGAGCTTGCTGGCTGCGGCTGCACCGTGACGGTGTTGTTGATCCAGGCCCAGATCACCTGCGACGCGGCCGGATAGCTGACCGGCGGACGCGGGTAGCTGTGCACCCCGGCGGTGTAGACCGCGAACGTGACGCTCGCGCCGTCGAGGCAGTCCGGCCAGGTGGTCAGGGTCATATTCCCCTGTTTGGACGAGGCCGACGTGGCTGAGCACCGGTCCGCGTAGCGCAGGTCGGTGTCCTGGACCAGGGCGTCGGGCACCTCGCGGAAATCGCCCTTCTCCCCGGTCGTGTACGGCACGTCCGTGTCGTCGGTCGAGGCGACCTGGAGAAACTTCTGCGGGACCGAGATGTCGCACCACGGCATCGGATCCGACTTCACGGCCGCGATGCCGTCGAATATCAGGGGGTCGGTGCAGGCGATGGTGTACGCGAGCCGTCCGCCGTTGCTGTAGCCCATCAGGTAGATCGGGCGGGAGTTGCCCGGGTCGACCTGCTTCGCCAGCGCCTCGATGAACCCGGTGTCGTTGACGTTGGCCATGGACGCCCAGGAACAGCAGCCGATCGCGTTCCACGACTCACGGTAGGCCAGCGGGTAAACGAGCTCCGCGTCACCGGCGCTGACGTAGGACGTGAGCTCGTCCCTGGTGATCTCCTGGTCCTGAGTGGAGTTGAGGCCGGACAGCACCATGATGATCGGCGCCGATGCGGGCAGCGCCGCCTTCGCGGGCGTGAGCACGGTATACGACCGGGTCATGCGGCCCACCTGCATGGTGGACGTCGTGTAGTTGATTGTCCTCCTTGCCGCGGCGACGATCTTCGCCCCGGTGATCGCCCCGCCGGCCGCCACCATGGCGACACAGAGCGCGATGACGAGCACTCGCCGGGGGATCTGCCTCGCCCCGGCGGTGACCTTGTCCTCGAGCTTGTCAAGCGCCCGGTCGGCCGCCTGGCCGATGCGGGTGTTCCGCTTGGGCTTCCACTCGCGCCCGGTAAGCAGCAGGCTGACCGGGGTGCGCCGGGCCGCCGAGGCGATCACCCAGGAGACGGCGTAGATGAGCGGCACCGCGATGAACAGCAGGACGAGCACCACGACGCTGGAGCGGTGCAGGCGGTGCAGCGCGCCGAGGATGCCGCCGTTCGCCCCGAGCACGCTGGACCCGGCGACGAGCAGCAGCGCCTGCAGGACCAGCGGGTGAGCCAGGTAGATGCCGAACGAGCTGGCCGACCCCGCGGCGCAGAATTTCCGCCCGGGCGCGCCACGGTCGCTCCACCGCAGTCCGGCGCCGAGCAGCGCCCAGCCGAAGGCGAGCGCCTCGACGATGACGACCGGCTGGAAGACCGCGCTCGCGCTGTCCGGCGTGGCGCCGAAGACCTCGATCTCGGTCAGGTAGACCGCGATGCCCGCGGCCACGCCGGCGGCCGCCACGAGAGCGACGCGCCGCCCGCTACGCAAGAACCGTCGGGTGAACGCGCAGAGCCGCTCGAAGTGCCAGCCGGCTAGCGCGCCCGCCACGACGTAGAAGACGTACGTGTCGACCCAGTAGCCCTGCCCGGCCCCGTTCAGGAACTGCGCGACCAGCCCGTTACCCTGCCGCCCGACCTTGTAGTGCAGTCCGATGGTCAGCCAGACCTGGTAGGCGAGCGCGACACCGAACAGCCAGGCGTGGTACCGCTCGGTCTTCTTGAGCACCCACCGGATCACCGGGAAGAGCAGGTAGATCTGCATGCTGACGAGCAGGAAGTACAGGTGGTACCGGGCGCCCGCGTCCTGCAGGTCATGCAGGAACGCCGTGGGGAAGGCCCCGCGAGCGCGGCCGTCCGCCGCGTAGTAGATCGCGGACCAGGTGACGTAGGCCGGGACCACCAGCCAGAACCGGCGCCGCCAGAACCGGCCTCCCTTGAGCTGGTCGCGGTGCCCGTAGTTGTAGGTCAGGACGAGGGCGGTCAGCAGGAGGAAGAGCTCCCGGCTGGTGTGGAAGACGGTGGTGACCGCGCCGATGCTCATGGTGACCGTGCCGCCGCCGAAGGCCAGCGTGTGCACGCTTACCACGAACACCATGATGACCAGCCGGATCAGGTCGAACGCGACGATGTGCGGCCGGGAACGCCGTCCGGCCGCGCCAGCGGGGGCTGGCGGGGCCGGCTGGGTGTCGGAAAGAGCAGAGCTCACGGCGGCGCGGCCGCCGATTCCTTCAGCAGCCGCCGGGAGATCTTCCCGGTCGGGCCGAGCGGCATCTCATCGACCAGCCAGAACTCGCTGGGCTGCTTGTGCCGCGGCAGCCGCTGCGCGCACGCCGCGCGCAGCACGTCCTCGATCTCGCCCGCGACGGCGCCGCACTCGGGCACCACGTAGGCGACCGGCCGCTCGCCGAGCACCTCGTCCGTCAGGCCGACCACGGCGGCGGAATGGACGCCGGGCTGGGCGAGCAGGATCTCCTCGATCTCCCTGGGGTAGATCTTCTCCCCGCCCCGGTTGATCACGTCGTCGGACCGTCCGGCGAGGAACAGGTAGCCGTCGGCGTCCAGGTACCCGAGGTCGCCGGTGTCCAGCCAGCCCTCGTCGTCGATCGCGCCCGGCCGGCCGCCGGAGGCGTACGCGGTGATGACGCCTGCCCCGCGGATCAGCACCCGCCCGATGTCGCCGGCGGTCGCCAGCCGTCCGCCGGGAAGGGCGGGAGGGTCGGGAAGGGCAATGCGGACCTGCGCGCTCGCCGGGCGGCCCGCCGATCCTGGCTTACGCGGCCCGTCAAGCGGGTTGGCCGTGATCATGCTGGCCGCCTCGGTCATCCCGTACGTCTCGATGACCGGCACGCCGACCGACCGCTCGAACCGCTCAAGCGCGGCTCGCGGCAGCGGCGCCGAGGCCGACCGGACGAAGCGCAGCCGCGCGGGCGGGTCCGCCGGAGGGTCCATGGCGAGGATGGAGATGATCGCGGGCACCGCGTTGATCCAGGTGATGCGCTCCGCGCTGATCAGGTCCCAGAACCCGCGCCTGCTGAACTTGCGGTCAACCGCCAGGTAGGCGCCGGCCCGGAGCGTGGCGAGCAGCCCGACGACCTCCGCGTTGACGTGAAACAGCGGCAGCGAGCAGTAGCCGCGGTCGGACCGGCCCAGCCGGTGCCAGTCCGCCACGCTCGATGCCACGTGGGCCAGTTGCGCTTCCCCCAGCAGGATCCCCTTGGGCGTTCCCGTGGTGCCGCTGGTGCACAGGAAGATCCCGCCGCCGTCGGCCCCCGCGGTCAACGGCGAAAGATCGAAAGCGGTAATTCCGAACGAGGGCGTGGCTCCGCTGTCGGCGGCCATGGTTCCGGTAGCCGGCCCGGCGCCACCGGTGACCATGCCGGCCGGCCGCGCGACGCCGATCACCCGGGCGATGTCCGAGTCGGGTGCACCAGGGTCGAGCGGGACCACGACCCGGCCGGCCGCGATGAGCGCGACGAGGGCGGTGGCATAGCCGAGCGGGTCGGCGAGCCTGATGTAGACCCGGGCGCCACGCGGCAGGCCCGCCTCGTCCAGGCGGCGCTCCGTATCGCGGACGATGCCGAGCAGGCCAGCGTAGGTCAGTGCCGCCTTGCCGCGGGCGTCGGCGAGGTAGACGTCATCGCCATGCCGGGCGGCGGCCTCCTCGATCCAGCCGCGTATGACCGAACCCTCTTCATCCTGGCCAACACGTACAGCCGTGATCTGCGGGGCAGGAGTAGCGCGAAAAGCGTCCATTTAGTACATCATCCGCGGGTCGTTGTAGTGCTTGAACTCAAGGAGGTTCCCGGCCGGGTCAACGAGCACGAACGTGCGGTGCTCCTCCACCAGGCCCTCGAAGCGCCGCGAGAGATCGTGGTAGACAGGGATCTTCCTGGTCACCGCGCACGCGTAGAGCGCCTCGAAGTCGGCCGCCGCCTTGAACGTGACGCCGAAGTGCCGGGGGTACAGGCTCTCCGGGGTGGCGGGCTCGCCCGGGGTCAGGTGGCACACCACCTGGTCGCCGAAGAAGTCCAGGGTGATCCGGTCGTCGTACCGCCGGGCGAGCTTGCAGCCCAGCCTGGTCACGTAGAAGTCCTGCGCCGCATCCAGGTCGTGCACGGGGATCGCCAGGTGGAAGACATCGTGAGTCGTTCGCACGGTTTGCTCGCCTAACGTGGTCGGTTTACTCGAAGGCGGTCAGGGTGTCGGCACGCAGCCCGAGTCGCAGCGTCTCAAGGCCGATGACGCCCTGCGCGGGCACGTTGCCCAGGTTCACGTTCGGCCCGATCCGCTTGATCATGTGGGTCTGCAGCGCGGTGGTGGGCGCCTCGAAGAGCAGGGTGTCGACGCCGATGCCCGCGTGCAGCACGTCCTCGATCAGGCCGTACCTGAGCTCGCCGTCGGGGCGGCAGATGCCGGACTTGCCGCTCTCCCGCGCCTCCAGGGTCACCAGCGAGGCGCCCGCGTCGATGTCCTCCTTGATGCTGGCGACCCACTCGCTCGGCGGCAGCATCTCCGAGCGGCCCGGGTCCTTGAAGCCGACCTCGGACACGACGGTGAAGTCGGGGACGAGTTTACGTATGTAACCGGCCTTCTCCGCGTTGGACATCTCGATGGTGCCGTTGGACACCTCGACGTGCCGGGCGCCGTGCTCCTCACAGAAGCGGCGGTAGTCCTCGAAGTGGCCCTGCAGCACGAACTTCTCGAACAGCGTCCCGCCGAAGTAGAAGTCGATGCCGTGGGCGCCGAGCACGCTGATCTTCTCGCGCAGGCAGCCGGTGACCACTGAGGTGCCCCAGCCGAACTTGACGTAGTCGATGTACTCCGCGCCGAGTTCGACCAGGTCGCCGAACAGGCCGAGCGGTACGCCGCCGTCGATCACCATGGTCAGGCCGCTGGTGCGCGGCTTAACCGGTCGCTCGGGCAGTGTCAGCAGGGTTTGGTTCATCGACTTCCTCCTCGGGGTTGGGAACCGAATTCCGGAATCCGGACGATGGCCGCATTGCCCACCGGACGCCAGGTCATCTCGTCGACGGCGACTCCGTGCAGGTACGCGTCGAGGACGCGTACCGTGCCCCCGTGCGCGATGACCAGCACGTCCCCCCCAGTGCCGACTGATCCAGGGTCGGCCGGCCAGGGGGAAGCCTCACGGCCGTCACGCAGGCGAGCGGCGAGGTCGTCGCAGAACTCCGCGGCGCGCAGGTACAGGTCGCGCACCGACTCCCCGGCGGGCGGCCTGGTGTCGGGGTCGATGACGAGACCGCCAGCCAAGCCAGTAGCCGACTCATCGATGGTAGTGCTGCGTGACCCCTCGAGTACGCCAAGTGACCGTTCTCGTAGCCGGGTGTCGGTATGCACAGGCAGCCCGAGCACCGCGGCGAACGCGGCCGCGGTCTGCCGGGCGCGGCGCAGGTCGCTGGCGTAGATCGAGCGGACCGCCCGGCCGTGGAACTGCCAGGCGGCCTCGGCCGCCTGGCGCAGCCCGCGCTCGGTGAGCTCCGCCTCGTCGTTATGGCCCTGGGCGAGCCCGGCGACGTTCCACGTGGACTCGCCGTGCCGGACGAGCCACAGGGCCGGACGGGTTCGCGTGTCTGCCGGGGGGGCTTGCGGCGCCGCCGCGGTGGGCGGAGCTGCCGTGCTTGCCGGGCTGCTGGGAGACATGGGATCGAGCCTGGCCAGCGATTGTTAAAAGCTAATGAAAAAGTTAAGGTCCTGAGCTAACTCTCAGTCTTCTCGCAGCAAGCCTTGCTTCACTCTCAGCCATGCAGCTATCGCCTGGGGGTGCGGCCCCCCGTTCGCTCCTGGGTACGTCCGACGGGAGGCCGGGCGGAGGGGATGCCCAGTCGCGGCTGCTCGTCGTGGACGACGACTTCGACGTGCGCGACTCGCTGCGCCGTGCCCTCGGCTACGCCGGCTACGCCGTGGCCACGGCGGCCAACGGCGCCGAGGCGCTGACCGCGCTCGCCCAGGCGCCCGTCGACCTGGTCATCCTGGACGTCCTGATGCCCATGCTGAACGGGCTGGACACCTGCCGGGCACTGCGCGGCCGCGGCGACGCCACCCCGGTCCTCGTGCTCACCGCGCGGGACGCGATCGACGACCGGGTGGACGGGCTGGAGGCCGGCGCTGATGACTACCTGGTCAAGCCCTTCGCGCTGCGCGAGCTGCTCGCCCGGGTGAACGCGCTGCTGCGGCGCACCAGGCCGGCCCGCGACCTGCTCGGCTACGCCGACCTCACGCTTGACCTCACCAGCCACACGGCCACCAGGGCCGGGGCATCCCTGGTCCTCACCAAGATCGAGTTCGCCCTCCTCGAGTTGCTTGTCCGCAACGCGGAGCACGTGCTCAGCTACGAGGTGATCACCGACCGGGTCTGGGGCTACGGCGAGGCGCCCGCCTCGAACGCGCTGCAGGTCTTCGTCACGCTGCTGCGCCGCAAGCTCGAGGCCGAGGGCCTGCCAAGGCTGGTGCACAACGTGCGCGGCGTCGGGTACGTGCTGCGGGCAGGCGGATGACGATGCGTTCGCGCCTGACGCTCAAGACCCGGTTCACCCTCGTCGCTGCCGGGGCGGTGGCGGCCGTCGCCCTCGCCATCACCGCGGTCGCCTTCTTCGCGATCCGCACCGACCTGCAGAACCAGGTCAGCCAGGAGGTGGCCGCCCGGGCCCTGGCCATCGAGCACGATGCTCGCCCTTACCACGGGCACATCCCCGACGGCTGGCTACCGCACTCGTCCGGGTTCGGCGTCGTCACCTACGCCCAGCTGATCACCTCGGTCGGCCAGGTCCGGGCGCCGGCCGGCGACGAGGGGTGGCTCACGCCGAGCGCGGCCGCGATTAGCGTGGCGGCGGGCCGGGCCGCCCCGTTCGATGCCGTCACCAAGGTCAACGGGACCTCGGCCATGGTCCGCACCGAGCCGCTCGCCCCCGGCCTGGCCTTGCAGGTGGCCGAGCCGCTCACCGCCACTGACCTGGAGGTCACCAGCGTCGGCGCCACGCTCGCCACGCTCAGCGCGATCGGCGTGCTCGCCGCCACCCTCGTCGGCTGGGCGGTGGCGACGACCGGGCTCGCGCCGGTCACCCGGCTGGCCAGCGTCGCCGAGGAGGTCTCGCTGACCGGCGACCCGGGCAGGCGGGTGGAGGTCGGCCGCCGCGACGAGGTCGGCAGGCTCGCCGCGACGTTCAACGCCATGCTGAGCGCGCTGCAGCGCTCGCTTGACGCGCAGCGGCGGCTGGTCAGCGATGCCAGCCACGAGCTGCGCACCCCGCTGGCCAGCCTGCGGATCAACGTGGACGTCCTGGCGGAGAACCCTGGCCTGCCCGCCGCGGAGCGCCACGAGGTGCTTGCGCGGGTCACCGACCAGGTCGCGGAGCTGAGCCGCCTGGTATCCAGCGTGACGGACCTGGCCAGGGGCGAGCCGCCCGCCGCGGAGCGCTCCCCGCTGCGGCTCGACGCCGTCACCGCGGAGGCCCTCGAGGCGGCGCGGCGGGACTGGCCGAAAACGGAGTTCACCGCGCAGCTCGCCGGCGGTGTCGTCGACGGCAACGCCGAGCGGCTGCGCGTCGCGGTCAGGAACCTGCTCGACAACGCCGCCAAGTTCGGCCCGCCCGAGGGCCCGGTCGAGGTGCGGCTAGCCGGCGGCGAGCTCACCGTGCGCGACCACGGCCCCGGCATCGCCCGCGCGGACCTGCCCTTCGTCTTCGACCGCTTCTACCGCGCCCTGTCGGCCCGCTCGGCGCCCGGCTCCGGCCTCGGCCTGGCGGTCGTGCGGGAAATCGTCACCGGGCACGGCGGCACGGTGGCGGCCGAGCCGGCCCGCGGTGGCGGCACGACGATGCGGCTGGCCCTCCCGCTGATCCCCGCTCTGTCCTGACGGCGAGGCGGCGATTCAGCAGGCGCGCCTACGGAAGCGGCGCCAGCGGCGTGTTCGTGAAGAAGGACCAGATGACCTGCGCGCCCGCGGGCACGCTGTACGGCGGGCGCGGGAAGGAGTGCTTGCCGTCCGTCCAGGTCGCGAACGCGAGCCGGCTCCCGGCGGCGCACCCGGACCACGTGTCCAGGGTCAAGCTCCCCGAGTGCGTCACGATCGGCTGACCCGCGCACTGGTCCGTCTCCCGCAGCTTGGCCACCAGCGTGGTGACCGGCA
>Ga0265334_10000490_pt1 | contig 20379 bp, 20 predicted proteins | sample 42023metaG_FD_192442 | JGI IMG/M metagenome (GOLD analysis project Ga0265334, IMG submission 192442) | Rhizosphere microbial communities from Carex aquatilis grown in University of Washington, Seatle, WA, United States - 4-20-23 metaG | ecosystem: Host-associated > Plants > Roots > Rhizosphere... | reverse complement strand
CTAGGACCTGTCCACCCGCAGGACGTCGCGGTGACGGTCCGTGGGCAGGGCGTCGCGTCGTACTACCGGGAGTGCACGGCCTACTCGGTGAGCGAGGCGCCCTCTCTGCACGTCGAGGGACAAGAGGAGGAGCAGGGCGCCGGACCCCCGGACGTTCTGGTGATGCTGACAGAGCTCGGGGGCCTCACGGATCGCGGCGGCCAGATCATCGTGCCGATGTTCGGACTGGGCCTGGCGCTGCCGAGCGTCCCTGCCGCGGATGCGCTCGCCCGCTTGCCAGAGAGCCAGAGGCGCGACGCGAGGTTGGGAGACGTCACGGCGGCCTCGAGCGTGGCCCTCGTCGTCTGGTCTCCGTCGTACGCGCTGGTTTCGGACCCGCTCTTCCTGGCGCGCATCTTCCTGTGCTGCTGCGGTGGCGTCGGCGGCGCCGCGCCTGCTCCCCTGCCTCCCCTCGTTCTCCCGTCGCCGCGCCGTCTTGCCCTGGCGCTCGAGGTGTCGTTGTCGGGGGACGGGCTCTGCTCGACCTCTGCATTGTCCGTCGCCTGCGGCTCGCCTGCGGCGCGTCGCTCGAGGTCGAGGGCACGGCGCCCCGCCGTCATCCGGGCCGCCAAGGAGTGGGCCGTCGCGGCTACTGCTGCAGCCCGGCCTCGCCCCCCTCCGGCCGCGCCGCACCTCGGGGCGCCGCCTGCCAAGGTCGACGAGGCCGCCGAACCCACGCTGCGTGACCTCGCCGGCTGCATGGCCGCGCCGCGCCCACCCACGCTGTGGGAGCTGCTCGACACGGCCGCAGAACTCTTTGGCATGACCATTTACGGCCGCTCCGCCGCCGGCCGCGCGTCCGAGCTGCTGCACGAGCGCTTCGAGGTCTCGGACAGCAGCTACCGCAGCCGCTATTGCTGTTCTCCGTCGTCGGCGGGAGGAGGGGAGGAGGCGTGTGCGGCGCCCGTGCTCTTGGATCTCTTCGACCTGCCCCCGTACTCGAACCGCCACCTGAGGGCGTACGCCCACCTGTACGCCCGCTCTTTGCTCGCCGTCGCCGTGGCGGACGCCACCCGCGCGGCATCGTCGTCCGCGGCGGTCCTCGCGGCCCGCGCCTCGCTGCTCACGCGCCGACTCGTCACGCCCGGCACCAAGGTCGCGGAGTTTGCCGACGACGTGCTCGACTCGCGCGCGGGCCGGGGGATCGAGGCCCACCTGCGGCTCTCGTGGGAGTGCGCCATGTCCGACGACGGCGGCGACGAACAGAAGGACTCTCGCGCGTCTCGCTTCCTGCTCCAGGCCGAGCGCTGCATCGTCTGGCTCGAGTCGCAGCGACCAGACTCGTGGGTTGTGCCGGTCGACGCAGAACTCCCGGGGACTCACCCCGCCCCTGCGCGGACGCTCGTGCCGTTGCCGCCGTCTTGCGTCTCGGCGCCATCCTCGACACGTGGCGGGCCCCCCGCGTCTCCTTCGAGGGGAGCCTGGACGGTTGCGCAGAGGCAGAAGCGGCTCTACGCGCTCCTTTCGAGGGGAACCATCCAGACGTCGGTCACCACCGAGGGCGACGGACGTTCCACCGCGCTGCTGTCGGCGCTGGAGCAGTCCCACGCCGTGCAGGAGCGGTACCGCAAGGCGATCATCTTCGCCCTCTTCTGGGCCACGCGGACGCGGTGGGGGTCGTGCGACGACGCCGGCACCAAGCGCTGGCCGGGTCCGGCCGCCGCCATAGTTGTCGCGCTGGGGGACAGCGCCGCGGCGGCGGCGGCAGCGGCCGCGGATTGCGCGACCGAGGAGGGCAAGTCCCCGGGAGCCCAAGACGACGTATTCTTCCCGTTGCACACCAAGCTGGAGTGCAAGGAGGCGGCCGCCATAGCCGATTCGATCGATGCGTCGTGCGTGTGGGAGGCCGCGCTCGCGATGGTCGGGCGCGTTGCCCACGCGGGCCGGGCGACCCCGCCCAAGTGGGTCGAGAAGATGGAGCAGATGAAGGGCTACCTGCAGCTGTTCGAGCCGCGGATCAGCGGGTGGCTGCGGGCGCTGACCGACCGCAAGATCGAATCGGACAGCACTCACAAGCGCAAGAGGTCCGGATCGTTCCGAGAGGGCAAGTCGGTGGATCCTCCTCGATCCCTCAGGAGACGGTTGGAACTCAGCGGATCGGTGGCCGACCCGGCTCTCCCCCACCAGCGAGTCGGCGAGTGCATCGGGAGCGCGGTCGCGGCCATCGGGGATCGCCATGGTGTCGGTGCACGTGATGGCGACCCTCCGTAAAAGAAAGAAGAATACACGAACACGATGACCCTCGCGGCGTGTGTAGTACTTGTGCATCATCATCAACAACATACTGGACTTGAGATCGGTTCCGCGGCAGCGTGTGTAATAGTTGTACAGTAAACCGCCCCAGTTAAGAAAGTGAAAAGTCAAAGCCTTGCCGGACACAAAGCAACGATTCGCCGGTGGTCTATGGCTTTATCAGAGCCTTCACCTGACTTCTTTCTCTACTTCATCTCATTTTCAAGAGAGAACGCGCAACTCTCCAAAACCCACGTGGACTTTTAACGTTCTTAACTGAGGTGGTTTACTGTACATCATCATCATCAACAACATACTGTACTCGAGATAGGTCCCGCGCTGCCGCCGGTGATGCACCCCGATGGGCAGCCCTCTGTCGGCCAGGTTGCAAGTCTCCGGAGGAGACGACACTTGCTGAGAACGGCATATCTCCACGAACTCGTCGTTGGCACGTACGAACACGGTTCGGGCGAAAGCCTGTTCTATAACGTTGTTCTCGCTCGATTCCATCCCTTCATACGGGATTGTTATGTCTTTATGGAAAAGCGCCTTGTGCCAGGGATTGCAAACAAGCTGGTTCGCGGATCGCCGATTCATGCGGTCCACTCCTCCGGGCAAGGCGACGGGCGCTGTGGCTCGCGTCGCACGCTAATCAGTTTCAGGTTGCAAAATTGCGGGCTATCGCAACCCGAACCACTACTGCCGGTCGAGCGCCCGTTGGCCGACCAGCGCCGGTGGAACTGTCCACGAAATCAATGTGACACAAGGGGCCAGGAACGAGCCAGCAAGTCGACGAGTACCAGTGAGTCGAGCGATGGTTTCGTTGGCTTCGGCGAGCTGTTTCTCGAGCTCGGAGACTTGATCCTGCAGTGCCTTCTCGCGCCTTTCCGCACGTTGAGCAGGGGAAGTCCATCGCGCCGGCTCAGGCCCGCATCCGCTTGGGACGTGAGCAAACGCGTGACGCTGACGCACACCTCCTGATTCTTCCGCGCCTCGCCATCGTCTTGCATGACTGAGCGCCAACCGGTGCGCTCAAAAATCGTCTTGTCAGGTGGTGAGAACGCGGCAAGCCGTAGTGTTGTTCCGCTGGCCTGGGACCGATCACGATTGGTTATCAAACGGAATCGAAGGAGGAGAAGGGGCGAGTGCGACGCACACGAGTGCGTACCCGCCCCTTCGCCATGCTCGCGCTGGCCAGCGGCGCCGAGATAGGTCCGAAGCTGCGCCGCACGTTGACGCGCAGGCTCGGGTGTGGAGCCGGGGAAATCGACGGATTTGGACGATCGCACTTGTCTTTGGTTGGGGAGAAAAAAAGAAGACGAGATAGATGTCGGATCCCGTCGAGCTCTTCCTGTCGCAGCGTCTGGCTGTCGGCGGCGTCGCCAGCTGGTACGACTGGTGCCAGCTCCGCGGTCCCTCCTTGGACGAAGACCGAGAGACCTTCTGCGGTCTCTGCTGGAAGACCCTTGAAGCGCTGCCCAAGGCCGCAGACCTGCACCACCCGCGCGGCGCCGCGACTGTCTCGCGCGTGAGGCTTGCCGACTGGGAGACGGCAGCCTCCGGGCCGCGGAGCTTCCGTTGCCAGGACAATGACAAGTACGAGTGCGGCGCGCGGCTCTGCCAGCGGTGCCACGACACTCACGGATACTGCGCCTTTGACCTCGGTGGGCGCGACGGTCGTTTGCTGCTGGGACGACGCCGATAGTGGTTTGCTGGGGCAGAGGAGCAGTCTAGCCTCACGTACACTAAAGTACAGCACAGCGAACTGAACGGGCAGTTTTATTCTTTCGACTACTACTCACTCGCCGTCTGCGCGGTAGCAGCCACCAGGACGCGACGGGCAGCCATTAGCGCGTTGCCCAGCCAGTTGCTTCCCCGCCAGCGCCGGGGGTCCCGCGCGCCTGGCTGATCGGCGCGCCAGCCGATTCCGAACAGCCTGTCCGAAGGCGAGGCCTCGGCGATGAGCCGATCGCCCGTCTCCAGCAGAGCGCGCGAGAGCGGGCTGCCTGCCGCGAACTTGGCGAGCGCGATCCTGGCCATGATGGCCGGCGCCTCGGCGGGCCAAGTCTCCTCGACGTACGGCGTCACCTGCCGACCCAGCGACCTGTGTCGGCTCGGACTCGCCGTGGCCATGATGCGTGCCAGCACGCCCAAGTCGCCGAACAGACGAGCCTTCGCGGCCATCAGCGCCTGTTCGCCGCAGCAGTAGCTGACGCCGTCCCAGACAAACTGACATCGAACCAACGGCGTCACGTAGAAGTTCGAGAAGGGCGTGTCGCGGCCGTAGAAGAGGACCAGCTCCCCGTTCCTGAAGCACTTCCGGTCGCCGCCGTCCTCCTCTTTCTTCTCTGCCGCAGCCACCACCTCCTCTCCCTCGTCCGCGCCTCTCGCCGCCAACACGTCGGCGTCCGACCTCGCGGCTTTCTTCCGCCGCGGTGTTCGGCGCGGACTCGCGGTCGCCTCCCCGACCACCAGCTCGTCCTCTCGAGCGTCTGGTGCTTTTCTTTTCTGTCTCCTCTCCTTGCGGATGCGCGTGCCGTCGCTCCCGGTGTTTTCGAACAGTGCGACCAGTCGCTTCTGCTGCGCGGTCGTCACTGGCCGGCGCGTGTTGGCTCTGCCGAGGCTGCGCCGCAGGTTGTGCAGCGCGCGGAACCTGTCGAGGCACCGCTCGATGGGCCACCCGGTGAGCACCCGGACGACCGATGTGGAGACAAGACCGGTGCGGCCGTGGCCCCCGAGACAGTGCAGGTAGACGGCACCGTCAGGGCCGAGCGTCGCGGAGCGACAGGGGTCGGCGAGTTCGTGCACGAGCTCGAGCAAGGTGACTGGGTCCGGCGCGGCCCGCTTGTCGGGAATCGGGAACCGGACAAAGGTGACGGCCGGACTCTTTGGTAGCAGAGTGACGTAGTCCTCGAGATCCGCCTGCTCGTCGAGCGGGATCAACGACACAAAGCGACGGACGCCGGCCCTAACGACAAACCACAAAAAACCCCGCGCATCGTCATCGACCACACGTCCGCCTACCCGACGATACGATCGATGTTCGCGCGCGCAATCTTCTTGTCCCTGTCGCCAGGGTAACAGCCGACGAGCAACTTGGGAACGATCCACTTGCTCTTGCGCGTGGGACCCTCGACGGCGCCGCGGTCCCGCGGGTGAAGGGGCTCGACGGACTCGGCTTGCCGCATGGTGCTGCGCGAGCTGCTGTTGTTCACGCGGTCGAGGCCAGCAGAGGGCGGCCGGAGTGCATCTGCGCAATCATGATTGGTCCCTTCCGCTCGCCGAGCGAGGGGTCCGTCCGTTTCCACCACCGCCACCATGATCGGCGAGACGACGCCCGACGCGGGAAAAGACATCAAGGGGAAGGAGGTGCTGTACGGCGGCTTGCTCGGGTACGGGTGCGAGTGCGACGCCCACGAGTTGGAGGGAGATCCTTTGCTCATGGTGCTGCGGCCAGTCAGGAGATCGTTCTCGCGGAGAAAGGACCTGCTATCGATGCTGACGCTGGCCAGCGCCGCCGAGATATATCCGACGCTGCGGCGCACGTTGACGCGCACGCTGGGGTCTGGAACCGACGTGATCGACGGCTTTGTGATGGACCGCTTCGAGCACAGCGTGGGCTACTGGTTGCGGGCTCTCGCCGAGCCGAGCGACGTGCGCGTCTGGAGGTCCGCGATCGTCCTTGAGGCCGAAGCGCTGTGCGGCAGGCTCCGCGCCGCCGGCATCCTCCACGGCGAGCTCAACGTCTCGCACCTGATGCTGCGCTGGCGCGGAGCGGGGGCCCCGCCGCTCGTGCGCGTGGTGGACTTTGGCGCCGCGATTCTCTGCGACCGCGTACAGCTCATCGACGACGAGCATCAGCGGTTCCGTGCGGCCTTGTGCGCGGAGTTCGAGGCTTGCGCTGGATTGCAGGAAGAGCAAAGCAGAGCGAAAGAGACTAAAAGTACAAGCGAAACTTAATTAAAACCCGTGCCTTGTTGAGGCCTGCGGGCGTTGGGGCGTAGAGAAATAGCACACGCTGTCGTACCGCGCATTGCACGGCCGACGGAATGGGCTTCGGCGTGCACGGGCGTCACAGCGTTTCGGCGAGAGGATGTGCATTTGCGAGCTCCCAGTGGCCTTCGCCAAAACGGGAATCGTCTCGGTTCAACGGCAGCACGATGAGCTGACGCATACGCTCGCATCGCTCGGGCGAGGGGCCCGGCACGTCCAGGATGGACGGAGCAAACAGCCTCGGGCACGACACGAGCAGCTGCTCGATGTCGCTGTGCTTCATCATACGCCGCAGCCTCGAGGCAACCTCGGCAGACCACGGACGGGCGCGGATGCGGAACGTCTCGAGGACGTTCGGGACGGCCCACTGACGGAAGATTTCCCGCGGCCACGGTTCGCCGCGCGGCTTCGAGGCGCCGTCGGCGATTTCTATCGACACGTGCCGGAGCTCGGGGCAACGACAGAGCGCAACCGTCAAACACGCGAGAATACGCGGTATCCAGGAGATGTTCTCGACCCCAACGGAGAGACGCGTGAGACGCGGATGGGACATCTCGCGCAGACCCGCAAAGACAAAGTGAACAGATTGCAGAGTCAGCTGCTGCAGTTCGGGGAGTTCGCAGAGGAGGCCGGGGCCACAGACGCTCCCGGACGCGCCGTAGCCCGGGAACGTGGCCTCGCGGTAATCCATCGTCCGCAGTCGCGGAAGGCACGCCGACCTGACCGGACACCAGCTGTGGTCGTCGATCTGCAGCCAGCGCAGCTCGGGAAGCACAAGCACCAGGTCGAAGGCGACCCCACCAGACAGCCGCAGCGACGTGAGAGCCGGCAGCGCGTTCAGCGCCGACGACAGATGTCGCGAGCCGTCGCCTTCGTACTTGGCCGCGCTCAGCGACAGCGACTCGAGGGCGGCTCCAAAGTGCGCACGGGTGTAGAGCCGCACGCGGAGCTGCAACCGCCGCAGGAAGACGAGGGGCTTGAGCCATTGGCCATCGAAGCAGCCGGTGCAGTACTCGAGACGCAGGCAACGCAGCGCGACCAGGCAGTCAGGCTGCCACATGTCGCACGAGTGCGCGGCATAGGCCAGCCTCTCGAGGCGTTCCCACTGAGGCTGGAAAGAGGGAGCGCAAAGCGGCCAGTCGTGCTCGCCCGACGGGCTCTGCGCGCGGCAAAAGGCGAACAGCCGGACGGGGAACCGCGCCTCGACAACCGGCCTCGTCCGGAGCTTGCGCGCGACGGACAGCGGCGGAGCCATACGGCCGGACACAAAGTGCAGCGCGTACCATGACACGCGATCGTCGCTGACGGACGACCAATATCTGTTGACCCTGCAGACGGCCGGCAGCATGTCCAAGTGCTGAAAGATGGCGCTGAGCAGCGAACGCGGCAGGGCCTGCGGCGACCCGAACCTGCGCTCGCCCTGCATTTACGGTCACAGGGCACGTAAAACAAAGAACAAAAGGAGCAGGACAAACTACGATTCGCTCGCGGATCCGCACAGAGATCACGCGCCCGAACGGAGCATTGTTTTTTACGGCGAGGTAAACGGGGCCCAAACGGACCCAAAACTAGGACTACGGACCTGGCGCCGCCAACTGAGCTGCGGCGCCAGGAGAGAGCGGATAGAGCATTGCATCGAACGGGTCATCGTCGTCGACAAGGCAGTGCTTCCCACCGATAGCACTTTTCCACAGTCCAGAAAAGCGAGGAGTTTTCTTGGCCATCGTCGCGACCTCTGTTGGATCGAGGCTTTGTCCAGAGTGCGACCATGTGGGCGCGGGGATGTCCTCCAGCGACGCGCGATTTACGATCAATTGGCAGCCGTAGCGGGTGCCGCCGCGGAGCTCAGGTGGTCGAGAGCTTGGTAACATCGACGTGGTCCTTTTCGTCTCTGGTGTAAGCCCGAGGGAACTACCGGCAATCGTGAACGGTTGCCACAATGGCCTCGGGGCTGCGAGATCCGCCCTCTTTTCTGCTGCTGTCCGTCGCATCGTTTCTCGGCTGCAGAGACACCGCTCGGATCCGCGCCTTGTGCCGTTCTGTCCGCTCGACCCTGCTCTCGTCGCCCGGGCTGGCGTGGCTTCGGTCCGCGAGGTGCGGCAACGCAGCATCGCCGTCGCCGCCGCGCTGCTGCGGTTGGCGCGCGTTGCCACGCTGGCCAGGGCTGTCCCGGCGTGCCGACCACCAGTGTCCGGCTGGCGGGTCGGTCTGCGCGCAAGAGCGCCCGCACGAGTGCGGCCGGTGCGGCTGCCGGCTCTGCTGCGCCTGCTGCGATTGGATATTTTGCGATGGCTGCGAGGCAACGACACCGGCCTCCTCTGGAACGGGTCGCGGCGCGATCGCGCTTATCCGCGGTGGCGGCACGTCGTGCGCCGTCTGCGGCCGAACCGAGTGCCTCCTCGTTGTCTCGGGATGCGCGGGTCGCGGCCCGGGCGGCGAGCACCACATCGTTTGTGCGCGTCACCTCGATCAGTGCTCGCTGTGTTTTCGCATCGCATCTCCGGTCGGCTGCCTCGCGTGTCGCCTCAACCAGTTCGCCGGCGACCGATGCTCCGTCTGCGCCAGCTTTCTCGGCCAGGCCTGTCGGGTCTCGCGGTGCGGAGCGTGCGGTGACGGGCTCTGCTGCAATTGCGCCGTGGCAGCCGTCGAGAACTGCGCCGGCAGCGGGTGCGAGGAAGTCGTCTGCCGCGCTTGCTGGGAAAGCCAACGCGACGCGACGTGCGCGCGGCCCGCGTGCGCACCGCCATCGTCGGCGACGGCGGTGAGACAACAGCCAGAGGCCCTCCTCCGAGGGAGGCAAGACGACGAGGACGACGAGGGGCAGCAACAGAAGGAGAGCGCCGAAGCGGAGAGACTAGTGCACCGCATCGCCGCCCGGCCGCTATGTAGCAACTGCGCGCTAGCGTGCAGCTCGTGTGGCGAGCTTCTGACAATGCCGTGCCAGTTCGTGCCAAAAGGCTGCGTCACCGCCTGCTCCGCCCCCGGCTGCGGCTATCGGTGCTGCTTGACCTGTCGCCTCGGCTCGCCTGACTCTGCCCCTTCCTCCTCCTGGCTGTTCTGCACCGAGTGCTGCCGCCTGTGGTGCGAGGAACACCTGGCCGGACGAAGCTGCCCGGCCGGGTGCCGCCCCAGACACGCGCAACGTGACGGACCGAACGCAGCCGGAGAGAGAGATCTAGATGTCTGACGGGTCGGATCGAGGGACTGTTGGAGTTCCTTATAAGGGACACTTTTTTCGCAAATTGAGCACAGGGTGTCCCTGATCTGGGGTGTCCAACAGACGAAAACCTACAAAGTGTCCGGGGTTGATTGCAACTGCCGGCCTTCTTGGCCTCATTCCTGTGCTGCCTGAGCCGGTCGCCCCGCCGGCACCCCGTAGGCAAGGACCACGGGCGCAAGGTCGGCGCACAGCAGATCGCCGAGAACCCGCGACAGACCGCACGGGTCGCAGAGCGCCGAGGCCAAGTCCAGCTGCGCCGCCGGAGCCGAGCAGTCGGCACACCTCGGCCACTGTCGACGATGTTGATCGCACAGAGCCCACAGCAGCAGGTCATGCTCGTCCTCGACGATGAATTCCAAACCGAGCCTGGGCACTGGCTCGTCAAAGTGGTACGTGGCGGCCAGAACGTCTGGAACCCCGTGGTCGGCGCAGGCCGCGACGCGCTGGAAGCAGTTGGCGTGGCGCGGATGAGGGCAGCGCAGGCGGTAAACGACGAGGTGTCGGCACGTCCGGGGCCCCGGGTCGTCGGCGGCGGCGCAGAGCTCGCACTCTGGAACGTGGCCGGGACAGTTCCAGGTGGCGAGAGGCGACGCACCCACGTGGCCGAAAGAGGCGCCGTCCACGAGAGAACACCGGGTGCACACCTCCGTCGCGACGTGCCTGCACCGGCAGGTTCGCTCGTGCCGGTGAGAAGCACAGAGGTGCCGCTCTCGGCACATGCCGCATTGAAAACCGCACTCTTCGATGCCGATCTGTGCCCGACAAGAGGCGCACGGAAGCGCCGCGTGGCAGGGCATGCATCGCCTCGAGCACGGAGAGCTGTGGGCGGCCGCGGCGGCCGAGCGGCTTCTGTGAACGGTCGCGCCGCAGCCGATGCACTTAAACCAGCAACTGCTACAGGGTTCGACCCGCGCCGCCTCAGCAGATCCTAGACAAGCCCCACCACATCCGCACCCTCTGCAGATGTCCCGGCAGGCCACGGAGCGACACCGCTCGCAAGAGGGCACCGAACCCATGGAGGTGTGCAAGACGGCGGCGCGTTCGTGCAGCGGTTCGGCCGTTTTTCTCCCGTCCTCGCCAGGCGATCGTGGTCTGCAGGACCGCAAAAGGGCAAGAATCATGTTTTTACCCGACGTCGCACACGGGACGAATCGTCCTCTCTTGCCGGTTCCTGCAAGTCTCGTTCCTGTGTTTGCCATGCAGTGCGCTCCACATGCCGGTGCACTCCCTGCCGTTTCGTCTGCGGCGACAGTACCTGAGAAAGTGACCGCGGCCCCCGCCACAGCTGGTGCCGCACCACCGTCCCGCTGGGCTGTGCCGCTGCCCACGTGCCCGTTTTCCGTGGGGGCCGGCGCCTTTTGTCTTCCGTGGATTGCTCGAGGTGCAGCAACTAAACAGAACCTCACGGTGGCTCTGGGGTTCTTATTCGCCTGGCTCGCTCTGTTCGGCCTCGGGTTGGCTTGGGAGCTGCGCCCGTGGCTGGTAAGCCGTCGCGCCGCAGTCCGCCTGGATCCCAACCTCGTCGTGACGACGCTCGACTTTGAACGGCACACGGCGCGGTCCCTCGAAACCTCGCACACCGACGGTCGCCTTCATGCGTCGCTTGTCATTGCGGCGCTGACCGCTGTCGCCGCGGTTCTCGACGAGTACGCTTACGATTGTCTGTCCGTATCGTCGGCCTTCCGCTCCACCGCGCTGGCTTTCTCGGTTGGCCTCGTGTGGGCTCTCGCGCGCTCGGCCCACCGTGACCGTGCCCGGGCGGCCGGTGTCGGTTTGGTCGTGTTTGGCGTGGACCCGGTGGAGGGAGGCGTCTACTGGGCGTCGCAACCGGGTGGCGGCCTCACGCCGTCCTACATGGTGGGCACCAAAGAAGGGTGGTTCGCGGGCACTGGACCCGTCACAGCCGTTCGTCTCGCGGGTGGGGGGCTCGGTGACTACGAGGTCAGGTCGAAGCCTGTGGTCGCGGTGCATGGTGCGCTACCCGTCTTCCGATGGAACACGAACCGCGGCTTTTCTTTTGGTGTGGCTCGCTTGCTGTTCGAGCTGCTCGCGCCGCGGCCTCTTCCTCCTCGTGGCTGTGGTCCCGAGGGCGAAGTTGTCTCGCCACGGATCGTGCGCAAGACGTCGTCCGGTCCAGTTCTATTGCTCGACACGCGCGAGGAGGTCTATGGCGCTGTCGGCCAAGCGACCTTGACCACCGGCATGGTATTTCTGCCCCCTGGCCGACCGGAGCTGGTCGCCCGTCTGGCCGCCTGGGTCGAGCGATTGCCGGCGCTCGTGTTTGACCCGGCGGCGTGCGCAGACCTGCACCGCCAGCGGCTGGCCAACTCGACTTGGAGCCAGTGCTTTGACGGCGAGTACGTGTGGGTGGGCGGCGCAAAGCTGTGTCGCGTCCAGGGCACACGCCTCGTGCCTATCCGAGAGAGCGACGGCGCCGACGCCTGCCCCTCCGAAGACGCGCCTGCGTTCGGCCGCGATTGTGCCGCCCCGGCCGGACAAAGCAAGATGTCGGGATGTCGGGGCGGTGTAGGTGAGACCGAGATCGGCGTCGTCGCCCGCGACGGCGATAACGACCGCGCTCCCGTGTTGCCCGCTGTCGACTCGTCGTGGCAGTCGGTGGACGCTTCTGATGCATTGTGACGGCTGGGGAGCAACGACGCGCCTGCGCAGCGGACACGACCAGTTTTCTCTTTGTTGTACAGTATCGCGTGTCTTCGTGAAGAAGATTACAGTACTTGGCCTCGTCGCTGAACTTCAAGGGCTCCCCAGGCACCGATAAATTGGCCTCGGGGGGCATCAATGAATTTCCAGGTGGAGACGGCTCGGGATCATCCAGCGCACAAACGGGCTACAGAAGCAGACACCGCGTCCAATTCGGAGACACGCTCGTGGAGGAAACATCCGTTTGCGTGCACGCTTCGAGCATCCGCCACTGCGATTCGACGAGTTGCTGGCACTCGTTCTCTGGTAAATGCGGGCGCTTCCAGACCCCCCGGGCCACGGCACTCGGCTGACTCGAGCGCTCGACGTCACCGTAGGTGTGCATCTCTGCCGTGCCCTCCACAAAAGTGGTGGTGCGGCGACGAAGCAGCGAACACTGGCGCTGAAGTTCCGTGATCCGTGCTGAGCAAAAAACAAGCTTGCTCCCGCCCGGAATTGAACCCGAATCCCGCCCGTGGATGGGGCGTGTCATCACCTTAGACCACGAAGAGCTCTACCGTACCATGAGGCCCAGCAGCGGAGCCCGTTGAATTCCGCATGGGAGCAGCAAGATGTTAGTCCAGCTAGACCTTTCCCGAAGATTCCCAAGCCGAATTACCCGATGTCTGCTGACTGAAAGGCCACCGGATTCGGAAGTTTCACCGGGTTTTTATTTGTGGTCGGGAATATTTGGGAAAAGGCCTAAGTCCAGCAGACGACAGAGAGAGACCGTCGCATGTCCCTCGACACTGACTGTAGGTCAGGAGGCACCATTGAGTCGCCCAACTTCAAAAGGCTCGAGCCTGACCACCTGGACAGGCGGCGAGCGGGCCAAGTCAACCGTGATGCAGATGTCGACGCGTTGGCCGGGCACCAGCGAATCCGCGAGCCTCCCCACTGTGTCCGCATCCTCTGGACAAGAACACTCCCTGAGCTGCCTCGTCAGCAACTGGCAATCCGCACTGTTGGCGGGAGCGCAGGCCAGCCGAAACGCCAGAGTGCTCGGCGTAGACCAATGGGCGGAAGCCTCGGCAAAGTCGTGACTCCCGAGGCGTTCGATATAGTCGGAACGGGCGTCGGATGACAGAGACATTGCAACCGGTTGAGCCAAAACGTCACCGGCGCCAGGGACGGCGAACACGCGGAACCACGTGCGCCCGGCGCGGCGCGGCGCCCCCGCTGACGCGAGCTGCGTAAGGAGCGGGCCGCGATCGCTCGCAGTCGACCATCGGTAGCGCACCGTTGGGTCGTCGTCGCGCGAAGGCATCTTCTCGGCATCGGAAATCTCCTCGTCCCACCAAACCTTTTTCCACTCCGCCTCCTGCCGCAGCAGGAGCCGCCAATCGGACGGCACGAGCCGGGAGAAGTAGCACCTCATCGCGACGTGTGGACTCGGCGCCCGCAGCAACTCCGGCGGCGGCGCCGGGCAGCCCTCGGCCAGTGCGAGGAGTCTTTGCAGGTCGCACACAACCAGGCGGCAGAGGCTCGCGCAGTACAAGACCTGTTGTACCGGATAGTCCTCCGGCCCAGCCGTGGGCAACCACAAGAGCGAGGCCGCAGATCTCTGCGAAATCCTGAGAACCTCGCGATCGGTTGGCACGTGGACGATCGTCGCCCGCTCCCACTCCTCTGGATCGCGGTCGTCGCAACCGAAAGCAGTGGCCAACGCCCATGCCTGACCCGCGCCGATGTACCGCCTTCTCGAGTACATTGCATAACTGGCAATGGTACCCGCCGTGTCGCGGCACAATGTGGGCACATATCTCTGGATGGTGGCAGCGTCAGAAGCGTAACTGACCTGCCACGCGAGGGAAGAACCGTCCATCCAGGCGACGTCCACTCAGGGGGGCGACGCCGAATCGACTGTTCACGATTTTCGTGGCGCGGTAACCATCCGCGGTCTCCTCAAGAACAGATCGCGCGACGGCCAGGTCATCATCCCTCGACTCGCGGTTCACGGCCGAAGAGTCACAGCAAAGGGCTTCGTCATGGAGGTCGCGACGCTTGAGTTGTCAGAGTATATATCGGCGAACACAAAACAAAACGACGAGCACAAAAGAAATGAATGTGCGGGTCTCCGCTTGCATGGAACGCGAGGGGGTCGATCCCGCTTACGGCAAGGAAGAAAAGCGCTGGATAGGTTGGGGTGTCCGTAGAGCGTTAATCGACAAAAACATTTACTGGCATCAAAACGCGTTTGCGCGGTTCCGTTTCGCTCAATTCGACCGTGTCAACAAATCAATTATTAACGCCGTGTGGTTTGCCCAATGGAGAGGTCGTCCCAGCGCACGGACTTGACGGAAATGCGAGCCAATGGCAACAAGAGACATCGGAAAGAGGAGGAGGAGGAGGACACGGAGAGCGAATCGCCGAGCCCAAAGAGGCGACGTGCGGACGGGAAGACGGAACTCAGCAACGTGTTTCAGGGCTTACCCCCCGACTTGGCCAACTATGTGGCCACTTTTGATCCCGTGGCGGGACCTCTTGCCTCTAGAAGGACCCATCGCGTCGCCCAGCGCGACTGCGACGTCCTCACGCGCCATGGGCAGGGATGTCCACTCGGGCGCGGCAGATGTTTTGGCTACTGCACGTCCCGGTGCGGTGCCTGGATGTCGGAGATCGTGGAAGCCCTCGCGAACGTGCGAAGGATCGTGTCGGTCGGCCAGGCGCACGAGGATCCGACACTACCCGTGTTGCCGGAAAAGGACAACAAGTTCACCGGCTGGGTCCCGTCCAGCTTGCTCGCACTGCGGACGGCCCCCGGCGTCGGCGTGCGGGTCAAAGCGACGCCCGCCGGCGTGGCAGGTACGTGGCAAGTCAACACCTCTGGCCTGCACTGGAATCCACGCGAAACGCGAAATCTGACGAGCAAGGGCCTCTCGGAGCTCTTGTGCTCGGCCATCGCCGGACTTCCTTCCCTGAAGGAGCGCGGCGAGGGGGACAACAAGGCGAACGCTTGGCTGTCCCTCGAGCTGCAGCTGATCTCTCCCACCAGAGACGCGATTGCTTCCGCCCTCGGCTTTGGGCAGAAGCTCCGTGGGCGCCAGCACGTCGAGCTCCCCACGGGCCTTTGGTTCTCGGCGCTCTTTGCGGATCGCGAAGGCAGAGAACTCGCACGCCTCGGCGGCAACTGGCATTACGACATCCTTCAGTACATCGGTCACGATTCGCCAATCTTGACAAAGTCGTTGCTGTTGCTGTGAGCGACGACGAAGTGCTTCTTTTTTCGTCTTGTTCTGTAAAGATCCGAATGACACAAAGGACGTGTGGTCAGTGAGCGCCAGAACCGGGGTGGGGGCTGACGTGGCGAAGATCGTGCATCGGATGCAATAGAACTGACTACTCGCGGCCGAGCGGACCGACGCCGTCACAGTCCACAGCAACCACCGAGACTGTCGCTCCCATGCGGGGAATTCGCAGTGTCTCCGCCAGTGACTGGACCGCCTCCATCGGCAGCAGCAGCGGCTCCACTGAAGAGTTCGTGCGCAATCAGACCGAGCTGCAGCTGGCGGACCCGCTTCTGCTGCAGGCGGGCGGACCGACCGTCCAGCACAACCTTGCCCAGGCGGCGGTTCACGCTGTTGTGGAGGCCTATCACCCAGTCCTCGCACTCGCGACGGCTGCCCACCCGCGGGGGGTGGCGCACGAGGTAGCGCTCCGCGTGGGGTCGGCACTCCCGACGGCACGGCACAGCACGCACGGCGCCGCGGAGCAGGTCCGTCATGCGGGCTTGTTCGTCTGCCGACGGGCGGGAGGGCAGGTACGAGGCCGCCGTGTGCAGGTACAGCCACCACGCCCCCATCCAGTCCGGACGACCCCGGGCCCCCTGGGCACCACCGACCGTCAGCCGCGCTTGGCCCGGCGGCAGAGCCTCGCGCTCGGCTCGGACCACGCGGCTCGTCGATGAAGTTACACTCACAGCCGCCATACGGTCGCGATTTCTCTGGGCGCGGCTTTTTCTTCTGACAACAGGGAGCCACCTTTTAGCGGCGGTTCGGGTGGCGCGCGCAGGACTCGAGAGCCCGGGCGCGACGACAGAAAAAAATCGAGATGGCACGACAAAAATTTAGAACCCCGAGCGCAAAACGAACAAGCAAGGGGCCGGAGGAACGAAGCGCTTGCAGCGGGATCTTCAACGCGTCGCAGAAGGCAAACCAGGCCAACACCGAGTCACGGACGAGCGGTAGCAGTCGCTTGCTCAAGAGCACCGGCGACTGCGGCTGGTTCGCCATTGGCCGCCGGTGGCGCGCAGTGGAGCCGGATGCGATCGAATTCCGCACGCTCCTGAGCGTGCGCGCTCCCAAAAACGGTGCGCCAGTAGGGATACCGCGCGGTCTTCCGCGTCCACTCGTGGGTGCGCAATGCGTCTTGGGCGCACACGGCCTCAAGGGCCAACCTCCTGAGAGTGGCGTTGTTCTGCCCGCGGCACAGCGAATCCAGCGAGACCCACCGGCCCGAGGTCGGCGCGTCTCGGGTGTACGGAGGGTGGCTCGAAAGGCTCGGCGTGCGGACAGCCGTGACCGCGCACGCCCCGCCCGAGACAGAAGCGGCCCAGCCGATGTCTCCCGCTACTCCCTCCCACTCCTGACCACCTGCAGGGACGCCGGTCTCGGTCAGCATCACCATGTCTCCCACGGACGGGCGGGTGACCGACGAGTAGCCGCGCAGTCGTGACGCCAAACGCCGGGCTACCAGCTCCAGGGGCCTCTTGGCCTCGTAGTCCTCCGCCACCCGCCTTGCCTCGGCACCTTCCTGTCGTCTCGCAGTCTTCCGCCTGGCTTCGCTGGCCCTGGCCGTGCAGCAAGGACAGCGAGTGCAGTGACACGGTTCGCGCGACATTCTCCCTTCGCACAGACCTCCCGGGAACGAACAAAAAAAGCGACAGCGTCCGCCTGCGGCCGATTGTTTCACGCGCTCACGATTTTCCGGGGTCCATGTTTGTTCCGTGAATTTGGCATGGCCACCACCGGCTGCTGCGTGCGGACACGAATCCAGGCGAACCAGGTGTTTCGGCGCGATGCTCTCGGGCTGCTGATCCCGCACCTGTCGGGCGTTCGCGACGTGGCCGGCTGCGTCTGCGACTACCTCGTGCACCGCGTCTCCTCGCTGCCTTTCCAGGCTGCGTTCCCTCCTTTCGGACCGGGGCCTCTTTCGCACCAACTGTTTCGGCCATGGGCGACCAATCAGCGCTTCGCATCGGAAGACGGCGAGGTCCTTTGGTTGTTTTTCCATCGTGTCTGGCGCGCGGAGACGCATTTTGTCTCACAGCTCTTGATCGGTCGTTACGGCACGCTCGCAGGGCTTTCCGCCGCAGGACCTACAGTGCGCACTCCCGTCGGTGCAGGTGGCGGTGGTGTGGTTCGTCTCTGGGCCAACTTTTTTCCCCTCGGCTGCGACAAAGCGCCTGCTGTACGCAATCGGGCCAGATCTGGCTCTGGCCTGGCGGGTGATGTGGGCAAGATCACCGTTGGTGTTTACCGAGGTCGCGACTGTGGGCACTGCTGTCGTTGTTTCAGTCGCCGCTTTGCGTGCGCGGCACGGCGGCACACGTGTCCTGGGTGTGACGAGATCGGCCCGCTGCCTTTTCTTCCGTCTCGGAGAGGCCGACGCCGTCGTGGCCGCGCTTCTCTCTTCCGAGACGTCTCTGGAGTCGGCCGTGACGGACCTGACCCTTGTCCTCGCCCCGAACGCGCTCGGAGGATCCCCGGCGCGATCACCGTTGAACGACCCCAAAACGTGGCACTGGAAAGCGGTGGGCTGCTGTCGCGGCTCGGACAGTGCGCTCCTCGTCGGCAGGGTGCGCCGCTCGGACGGGAGGACGCCGCTGTTGGGAGTCGTACGGGGTGAAGGAGGTGGCGCAGTCGTGCAGGTGCGGCCGTGCCGCGTGTGGCACGGGCCGAACCGCGCGCGGTGGTTCTACGACGGTAGTCTAGACTTGGCCATAACCGTCGCCTCGACTGAGATGTGCCCTCTTTCTTTCGTGCGCGTGCGGGCATCCACGGGCCAGGTGATCGACGTGCGTGTCCCCGGTCTGTCGCCATTCCCGGTCGGAGGAGCGCTGCCCTGCTGCTGGATTGCTCCCGGCCGTGGGCCGGGGTTTGAGGGTGGGCATCGCCTCCTCGTGTCCAACCAGGAAGCGCGCTGCCCTTGCTGCAACGTCCCCGAAGTGCAATGGTTCATGGTCGACGTCTAACAGCAGCGCCGGGTTGTTTAGACTTTGTTTCTCCTGAGCGCGCACGGCGCTCCAGCACTTTCGGCGATCGCAGTCAAGCGGCCTCGTGAAACAGAGAGTCTGGGGGACGTACATGCGAGCGGTGTGGGACAGTACAAAACCCACACCGACGCTGTCTCGAGGTCTGTAATGCGTATGTCTTAGATGTCAGCCTTTCCCACATATTCCCGCATCGGTTAAATCGGCGTCCGATAATCGGGAAAGGCATACTCAGATTCACGGCACCGCTCGTTTGTCCGGAACAAAAAAAGTGGCGCTGGGCCCGCTTTCGTGAAGTCGGCCTCGCCAGTGGCCAGAATCGTGAACGTGGACAACCCGACGCCGCACTCTCCAGCTTTCTGTTTTTTTTTGTCTCTTGCCGAGTAATGACTGACAGCAGCCCCCAAGTCACACCACCGGCAGAGGCTCCGGCCGCTGCCCCTGCCTCTTCCCCATCGACGACCGCGACGGCGCCGCCTGTCAGCGGCGACGCGGTTGTCGCCCCGGGAGGCACAGTCGCTCCGCCTCAAGAGGTCGCCGGAACGGCGCCCTCCGGCACTGCTCTCGGCAAGGGCAAGGGGAAAGGTCGCCTCGGGTCCTCCAAGACGCACGCGGCCAAGAGCACGACGCGTTCGGCGCGCGCGGGTCTGCAGTTCCCCGTGGGTCGCATGTCGCGGTACCTCAGAAACGGCCGGTTTGCGACGCGTGTCGGCGGCGGCGCCCCGGTCTACATGGCTGCCGTGCTCGAGTACCTCACGGCAGAGATCCTCGAGCTCGCCGGCCAGGCCGCTCGCGACAACAAGAAGTCGCGCATCACGCCGCGGCACATCCAGCTCGCCGTGCGCAACGACGAGGAGCTGAACCGCCTGCTCGGCGGTGTGACGGTGGCGTCGGGCGGTGTGATTCCCAACATCCACGCCGTCCTCGTGCCCGTCAAGAAGAGCCGCGCTGGAGAGGACGCAGCCGCGGTCGGCAAGGAGAAGAGCAAGGCCACGGGCTCCGCCGGCAAGACCAAGCCGGCTGGCAAGAAGCCGAAGAAGTCAGCCTCCACTGCTTGATGGAGGAGAGCGGACGAGTGTGCGGAGCAGGGAAGCGACCGCCTCAGGGCAGCCACGCCACTGTGTCACCAGAGCGCGACGGTGACGTGTTGCCGGTTCTCCCAGTACACGTAAATTGGTTGTCTTGTTTCTTTCGTGGACCCTTGTCGTGACGACACGTTTTTGGCCTGGCGGTAATGTACAGACGAATCGTACGTCTCGCGCCGCAGTTTAGTTTCGTTCATTCGCCTGCCCTGAGCCAGACCACGCTACTAGAAGTCCCCGAATCACCCCCGAGGCGGCGTCCAACGTGGCCCCGTGAAGGGCAAAAGGCGAGGGACGTGTACCACGAGGCCGTCTTCTCGGATTCCAGCAGAAGACGGTGGAGCCACAGAGGATAGCGCTTGTCCGTCTCGTCCGGACTCTCTTCGGGACCGGCGACGTGCAGAGATCCCCGTCTGGGTGTTTGAAAACACGGTACGTACCAAGAACGCATTCACGTTTGTGTCGGGGCCGTCCGTCGTGAATCACGAAGTCGATCACTGGCGCAACGAGACGATGGCCGCGTCGATCGGCTTCGACAGTTTGTGCCACTGTCTTGGCTTTTTGTACCGCGACAACAAGGAACTGTTCCGTCGGCTGCCGCTGGTCTGCAAGCTGTGGGCGAGGGCTGCGCGGCACCCCAGCAGCTGCAACTTCATCGTGTGTGCAGACGCGTCGGAAGATGACTCGGAGCGGCTCCGGGCGCACCACGACGCGCTGATAGAGTACCGGAACGTGCGTCGCCTGGAGCTGCGCGACATCAGAGTTTGGGAGCCCTCGTCTCTGGACGGTCGCTGGCACTCGTCGCTGTCGGTCGCGAAGCTCTCTTTTCGCCCACGCTGCGTCTTCGGCGCCGGTTGCGTGCCCTGGGCTTCGTACCATTTGCTCACGCAGCTGCGCGTGAG
>Ga0265334_10000489_pt1 | contig 20425 bp, 20 predicted proteins | sample 42023metaG_FD_192442 | JGI IMG/M metagenome (GOLD analysis project Ga0265334, IMG submission 192442) | Rhizosphere microbial communities from Carex aquatilis grown in University of Washington, Seatle, WA, United States - 4-20-23 metaG | ecosystem: Host-associated > Plants > Roots > Rhizosphere... | reverse complement strand
GGCGAAGAGCGGCCCTGGCCTGGAACGCTCCATCGTGCCGGGGCAAATCCACCACCGCTGAAAGGCGTGAATCACGGGTGCAGGACCTCTTGTTGGCTTTCCCCGTCACGATTGTTTCGTGGTCCCGGTGGTGAATACGTTGATGAAGAGGAGGGTGTGGGCGCGCACTGCGCCCGCGTTCTGTCACGTGGCGACTGGCCATGGAAAGCACGGTTCCTCTCGACACCGCAGCCGAAACCCGAAACGCTGGGGTCCGAATGCTGAATTCACGTAGAAACCAGAACGCTCGCGTCCCGCTGAGTGCTGTGGCACAATCGCTGACATTTTTGTTCCGCCAATAAAAGGGGCGACGCTACACTTCGATACCTATGCGCCGAGCCCATCAAGAATCAGTGGATACGTGTAGATCACGGCTCCGTGACAATGGCCTTTCGACCCACACTTCTGCCGGTGAAGAAGGAACCTGCGAATCAACCGCCAGTCCGCCAAACAGGGCAGGTCAACGCAGGTGTGCGGCGACGGCAAAATGTAGCCGAGCATCATGCGCACGAGGTCGCGGGGAATGCGACGGTCTTGCAAGACGACGCGAATCGTCTCGGTGGCTTGGATGTGCGGAAGACACAGCGGAATCGTTCGCACCACGGCAGGACCGTTACAGATCGACCCGCAGTCAGAGGTTCATCAACCGACATGTGCGCACAGTGGAACAAGGACTATCGCTCTCAGCCGCGGGTTATGCGAACCGCCCACCACAGGTCAGAACCGCAACCAGTACTGGATTGTTCAGAGGCCAAATCCCTTCTCCGGTTTTGCGGCGTTTTGAGAATTTGTCTGGCACCAAAGTGCGTGTCCCCTCTCGAGCTCAACCAGATCTCCCCATGTCTTGTCGCTTGGGGTATCTCATCTTTAGATAGGCTGCTTCTCTGCTGGGCGGTTGTGGTCTGTTATATGTGGAGATTTTGTTGGTGAACTCTCGCAACGAGCCTAGTGCCAATAAGAACAAATGAAATGTGCGTCACCACATGTCGGCAGCTTCACCTTTCGTGCATATTAGCGCTAAATTTACAGCTTCAATCGTTTCGCAGGAACCACAAACGATAGAGACGTTCTATGCCGTCACCTAACCGGCTCAGAAGATGGGTTATGCAATTTCAATAACTGCAAGTTTACTAGGCCCCTGCGAAATATTCCCGGCGAAAAGTAATAGCCCACCTACGCGCCAGAATCCGCGGTCTTTTCAGGATTCGGAGTGTCATTAACGTGCATAGAAGAATATTTGGGAGGGGCATAAAGTTTACGCCTGAGCACCTTCTTCGGTGTCAACGCTGCCAGAACAACCGGGGGCACTGCTGCCCTTTTCTCCGGACGCCGACGGCCGCAACTCATGAGGTACAGTTGGGGCGACGGACCGAGTTGCGAGCACGTCGGAAACCATAGAAAAAGCGTGCGGGGCGCGGGGCTGAAGATTCAGCGACGAGTGCACGAAGAAAGAAAACAGGAGGCAGGCCGGGTGTACCCGGCTGCGGCAAAACCGGAGAAACGACGAGCGGTCGCGGTGATGCTGTCCAGCTTGTGGAGCGGCAGGGGCGGCGCGCCTGTCCGCTCCTATACGCTGGCCGCTGTTTCGCTGACTTGCCGCGACCGGGTTGTTGAGCTGTTACAATGCGCCTGCCGCACGCTGGTGCTGTTGAGGATACCCGGACCGGTCGAGATACAGTACGACCGCGTGTTCGATGGCCTGTCGACGTGGTCCACACCCTGCGTCGCAAAGGCGGGTACCGGAGCAATGGACGACGGAGACCTCCTGGCCTTCGCGTCTGGATCTCGGTTTCGTGCCAGAGGCTCGGCGCTGTTCGAAATCGCGCTGGGCTCGACCTCGGTCGACCGCAACCTCGAACAGTGGACGCTGCCGGTGCAGTGGTCAGCCCCCTCGCAGCTGAGCGACGAAGCGCGCCTCGAGGCGGACGCGGCGGTCGCCACCCAGGTGCTCCGACAGCTGGCGACGCTAGCGAGCGTCGATGCCCCCGATTACCACCAGCAAGGTGGCGTAGTGGTCTCGGTGAACGTGGTTTCGGCGGCTTGAGTCGCGGCAGACAGCCGAAAACTTTAACCAACAAAAACACAGGAGCCGCCCCCAACGGGGGCCTTTTGTCCCCACGGAGCGGGGATGCCGCTCCGCTCCACTCTCGCAAACAGCGGGCGAGGCGGCCACTCGGCCTGCTTGCACCGGGCAAGGCCTTATTTCTTACCCGCGGCACGACACGGCGCGACGTCTAACAAGCGGCCGCTGCTGCGAAGGACGCTGCCCAGACAGCGACTCCAATGAGAACGCCGACGGCGATGACAAGCGCCGTTCCCATCAGGCAGTGTTGGTGGTGGTCCTTGCATTGACACCCGTCTTCGCTGCCGCAGCAGTTTGCGCAGTCGCCGCAGTCGTCGTCGTCATCGCAGCATGGGTCCTCTGGACACGGGCGCGGTGGGAGAGGGCATGGATGGGGCGGGCAAGGGTGAGGAGGAGGAGGAGGAGGACAAGGCTGCGGGGGACACGGGAGGCAGGGCTCGGGGCACTTGGGTTCCTTGTGACAAGGCAGCTGCGCCGGCGGTTGCGCTTCGCCGTGCCCGTTTTTGTCGCGGCGGCTGCTGCCGCCGAGCATGACTCCGAAGAGGCTTTGGTCTGCCATTTTTTTTGGGTTTCGAGGGGCGCTCGATTCTGTCGTCTGGGCGTGTTTTTTTTTCTTTCTCCGGTCGGGCGGCAGGCGTTTTGCGTGCTTATTTTCGAGGTTTTTTTCTCGGCTCTCTTCGCCACTGCTCGTCGTCGAGGATGAGAAATTTTCTTCGCTGGAGCCGCAGCAGCAGCGAGCACGAGGATTTGTCAGAAGGCAGGACAGTCGCGCGCCACGTTTCCCGGCGCCACGAACACGCCGCGCAGAAATGCAGGGCCCACAAACGACCCGCATCTCAAATTCACAGGCCGGACACAAAATAGAAAGAGTACGATTGGACGGGAGAGTATGGGAGACGCGACGCGAGGCAAGGTTCGAGGAGTGCCCGAAGACCACTATGACTACCTCTTCAAGTTCATGCTGATCGGCGACAGCGGGGTCGGCAAATCGTCGTTGTTGACTCGTTTTCACAGTAACGAATTCAACCCCTTGTACACTCTGTTCGGAAAGTTCGCGGACACTCCGTTTTTCCTGTCCAGTGTTTCCAAATCTTCAGAGGCATTCACGCACAAGGGAGCATTTTTGTCGTACATACGAAATCACGTCGTTTGACGTTGTCGAAACCGACTGATCGTCTCTCGTTCGCACATGAGAGCCATCGGCGTATGAGCGACGAGAGACGAGTTTTGCGGCATCAAGTTGTAGCTTTACGACGCACCGGATTGAGCTATCGGAAGATCGCGAAAGAAACCGGAGCCAGCAAGACATTTGTGGACAAATGGTGCAAAAGGTTCGACCAGGAGCAATCGGTGGCTGACCACAGACGGTCTGGCAGACCACGCGCTGTCACCCCCTCTGTGGCAAAAAGTATCGTCACGTTGCTCAAGCGAACTCCATCCATCAGAGTTACGCAAAGAGCGCTTCAACAGCAAGGGGTGACTTTATCTGTCTCCACGATCCATTCCCACGCATCAGAAGTGATGGAAGTCAAGTCGGTCCGGAAAAAGCCTCTGTTGACTGGAAAACAGATGGAGGACAGGTTGGATTTTGCCAAAACCTTGCGTCGTCCCTTGAGCTTCTGGAGAAGCATGCTTTTCACCGATGAGAAGTGTTATGAGACCTTTCGAGCCCCTCATCACGTTTGGGTGGCAAGAGGCGCCCCAGCTCCTGTCCTACCAAGTGTGAAACGTCCTCCAAAGATTCAACTTTGGGGCGGCATTTCTGACTATGGGAAGACAAGTCTGGTCCGACTCCAGGGTCGGCAGACTTCTGCGACCTACATCGAGAGACTGGAGGAAAACCTCCCAAACAAAGAAAGGAACATTTTTCCCGGTCGATGGACCTTCATGCATGACAGCACTGGATATGGCGTCCATGGATCGAAGGTCACTCGAAAGTGGCTAGATGCACATGTTCTTTGGCTCGATCCGTGGCCTGCGAACAGTCCGGACCTGAATCCGATTGAACATGTGTGGGCGGTGTTGACTCGAGATGTGGAGAGCCAGAATCCGCAGTCTGTGGACCAGTACTGGTCTGCTCTTCAACTTGCATGGTCCGAACTGGACCGCGACACAATTCGAGGCTTGGTGGGCTCCATGCCTCGACGACTTCGGGCCGTCATCGATGCAGAAGGCGGCAATACGAAATATTGATCCGACCAAAAGATGTAAAACTTCGTTTGTGACATTTTTTGTCCTCGGCGAAGCCACCAATGCTGATACTTATCACACACCACGAATTCGGAGGTGTCCGCGAACTTTCCGAACAGAGTGTATGTCTCAAATCCGCACGATCACGATTGCGATCAGGCCAGCGAGAACACTTGGTAATCGTGGTCGATCGAAGGAGAACAACGGATCAAACAAAAAAGATTGGGCTCCCACCTCGTTCCCATTTATGCTTCGGCGGCGAGACACCTGTACGTTCGACCGGCTGCCGAACGTGCTGCTGAGCTGCGTCTTGGTGTTTCTGCCCAATCTCCCCACAGCGTGTGCTGTGAACAAGCACTGGTCCGCCGTCGCTCGGGACGCCGCGTCGTGGTACTCGTACACCTTTCGCGCCTCGCCACCCGCCGCGGTCTGGCAGCAGTTCCGAGACAGGCACTTGGCAGAAGTTCGTTGTACTGAACCAATGCTGCTCCACCGCAATGCAGCGGCCGAGATCGCGGGCTGGACCCGTCTGCGGGCTCTGACGGTTCGCGGTCGCGCGGGCACGAGCTGTATCGATGTCGCGCGCCTCGAGAATCTCCGCGTCCTCTCGCTGCAAATTCCGTGCGCGGACCTGGACGGACGATCGCTGAAGACTCTCGTCCACGTCAGGTGGCTGCTGCTGCGCGTTCGATGCTTCTCGCACTTTGGGGTGCTCCCACCTCTGGTGGAGACTCTGATCCTGGGGTGCGCCGAGAGTCCTCTCGAGGCTAGCGGCGCCAGGATTTCCGCAGCGATAGAGTCCCTCGAGCAGCTCACCAGGCTCGAGGTCTCTCTGGCGCCCGGCCATGCGCCGTGGCTAGTCTCTCGCAGCCTTACGGCGCTGAGGTTGTCCAATATGGGTTTGGTTCCCCGCCTGGTCGACCTGCCCCGTCTGCGGTACCTTGCGATCGCGTGCAGGCAGTTGCCTCTTGCGACGCGTGGCCGCCGCAGGTCACGCATCTGCGCTTGTGCCCCACGGCTACATTGGCTCTCGACTCTCACCCGAACCTCCTGGAGATCCGTGGTTTGACTCGTCTCGACCTCGATTTGCTCATGTGCAACGTCACCGAAGTCGCGTCCCTCATGCAGTGTCACCTCGCCGTCTGTGCGGCGCTGTCTCATCTGCGTCTGCGGTATTGCCGCCTGCATCCATCCGTCGTCGCATCCGTCAGGACCTGCATGCCGTCGCTCCGGCATTTGGAGCTGGAAATGGTAGCCGGACTCTACGATGACAACTCCCAGGGCCTCGCCATCGGCCCCCGGTGGTTGCAGTGTAGCGAGGCGCTAGAGACGCTGCATGTGTTCAGCACTGGCAACAGCCTGGTGCAGACCGACTGGCCCGCGGCACTGCGTGACGAGTTATCGGACGCGCTTGTCATCCGCTGGTCGCAGCAATGCCCGCGACTTTTCGCCGCCGAACTGCGTGGCACGACGAGCCCATCCGCCAAGATCCATGCATTGCGAGAGCTCATCCTGACCCCGCTGCCCGAACTGCTGGATTTCCTGTGGGGAAGCGCGGGTCCAGGGCGCTGCACACTCGGCGACTTCTCGTGAGAGTGCTGCATGCTCGCACCCACGTTGCTTATGTGTGGAAGGCTCTCACAACGGGAGAGCCTTGCACATTGCCTTGTTCCAGTCCTTGTCCAGCAGCGGTGGATCAATGAGCGCAAGTAATCGAGACTCTACCGTATAACACCCGTTCTAAGGGCACAGTTTTTTCACAACAAAGGACGGAGGCATCTCTCTCTCCCCCAACCGTTTCCGGGCGGGGCTGGGCAGAATGGGAAAGTTGGGAACCGAATCAGACTAAGACTAATATTATTACTACCGCTTCGATTGTGGCAAATAATACCGCTCGATTCTTCTTCCAGTGCTGGGCGAAAATCAGCCGTCGACCCTCAGTTCAGTCATCCGGCTGTTGCAAGGGCCACGTCGCCGATGCAAACGCTTGATCGCGCGATAACAACCACTGTTCCAACTCGCCTCGTGGAGTTACGCTGTGCGCCAACCAGCTTGACATAAACTGTGTCGCCGATTCTCCGTCCTTGGACAGCTGAAGGAACAGCGGTAGGTCCACGTGGTACAAACGCGTGCGTCCGCGTGCACCCAATGCGCCGTCCAGTTCCTCGGCGTAACCGTCGTCATGGTACCCCTCCGGGGGCATCTCCGCGAGCGTCAGCTGTGAGATCCACAGACTGAAATCGTCGTGTATGTACCTGCACACATCGGATAAGCGAGCACAGACGATTTCCAGACCTGAACCGCGCAGCGACCAGAGGGGCGTAGAGCGCGTGTACGGCGTTGATCAAGTCAACGCGTTGCTGCCGAGATAGATACACGCCGCGGTCTCTCAATTGCGCCAATCCATCCACAATCACCGGGGCAAAGGCTTGCGTAACGGCCGACAGGGTGTTCTCTTCGCTTGACGCCGCGCCGGGGGAAGAGGCCGCCCAACCAGCGGCGGCTGCAGCCAGGCGCTGCCGCAGGGTGGCCAGCATCTTGGCGAAGGACTCGGCGTCTACGTGCAGCGTGCGGAGTGCAGCGGCCTTGCAGGCCCGCAGAGCCGTCGTCCGATGCAGCGGACCTCGGCCAGCCGCGGCCGAGGCGATGCTGGAGGCGGCGAGGCCACGGAGCATGGAACCTGCAGTCGGCGCGAGGGCGACAAAGCAAACGAGGCACAGACCGTCCAGGTGCTCGCGCGCGACGACGCCCCGGGCGCATCCACCACCGCGGCAGTGCATGGGCCTGGCGGCCACGGCCAATCGCAAGCAACGGGATCTCCGCATGGCAGAGACCAGGCGCGCATCCCGCCGTTGCGCACCCGACAGCCGCGCAGGGCCCACCTCGCCCAGCGCGTCGTCCCCCAGGGCGGCCGAGGACGACCACAGCTCGACGAGCTTCAACGGCAGGTAGATCCACGTCTCGCGAGCCCCGGTGCTGTATGGACCCCCGCAACCGACCGGCGGCCGTCCAAGGACGAGCTCGCGTCGCTTGTCCAAGACGGTCGATGACCGCGCCGCCACGGCTTGGCCCGCCCAAGCCGGCACGCTGGAACAGAACGCCGTGCGCAGCACGCAGCTGGTTTGGCAGGCAAAAGAGATCAGATCCTGCCACGTGCACATCCCCGAGTACATCAACAGCTGCGCCATTTCCTGCATACGCGCGGAGACCCCTGCACCGGATGACAAAGACGAGGAAGCCATAGCGTTGTGTGCAGTGTGAAGAAGTAGTGTGTTGTGTTGTTTCGTCGCGGAGAAAGCCAATCATGATTTGACATAGAAACGCCCGGGTCCTGCTTCTGACGGCGGTCTTGATGAGCCTATCCTGCGTCGTCTGGACCGCATGGCTCTCTTGGTCCATGGACGGAAGGGGAAGGGGCGCAAGGGGCGCACCGGATGCGGAGCCCATTTGCACTTGCCAGCGCGTCTGCCTGCTGGCTGTGTTGTCCTTTGCAGCGTGGTGCGGATACCGCATCGGCCAGTGTTGGGCGGGCGACCACGACTGGGACCCTCTGCACCTGTCGCACCACTACTGAACCCGCGCTGGGTTGCGGGCCCCGTTGACCCTTCCGCTGGTGCTGCAAACCGCCTCGTCAGCCAGGCAGCGGGCTTGGGGAAGACGTGGCTGCCCATCGCCGGATCGATCTTCCCTGTACAGACGAGGTTGTTGGTCCTCCTGTTTTTGTTGTGTCCGCCCGCGCGCTGCGATGCACGCCAACGACGCGTCCTTTCCCACCGCTCTGCTTAGTCCGAATCGTTTTGTACATCCCACGCTAGCGCCAGTTCCCAGGTAAACCTGCGTCAGCGGCGGGTCGCACAGTTACTAGTATCGTGATCTCTGAACCCTCAAACCCGCGCGCGCGTCCTTCTCACTGACTCTCCTTCAACGAGTCATGGGGTCGGTTCCTCCCCTTCCTACCAATAGTGATCACGCTGGCACGGTCAGCGTTACACCTGGCGCAGCATGGAGTGAAACTGTCGCATTCAGCAGTCAGCTCGTCGTCGTCGCCGTCACCTTTTACCCGAGCACAGAAACGCCACAGTACAAGCTCGCGGCGGAGACCGCCTCGCGCGCAAGGACCCTCGGCATCCCACTCGTGTTCGTCGACGGCTCGCCGTCTGACGATGTGCGCCGGGGCCTGATGGCCGCCGGGGCGCGGGTTGTCCACGAGACAAAACGCGTTGCCCAGCGGGGGAAGGGCGTTGCCTTGCGCCAGGCTATCTCGGAGGGACTGCTCGAACTCGTGCGGCACGGATGCGCGTCGGGCATCGTCGCTTTCCAGGAGGCGGAGAAGGGAAACCTGCTGGCCGACTACGCCGCGCTGGTCGCGCCCATAGCGCTCGGCGAGGCCGATATCGTGGTGCCGATGCGGACCCGCGAGGCCTGGCTGTCGCTGCCCGTCGAGCAGATGCACTCGGAGAGCTTTGGCAACCTGCACGTGGCCAACTTGCTGCGCGAGCGCTCTCTCTGCAGCGACTGCCTCGACTGGTTCTTCGGGCCCATTTGCTTCTCGCACCACATGGCCGTGCACTGGCTCGCATACGACGGTCCCCAGTGGGACGCGCAGATTGTTCCCGCTCTGCGCGCTCTAGCCAGCGGAGCCCGCGTCGTCGGCGTCGCGGCACGCGGCTATTTGCACCCGCCCGTGCAGAAGGAGCTCGAGCAAGGGAAGCTGGCGTGGAGCTCCAAGAGGCTGCTGCAATTGCGCCTGGTAGTCGACAAGATCCAAGACGAAATGGCGCGGTAGGACTCGCCGGCGGTGGGTCCCGTCCGATTGGTTGGCGCTCCACGTTCCCAATAAAAAACGAAACAGCTGCCCGCGGGGTGGCCGTTGAGAAGCCGCGACGGCTGGGCAACCTCGGCTGCGAGCGCGAGATACCAGCGCTAGGCGCGACGGAGCACAGCGATCCCGCGACTACAAGACTCTCGAGGAGGCCAGCGGGCATGTTGCGCTCGCCGCGACGCTCCAGCGGCGCTCAGGTTCATATCGCATTTCCGCTTCTCAACGGAACTTCTGACACAGTAGAGTTCAGCATGAGATGACACCGGTATCCAGGCCCCGGTCTTCTGGAGGACAGACGGCAGAACGTCGTTGCGTCGGCTTTGCCCCGAGAACCAGCCAGAAACTTTTGTCCTTTGGGTCGCGTCACTCGTCCGAGCCGGACAAGGAGAGGGAGGGTGACAGCGCCTCGTTCCGTGGTATGTTCGCGGGCTGCTCCTCCCCCAGCGACGCGTACTCGGTCGTCCCTCCCAGCGCGTCGGGGTCTGCCTCCGACAAGTGCTCCTCGGTCTCGTGGTCGAACCGAGGCAGCCTTGCTTCAGCCAAGACGACGTACTCGGGCACGTCATTGGCGCGCAGCACAGTCGCGCCGGGCATTGCTCCATGCCGCTGCAGCAGGCGCCACAGCCCGGTGCCCTCGATGGCTGCATCGTCGGAGAAGAACGAGTAGACGTAGAGGTGCCCTTGACCCCGGTAGGGCAGAGAAAAGACATCTGCTACCCCTTCCAGCGACTGCCGGCTCACGACCCAGTCGCACGGACCACCGCACCGGTAGCGACCGTACGTGCCCGTTCGCACCGTCCCGGCGTCGGTCACGCGCTTGTCTTCGTCCGAGACGCCGTAGAGGCTGCTCAGGAACATTTCGGTGGATCATCGTGAGTTTTTTCCTTGACAGGCGTTGTTTCCAGCGTCCCGTGTAGCCTCCCGGCCGGTACTCGTACAGTGTACTCGCGTTGCCACCACAAAGGAATCCACCGACGAGACGGTCAAGAGAGAGAGGTGCGATCCGCGGACCGAGGAAAGTTCAAATCGATAGCTGGAACGCAGAGGTAGAGGACGACGACGTTTAGAATGTCAGACGGCAGACAGCCGTCGAGTGCAGAGGTCAACACGTCGCTCCAATCGTCGCACAGGCCGTCTGCCAGCGTCGCGAGAGTTTGGTCGGCCGTCCGCACCTGCTCGGTGGAAGATTGCAACGATCGCTCGGTCTTCACGACTTGTTGTCGCGCGACGAACTCATCCATGTCGTAGGTGTCGCTGCTCGGATGATAGGTGGACATCATCGACCGGAAGTGGGCCTGCTCGCGTAGCACCGGGAGCAGCGAAGTGCACCGGTCGATTTCGACGCTTGCACTGAGCCGGCTCGCAACGCACGTATCCCACAGTCGCATGCGGGAAGCGATCTGCAGGCCCCTGTGATAGATATCGAAGCAGAAGCGCGGAGCGTCGCTCGGGTCTCGCTTGCGCTTGTGGGTCGGCTTCTTCTGAAACCTCTCGGGTTTACAGTTTCCGGGCTCTGCTGCAGACATAAGGTTGATGTCTTTGGGAGGTGTCCACGAACTTTTCAGTCACGATTGTGCACCACGGAAGGCAGCACGAGAACACACGTCATCCGCGAGACAATGAGGCATCGCAACGGTCTCCGTGACGGCACGCGCGAGTTCAGGCCAGACAGTCTCGCGTGCTGGTCGTTGTTCCATGCTTGGCGACAGCTCGAATGTGGCCTTGTTCCAGACAAACAAAACAACGTCGGCATGGTCCATGCTCGTGGTCGCGCTCTTCAGAAGGATAGAAAAAAGCCGACCGCGCCTCCGCAACACGCAGAAGAACACTGAACGACAAAAAACCCCACGATGGCACTGGAAGCCGCGCGCAAGCAGGCCTTTGGGGTCTTGGCCAGGAACCAGGTGCCGTACCTTCAGCGGCTGCTCGACGCAGTGGATTGGTTCCAATTCGCCCATCCAGCAATCGGGCAGGTCCCCCAGCTCGACAGCAAAGCGCTGAAAAGCGCGTTGGACGCGGTGGACGACGCCCGCAAGTCTCTCTTGTGGCTGCAGAGCGGCGTCCGGGCGCAGGTCCCCGGCTCGCTCGAGCAGAGGTTCGAGACCCGCGTCGCGAGAGGCCAGGGTGCAGCCGATTTACCGCTCCTCGACGACTGGCTGCGCCTGACCGTGGCCGAAGTCGAGCACGCCGCCGCCCAGGCGCTGCTCGCCCTCTACGAGACGCAGCCACAGGGGGCCACACAGATGTCCGATGTCGCAGGGTTGGAATCCGCGTCCATGGCCTCGCCTTTTGCCTCTCCGCTGCCGAGCACCGCTACCGAAGACGCCTGCTTGAACCTATGTCGCAAGGACGTCTGGTCGGGCACGTCGCTGGCGGACCTCCTGGCAAAAGATCCACTCGTGACGTTTGTCGTGGCGGTCGACGGTTCACTCGGCCTGCTGGCCCGCGAGCCATCTCGCATCACGCTGGTACGCTTGGATCCTTTGATGGTGGAAGAGGGCGTATTCAGCGATCCTCGGTCGGGGGCCGAAGCCTTGCGACAGTATTCCGCTGCAGCCGCGCGAGACCCCTCCCTCAGCACCGTTTACCCCCTCGGTGGTACCAAGTACTATGACAGTACGGCCTGGAGGGACGCCGAGACCAAACTCGCACTTGGGCTGTGCCTGATCATCCCGAACTTTGACCGCCGCACGCCCGGGCGGCCGCAGGCCGGCGAGTGTGTGGCCGTCAGCTCTCATCTGCCCCAGTCGCGCGAGTTCCAGAACGAGCCACGGCAGTTTTACCCCAACCCGTCGGGCGAGATCACGTTTGTCGACGACCGGGGAGACGTCTGGTGGCTCGGCGAGGTCGGCCTGTGGGACGGCAAAATAGAGACCCTGTATCCCGGCGCGGAGCACATCGCGGTCCGGAAGCCAAAGTCGGAGTCACGCGGCAGCGGCGGCGTGCACACAGATTTTGTCAACAAGCTCGTGCTGGAGGGGAAAGCTACCCGTGCCTTTGCGTCTGCGAAAGCTGCGCGCGCGTTTCTCGGCCAATCGGCCTTTGTCTTTGTGCTGAGCGTTCCCTTCAGCCTGCGCGCGACATAATGTACCGAGGGCGAAGAGTCTCGAAGTGCTTCAAAAAAAAGTGACCCGCACCAGCAATTTGCCTGCACAAGATCGGTGTTGCGGGGTTTGGGTTTATGCTCCCAGGGTCGGAAAGTCGGCGTCCAGGACCTCGCGCTGGCGCGCTCCTTGATCATGAGCGTTTCGCGGTGGTTCTGTGCACAGTCCCTGTTATGGCCGCGTGTTGGGCGGTCGTTCCCGGGTGCGTCATAGCTAGCGCGGTCAGCGTCAATCTCCCGAGCGCGTCTCGCCCCGTCAAATCACCCTACCTACAAAGTCCACCTCTCACCTCACTTTTTTTGTGAGTGGCGCGTTCCTTCTCGAAGGTCTGCCGGTACGAATTTCGGAGAGCCCCAGGTCAATCTGTTGCCGCCACTCATCTCTCGCACAAAGGCTCCTTGGCGCCCAAGCCCCACTGGCTAAGCTCGCGCGCGGCGACGAGCCTGAATTGACTTGACTGCTTGGCGCGAGACTCCCCCACCCCCTCCACTCAACCCTCGTAGGCCTATTCACACAAGAGCCTGTGGCCCCGTCGAAACCTTCCCTACCGGAAATGACCAGCATGTCGTCGTCGTCCTCGTCATCCGCCGCCGCACATATGCTGGCCCAGCGCGCCCGCGCGGCGCAAGAGACAGTCAACATAGTGTCTGGCGGCAGCTACGTGGACCCAAAGGGGGGTCAACGCGTGGACATCGCCCAGTGGCGCGACAGCGTGCTGATGCGCTCCGTGCGACTCCGCGCGGAGGACGACGCAGCGGGCTCGCTGGCGGTCGACGGAAACACGTGGTGGGTGCCCGCCCCGGGCGACGTCGAGGGCCCCACCGGCGGCGCGGCCGCCGTCCACGTCGTCGACGAGTCGCCGCTGGCCGCGGCACGCAAGCTGGTGCGGGAGTCCGCCGACTTTGGCCAGATGCCGCTCATCGTGAACCCGGCCAGCGGCACGAGCGCCGGTGGGGCGGCTTTCGCCGGCCGCGACGGTCAGGAGGAGCAGCTGGTGCGTTGCACGTCGCTGTACGAATCCCTGTCGCGCGGGCCCGGCAGCGCCTCCGTGTACCGGTTCCACCGGACGAACCTCGGCCGCTGCAACGGCCTCTACTCGAACTCGGTCGTCGTGTCTCCGGGCGTGCTGGTCATCCGCGAGCCCCCCGGATCGGGCAGCCAGCCGCAGGCGGAGGGGCAAGGGGCCGGCGAGAGCCTGTTGCCTCTGGGCGAGTGCTTTGCCGTCTCCGTGCTGTCGTGCACACCTCCTTACTCGCGGACGGCCGTCGAGGCCCGGGTGCCAGAGGCCTCGGTGACCGCGGTCCTGGAGGAGCGCTGCCGCCGAGTGCTCGAGGTGGCCGCGGCCCTGGGCGCGTCGTTTCTGGTGCTCGGCGCCTACGGCTGCGGTCCTCCGTTCCGCAACGACCCCAAGGCCGCGGGGCGGGCGTTCCGCGCGCTGCTCCTCGACGAGGGCGCGCCGTTCGCCGGCAGCTTCCGCAGGGTCGTGTTCGCGCTGCCCGAGCTGCGCCACGCCCACTCTCCGGCGACGACGCTGCCGTTCCATCGCCACATGCAGCGGATCGTGGCGCGCGACTTCGCCGACGCCCTGGGCGCGTCCCAGCGGCCCGTGGTCGTGTTGAGACGAGCAGCGGGACCCGTGTCGCCACCGTCGGCTGCAGAGCGCCTGCCGCGTCCCGCGGCGACCTGTGTTGCCCCACCGGCTGTGTCCCCGCCCCAGCAGCAGCCGCAACCAAAGTCGGTGCCTGGCGCTCCCGGGTGGAAGAGCGACGGCAAGAGCCGCACGGCCGACGATCGCCCTGCCGCCGGCGCACGGACGGGCAGCAGCAAGCGGTCTCGCCGTCGGCAGCGCGAGCTCGCGCGACGGATCAACGGATCCGCTCCTGGCGAGGAGGCTCACACCTAGAGCGAGGCCGTTTGTGCGCGGTCGGTGTTCGCTCTCCAGGCCGAGGTACTCGGGCGCGTCCGGCGGAGCGGTTTTCTCTGCCTCCTCGCTTGACATGGGCAATTTACAATTGAGCACTAAGATCGACCCGGGTTCCCCGCCTCGTTAAACGGGGAAACACTTGACACATTAGGGGTGGCTACTACTGGTGCGGTACAGTGGAGGGCTTTTTACTCGCGACGCGCCAAGTACATGTACCCGATCGCGTCACAGTGCACGCTGACAGCTGGTTGAACGTGTGCAAAAAACGCACCGTCGACAGCCAGAGTGTGAACGACCGCGCTGAGCGACCTGCCTGCGTTCGTAGACTTTGTAGAGCAGAGGCGGAATTGTTGATAATAACCGCGCCGTCGTACGCGGATGATCTGGCGAGGCGGCAATCGTGGATTGAAGCAAGAAAGTGCGATGTTGCGAGGGCGAGTGCAGTGCGACACAAGCCGGGATTCAGGTTTTCTGTACAATGACGCACACGGGCGAGATCATGTATTACCATGCCCTGGCCGTTTTCAAGACTTTTCCCGAGGACGCGGCCGCCACTTACACCGAGATGATACAGCGGCGACATGGTTTGCGTCAGTGGACTGCGGACGCGCAACTCTTTCCCGCGCCCCGAGACTACTGGGACGACCAGTTCCCGACACAATGGGCTGACCACAGTGCGGACCCGCTCTTTGTCTACTGTGCCACGGATCAAGCGCCGACCGTGACGCTGTCCGTCGTCGCCGATTACGCGCATTGGTCGAATTACACTCTCGGCGGGAGAATCGAGTTGGAGCTGACGCCGGATGCCTCGGGCACCGAACCGGTGTCGCTCATCCACAGCGATGCGCGGGCGCGCGGCCTTGTTTGGATCACATCGGTCGCGGCACAAGGTCTTGCGGCGCGTCTCGGCGACTGGGTTCCAGCAGTCCTGGGTGAGCTCGTCGCCAGTTACGTCTACTAAGTCCTGCCTGCGCATTCCCACCGGGACAAAGCCAGTGAGTCCATTTTTGCTTTCATCCAAAACGCTTCATTTTTAACTCATGAAGTCACGCAGTCTCTTCTCCAGGAATGTTCTGTCCACGAGTGCGACGGCACCTGGCCCGGGGCGTGACGAAGCGACCCCGGATGTCGGGTTCTGCGCAGGCTCTCCCCTTTCGCTGTCTGTCTGCCGTGCAAGCGGACGTGCGCGGGGGAAGGAGGACCCCAGTCCGGAAGCCTGGGGGGAATCGACGCCGGCCAAGAACGACTGCTCCATTTCCTGCGCCTCGAGACCTCGCAGTTGCCGGTCGAGGTCGGTTTGCGTCGGGAGTTTGCGCAGTTCCGCGGCCGCCAGCCTGGCGTCGGCGGACGTGCCCGAGACGCGCCGTCTCAGCGCGACAATTCTGTCGCGGGTCTTGTGCGCCGCGCGAACCCTGCGCCTGGCTTCCTCGAGCGCACTCAAGTCGACTGCACCGTACAAGGGTGGTGGACGGCGTATCGGTCCGATGCGCGACGACACAGCGGAAGTGGCTGCTCCTGCCCGCGGGAGAACTTTCGATGGTTCGGTCTCGGGCAAGCCGTGTCTTGCCTGATCCATCCCCCGAGCTTCCGTCGGCCTGCCAGAACCAAATGACAAGAAAGCAGAAGAGCAAATCACCAACTTTTGGGTTTGGGTTTCCGCGTGCTGATAATCACGATCGGCATCGCTGGGCCCGATGGACCGAGCCCGTTTCCCGAACCCGGCAACGGCGGGGGGTCAGAGTTCGCCAGCGGTGCTGTGAGTTCCGTCTCGATCCACGGCGACAGCTTTTTCGGCGGCACCGACGGCACAGCTGGGGTAGATCTGGGGGCACTTCTCACAGTCTTCTGTTGGACGTGTGGGGAGCGAGCTGTCCGGTGACAGCGGAAGGTTGCGAGCGGCGCTGCTTCGGGCAGGTTTTGCTGCCACAAAGCGCCAAAACCAGCTTCCGTTTGGACAGGGTGGGGTGCCATCTGTCCGCGAGAGAATCCTCCACTTGATGTGCGTTCCCGGGCCGCGCCGATGACAGGATCGTTGGATTTATGGCGCCTGTTTCTCACCCATCTCCGGCACGAAAATGCCTTCGTGAAGACTTGTCTGCACTTGAACCGAGGCAATAGCAGGTCGGCCAGATACTCGGCCCCGCCACCGCGAAACGTCCGAACGCACGAATGCCGGACGACCTGTTACGTTTGACCGAGATCAACCAATGGGTAGGGTAGACTTTCGTCTGCCTGCCGAAGCTCTCTTTTTTGTTGCCGCTGACGGTGTGTAACCCAACCGGGGCAAGAGTTGCGTCGGGATGGACGTGCCTCCGCGCAGGTGCACCACGACACACCGACCAGGAAGAGAGAGTCCAACGTACTGGACGTGCTCGCGCACGTCGTGCCCCACGCGCCACCACTCTGGCTTCGCGTTCAGAGCGCGGACCGCGTCCTGCCAGAAGTCCGGGTCGCGAGCCAAATCCGTGTAGCGAAAACCCACCCTGAAAGCCGGCACGTCGTTGGCGATGTACGTGTCACCGTCACCGCCCAACAAGACGCCGCAGCGCTCCACGACGTCGCCGTGGGGTACCTCGACGACCTCGCGGGGCTGCACCCGGAAGCTGTGGAAGTTGCTCGTCAAGAGTCGCACGGCGAAAGCCCGGCTCGCCTGCTTGTCCCAGCTGGTGACGAAGTGCACGACGATCGACGTAGGCACCATTGTACGTACGTGCGCCCAGACGGTCTTGTGCGCATCGATGCCGTGGCTGTGCGTGACGTCTTCGAGTGCTTGGTAAACCGGCGTCACGGCGGCGAGCGTGGGGAACAGGCGCTGCAAGGCCGCGTCGGCCGCCAACTGCCTGACCCCGTCTTTCCTCCACCAGGCCTCGTCTTTCGTCCACCAAGCGCTGCCATCGAGCGCGCCCTCGTAGGCATCGAGCCTCTCGTCTTCCGTCATGTCGTCGACGACCTGTTCGCTCGTCGGCAGGAGCTCTGCCACTGCGCGCAGAGCGCCGTCCTCTCGATTGGCGAGGGGGTGAGTGCTGCGTGCCGCACCCCAGAGCGGCCATGCGTCCGCTGCCCAGGAGTGCGCGAGGGCGGCGGCAAGCAACGGTTCCGTCTGGGTATCGAATAGCAGCTGCCGGACCCAGGCGGTGCTGGGCTCTTGGCCGGGATCGGCGCAGGAACGCAAGGGTGTCGAGAGGGGGTGGACTTCTCGCACGAACGGCTGCGCGCTGAACCACCGACCTACCGCGGCGGCGGCGGCGGGCGCCAGCCCTGTCCCCAACACAGAAGCGGCCACCTCGCCTGGGGACATCGGTGGGAACACGCCAGCGGCCCGGGCCGCTTCGTACACGGGCGTCCACAGCCTCTCCAGATCCTCCGGCGCCCGTGTTGTCGCCCAAAGCCGCGCCAACACGGCCCCTAGCGCACCGCAGAACTCGGTCCTGCGGATGGCGGACGGCACCATCCCGACATGGAGTTCCGCTGCCCACGACAGTTCTTCCGGCGTCGCAGAGTCCGAGAGCGCCAACCTCTGCATGGTGTCGATTCTGGTCGCGTCGCGTGCTCGAGCATTGGCCACCGCCCTGTGCATGTGGGACGCCACGGCACCCGACGTCGACAACAGCGCCGCCTCGCCTCGAGTACTGGGCGCCTCTGTGGATCCGGGTGAGATGACGGGTTCGATGAACATGGGGGCGAGCACGGCTGACGCGATGTCGCCGGGCAGGCCACTGCACGCTGCGCGGCATGCCTGCAGCGTGTCGTAGCGCCCGCGTGTGTTCGCCGGGGCCGCCGTGCAACTCGGGAAGATAGGACCACCCCGGCACTCGAAGCCAATGCCCAGAGCCGACGGCTTCGGTCGCTTTGTTTCCTCCCCGCTCTCCTCCGCGTCGAGGCGGTGTCGCTTGCGCCGGTCTCGTGCCTGCTCGGTTCGGCTTCCGCTTGCGGATGACGGCGGCGAGAAACGGAACGACATAGTTTGCGATGGTTGCACCACCGTCGTAGGACGTTTGTTTTTCTTCTTCGCCGTCCACCTCTGTTGGCAAAGGCTTAACTTTCTGTTTGTTTAGCCCATGGCGAGAATCGCGGTGTTGCTTGTCTGCTCGTGAGAAGCCGTACAGTTTGCCGCGGTCAGCACCGGAAGCCGCATGTCTTTGTTCCCCGCTTTCAGCCACTGGAGGCCCTGTCGAGCTCAGGCAGATCGTGCCAACAGAGTTTGCGGCAGCACCGCCCGATCCGCGGATTGTTGTGGGTGGCAAAGAATTCATTTCTCCGGGCGCCAAGACGACGGTCGTTCAGAATTCCCGCGGTGAGATCGCGTTGGATCGAGCGCATCGGTCAGCGCGCACGCGCCGGGAACGCGTAGTCGGCCATCTGTGGGCCAGTCGCGCGGCACAGGGACTTGCTTCCATCGCGAGTTCGCGAAGCTCAACGGCACCTCTAGTGTACATGTACTCTAGGAACACGTATTGCGGGACATTCAATTGGTCACCCCGAACCTCAATCCCGAATCCTGGGTCAATCGTTCCCGGAAACCCGAATCCGGGATCAAAACGAGAAACCTCAAAACTCGAAACTCGAAACCTGAAACTGAAACTGAAACCTGAAACCTGAAACCTGAAACCTGAAACCTGAAACCTGAAACCTGAATCTTGAATCCCGTCGACGTTTATTTCACAAATCGACATTGTGGTCGTGACACAGACGGAGCCGTTACGACTAGATGCAGCAATATTGTGTTCTACTTCGCAACAGCACGTTTGGCGAACGTGTTGATGAGAAGGTTTGCGACATTGACGATGTCAATCGACAACTCGCAACGAATCTGAAAATCGACGGTCAACAAGAATGGAGTTGGGAATTCAAAGGAGATGCTCTTCGACGAGACCGTCTCTTGCGAGAAATCAAAGGAAACTCAACGACCACCCACTCAAAGTTGTCGAACGCTGGTGACCCTCGGCAAACGTCCACATCTGCTCACGGTCATAGTACATTTCCGTTGGACCGGCGAAAAAAAATTATCCGCGTGGCAGACCAAGTCAAAGAAAGCGCCGAAAAAAAATTCCGCAACTATACGGCAATCAATGGAAATATTGCTTGGCGCTCACAACTCCAGAAATCTGGACGTTTCCACACATTAATAGTACTGTGTCTCTGCAGTGGAATGAAAAAGCAAACGAACGAAAGAACGAACAGAAGCAACGATGGAAAGAAGGGAAATAATTGTCAGGAAACTACTTGAAGGTTGTCGAGAAGATGCAATAAGCAAAGGCTTAGACTTTCGCGATTCTACCGTGCGCACTGTTAGAGACAGGTACTTGACGAAGGATGCAACGGGAAAGTATATTCGACCTCCCGATAAAGATTTGTCAGATCGCATCGGACTGAGTCACGAAGAGTCAGTCGGCTCACTCGTGGACCGATATATGCCTTATTATCATGCAGCACAGAAGAAATTAGTCCGTGACCTCGTGGTCGCGTGCATGGAGGCAGGACGACTGCGACCGAGCGACATCGCTAAGGCTTTGGCTGTAGAACGGGACATCAAAGTGGATGCGGCGTTGCAGCGTGTCACAGCTTTCATGGGCAACAAGAAGATTGCCAACGGTCCAGTTTATCGTAACTTGTTCCAGTCCTTCACGTGCGACTCATCGACTATTGTGATCGCAATGGACTGGACAGAGTTTGCCAATAACCAGATTACGCTGCAGGCGTTCTTGCTGCTTCAGAACAATCAAGGTATTCCAGTCGTCTGTCACACGGTTCCCCGTAGCAGCGTCGGATCCAAGGCATCCGAAGTTGGGAAGCGAGCGATTTATCAACTAGTTCTCAGTCGGCTGCACGAGATGGTGCAGCACAACCCAACGGTGCGTCGCGTCATAATCCTTGGCGACCGAGAATTTGGTTCCGTGCCTTTCATGCAAGCGTGTGACCACTACGGATTCTGCTACTGCTTGCGCAAGCAAGGTGCTTCCAAGCTGTATCGCTCATCCAGAGTTGGGCCGCCGCGGAGAGTTATCAACAATGTACCTCAGGGTGGACCACCCGTGAGACACCGCGAACTACTGTGCACCGCTCAGCACTATGTCGTGAAGACAACAGTCTTTGCGTACGCGCGTGGTATGAAGGAGCGTTGGACGCTGTTGAGCAACTTGGAAGACATCGCGCCTCGCGTGTTGATCGTGCTGTACGGGCACCGCTGGGCCATCGAGACGAACTTTAGGGCGGACAAGGACGAAAACTTTGGTCTCGGCTTGGGCTACACAAATCTGTATGGA
>Ga0265334_10000488_pt1 | contig 20478 bp, 17 predicted proteins | sample 42023metaG_FD_192442 | JGI IMG/M metagenome (GOLD analysis project Ga0265334, IMG submission 192442) | Rhizosphere microbial communities from Carex aquatilis grown in University of Washington, Seatle, WA, United States - 4-20-23 metaG | ecosystem: Host-associated > Plants > Roots > Rhizosphere... | reverse complement strand
CCGCGGGGTGCTCTTCCGGCCCTATCTGCTGGCGCCGATGGTCGTGCTCGGGCTGTCGACCGGCCTGCGCCGCTCCTTCTTCGCGGCCCTGGCCACCGCACTCGTGCTGGTCGCGGCCGCCGCGGCGGCCAATCTGACCCCCGACGAGCAGTTGCAGGGTGCGATCAGTGCGAGCGCCTGGGCTCCCATGCTCATCGCGGTGGCCCTGCTCTCGGCCTGGGCGCGGCGGATCCGCGGGGTGAGCATCCCGGCCGTGGATCCCGCCTACGCGGATGCCCACCGCCTGCTCAGCGAACTGCACACCGTCGCCCGCCAGCTCAGTCTCGGCCTGGACCCGCGGACCCTGGCCCGGGCCCTCCTCGAGGACGTCCGCGCCCTCGTCGAGTCGCAGTCGGCCACCGTGCTGTCCCGCTCGCCGGGAGGCCTGTTCGTCCCGCTGATCGGCGACGAACCACCCGCCGAGGCACAGTCGGCCATCCACGACGCCTGGATCACCGGCGAGACGGTGCGCCGGGTACGCCGGGACACCACCGTGCTGGTGGTCCCCGTGGTCATGGGGGTGCGGGTGGTCGCCCTGGTCGTGCTGACCCTGCCGCGCGGGGAGCACCTGGAACCGGCCGTCCTCCGGGGCTGCCAGGAGGCGATCGTCCATGCCGGTTCGCGTCTGGCCACCGCCATGCTCTTCGACGACGTCCGCCGCCTGGCCACGGTGGACGAACGGATGCGGCTGGCCCGGGAGATCCACGACGGTATCGCCCAGGACCTCGCCTCGGTCGGCTACCTGGTCGACGACATCGCGCGGGACACGGACGGCGAGACCGCGCAGCGTCTGGCCGACCTGCGGGCCCACCTCGGCTCGATGGTCACCGACCTGCGGCTGAGCATCTTCGACCTGCGGGCCGGCGTGGACGACGTGGTCGGGCTGGGCACGGCGATCGGCGAGTACGTGCAGCGGGTGGGCAGCCAGTCCGGGTTGGTCGTGCACGTGATGCTGGACGAGAGCCCGCGGCGCCTGCCCACGGCCACCGAGGTGGAGCTGCTGCGGATCCTCCAGGAGGCGGTCACCAACGTGCGCAAGCACGCGCGGGCGACCAATCTGTGGCTGAGCCTGACCGTGGACCCGCCCCGGGCGCGACTGGCGATCGAGGACGACGGCCGCGGGCTCCAGCGGGGCCGGGCGGACAGCATGGGCATCACCGGCATGCGCGAGCGGGCGCGACGGATCGGCGCCCGGCTCGCCGTGGGGGCTTCCGAGCACGGCGGAACCCGGGTCGAGGTGCTCCTCGACGGGGTCGGCCCCGAGGCCGAGAACCACACTTCAGCGGTCGAGTCCGTACGAACTGCCTCGGCCCGGTAGGATTTCGACGCTGATCCGCTGGAGGAGAGCCACTCCCCCGGACGAGGGTCACCGTCCGGCTCCCCCGGTCCGGGGTCAGCGCGCCGGACTGGAGAGGTGATGGTGTGTCAGGTCCGTCCCGACGGTGGCGCGTCGTTCTGGTTGACGACCATGCATTGATCCGCGACGGCCTGCGCCGCGCCTTCGATCGAGCCGGTGACTTCGATGTCGTCGGCGAGGCGGGCACGGTGGCCGGTGCCCTCGGCCTGATCGAGGCCAACCCCCCTGATGTCCTGGTGACCGATGTGCGGCTGCCGGACGGGGACGGGATCGCGATGGCGGCCGGCGTGCGCTCCGAGTACCCGGCGATGGGCATCGTCGTGCTCACCATGTACGCCGGGGACGAGCAGATGTTCAAGGCCCTGGACGGCGGCGCCTCGGCCTTCGTCGGCAAGGACGCGCCCTCGGACGAGGTGGTCGCGGCCGCACGGCACGCGGCGGCCAGTCCCCGCGCCTTCTCCGCCCGGGACCTCGCCGCGGCCCTGCAGCGGCGGATGAGCACCCCGGCGGGCCCCAAGCTGTCCGCCCGCGAGAAGGAGGTGCTCGGACTGCTCGTCGAGGGCCTGGCGATCGCCCAGATCGCGCGACGGCTGTTCATCAGCGAGTCCACCGCCAAGACCCACGTGGCCAACATCTACGAAAAGCTGGGCGCAGGCAACCGTGCACAGGCTGTGATGGCGGCGGTGCGGCTCGGCCTGGTCAGCAGCGAACCCGGTTCGGGCACTCTGCGTTAGCATTCGCCACTCAATGCTGCGATTGCGGTACCCGGCACCTCGTCCATTCTCCTGATCTCACCCTGTGTGGCCGCATATCGCCCCCCGCAGCGGGCAGGCTGGTCTCAGCAAGCAGGACACAGGTCACCGAGAGGAACACTCATGATCCGCCACATTCGCCGCATCCTGGCGCACAAGTCCGACGACGAGGGCGCCTCCGCCGTCGAGTACGGCCTGCTTGTCGCCGCCATCGCCGCGGTGATCATCGGGATCGTCTTCGCCTTCGGCTCGCTGGTGAAGAGCTCCTTCAAGGACTCCTGCGACGCCCTGAAGGCTGGCGCCATCTCCAGCTCCGGCAGCTGCGCCGAGAAGACCTCCGCCCCCGTCGGCGGCTGATCCTGAGCAGTCCCGCACACCCCGGCTACCGCTCGCGAGCGACTCGCTGGTACCGGTGCGGCAGGGCCCCGGAGAGTCGGCAGGGACTCTCCCGGCAGGCCGCCGCACGGCGGACGTCCTTCGACACAGCGAGGCAGGCCCAGTCGCCGTGACCCGGGCCGGGTGAACACAGACGTCCCGGGCGGGGACGACCGTCGGCGTTCCACGGTCCCCCCGCCCGGGACCCCCCAGCTGAGGGGTCCGGCTACGCCCTCTCGGCGCCCGCCACGGGGCCCTGGACCTCCACCACGGAGCCCTCGGGCAAGAGCTCCTCGGACGAGAGTTCCGCTGCCGCGGGCTGTGCGACCCGGGCGCGCTGTCGGCGGATGAGGTCGAGCACGCCGTCCAGATGCTCACGCACCTCGGCACGCAGGCCGGCCGGGTCCAGCCGTTGTTCGAGGTAGGCCTCGGCCCGGTCCAGCAGCGCCGCCGCACGGTCCCGGTCCACGGGTGTTCCGCGTTCCAGGGCGTTCTCCGCCTTGTGCAGCAGGTTCAGGACACCGTCCAGCGTCGCGATCATCTCCTCGTCGACCAGCAGGTCCGACCCGAAGGTGAGAATCCCGAGGGGCCTTTCCCACGGGTCCTGGATGTCCGACACGGCTCCGCCCTCCTCGACCGGGTCCGCTGCCCGGTCCGTTCCTGCCACGGTACCGACCGGGCACGCCGCTACTGTGGGCACCGTGTCCGGGCTGATCCGCGTCGGCAGACGTCTCACGAACCTTCGGGCGTTCTCCGGACGCACCACCGACCTGGGGCCGATCCTCGTCGTGGTGGCCGCGGCCCTGGTCACGCACAGCGTGGTCCGCTACCGGCCGGGGCTGGTCCTCGGGTACACCCTTCTCGCGGCGCTCCTCGGGATCTCGCTCTGGCGGTCCCGCACGACCCGACCGCCCTCGACCGGAGCCTGGGCGCTCGCCCTGGTCGTCGCGGCGGCAATGGCGATGCGGGTCCATGCCTTCACCTACCTGTCCGGTACCCAGGCGAGTGGGGTACGGCAGCTGACCGCGCTCACCGCGCTGGCCACCGCCGCCCTGCTCGTCAGCGGGCACCGGAGGGCCGGGGCGCTCGCCGTGGGCGCCGCCCTGACCGGGTACCTGCTGTGCGCGGTCCTGCTCGTGCACGAGGACCCCCGCCCCCACATCGACGTCTGGGTGACCCTGCAGCAGGGCAGCGAGGGCCTCTTCCACGGGAAGGACCTGTACACCCAGCACTGGGTGGGCTCCCCGGGGATGAAGAACGAGTTCACCTACCTGCCGTGGACGGCCGTGCTCGTCGCGCCGGCCTGGCTGGTGGCGCACGACGTGCGCTGGGCCCTGATCGCCTGCACCGGGCTCTGCGCGGGGATCGCCCTGGCGCTCACGGGTGCCGGCCCGCGGGCGTGGTGGCGGCCGGGAAGGTCACTGATCGCCGAGGACCTGCCCAGGACCCCGCGGGCCGGGACTGCCGACGAACAGGCAGTCGACCCCCGTCCGGCCGTCCCCGGACCGACCCCCGCCGGCGCCGGGCACGGGGCCGCGGCTCTGCTCCTGCTCCTGCCCGGCACCTGCACCCAGGTGGAGCAGGCCTGGACCGAACCACTGTTGCTCGCCTGCCTGAGTCTGTGGGCCTGGGCGGTCCACCGCGGCCGGTCCCGCACCGCCGTGCTCGCCCTGGGCCTGGGCCTGGCCTGCAAGCAGCACCTCGTCCTGGTGCTGGTCCTCGCGGCGGCGTGGCGTCGTTTCGGGGTCCGCAAGGCGGCCGCCTCCGCGCTCGTGGCGGGTGTGCTGGTCCTGCCCTGGGTGATCGCCTCCCCCGGCGACATGTGGCACGACACGGTGAGCGTGCTCGTGAACTTCCCCCCGATCCGCTTCGCCGACACCCTCTACCTGCTGGCGATGCACGAGTTCGGGTGGCAGCCGCCGTTCTGGCTCACCGGGGCCGTGGTGCTCGCCGTGCTCGGTACCTCGTGCCGGGCGCTGCGGCACCGGGACGTCGACGCGGTGGCCGTGCTGCGCTGGATCGCCTTCGTCCTGCTGGTCGCGAACCTGGTCAACAAGCAGGCCTTCTACAACCAGTACTGGCTCTCGATCGCCCTGGTGGTCATGTCATGGGCACTCCCGGGCACCGCCCGTCCGGACGGACCGGAGCCCGACCGCGAGGCGACCGACAGCCTCAGCGAGGCGCGGGATCGTCCAGCAGGTGTCGCAGCCTGAGGGCGAGGTCGTCCCAGCGCCAGGCCTGTGCCACCCACTCCCGTCCGCGGGCGCCGAACCCGGCGGCCAGCTCCCGGTCGAGCAAGAACCGGGCGCAGGCCTCCGCCACCGCGGTGACGTCCCGGCCGTCCACGACGAGGCCGTTCTCGCCGTCCCGCACCGCGTCGGGCGCCCCGCCGGAGTCGCCCGCCACCACCGGCAGGCCGGTCGCCGCCGCCTCGAGGTAGCAGATCCCCAGCGCCTCGGGCTCCAGCCCCGCCCGGCGGGTGCGGGCCGGCATGGCGAACACCGTCCCGGCGTCGTAGTAGCCCGGGGTCCGGTCCCACGGCACCCGGCCCGTGAACACGACGTGGTCCCGCAACTCCGAACGATCCACGAGCGTCTCGATCGCGCGACGGTGCGGCCCGTCCCCCACGAGCAGCAGGACGGCGTCGGGCACCTGACGCAGCACGAGCGGCATCGCCCGCACCAACACGTCCTGCCCCTTGCGCGCGACCATGCGGGAGACGCACACCACCACCGGACGGTCGCCCAGCCCCCACCGCTCGCGCACGGCGTCCCCACCGGCACCGGGCCGGAACATCGCGCTGTCCACCCCCGGCGTCAGGGCGACCATGCGCGCGCGGGCCGCAGGGGTCAGCGCCTCGGCGATGCGGCTGCGACAGTACTCCCCCAGGTAGGTCAGTACATCGGTACGTTCCCCGATCGCACGCAGCAGGCGGCGCGTTCCCGGGGCCCGGGCCCACCACACCTCGTGCCCGTGGGTGGTCGCCACGATCCGGTGCGCTCCGGCTGCCCGCAGGCGAGGCGCCATCAGCGCCAGCGGCGCCGCCGCACCGAACCAGACCCGGGTGCAGCCCTCGGCCCGGGCCACCTGCGCCGCCCTCCGCCCGATCGCCGGAGTGGGCACCAGCAGCCGGCTGGGGTCACGCACCACCGGGAAGGGCAGGCCCGCGTCGAACTCCCGGTCACCCCGCTGGCGTGCCGTGTACACGATCACGGACTCCGGAGGGAAACGCCGGGCCATGGCGAGGACGAAGGACTCGATCCCCCCGGTACGCGGGGGGAAGTCATTGGTGACCACGAGTACCGGCCCGGTCACCGGTCACCCACCGTTCTTCGCCACGCCCACCAGGTAATCCTGCCAGTGCTGCTCGAACGTGCTCCGGCTCAGGCCGGTCGTGTCCATGAATGCCTGCTGCAGCGCCTGGTCGGCCGACTCCCCCGCGTGCCCGAGCAGGTCGGCCGCGGATGCCTCGCGGTAGAAGGCGACCGCCTCGGCGGTGCCCCCCGCGTGTTGCATCATCATGAACGCCATCCAGGAACCCGCGTAGGCAAGCCCGATGTCCCCCTTGGTCGGATCGAAGTCCGAGGCCGAGGGCAGGTGGGCCGGCACGGTACCCGCACGGACCTGCTTGAGCAGGGACTGGGCGATGACCGCCTTGGACAGGCCGCTGTGCAGGTAGGCGACGTAGTCGGCGAAGCCCTCCTCGGCCCACAGCGGCGGGGTGACCCGGCTCGTGGCGCGCGTGGCCACGTGTGTGAACTCGTGCGTGAGCACCAGCCTGCGGGTGGGGCTGGCGAAGTCGTGCGCGAAGGCCTGGGGATTGACCACCACCCGGTCGGCCGTGCCGCGGGGGGCGCTCGAGGGAACCTCCTGCCCGCTCCAGACCTCCCCGGTGGTCACGGCGGCGAGCTGGTCGAGTCCTGCCGTGCTGGTCCGTCCGAGCACGGTGGCCATCTGCGACAGGCTGCTCGGCACCACCAGGACGACGGTGCGCGGCCACTGCGTGCCCCAGACGGCGTCCACGGCCCGGGCGGCCACGTCCGCGTCCCGGGCGTAGCGGCGGAGTCGCGAACGCTGCCCCACCGGGCCGACGACCAGGCTCCGCTTGCCGGTGACCACCGAGATCGCACCCAGGTCCCACAGGTCCTGGTCCCCCGCGCCGTCCCGGTCGCCGGCGATCAGCCAGGACCCGTTCACCTTGTGGAAGGTCAGCCGCTCGGTGCGGTTGAGCGGGATCACGTCGCTCGTGAAGCGGTAGTCCAACCGCACCTGCACCAGGTAGGCGTCCGTCCCCAGCGCCGCCCGGCGGGCGGAGGGCAACGGCTGGGTGTCGTCGATCACCGTGTAGCCCCAGGTCTCCAGCGGTAGCAGCCGGAGCCGGTCGAACAGGGCCGACTCGTGCGCCCGGAAGGCATTCGCGCCCGGGTCGATCGTGGCCAGCCACCGGGACCGGGAACCTGCGATCACGGCCGCGGCGCGCGCCTTGAGCACCTGCTCGAAAGCGGTGCGCCGTTCGAGTTCCTGGGACTGGGCGGGACGGTCGAGCACCGCCGGGGTCCGCGTCGCGGGGCCGGGCGTGGCGCTGGACGGGGTCAGCAGCGGCAGGGCGTCGTCCCGCAGCCGGGTGACCAGGCCCGCACCCGCGAATCCCACGGCCAGAGCCAGCGCCACCACGGCCGCGAGCAGGCGCAACTGCGAGACGGCTCGGGCACGGGACGCCCGGGCGGCAGCGGCCCGCAGCTCGCCCGGTAGTTGCGGGGGGTACGGCGGGATCTTCGGGGGTGTCGGCTCCAACGGGCCGGGCGGCAGCCCCTCCCCCTGACCGGTCCACACCTCGGGAATCGTCCAGCGTGGTTCCTCAGCGGACCACGGCTGCGGACCTACCTGCCAGGTCGGTCCGGATCCGGCCGAGGGACGAGGGGGAACGGCAGGGACCGGGGCGGTGATCGGGGTCTGCCCACGGGAGTTCCCCCCGGACGACAACCCGTCATCGGGGGGCGTTCCGCCCCCGGAATCGCCGGTCGAATCCTGCCTCACCGCCACAGCCTAAGGCGCCGCGGCCCTGGCGGGGAGAGAAGTCTCTCGACGTGGAGACAGGTTCACTCAGTCGCCACAACGCGTCATCATCGAAGCGTTTCCAGAGGTCAAGTCCATGACCCACAGTCATCCACCGGCGATGGTCGCCGCATCGTCCCTCCGGACGTCACGCACCGACACCGACCTGACTCGGTGACGTCCCACGATGGCACTGCCCTACGGCGACGCTGCCCTACGGACCTCCCGATCGGGAGGTCCGTAGGGCAGGCGAGGCGAGCGGTGCTCGGACGGTGCTCAGGAACGAGCGGGACTCAGAGGTGCACGGCGGCGGTCATCGAGTCGTAGAGCGGAGCGATCTTCACCTTCTCGCTCGGATTCGGCGCGTGGATCATCAGCCCATCGCCGATGTAGATGCCGACGTGGCTGATGGGCGAGTAGAAGAAGACGAGGTCCCCGGGCTCCAGCTCGCTGCGGCTGACCCGCGTGCCGTAGTCGGCCTGCGAGCGCGAGCTGTGCGGCAACGAGACACCGCCCTTGGCCCAGGCCTTCATGGTCAGGCCGCTGCAGTCCCAGCTGCTCGGCCCGTCCGCGCCCCACACGTACGAGTCGCCGATCTGGTCGCAGGCGAAGGCGATCGCCGCGGCCGCCCGGGAGTTCGGTGCCTTGATGGAGACGTCCTGGCACGAGGTGCCCACGGAGCTGCCGCTGTCCCCGCTGCTGCTGCCACTGCTGCTGGAGTCGGACGCAGCGGCGGCCTTCTTCGCGGCGGCGATCGCGGCGCGTTCCTTGGCCCGGCTCACCCGCTCGAGCTCGGCACGCTGGGACGCACGGAGCCGGGACAGCTCGGCCTTGGCCTGGGCGATCATCGAGACGATCTGCTTGCGCGTCTGCTGGATCTGCGCCTCGGCCTTGGCGAGCTGCGCCTGATGGGCGGCCACCTGCGCGGTGTCCTGCTGCAGCTGCGCCTTGGCCGCCTTGAGCCGCTGGATCAGGTCCGCCTCGCGCTGACCCACGCTGGAGGTGAGCCCGTCACGGGCGAGTGCGGCATCGGGGTCGTCGCTGAGGACCAGATCCAGGCCGGAGAGGGCACCGTCGCGGTACACCTCGGCGGCCAACCGTCCCAGGGACTTGCGGGTGCGGTCGATCTGGATCTGTTCCTGGGCGAGGCGGGACTTGGACGCCCCCACCCGCACCTGCAGGCTGGCCAGCTGCTCCTGCAACGCGTCATAGGTCTCGGTCGCCTGGTCGGCCTTCTGCTCCAGGCCGTGCACCCGCGCCTGCACCTGCGCGAGGGTCAGCTGCGGAGTCGCGCCGGCCTGAGGGGCGGAGGCGACGAGACCCGCGGTCAGGGCCAGCGAGCCGACGGCCAGGAAGGTCATCCCGCGGGTGCGCCACCTCGGGACCATCCGGCCGTACCACGACGACGTCAGAGAGCACTGCACCTGTGCGGGGAGGCACTGGAGGCCCTCACGGGCCTGCGACAGCGCAGAACGATGGGACTGCGTGGGACTCGGCACTGGGAGACAGCTCCGTTTCCTCCGGCCCTCGGGCCGCACTGACCTCGGGCCCCATGGGCCACAGAGGCATGCACGCCGACTCCGCACGCACTCCGACAAGCGGCGTCCACGCGATGCCTGTCCTGGTCCTCGAAGGCGGTCAAGCTCCTCCGGGACGGCGCGGTCCTGTTCCGCACCGCGCCCGACGATAGTCGGATCCGCCGCCAGGTCCAACAGACGAGGCCATGGTTCGCCGAATTTGCCGATCGAGTGACCACTCGTCACCCAGAGGAGGTCACCCGGTCAGCCTATTGCGACGAGACCGTCACTGCACGCGACGACGCCGGAACGGCGTGCCGCGAGGGGCGATGCCCACGCTGCTCTTCGCTCCCGCAGGTGCCCCCCTCCGACTGACGCCCCTCCACCCCCGGTCGGAGCCCTCCCGCTCCGATGCTCCGCAGGGGCTCTTCCGCCTCAGCCGGCCACCCGCCCCGTGTGCGTGCCGCCACCCCGACGCCCCGAGGCCGGTGCGGGCACGGCCGGCGGCGGATCGACAGGCAGCAGGCGCAGAGGTGGCACCAGGCCGGAGCCTGCCAACACCGCAAGAGCCGTCTGCTCGGCGCCGTCCAGGTCGATGCCCCCACGCACGGGCGGAGCCCCCAGCAGTACCGAGACCACGCAGTCGCCGCAGTCGCGACCCCGTACCACGCAGGTGTCACAGTCGATGAGCATGACCACTCCCGGATGCTCGTGCCTCCATCGACCGGCCTGGTCGATGTGCTCATGACGGTAGGTGACCCCTCCGACAACTCCGTGCCACGACTTTCGCGGGCGCAGGCGGAGACTCAGACCCGGAAGAGCAGCCGGGCCAACACGGACGAGGGGACCGCCCGCGCGCCCAGGGCCGCCGCTCCGCCCGCGACCTCAGCGTCGCTGGACACCACCACGACGACCCGGCCGGGCGGTTCGGCCCGGACCAGGCGCAGGATCAGCGTGTCCGCGGTGGTACCGGCCTCCGAGAACAGCACCCGGATGCCCCGAGGACGCACGAACCCGCGGGTGTCGGCCTCGGCCCCGTCGAAGCAGCAGGTCACCTCGGCCCCGGTGCGCGCGGCGAGCGCGGTCAGCCCGTCGACCAGCCGCCTGCGCTGCTCGGCCAGGACCAGGGTGTCCCAGACCGTCTTGGTGACGTTGTACCCGTCGACCAGCAGGTGCACGCGGGGAAGGGCGAGCAGGTCCTCCAGACGTGCCGGATCGTCCTGGGCGTAGCCCCGCCCGGGTGGGCCCGCGGAGCCGTCGTCGGCCCGGGCGGTCTCCTCGGCCACCAGATCCGCCGGGTGCAGGCTCGCGGACGGCAGGGCCAGTTCGCGTCGCAGGCCGGTGGCGGCGTCCACGAGGGTGTCCACGAGCAGCCGCAGCCGTGTCTCGGCGAGGGAACGGCCCTCACGTTCGGCGCGACGCAGCAGGTCCGCCCTGGCCTGTTCCTGGTCGGCCCGCTCCACGGCCCGGCGTAGTTCCTCGGCCGCGGCCGACCGCAGCGTCTCCTTGTCGGCGCGTTCCTGGTCGGCCCGCGCCTCGGCGGCCCGGGCGGCGGCCCGGGCACGGTCGGCGTCCGCCCGCAGTCTGCGTGCCTGCCGTCGCAGGGTGGTGATCTCGGTCTCCGCGACCTGCACGGCCTGCTGGGCCTCGGCGAGCCTGCCCCGCAGCACGTCCAGCTCCCCGGTCAGCCGGGCCACCTCCGCGCGGTCCCCGGCTGCCCGCCCCCGGACGTTCCCCTCCCGCTCGGCCTCCCCGACCGCACGGGTGAGTACCTCGGCCAGCTCGGTCCAGCCCGGCGGACGCAGCAGGAAGATCCCGGCCAGCATCTCCCCCGGGTCGGCCGAGGAGGGGTCACGCCCGCGCTCCAGTTCCCCGGCGAGGTCCGGATGCGCCGAACGCCAGGCCGCGGCCACCTGCTGTCGGAACGCCGGATCACGTTCCAGCACGACCGCCAACGGCCCTGCGCCGGCCTGGGCCCGCCTGTTCGGGGCGAACTCCCGCACCCGCCGCAGTGCGGCGGGCACCTCGACCTCGGGCAACCCCCCGAGCACCTGCCCGGCGAGGGCGACCACCCGGTGCCGCACGGATCGCGGCAGGGGGGCAACACTCACCTGGCCTCGCCCCGACCGGCAACCCCGGCCGCCACGTCGCCGGGTTCCGTCGTGCCGTCGGGTCCCGGCACCGCGGTACCGGGTTCCGGTGCGGCCCCCTCGGGTTCCGGTGCCGGAGCACCGGGCCGGGGCACGAGGTCGATCTGGTCGACCGCCGCGCACCAGCGGCAGCGCACCGACTCGACCGTCTCCTCGAGCACGGTCCGCTCCTCCAGCCGGGGGTTCCCGGCCAGGTCGAAGTGGATGAAGTCGACTTCCCGCGCGGTGCGAGTGACGTCGAACCGGGTGAGGTTCCCGCAACTGCGGCACCGCCAGCGGGTGCTGCCGCCCGGCGTGGGTATTCCCATGGCGACCTCCCTGCTCGAAGGGTGACGGCTCCGACACCGGGGTGCGGTGCCGAAGCTCGGTCCGCGACGCGCCCGCCCTAAGGTCCGATGACAGGGCATCGCCGGGGCAGCCTAGTGAGCCCTCCTACGGTCCGCCACGGTCAGCAGCGAGATGTCACCCCTGAGCCGTAGGTTCAGCACTGTGAGCAATCCGACGGGATCGCGTGTCCTCGGGCACGGACCCCCTTCGCCTGCGTCCGCGGATCCGGTCCTTCTGGACACTGCGGCGGGCCCGCTCCCCTCGGACGTCAGCCCCGCGCACCCTGTCCCCCGGGACGTCGCCCTCGCGCCCCCGGTCCCGGCACGTGGGCCTGCGCGCATGGTGCAGGGCACCCTCGACGAGCTCGGCACCCCGCTGTCCGAGGTGACCTTCGTCGTCGTCGACCTCGAGACCTCCGGCGGCTCCCCCGACGAGTCGGGGATCACCGAGATCGGCGCGGTCAAGGTGCGGCACGGAGAGGTCCTCGGCGAGTTCGCGACCCTCGTGAACCCGGGTGCCCCGATCCCTGCCTTCATCTCGGTGCTCACCGGGATCACCGATGCGCTGGTGGCCGAGGCCCCGCGGATCGACGCGGTGCTGCCGACCTTTCTGGAGTTCGCGGCCGGCTGCGTGCTGGTGGCGCACAACGCGCCGTTCGACATGTCCTTCCTCCGCGCGGCCTGCAGGAGCACCGGGCGCTCCTGGCCGGACCCGGACGTCGTCGACACCGTGCGGCTGGCCCGGCACCTGGTCACCGCCGACGAGGCACCGAACCGCAAGCTGGCCACCCTGGCCCGGCTCTTCGGCTCACCGACCGCGCCGGACCACCGCGCGCTCACCGACGCCCGGGCCACCGTGCACGTGTTGCACGCGCTCATCGAACGCATCGGCAACCTCGGCGTGCACTCCCTGGAGGAACTGCGGACCTACACCTCGCGCGTGCCGGCGTCGACCCGGCGCAAGCGGCACCTCGCGGAGGCGCTGCCGCACTCCCCGGGGGTCTACCTCTTCCGGGACGAGCACGACCGGGTGCTCTACGTCGGCACCTCGGTGGACCTCCGCACCCGGGTGCGCAGCTACTTCACCGCGGCCGAGCAACGCAGCCGCATGCGCGAGATGATCGCGCTGGCCACGAGTGTGACCCCGGTGGTCTGCCGGACGCCCCTGGAGGCGCGGGTCCGCGAGCTCCGGCTCATCGCCGAGCACACCCCGCGCTACAACCGGCGGTCCCGGTTCCCGGAACGGGTCCCCTGGCTCAAACTGACGGCCGAGGTCTTCCCGCGGTTGTCGGTGGTGCGCCAGGTACGCGACGACGGCGGCACCTACATCGGGCCGTTCTCGTCGGTGGCGCAGGCCGAGCTGGCCCAGGCCGCGCTCCAGGAGGCGTTCCCGATCCGCCGCTGCACCGGCCGGCTGCCCCGCGCCCCCCGGCCCGGCGCGAGCAGCTGCATCCTGGCCGAGCTGGGTCGGTGCGGTGCTCCGTGCATCGGCGACCAGGACGCCGACTCCTACGCCGAGGTCACCGCCGCGGTACGCGGGGCCATGCGTGGGTCCGCCGAGACCGTGGTGACCGCGGCCCTGGCCAGGGCCGAGTCGTTGGCCGCCCAGGAACGGTTCGAGGAGGCAGCCACCCACCGGGACCGCCTGCTCGCCTTCCTGCACGGTGCCGCACGGAGCCAGCGGCTGGCCCCGCTCGCCGCCATCCCCGAGCTGATCGCCGGAGTGCGGGCACGGGTGGGCGGCTGGGAACTCGTGCTGGTGCGCCACGGCCGGCTCGCCGGCACGACCCTCACCCCGCCGGGCGCTGATCCCCGGCCCGCGGTCGAGGCCCTGCGCAGCACGGGAGAGGTCGTGGCCCCGGCCCCACCCCCGCTCCCGGCCGCGTACCCCGAGGAGACCGAACAGGTACTGAGCTGGCTGGAACAACCCGGCGTGCGGATCATCGAGGTGGACGGCACCTGGGACTGCCCGATCCACGGTGCGGGCCGGGACCGGGCCCGGTTCGGCGCGCCGCGCCCGGCGAGTCCCCCGCATTGGGCGGACGTCCTGCCGAGCTGACCGCCAGGATGTGGGCCAGCGCCGCCCGGGCCGGACAGGTCCCCGGAAGGCGGGGCACGACAGACGAACCGCGCCGGACACGGTCCGGCAGTCACGAGAGCCGGACATGCTCCGGCAGGGACGAGGAGGCAGCGTGATCACCGCGATCGTGCTCATCAAGACCGACGTCGACCGGATCCCCGAGGTGGCCATGACACTGGCCGAGCTCGATGGCGTGGCCGAGGTGTACTCGGTCACCGGGGACGTCGACCTCGTGGCCCTCGTCCGGGTCCGTGAGCACGACGAGCTGGCAGGCGTGATCGCCGACCGCATCGGCAAGATCGGGCACATCCGGGAGACCACGACCTACCTGGCCTTCCGGGCCTACAGCCGGCACGATCTCGAGGCCGCCTTCGACCTCGGGCTCGGGGACGACTGATCCCGGGAGGACCGAGGCCCTCAGGACGGTGACCGCGGATCGTCTCCCGCGGTCACCGGTGACCGGCAGCCGCTGGTAGCGGCAGTCACGGGAAAAGGTACCGGTAGCAGCAGCCGCTGGTAGCGACAGGCACCGGTAGCGGGCGGTCACCGCCGGGAAGCAGCCACCCAGGCGTCCAGGACCCCCGCCGCGGCGCCACCGTCCACCGAGGCGGCGGCCTCGACCAGGGTCACGGAGAGCCGCTCGGCCAGCGATCCGGTGCCGCCGCGCCCGGCCGCGACCAGGGCCCCGGCAGCGTTGAGCAGCACGGCATCCCGCACGAACCCCCGCTCGCCGGCGAGCAGGTGACGCACCACGTCGGCGTTGTGCCGGGCGTCCCCACCCCTCAGGTCGGCCAGGGTGGCGCGGGGCAGCCCCAACGCCTGCGGGTCGACGACCTCCTGGTGCACGGTGCCGTCCGAGACCACCCACACCCGGGACACGGTCGTCGTGGACAACTCGTCCAGTCCGTCGTCCCCGTGGAAGACCAGGGCCGACGTGCCGCGGTCGGCGAGCACGCCGGCCATGAGCGGTGCCATCCGCGGGTCGCCGACGCCGATCGCGGCCGCCTCGGGCTGGGCCGGGTTGGTCAGCGGGCCGAGGAAGTTGAACGCCGTCGCCACCCCCAGCTCACGCCGCACGATCGCGGTGTGCCGCATCGCGGGGTGGAACACCTGGGCGAAGCAGAAGGTGATGCCCACCTCGTGGGCGAGCTCGGCCACCCGATCGGCGGACAGGTCGAGGCGCAGGCCGAGCGCTTCGAGCACGTCGGCCGCCCCCGAGGACGAGGAGGCGGCGCGGTTGCCGTGCTTGACCACCCGCAGGCCGGTCCCCGCGACCACGATCGCGGCCATGGTCGAGATGTTCACCGAGTGCGACCGGTCGCCGCCGGTGCCGACGATGTCCACGGCCGGACCGTCGACCTGGATGCGCACCGCATGCCGCAGCATCACGTCGACCAGGCCGGACAGCTCGTCCACGGTCTCGCCCTTGGCCCGCAGTGCGACCAGGAACCCCGCGATCTGCACCGGGGTCGCCGATCCGGTCATCACCTGGTCCATCGCCCAGGCGGTCTGCGTCCGGTCCAGGTCCTTGCCGGCCAGGGCCGAGGCGATCAGGTTCGGCCAGGTCGGGGCGGCCTCGGCGGCGGTGGGTCCGGGGGCCGGGACGGTCGTCATGATCGGATCACTGCTCCAGGCGGCGGCGGGCGAGAGTGGCCAGGGACTGCGCGAGCACGAGCGGGTCCAGCGGGGCGGCGACCGCCAGGTCGGCACCGGACCAGGTGGCCAGCCACGCGTCCTGGGCACGACCGGTCAGCACGAGCACCGGGGGGAACTCACCGGACGCGACGTGCCGGGAGGAGGCGCCCGGCGCCCCGGTCACCGGGCGACCGGGACGGAACTCGTCCCGCAGCTGCTTGCACAGGCCGAGACCGCCCACCGGGGTGGCCTCGCCGTCGAGCACCAGCAGATCCAGTCCCCCGGCGTCCACCTGCGCGATCACCGCGGCGGCGGTGGCACACTCGGTCCACTCGACCACGGGCAGGTCCGCGGCCGGCCGGGTGCCGATCGCCAACCGCACCTGGGTCCGGGTGTCGACGTCGTCGCTGTAGAGCAGCACGCGCAGCGCGCGCTGCGGAGCCGACACTCCGTCACCGGACTGGATCGTCGTGCTCGTCATCCGTGGTCTCCGACCTGCTCGGCGCTGCGGCGGCCCCGGGGCCGGGGCGTCCTGGATGCGGACCGCGGACCACCGTGCACGGCGGCCGCCCACGATCTCGCAGCGATGGTAGCGCGGCACCCGCCGCCGGTCCCGGCACCTGCCCGGCTCCGGTGGGGCAGGCGGTAGTGGCGGCGCGGTGACCGCGCCACGCCGCCTGAAATACCACGGTCGACCCGAATACCCGGCGGCCCGGGAATTGATGGCTGCGCCGAGCGGAGGATCTCCTGAGACGAACGGTCACGATCGGCGGGATCGCCCGGTCGCCGTAATAATGGCGCCCGTGGCCCATGCTCCCGTTCTCGACCGACCACGCCCGGTCGTCAACAGGCCGAACCCGGTACAGGTCGGCACCATCCTCTGGCTCGCCAGCGAACTCATGTTCTTCGCCGGCCTGTTCGCCATGTACTTCACCATCCGATCGGTGCGACCCGATCTGTGGGCGACCCAGCCCGCAAAACTTCACGTCTGGTATTCGGCGGGCAACACGATCATTCTCGTGCTGAGTTCCGCCTGGTGTCAGATGGGGGTTTTCGCGGCTGAGCGCTTCCAGCCCCGACGGCGTGGGAAGTGGTACAAGATCTGGGAACGCACCGGCCCCTGGTGGCCGGTGTGGCGCAACCGCGACCTGACGAACTGGGGCATGCAGGAGTGGTTCGTCCTCACCTATCTGTCGGGATCGTTGTTCGTCGCGGGGCAGGTCTACGAGTACGCCCAGTTGACCAGCGAACACGTCACCATCTCCTCGGACGCCTACGGGTCGGTCTTCTACCTGACGACCGGGTTCCACGCCCTGCACGTGACCGCGGGGCTCATCGCCTTCCTGCTGATCATCGGCCGCAGCTTCGCCGTCCGCCGGTTCGGGCGGGCCGAGGCCACCAGCGCCATCGTCACGTCCTACTACTGGCACTTCGTGGACGTGGTCTGGATCGGCCTGTTCGCCGTCATCTACCTGCTGCAGTGAGGCGAACGTGATCATCCACACCTTCCCCGCAACCGCCACCCCGGGCCTCGCCCCCGCGACCGGGCGCGACACCCTTCGCCCGCAGCCGGCATGCGATCCGCGCCCTGGAGGACGACCGTGAGCAGACGCGCCGCGCTCAGGCGGCACCCCCTGGCCCGCCTCGTCGTCCTGGTGCTCGGACTCGTCGCGGCGGGATCGGGATACACGGCGGTGGCCTCGCAGGTGGCCACGGCGTCCCCGGCCTCGACCTCCTCGGTGGCCGAGGGACACCGGTTGTTCCTGGCCAACTGTTCGACCTGCCACGGTGTCAACGCCCAGGGGCGGGACACGGCGCCGTCCCTGGTGGGGGTGGGCGCCGCGGCGGTCGACTTCCAGGTGGGCACCGGCCGCATGCCCGCCCAGTCCACCGGACCGCAGGTCCCCCGCCGTCCCCAGCCGCAGTTCACCGCGCAGCAGATCCAGGACCTCGCCGCCTACGTCGCCTCCCTCGCCCCGGGCCCGGCGGTGCCCGACGCGGCGGCGGTGGACGCCTCCGGCAGTGATCCGTCCCGCGGCGGCCTGATCTTCCGGACGAACTGCGCCATGTGCCACAACTACGCCGGCAAGGGCGGCGCGCTCACCAACGGCAAGTACGCACCGAACCTGTCCTCGACCACACCCACGCACATCTACGAGGCGATGCTCACCGGCCCGCAGTCCATGCCGGTGTTCGCCGACTCGACCATGGACCCGCAGTCCAAGCGGGACATCATCGCCTACCTCGAATCCGTCCGGTCCACCCCGAGCCCGGGCGGCTGGTCGCTCGGTTCCCTGGGACCGGTCCCCGAAGGGCTGGTGGCCTGGGTTCTCGGCCTGGGCCTGCTCATCGGATGCGCGGTGTGGCTCGGAGCGAGGGCGTCGTGAACGAGGACGCCGGTCACGAGGGAACGGAGCGCGCGATGGCCCGCGACGAGCAGGCGGCCCCGCAACGCCACGAGGGGACCGCTCCCCCGCCGGAGGCAGCCACCCACCTGCCGGAGGCACCCGCCCGCCCGTCGGAGGCAGCCGACAGGGCGTACCGGGAGTCGTCCCACCGCTCCGAGGCGTCCGCCGACGAGGCCGGGCCGGATCGCTTCGGCGATCCCGGGCTCCCCCCGCACCGCCTGCGCCGCACCGACACCGACCCCCGGGCGGCGAGACGGGCAGAACTCCAGGTCGCCGCCCTGTTCGCCCTGTCCGTACTGGGGACGCTCATCGCGACGACCAGCTACTTCCTGATCGGTGCGGAGAACCCCTCGGACGCGCTGACCCACCTCGACCGGGTCCACGGCACCACTCTCGGCGTCGGGCTCGGGCTCTTCCTGGCCCTGTTCGGGCTCGGGGCCGGGGCCGTGCACTGGGCGAAGACCCTCATGTCCGACGAGGAGCGCGTCGAGCAGCGCCATCCGCAACGGGGCACGGATGCCGAGCGGGACGAGGCGGTGCGCATCCTGCGCGAAGGGGCCGCCGAGTCCGGTCTGGGCAGGCGCCCGCTCATCCGCAACACCCTGCTCGCGGCCGCCGCCGTCCTGCCCGTCCCCGCGGTCGTGATGCTCCGGGACACCGGGCCGCTGCCGGGCAAGGACCTCGCGACGACCTACTGGGCCAAGGACCGTCATCTGGTGCGGGACCCCGAAGGCGGCCGGGTGCGTGCCACCGACCTGGAGCTCGGCTCGGTCGTGCACGTCATGCCTGAGGGTGTCGACACGCTGCCGGACGCGACGGAGGAGCGGGCCAAGGCCGCGGTGCTCCTGATCCGACTGAAGCCCGAGGAACTCGACGAAAAGGCCCGCACCGGCGCGTACCAGGGAATCGTGGCCTACTCCAAGATCTGCACCCACATGGGCTGCCCGGTCGGCCTGTACGAGCACACGAGCCATCATCTGCTCTGCCCGTGCCACCAATCCACCTTCGACGTGACGCGCAACTGTTCGGTGATCTTCGGCCCGGCACCGCGACCGCTGCCACAACTCCCGTTGGCCGTGGACGACTCCGGGTATCTCGTCGCCGCGGACGGCTTCGGCGAGAGCGTCGGACCGAGCTACTGGGAGCGGTGATGAGCGAGACGACCGACCAGGGTCCCCGGACCACCGCACCGGGACGCGGGGCACGAGCCGCCGCCGGGACCGGGAACTTCCTCGACGAGCGGCTGGGCGCCAGCAAGGTCGTGAAGAGCTTCGCCCGCAAGGTGTTCCCCGACCACTGGTCGTTCATGCTCGGCGAGGTCGCCCTCTACAGCTTCCTGATCCTGCTGCTCACGGGCGTCTTCCTGACCTTCTTCTACGTGCCGAGCACCGACCCGACCGTCTACACCGGCAGCTACCCGGCCGAGGCGGGCCAGACGGTCTCGCGGGCCTACGCCTCGACGCTGCATCTGTCCTTCGACGTCCGGGGCGGGTTGTTGATCCGCCAGATCCACCACTGGGCGGCGCTGATCTTCGTGGCGGCGATCGTCACCCACATGTTCCGGGTGTTCTTCACCGGGGCCTTCCGCAAGCCCCGGGAACTCAACTGGGTGGTCGGCAGCGTCATGGCCCTCCTGGCGATCGTCGAGGGCTTCGCCGGCTACTCGCTGCCGGACGACCTGCTCTCGGGCACCGGCCTGCGCATCGCGTACAGCATCATCCTGTCGATCCCGCTGGTCGGCAGCTACCTCGCGTTCTTCGTGTTCGGAGGCCAGTTCCCGGGGGACAGCTTCATTCCCCGGCTCTACACGATCCACGTGCTGCTCATCCCCGGGATCTTCCTGGCCCTGATCACCGCACACCTGGTGATGGTCGTCGTGCACAAGCACACGCAGTACCCGGGCCCGGGACGCCGCAACGACAATGTGGTCGGCTACCCGCTCTACCCGGTCTACCTCGCCAAGGCGGGGGGCTTCTTCTTCCTCGTCTTCGGCGTGACCACTCTGCTGGCCGCGCTGTTCCAGATCAACCCGATCTGGTCCTACGGCGCCTACGACCCCTCGCCCGTGTCCGCCGGCGCCCAGCCGGACTGGTACATGGGCTTCCTCGACGGCGCGGTGCGGCTCACCCCGGGCTTCCTGGAGTTCTCCGTGGCCGGGCACCCGGTGTCGCTGAACATCCTGCTTCCGGCGGTCCTGCTGCCCGGCCTGCTGACGAACCTGCTCGTCCTCTACCCGTGGCTGGAGTCCTGGGTCACCCGTGACCGCCGCGAACACCACCTGGCGGACCGCCCGCGCAACGCACCGGTCCGCACCGGCATCGGCGTCATGGCGATCACCTTCTACGTGTTGCTGTGGATCAGCGGGGGCAACGACATCCTCGCGGTCCTGCTGCACCTGTCGATCAACGAGATCACCGACGGGCTGCGCGTACTGATCGTGGTGCTGCCGCCGATCGCCTTCCAGATCACCAAGCGGATCTGCCTGGGCCTGCAACGGCACGACCGGGAGCGGGTGCTGCACGGCCGGGAGACCTCCCGCGTGTTCCGCACCGAGGACGGCGAGTACTTCGAGCTGCACGAGCCCCTGGCCCCCGAGCAGCGCTGGATCCTCGTCCAGCACGAGAGCTACCGGCCCATCGAGCCGGCCCCCGGCTCCGGCCGGGTGGCACGGGTCCGTGCGGCGTTGTCCCGGTTCTACTTCGAGGACCGGGTCGAGACGGTCACCCCTGCGGAACTGGCCGCGGCCCACCGCGGCGAGCGGGAACAGGAACTCGGCGCGACGAG
>Ga0265334_10000485_pt1 | contig 20577 bp, 15 predicted proteins | sample 42023metaG_FD_192442 | JGI IMG/M metagenome (GOLD analysis project Ga0265334, IMG submission 192442) | Rhizosphere microbial communities from Carex aquatilis grown in University of Washington, Seatle, WA, United States - 4-20-23 metaG | ecosystem: Host-associated > Plants > Roots > Rhizosphere... | reverse complement strand
GCTGTTCCTCAGCCCGCGCACGGTCGAATACCACCTGCGCAAGGTCTTCACGAAGCTTGAGATCAGCTCCCGCCACCAGCTCGAGCAGGCGCTGATCGACGACGGCAGCGCGTAGCGGGGACCGGGCGGGTACCGACCGGGACCAGGACTAGGGACCGGCGCTAGGGAGTCACTGACGCGGCGGTGCGGCCCGTTAGGCGACACTTCCAGCATGCCGGAGATCGATTCTGAGCAGGAGGCCTTGCGGCGCGTGGCGGAGCTCGTCACCCGTGGGGTCTCCTTCGAGGAGTTGTTCTCTGTGGTAAGCCGGGGACTGGCGGACCTCGTGGGGGCGGACGGGGCAGCCCTGCTGAGGTTCGAGTCCGACGACACCGTCACGCTGGTAACCACGTGGACCGCCGCAGGCGGCCCCGTTCCCTCCGGTGAGTGCGAACCGGTGAACACCGCCCTGCGCCGCCTGCGCGATACCACTCGCCCTCTGCGCTGCGGACCGTTCGACGTCCCGCTCACCGGGCCATTCACCTCCCAGCTACGGCGCCACGGGATCCGCGCGCTTGTCGCGGTACCGGTCATGGTCGACGCTCGCTTGTGGGGGATCAGCGTCGCGGCGTCGCGGGAAACCGCACCGTTCCCCGTGGAAACAGAAACCCGGGCGGTCAGGTTCACCGAACTCGTGGCTAAGGCAATCAGCAACGCGGAGAGCCGCAGCGACTAGGAGACGAGAAATGACAACGGTCATGGAGCCTGTCGCCGGCGCAGTCGACATGGTCGCGGCACGTGAGATGTTCCGCTATCCCGCCGAAACAGCGGTGTCCCGTCCGGCCCTGTGGGAGCGGCTGGCGGGGGCGGCGCGGGTGACCGTGGTGTCCGCGCCCGCGGGCACTGGCAAGACGGTACTGCTGCGATCGTGGATCGGTGCGACGGGCCTAGCCCGGCGCGCCGCGTGGGTGCCGGTGGGGCGCGATGAGCGGGATCCGCGGCGGTTCTGGGTCTCGGTGGTGGGCGGGCTGCGGCACACGGCGGCGGGGTCGGAGCTGGTGCGGGAGCCGACGGCGGCACCGGACCAGGACGGGTGGGGACGCGTGGAGCGGCTGCTGAAGGACCTGGCCCGGCTACCGGACCGGGTGTGGCTGGTGATCGATGACGTGCACGAACTGAGGTCGGCGGAGGCGCTGGCCCAGCTGGAGCTGCTGGTGCTGCGGGCACCTGACACGCTCCGGCTCGTGCTGGCCACCCGGCGGGACCTGCGGCTTGGGCTGCACCGGCTGCGGCTGGAGGGGGAGCTGACCGAGATCCGCGCCGCCGACCTGCGGTTCACCGAAGACGAGACGCGGGAGATGGTGCACGCGGCCGGGGTACGGCTGCCCAAGCCGGCTCTCGCCCGGTTGCACGAGCGGACCGAGGGCTGGGCGGCAGGACTGTGGCTGGCCGCTTCCTCCCTGGCCGGGCACCCCGACCCGGAGCGGTTCGTTGCGCAGTTTTCCGGTAGCGAACGGACGGTGGCCGGGTACCTGCTGGCCGAGGTGCTTGACCGCCAGAGTGAGCAAGCCCGGCAATTGCTCGTGCGCACCTCCGTGTGCGAGCGGATCACCGGCGAGTTGGCCGACCTGCTGACCGGCGGCTCCGGCGGGGAGCGGATCTTGCAAGATCTCGAGGAAGCCGGCGCGTTCGTGGTCGCGGTCGACGCCCGGCGGTCCTGGTTCCGGTACCACCCGCTGTTCGCCGACCTGCTGCAGCTGGAACTGCGGTGTGCCGAGCCGGCCGATCTGGCCAGCCTGCACGGCGCGGCCGCAGGGTGGTTCGCGGCTCACGGGTATCCAGTGGAGGCGATCAGGCACGCGCAGGCGGCGCAGGACTGGACCATGGCCGCGCGTCTGCTGTCGGACCACTTCTTCGGCCTTGTCCGTGACGGCCAAGGCGCCGTCGCGGACGGGCTCCTCGCGGGCTTCCCTGCGGCCCTGCACGCCGCCGATCCCAGGCTGGCCCGGCTGACGGCCGTGGGGAACGCGCCCGCTCCGCAACCCGGCGAACCCGCTCTCCGCGAGCCGATCAGCAGAAGCGAGGCCCGGGTGCTGCGTCTCCTGCCGACCAACCTGTCCGGACCCGAGATCGCCGAGCAGCTGTCGGTGTCGGTGACCACGGTCCGGACGCACATCAGGCGCCTGTACGAAAAGCTCGGCGTGCACAGCCGCACCGAGGCCGTTGAGCAGGCCCGCACCCTCGGACTGTTCGCAGCCTCCTAAGGCGGGGGCTATGCCTCCATAGGCGACAGGTGTTGGCCGGAACCCGCCGCGGTCGGGTCTGCTGAGCATGACACGCACCGCGCACCTACCCGATGAGGTGGTGCCGCTGAAACAAGCGAAGGGAATGCCCGTCATGCTCAAGTCAACGTCCACCTCACTGATCCTGCTCGGCATCTTGGCCGTCATCACCGGGATCCTCGCCATCGCCTGGCCGGGCATCACGGTCCTCGCGCTGGTCATCCTGTTCGCGGTCTACGCGTTCATCGACGCGGGGCTGCAGGCCGCACGGGCCTTCAGCAGCGGGTCCGCCGGGCCGGTCTTCGGTCACCTGTTCCTCGGGCTGGTCGACCTGGCGGCCGGAGTCATCGCCCTGGTCTGGCCCGCACCTACCGCGTACGTGCTGGTCATCGTCGTGGCCGCCTGGGCGGTTGTCGGCGGCTTCGTCGAGATCTTCGCCGGCTTCCAGTCGGGGGAGACCGCGGGGACGCGCGCGCTGTTCATCCTGTCCGGCCTGGTGTCCGTCGCGTTCGGCGTGCTGCTGTTCGCCCGCCCCGGCGTCGGCGCCGTCACCCTGGCCCTGCTGTTCGGCCTGTACAGCCTGGTCTACGGGTTCTCCCAGATCACCGCGGGCATTCAGGTCCGCCGCGTGGGCGCGGACGTGAGCTCGCTGTCTGAACTGCGCCACGCGGCCTGAGAAGCGATGAGCGCCGTCAGGCCATGACAGCTCAGCAGGGCGCAGGTAGCAAGCAGGATCCGGGCACGGACCAGGCGCCGCCGCGGCCGAGGGCCCGGCGGCGCCGGGCCGTGCGCTGGATCGTCCACGGCGTGCTGCTCGCGGCCCTGACGGTGGGCCTCTTCGGCCTGCTGCCGCGGCTTGGCGGGCTGACGGGCGACGCGAGGAGCCTGCGGCACGCCCGTCCGGCTTTCCTGGCCGCGGCGGTCGTGGCGCAGGCGCTCTCACTCGGCAGCTACGCCCAGCTCTACCGGCAGGTGCTTGCCGCGCTCGGGGCGCGCATCCGGTTCTGGCTGGCGGCGGACGTCATCCTGGCCACCTTCTTCGTCAGCCACCTCACCCCGTTCGGGTCGGCGACCGGCACGCTGGTGAACACCAGCGCGCTCGAGGCCGACGGCGTCGCCGCCGCCACGACCGGCGAGGGCATCGCGCTGACCAGCCTGACGTCCACGGTCGCCCTGATCGCCTTGTTCGGTGTCGGGTTCGTGGCCACGGCCGGCCGGCACGTCGCCTACCAGTACCTGCTGATCGCCGGCGTGGCGCTCTTCCTGGTGGCGGCGGTGGTGGCCGTGCTGCTTGCCGTCGGGGCCCATCCCGCCGTCGCCGCGCGGGCAGGGCGCTGGGCCGCGAGCTTGGCGAAGCGCGTCCGGCCGGGCATCGACGTGGAGAAGGTCGGACAGACCGCCAGCCAGCTCGCCTCGCTAGCCCGGTCCGCGCTGTCCGGGCGCGCCTTCGCCGTCAGCTTCTGCTTCGCCTCGGCCGACTTGCTCTTCGACCTGCTCTCGCTTGACCTGGTGTTCGTCGCGCTTGGATACCAGCCCGGCTTCGGGCCGCTGGCCGTCGCGTACGCGGCGGCGAACATCGCAAGCGCCATACCGCTGACCCCTGGCGGGCTCGGCGTCATCGAGGTCACCCTGGTGGCCGTCACCGTCGGCTTCGGGGCGCCGCGGCCCACGGCGGTGCTCGCCGTGCTCGGCTACCGGATCGTGAACTTCTGGGCGCCGCTCATTCCCGGCGCCATCGCCTATGTCTGGCTCAGGCTGCGGCGCGGTGCCGACGGAAAGGCAAAGCCCGCGACCGAGCCGCGGCCATAGCGCACGGCAATGCCGCGACCGGTGCCACCGTCTTTCCGTTGACGGCCGCCTGGGATGGACTGGAGAGAAAACCGAGGAAGGTGAAAGTCATGAGCGGACGCAGATTCTGGGAAAGGAACCAGGATGACCGGCCGGAAAGCGAAAGGGCGGGCACGATATTCGTCAGGAGGCTTACCGTGACGGACCGCTGCGACCGTTGCGGCGCACAGGCTTACGTCAGGGTCCTGCTGCCCGGTCACCTGGAATTGCTGTTCTGCGCGCACCACCACCGGCAGCACGCGTCCGCCCTGAGGAAGATAGCCATCGCGATCAGCGACGAGACTCACCGGCTCGCGGGCTTCGCGGCGTAGCCGCGGACGTGAATCACCAGGGCGCCCCAGTGCCTTCCCGCCTGGCAGGCGAGGCTGTACAGGCGCAGCGCGACCGCTCCCACGCTGGTGACAACGACAAGCACACAGGCCAGGACCACTGTATTGACGGCCGATTTGAACATCGCTGGTACTTCCTTTTCCGGCATAGGCGACTGTGAGTTATCGCCTTCGCACACAGTCCACCAGTCAATTTCGCGACGGCAAAGACGATGACATCTCTCGCTATATTGCCGTTGCCTATACCGGAAACGGAATTCAGGCCCGCTCGCGTGATCCGCTGCCGGGCGCCGTGGCGCGCCATACATCCCGGACGATCACTTGCAGCGCGGCCGCGCAGGGGATCGATAGCAAGGCAGCCACGAAGCCGCCGAACACCCCGCCCACCCAGTCTCCCATCGAGGTGCCGACAAGTACCGCGAGCAAGACGAGCAGCGGGTTGACCTTCACGGTCTTGCTCATGATCACCGGGTTGAGTACGTGGTTCTCCAGCTGCTGGTAGGCGACGAACACGACCGCCGTCACGATTCCGTCGGTCAGCGAGTGGGCCGTCGCGAACAACACGGTCGGTATGCCCGCGAGCGCGCCGCCGACCATCGGCAGGAAGTCCACGAGCGCGACCCACAGCGCCCACAGGAGGGGGAAGGGCAGGCCGAGGACGGCGAGGTTCACGAAGACGACGGCGCCCGCGATCAGGGACGTGAGCAGGTCCCCGACCACGTAGCCGGTGACCGACTGGTTGATCTCGCGCGCCATCCTTGACCACCGTGCGGCCCGGGCGGGCGACAGCGAGTCAAGCAGCCCGGACCATATCTTCGGCCCCTCGAGCAGCAGGAGAAGGGAAAGCGCGAAGATCGTCACGACCGTCCCGAGCACCGATGCCGCGCCCTTGCCGAAGTTCAGGGCCGGCCTGGCCAGGGTCGTGGCGAGGCTCTGCAGCTTGGGGGCGTTCTGCGCTACCCACTGCTGCAGGTGAAAGCGGCGCACGAGCTGGCCGACCCAGCCGTGCCCGTCTGCCGCGTCCTGCACGTAGGACGGAAGCCGCGCCGAGAGGTGCGTCAGCCCGTTGAGCAGCGGGTACCCGAACAAGACGGCGAGCCCGATGAACACCAGGACCGCCCATCCGATGACGACCGTGACGGCCCAGCCGCGGCGGCGGACGCGACGCTGCACGTAGCCCACCATGGGGTTCAGGATCACCGCGACGAACCCGGCGACCAGGATCATCAGCAGGATGTCCCGCATCCGGTAGGCGAGCTTGCCCGCCAGGTAGATGGCGACCACGATGCCGCAGGTAGTGAGGATCGTCCCCAGCGGAATGCCCCGCTCCGCCGCGGCGGACCGCAGTCGCTCGTGGCGAGAGGACGGACGCGGCTTGTCCGCCCCTGGCTCGCCTGTTTCCTGGGGAACGCCCGTTTCCTGGGCAGCAGTCTCCATGGGACTCAGTGCAGTGGGCAACTGGCGCCACTGACTAATAGCCGGCGCCTATGGCTGCATTGCGGAGACGTGACCGTCGCTAACCACTGGGCGGGAGGCTATGAGTTCGCGGGATTCGAGCCAGCGGGAAATGCGGCATTGTGATGCTGGGACGCAGAGCCTGAGCGAACGTCGCCCCGGGCGGACCGCGTGCCTGGCAAGGAACATAGGTGGCAGAAATGACGCAAGAGACCGGACTGGAACAACTGCCCCGCCCGCAGACCCCGGGACTGCCTGCGCATCACGGTGTTGAGCTGCGGCACTTGCGGTATCTGGTGGCGGTCGCGGACGCCGGCACCTTCACGCACGCGGCGGAGCGGATGTTCATCGCTCAGCCCACGCTCAGCCAGCAGATACGGCGGCTGGAGGAGATGGTGGGCACCCCGTTGCTGCACCGCAGGCGTGATGGGGTGCAGCTGACCGAGGCCGGCAGCGTGCTGCTTGAGGAGTCGCGGACCGTACTGTCGCTGCTTGAGCACGGGGTCACCAGGAGCCGGCAGGTGGCGGGCCTTGGCCGCCCCCGGCTGCGGTTCGTGCTGCCCCCGGATCTGCCGGAGGTGCTGGCGGTGACGGCAAGCTCGCGGCTGCGGTCGGTCGCGGCGGCGGCGGGGGTGGAGGTCGGGTGGCTGGAGGCGCCGCTTGACGCCGAGTTCACGCTGATCCAGCAGCGGCGCGCCGACGCCGGGGTGGGGTGGCTGACGTCCTCGCGGGAAGCGCTGCCGGATCCGCTTGAGGTCATGACCGTGGGAAACTTCGAGCCGGAGGTGTGGATCCCGGTGGCCAGGGCCGGCGGCCGGGAGGTCATCGGCCTTGACGAGCTGGCCGAGATGGACGTGGTCTGCGGCCCGCGGCGGGCCAGTCCGGGCACCTACGACGCCTGGCGGGCGGTGCTGCGCGACATCCGGCCGCGCTTTGAGTTCACCGATCCTGCGTTCCGGCGCTCGTTGCCGATGACCCTGGCCTTCGCGGCGACGGCGGACTCCCCGACCGCGGTGCTGACGAGCCCGCTGCACGGCACGATCGGCCGGGCCGGCTACGGCGTACGCCAGCCGGCGGCCGACGGCGGTGACATGGTCCGGGTCGGCCTGCGGGAGCATCCGCTCACCGCGACGGCCGTCGTGGCCTGGAGCGGCGACCTGCCCCGCCATCTGCAGCAGGTTCTGTTCGACACCGCCGACGCGGCGAGCCCCGCCGACCGGCCCACCGCGCTCGCGTCTTAACATGCCGAACGGGGTGGTGAGCGCGCGCCCACCACCCCGTTCCTCCCGGCCAGGTCGCGCTACAGGTCGGCCATCGCGTCATCGACCAGGTCCCTGGGGATCCTGGCGCCTTCAAGTAGCAGGCCTCCGCCGCGGCCGAGCGCGTCGGCCAGCGGGACCGCCCACAGGTCTTCGACAAGCAGCACGGCAGCCGTCACGCCGAGGTCGAGTTCCGCGCCGACAAAGCTGATATCGTCGGGGCCGATCAGGCCGCCGATCTCGGCATCGATCTCCATGAAGCCGGACAGGTCCCCGAGTTCGTCGAACTCGGCGGTGGCGACGTCGCCGTCTGCGTCCTTGGCGACGACGACGGCGTCGAGGATGCGGATGACTTTCCGGTCGACGAGGTCGGCAAGCTCGGTGGCGATTTCGTCGCTCACGCTCCCGTCAGGGAACGCGAGGACGAGGTATTCGACGGGTCCAGTGGACATGGCCAAGTCTCCTTTTCAGGCTTTCTGGTGTACCGGCCGGGATCGCCCGGTCGCGGTTTCCTGCGGCGCCAAAGACTGCCGCCCATCTGCCATTCCACCGTGTGGCCAGCGCGAGTAAAAAGCGATGCGGACTTTCCCTGCATAGGCCGCCGCTATACCGTCGCCCCGGTTGACGCTACAATTCCCCACGCTGGCAACAGCTCGCTCGTCTGTCGCCCCTCTTCGGCAGCAACCAGGAAGGGATGCGAACGTGGTCCTGGTTGACCGGGTGACCGAGGCGGGCGCCATGCGGGATCTCGTGCACAAGGTCAGGGAAGGCTCGAGCGGAGTACTGGTGCTTCGGGGCCAGGCCGGCATAGGTAAGACGGCGCTACTGCGGGAGATGGCCGAGCAGGCGGCCAACGCGGGAATGAGCGTCGTACGGGCCGTGGGCACCCAGGCGGAGATGGAGATGGACTTCGCCGGACTGCACCAGTTGCTGCTCCCGTTCGTCACCGGCCTTGACGGCCTGCCCGGCCCGCAGCGCGCCGCCCTTGAGACGGTGTTCGGGCTGGCAGTCGGTCAGGCACCGGATCGGTTCCTGGTGAGCTTGGCGACGCTGACGCTGCTGACCGACGCGGCAGAAAGGCAGCCGGTGCTCTGCGCCATAGACGACGCCCACTGGCTGGACCGGCTGTCACGGGAGGTGCTCACATTCGTGACCCGCCGGCTGCTTGCGGACCGGGTCGGGATGATCTTCGCGCTGCGGACCGACGAAGAGTACGCGGGTGTACTGAGCGGGTTCCCTGAGCTGTGCGTCGGACCGCTGCCGCCCGAGGCAGGCAAGGAGCTTCTCGAGACGGCGGCAGGGGGCAAGGTGGCCGAGGCGACATCTCGCCGCGTCCTCGCGGAGGCCGCCGGCTCTCCGCTCGCACTGGTCGAGCTCGGCACCGAGCTGGCCGCGGGGCGCGACGTGCCTGACACGGTTCCCGGCCAGCCGCTGCGGCTGGGCGAGCGCCTGGAGTTGCTGTACCTGAACCGGGTCGGAGAGCTGCCGGGTGGAGCCCAGACCTTGCTCGTCCTGGCGGCAGCCGAGCGGTTGGGTGACCCGCGGACAGTGCGGCGCGCGGCGCAGGCGCTCGGCCTGGAGCTGGGGGTGGCGGAGCTGCCTGAGGTGCGGCGGATGTTGTCGCTGTCACCGCGCGTGGCATTCTCCCATCCGCTGATGCGGGCGGCGGCTTACTGGGGCGCGCCGCCGGGTGCACGCCGCCGGGTGCACGCCGCCCTGGGGGCCGTGATCGATCAAGGTACCGATCCGGACCGGCGGGCGTGGCACCTCGCGGAGGCAGCGGAAGGTCCGGACGAGGCGGTGGCACGGGAACTTGAGGCATCGGCCGCGCGGGCCCGCGGTCGCGGCGGGTGGGAGAGCGAGCAGGCGTTCCTCAGGCGCTCCGCTGAGCTTACCGTGCATCCTGGACGCCGGGCGGAGCGCCAGCTCGCGGCCGCTGAGGCTGGCTTGGTCGCGGGCGACATCACCAGCGCGGACGCCCTCGCCCAACAGGCAGCCCCGTACCTGGCCCTGCCGCTGACGCGGGGCCGGGCACAGCGAGTGCATGGTCTGTGCCTCCAGGCCCAGGGCCAGACCACCGAGGCCGTCCGGACCCTGATCAGCGCAGCCTTGGAGATGGCCCCGTCGGATCCCGCCCGGGCACGCGACACGATGCTGCAGGCGTTCAGCGCCGCCCAGTTCGACGGCTGGTACGGGCCGGAGAGCGCCGAGGTGGCTCTGGCCATGCGCCGCCTGCCCCGGCCGCAGGCCGAGGCGCCCGGTGACGAACTGCTTGACGGCTTCGCCGCCATCCATGACGGGCGCACGGCGGACGGCTACGCGCTGTTGCGGGCGGGGGTTCGGTCGATGGCGACCGCCCACGATGCCCCCGACATCCCTCTGCCCCGGTTGCTCGCCTGGTCGAAGGCCGCTGGCCTCCTCTTCGACCACTCCGCATGGGCGGACCTGGAGGGGCACTGGATCCCCGCCCTCCGCGACCGCGGGGCGGTGTCCGCGCTCATCGCGGTTCTGTTCTCCCTCGGCTACAACCACCTGCGAGCAGGGAGGCTCTCCGCCGCGGAAACGGCCCTGGTCGAGGGCCGTGCCCTAGCCGAAGGCGCCGGCAATCGAGAATGGCTCGACGGTTTCAGCGCCGCCGAGGTCTTGTTGATTGCGCTGCGGGGCAACGTGCCGCAGGGCCGAGCCCTGGCCGCCCGCCTGCTTGGAGGGCCGATCCAGAGGCAGTGGCGTGACGTCACCCAGCTGGCGGTCGCTGTCCTCGAGCTCGGGGCCTGCCGCTATGAGGCGGCGCTCGACTCCGCGCTCGATGCCCAGGCGTTGTGGCCGCTGCTGTCACCGGAAGACGCCGTCGAGGCCGCCGCGCGCTGCGGCCGGCCCGAGACCGCCCAGGTGGCAGTCGACGGCTTCGCCCCGCTGGCGGCGGCGGCCGGCACACCGTGGGCCCTGGGCGTGATGGCGCGTTGCCGTGCGCTGCTCGCTGGCGACGACCCTGCCGCCGATGAGGACTACCAGCAGTCCATCACGTACCTGCTGAACACCCCGGTCGTCCTCGCGCTGGCCCGCTCCCGTCTGGTCTACGGGGAGTGGCTGCGCCGCCGGCGCCGCCGGCGCGACGCCCGCGACCAGCTCCGCGCGGCCCTGGAGAGCTTCGAGCGACTGGGCGCCCACGGTTTCGCCGGGCGAGCCCGCTCTGAGCTGGCCGCCACCGGCGAGCACGTCATGGAACGCGCCGAACATCCGGGCCCGCAGCTCACCCCGCAAGAAGCCCAGATCGCTCGGCTCGCCGCCGGCGGAGTCCCCAACCGGGACATCGCCACCCGGCTGTTCCTCAGCACCGCCACCGTCGACTACCACCTGCGCAAGGTCTACAGGAAGCTCGGCGTGACCCGGCGCTCCAGCCTCAGCCATGCGCTACTCGACGCTGGCCTGGAAGCCTGAGGTCCGCGCGCCGAACGCTCACCTGTCCGGTCACGCCGACACCGGCCGGCGACGCCGTGTCAAGACTCCAGACGGCCCGCGAGCTGTGTCCGCGATGTCACGTTGAGCTTGCGGAAGACCTTGCGCAGGTGATAATCGACCGTGCTAGGGCTGAGGAACAGCTGAGCGGCAATCTCGCCGTTCGAGGCGCCGGCCACGACGAGGTCCGCTATCCGCGATTCCTGCGGCGTGAGGTGGATCGCGGTCTGCTGGGTCCTCGGCCCCGTATGCTCGCCGGCCGCGCGCAGCTCTGCGGCCGCCAGATCGGCGAACCGCTCCGCGCCCATCCGGTCGAACATGTCGTGCGCAGTGCGCAACTCCGTCCGGGCGCCGCGGTGCCGCTTGGCCCGGCGCAGCCACTGACCGTAGAGCAGGTGAGCGCGGGCGAGGTCGACCGCCATCTGGGAGCGCTCTAGATGGCTGATGGATTCCCGGTAGGCGTCCTCGGCGTCGGCGCCCTCAGCAAGCAGTGCCGCGCAGCGGGCACGCAGCCCGAGCGCCCAGGGCGTGCCGGCGGCGAGGGCCCGCCTGGACAGGGTTTCGTAGGCGGTGTCGGCTACCTCGCGCTCGCCCGCACGGAACGCGGCCTCGATCAACTCAGGCAAGGTCCACACTGTCGTGCACACTGAGTCGTTCTCGAACACGGTCAGCGCGCTGGACGTCGCCGCCGCGTAGTTTCCGCCGAACAAGTCCGCCATCGCGGCGATGTACCTGCCGATGTCCGCCCACCAGCCCTGCCCCCGGTCGGTGGACTCGCGCACCTGGGCGAGACCATTCTCGCGCGCCTCGGTGAGGTTGCCGCGGTAGGCGAGCAGCACGCCGTTGCTGCGGCTGTTGACGCCGAGCACGCCGAGACCGTGGGAGTCCGTCAGCAACTCGAGCATGGTGGCCCAGCTCGTGTCCGCTTCGCGGAATTTCCCGGTCATGGCGTCAGATACCGCCTGGAAAGCCAGCGCGACGGGCAGGCTGGAGAACGCGCCCGCGGCCCGCGCCGTGTTGACCCAACGGTGTGACAGGTCCGAGGTGGCCTTGTCATCCCACAGGCTCACCGCTGCCGCGGTGCCAAGCGGGAACCACCGCAGGGCGACCGCGGGATCGGCGTCGTCGGCAAGAAGCGCGGTCACGGCGGCGCGGAACGGCTGCACGCAGGCCTCGTAGCCGAGCGTGAACCGGGCGCTGTAGCCCTCGAGCAGCAGGTCGCTGACGGACGCCGATGGACCAGAGACGGGCGGGAAAGCGCGGGCCTGGACGGCGATCTCCCTGGCAAGCACCGGCCCGGACCAGACGGCCGCCTCAAGCGCCCCGAGCATCGTGTCGCGGGCTAGCCTGTCGTCGTCCGCGAAAGCATGGGCGGCGCTGGCGAGGCTGCGGGCGGCCGCAGCGGCGTCGCCCTGCGCGAAGCGGATCGCCCCGCCTAGCCGTTCCGCCTTGCCGCGCGCAGGCGCAGTGGTGAGCCGGGGCGCGGCGACGTCGAGCACGGTCTGGGCCCCGGCGGGGTCGCCTGCCATCAGCATGGCCTCGGCGAGGGCGACTTCCCGCTCCGCGCGGCGGCCGTCCTGGGGCGTCAGCGTGGCCGAGCGCCGCAGCAGCGCCGCCCTGCCCGCGTAGCCGCCGCGGGCGGCCGCGCGTTCCGCGGTGCGCTGCAGGTCGGCGGCGAGTTCCTCGTCGGGGAGGATCGCCGCCGACGCAAGGTGCCACGAGCGCAGTTCAGAATCGCATGTTTCGCCCAGCATGTGGTGCGCGCGCCGCCGTTGGGCGGCGTTCGCGCCGTGGTACACGGCGGACCGCAGTAGCGGGGTGCGGAACCGGACCGAGTTACCTGAGAACTCGAGCACGCCGGCCCAGGCCGTTTCCGATGAGGCCGCGTCCGGGTCGATTCCGGCCCGCGTGGCCGCGCGCCACAGATGGTCCCGTTCGCCTTCCTGGTCGGCCGCGGCTAGCAGCGTGAACTCCTGGGCGTCTGACGGCATGCCTCGCACGATGCGCAGGAAGTGCTGCTGGAGCCGCTGGCCTAGCGGGAGCGGCTCGGGCAGCGCGGCGCGGCCGGAAATCTCATGGTCCGTGTACGCGGTACCGAGTTCCACGAGCGCGAGCGGGTTATTGCGGGTCTCCGCCAGGACGCGGTCGACGGCATGAGCGCTGAGCGCACCGCCGGTGACCGAGCTGAGCAGTTCCCTGGCTGCGTCGTCAGGCAGGCCGTCTACCGTGATCGTCGGCAGCCCTTCGCCCGCTTGTACGGGGACGAGCTCGTTATTTGCCCCGATAAAACCGGCCCGGTCGGCATAGAGACGACGAGCGACGAAGGCGAGCACGTGCATGGATTCAGGATCGAGCCAGTGTATGTCGTCCACGACGCACAGCAGCGGCTGCCCCGCGGCCGCCCGGGAGAGCAATGTCAGCGTCGCCAGTCCCACAAGGAACCGCTCCGGTGGCGACCCCGGTTCCTGACCGAAGGCGACCCGCAGCGCGCGCCGTTGCGGCGGCGGCAGGGCGTCAAGCAGCGGCAGGAACGGGAGCAGCAACTGATGCAGGCCGGCGTACCCCATGCTGATCTCAGACTCGACGCCGGTGATGGTGGAAATGCGCATGTCCTGCGCTGCCTGCATCGCGTACCACAGCAGCGTGGTCTTCCCGACCCCGGGCCCGCCGCGCAGTAGCAGCGTGCCGCTGAAGCCACTGCGCACCCTGTCCAGGACCTGGTCGATCGCCGCCCGCTCGGCTTGGCGGTCGAGCAGCGCGAACTCCTGCCCAGGCTGGTTTAGCCTGGGCACCGCGGTTCGCACATCGACAGTCATCGGGTTCTCTCCGCCGGCTCTTCTGCACGCTGACACTAGGATCACGGCACGCGTGCTGGCGCGGCATCATCAAGTTCTGATGATTTCCGTGCCCTCCGGGATTGAGAAGAGAAGAACTTCACCGAACGTGAGCTGGTGCTTCATTGCCCGCCAATGACTCGTCCAGCACCATGACCTCGTGCGATGATCTTGCCGTGGGGCCCGCCGACGTACCAGACTTCGCGGACGGGCGCGCGGTCCCCCCTGGTGCGGGAGGAGTCGTTCCCCGTCACGGACTCTTCCGGCTGCTCCAGGAGTCGAAACCGGTGACGGTGATGTCAGCGCCGGCGGGCAGCGGGAAGACGGCAGCGCTGCGGTCGTGGATCAGCGAGGCAGGCCTGTCGGGACGCACCGCGTGGGTGTCGGCGCGATCGGATGAGTGTGATCCTCAGCGGTTTTGGCTGTCGGTGCTCGGTGCGCTGCGCCGGACGGCGCCGGGGTCGGCGCTTGTGCGGGAACTGACGGCGGCGCCTGACCTGGACGGGTGGACGATCGCGGAGCGGCTGCTGAAGGATCTGGCCTCGCTTGACGACCGGGTCTACCTGGTGATCGACGACGTGCACGAGCTGCCGGCCGAGACGCTGCGGCAGCTGGAGCTGCTGCTGCTACGGGTGCCAGACGAGCTGCGATTGGTACTCGCAACCCGGCACGACGTCCGGCTGGGCCTGTACCGGCTGGGGCTGGAGCATAAGCTGACCGAGATCCGCCCGGCCGATCTGCGGTTCAGCCTGGCCGAGGCGGATGAGTTGTTTGCCTCTGCGGGCATAGGACTGTCCGAGTCGGCGCTGGTGATGCTGCACGAGCGAACCGAGGGCTGGGCGGCCGGGCTGCGGCTTGCGGCCCTCTCACTGGCCGGGCACCCTGATCCCGAGCGCTTCGCCGCCGAGTTCTCCGGCAGCGAGCGAACGGTGGCCGAGTACCTGCTCGCCGAGGTGCTCGAACGGCAGCCGGAAGAGGTCCGCCGGCTGCTGCTGCGGATCAGCGTGCTTGACCGGGTCAGCGGCCCCCTCGCCGATGCCCTGACCGGGGGCACGGGCGGAGAACGTGTCTTGCGGGAACTGGAGGCCGCCAACGCGTTCATCGTGTCGGTGGACGCGGCACGGTCCTGGTTCCGCTGCCACAATCTGTTCGCCGAACTGCTGCGCATGGAGCTACGCCGGACCGTGCCGGCCGAGGTTGAGGCGCTGCACCTGGCGGCCGCACGATGGTTTAAGAGTCACGGGTACCCGGTGGAGGCGGTCAGGCACGCCCAGGCGGCGCAGGACTGGCCCTGGGCCGCCCGCCTGCTGGCCGACCACTGGCCCGGCCTGCAGCTTGACGGGCAAGCGGCCACGGTGCACGCGCTCCTTGCCGGGTTCCCCGCCGCGATCCGCGAGGCGGACGCGGAACTTGCGGTGCTTGGCGCGGCCGATGAGCTGGCTCAAGGCTCGCTGGAGGCGGCGGAGCTGTTCCTCGGGCTCGCGGCGCGGGGAGCGGCGTCGGTGCCGCCTGGCCGGCGCGCCCAGCTGGACGTGCTGGTCAGCATGGTCCGGCTGCTGCTCGCCCGGCAGCGGACCAACCTTCCGGCGGCCGCCGAGGAGGCGCAGCGGCTGAGGGTCTTGGCTGACGCGCCGGACACGGCGTCGCTCGGCCTGAGCATGCAGTTGCGCGCGCTGGCGCTGATCAACCTCGGTATCACCGAGTACTGGGGGCGGCGCCTTGAGGAGGCGGTGCCGCACCTGGAGCAGGGCACCGCGCTGGCGCGGCGGATCACCCGGCCGTACCTGGAGTTCATCGGCATGGCGCACCTGGCGTCGATCGCCGCCGTGCGGGCAGCTCCGTACGCACTGGCGGAAGAGCGCGCCAGGCAGGTGATCGAGCTGGCCCGGCCGCACGGCTGGACCGACGAGCCCGCCGCTGGCATCGCGTACATAGGGCTCGCGGCCGGGCTGATCTGGCGGCGACGGCACGACGCGGCGGCTGACTGGGTGCGGCGTGCCGAGCGCACCCTCCGGGCGGAAGCGGAGCCCGCGACGGCGGTCGCGATCCGCTACGTCCGCGCGCTGCTTGAGCTTGCCCGCGGTCGCGACCAGGAAGTGCTTGCGACCTTCGAGGCCACCAAGCGGCTGTCCAGGCACCTGCACGCGCCGGAGTGGCCGCTCATGCGGACCCGCGCACTGCGGCTGCACGCCCTGGTGCGGCTGGGCGAAACCGCGCTCGCCGAGCGCGAGATCGCGGAAATCAGCGAGCAGGACCGCGCCAGCGGCGAGATACGCACGGCCCTGGCGGTGCTGCGGCTCGCTCAGGATGACCCGCGCGCGGCGACCGTCGCCCTCGGGCCGGTCCTTTCCGGCGCCGCGACCGTGTCCGCGACGACCTGGCTGCCGCACGCCTACCTCCTGGAGGCGCTCGCCAGGCACGCGCTTGGCGACCCGGCCGCCGCCGGTGACGCCATGCGCCGCGCGGTGGAGCTGGCCATGCCCGATGGCGCGGTCATGGCGTTCCTTTTCCACCCGCCGGCCAGGGAACTGTTCGATCGCTATGCACCGGACGGTGACGAGCAGTCAGCCCTGGTGGCCGAGATTCGCAGCCTGCTTCCCCCGGGGCCAAGCGGGCATGGGGGGACGGGAAGTCCCCCCATGCGCGGGGAAATCCCGGGGGGGCGTCCCCCCAGGGAAACAGAGCGCCTGGTAGATCCGCTTAGCCAGAGCGAGATCCGGGTGCTGTCTTACCTGTCGACCAACTTGTCGGCTCCGGAGATCGCCCGCGAGCTGTCGGTGTCGGTGGCCACCGTTCGCACGCACATCCGCCACCTGTTCCTCAAGCTAGGGGCGCACAGCCGGACCGAAGCCGTTGCAGGAGCACGGTCTGTCGGCCTGCTCGCACCGCCCCCCAGACGTCCCGACAGCCCGTTATAGCGCGGGGCTATGGCGCGACAGCCGCCATCGCTTTTTCTGCGGCGCGCCGGCCAGGTGAACTTCCTGATGAGGAAAGGTAGCCGGCTGCCTGGCCGGACACGGAAAGGACGCAGACAATGGGCAAGACCAAGGACATTCGCGCGGCGGTCGAGGATGAGCTGATCTTCGATCCACTGCTGGACTCAACCGACATCCGGGTAGAGAACCTGGGCGGGAACGTGGCGCTGAACGGCACGGTGCCGACCTACCCGCAGTACCTGGAGGCCGCGGCCTCCGCCCGCCGGGTCGCCGGGGTGACCAGCGTGGACAACCACCTGATGGTGGTGCTGTTCTCGGGGGACGAGCGTGACGACCCGACGCTTACCACCATCGCGAACAACGCGCTTGAGCTCGACATCACGATTCCTGACACGGTAGAAGCAACGGCGCATCACGGCAACATCACGCTGACCGGTACCGTGCGGTACGGCTACGAGCGGGCCGCGGCAGAGGCGAGGGTGGCCGCGCTGACCGGAGTGCGGAACGTCAAGGACGAGATCGTGATCTCCTGGGACGCCGACCCGGTGGACGTGACCGTCGCGGTGCAGGACGCGCTGGACCGGAACGCGCTGATCCTCGATGACAGCGACGTGGAGATCGACACCGACGGGAACGCCGTCACGCTGAGCGGGCACGTGCGCACCTGGGCAGAGCACGACGCGGTGATTGACGCCGCCTGGATGACGCCAAGCGTCTACGACGTCTACGACAAGCTCGTCATCACCGGCTGACGGCGAAACCGGCCCGAGCCCGCCTCCTGGTCCCCCCACCAGGCAGGCGGGCCGGCTGCCGTGCTGCCGCCCCGAAGCAATCCGATCGAAGGCAGGTGCTTGCCGTGAGCTTGCTGGGCTTGCGGGCCGCGCGGCGCAGCTGGCGGCCTGCCCGGACCTCCGCCGAGACGGCAAGGCGCATCGCCGAGGCCGACCGGATGCGGGCAGCCCTGCTCGCCGCGCTCGGCCATGACTTGCGCAGCCCGCTCGCCGCGGCGAAGGCGGCGGTGAGCGGGCTGCGCGCCGCGGACGTCCGGCTGACCGCCGACGATCGCGGCGAACTGCTTGCCGCCGCGGACGAGTCCTTGGACCGGCTCGCTCGCCTAGCGGCTAGCCTGCTAGACATGAGTCGGCTGCAGGCGGGAAAGCCGCCGGTGTTTCCCCGGCCAGCCGCGCTTGGAGACATCGTCGCACGCGCCCTGGATGAGGTTGGCCCGCGATCGGTCACCGTGCGCGTCCCGGAAGGGCTACCCGAGGTAATGGCCGATCCGGCGCTCATGGAACGCGTCATCGTGAACCTGGTCGGTAACGCCCTACGGTACTCGCCTCCGGGGACGCCTCCGCTCCTGACGGCCGGTGCCCGCGGCGGCCGGGTGGAGCTACACGTCATCGATCGCGGGCCCGGCATCCCTGAGGCCGACCGCGACCGGGCGTTCCTGCCCTTTCAGCGGCTCGGCGACACCAGTACGCCCGGAGTCGGCCTCGGGCTGGCGTTGGCTCGTGGCCTTACCGAGGCGATGGGCGGCACGGTTGACCCGCACGAGACGCCGGGCGGCGGCCTGACCATGGTCATCTCGCTGCCAGCCGTCAGGTCGCGATGACGAAGACGGGATCCGCAGCGCCGCGACCGGGTCGCACGTTCGCGCTGGACGAGGCGGCGGGGCGGCTGACTCCTGCCGAGCGGGCCGAGCGCGGCAGGGCGGCCCGGTCGGCGGTGCCGCGGGAAGTCCATGCCGCATGCGACCTGCCCGTGGACCGCGCCGATCCAGTGAGCCTGCTGGAACGCCAGGCGGTCTCCCGGCTGCCGGAGCTGGTCCCGGTCCGCTACGGCCGGATGCTTGCCTCGCAGTTCAGCTACTTTCGCGGCGCGGCGCTGCCGATGGCCGCCGACCTGGCGGCTACCCCCGTGTCGGGACTGACCGTGCAGGCCTGCGGCGACGCGCACCTGTCGAACTTTGGCGGCTTCGCTTCTCCCGAACGCGCCCTGGTCTTCGACCTCAACGACTTCGACGAGACGCTGCCCGCCCCCTGGGAGTGGGACGTCAAACGGCTCACGGCCAGCCTGGAGGTCGCGGCGCGCGGCAACGGTTACCAGCGCGGGCAGCGCCGCCGGATCGTGACCGCGGCCGCCCGCAGGTACCGCGACGCGATGCGCGGTTTCGCCGGCCGGTCAACCCTGGCGGTCTGGTACACGCGGGCGGACATCGGTGAGCTGCGCGAGCTGTTCGGATCCCAGCTTCGCGCCCGGGACAGGAAGCGCGCGGACCGACAGGTGGCGAAGGCGCGGACCGCGGACAGTCTGCGAGAACTCGGCAAGGTGAGCAGCTTGGTCGACGGCTGGCCGCGGATCGCGGCCGACCCGCCCCTGCTGGTGCCGCTGGCCGACCTGGTCTCCGCGCAGGCAGAGCAGGACCGCCTGCGAGCGGCGCTCACCAGCCTGGTCGCACGGTACCGGCGGTCCCTGCAGACCGACCGCCGCTACCTGCTTGACCAGTTCGAGGTGGCGGACATCGCCAGAAAGGTGGTCGGGGTGGGCAGCGTCGGTACCCGCTGCTGGATCGTGCTGATGCTCGGCCGCGACACTTCTGACCCGCTGTTCTTGCAGGTGAAGGAGGCGCAGCGGTCGGTGCTTGAGGACTTCGCCGGAGCGAGCGAATACGGTAACCATGCCCAGCGGGTGGTCGCTGGGCAGCGGCTCATGCAGGCCGCGAGCGACATCTTCCTCGGCTGGCAGCGCAGCCAGGCGGAGTTCGACAGGATGCCGCGCGACTTCTACGTCCGTCAGCTCAGGGACTGGAAACTGTCCGCCGACATCGAGGCGATGACCCCCGCGGTGATGCGCGCTTACGCCGAGTTGTGCGGCTGGACGCTGGCCCGCGCGCACGCCCGGTCAGGCGACCGGATTGCCATTGCCGCCTACCTCGGCCGCTCCGACGTCTTCGACCAGGCGATAGCCGAATTCGCCGCCGCTTACGCCGACCAGAACGAGCGCGATTATCACGCCCTCGCCGCCGCGGTCGCGTCGGGCCGGGTGACCGCGCAGCGGAACATCTAGACCGTGCCGGTTGATGTCTGATCCTGTCACCAGCGACTCGTCGCACGTCGCGGTCCGGGTGACTTTCATGGCAGAGTAAACGAGTGCTCGTAGGCCGGGTTGACGAGTCGGGCGCCCTGGACGAAGTGCTCGCGGGAGCCCGCGACGGGGTGGGCGGGGCGCTGGTGCTGCGCGGCCCGGCGGGCATTGGCAAGACGGCGCTGCTTGACTGGACGGTCGGCCGGGCGGCCGACATGCACGTGACCCGGGTAGCTGGCCTCGAGTCAGAGGTGGACTTGGGCTTCGCAGGGCTTCACCAGGTGCTTGTGCCTTTCCTTGCCCGCGCAGAGCGGCTGCCGTCCCCGCAGCGCGAAGCCCTCGGCGCGGCCTTCGGCCTGGTTACGGGGATGGCGCCAGACCGGTTCCTGGTGGGCCTGGCGACGCTGACGCTGATTGCCGAGGCGGCGGTCGAGCGCCCGGTGCTGTGCGTCATCGATGACGCCCAATGGCTGGACCGGGTCTCGCTTGACGTCCTCGGGTTCGTGGCCCGTCGCCTGCTCGCTGACCGGGTGGCGATGATCTTCGCCATCCGCGGCGGGGAACAGCGCACCGAGCCGATCGACGGGCTCCCCGCGCTGACAGTTGGCCCGCTGCCAGGCGAGGCAGCGCTTGTACTGCTCGCGACGGCAGCCGGGCAGGCGGTGGAACAGGGGGTCGGCGCCCGCATCGTGGCCCAGACGGCGGGCAACCCGCTGGCGCTCGTCGAGTTCGGCGGCGCACTGACCTCCACTCAGGCGTCGGGAACCGCGCCGCTTGACGAGCCGCTGCGCTTCCGCGGGCCCCTTGACGTGCTTTACCGGTCGCGGGTGCGGGCGCTGCCAGCACAGGCACGGCAACTGCTTGCCCTCGCGGCGGCGGACCAGCTCGGCCAGCCGGACCGGATCTGGGAAGCGGCCGCGAAGCTCGGGCTTGACCAGGAGCTGGCGTCGCTTCCGGCGGTAGAGCAGCTAGTCGTCTGGGAGCCGGCTGTCAGGTTCCGGCCGGACGTGTCGCGCGGGGCGCGGCGGCTACTTGACGCGGCTGAGGCGAGGTTCGTGGCCGGCGAGGCACCCGCCGTCTTGGAACTCGTCGAGCGCGCCGCCCCGATGCTGGTC
>Ga0265334_10000482_pt1 | contig 20613 bp, 33 predicted proteins | sample 42023metaG_FD_192442 | JGI IMG/M metagenome (GOLD analysis project Ga0265334, IMG submission 192442) | Rhizosphere microbial communities from Carex aquatilis grown in University of Washington, Seatle, WA, United States - 4-20-23 metaG | ecosystem: Host-associated > Plants > Roots > Rhizosphere... | reverse complement strand
ACACCTTTTCCGCGACGAAGCCAGCGCGCCGCATGGCATGATCGATGACCTGCTGCTGCGTGTAGGTGAACTGCGAGACGGTTCCGCTGGTCGCCATGTCTCACCAACTCGACTTTTGGTGTTTCGCGGTAAAGGCGCGGCCGCCGTGCGCTTTCTTGGCGACATGATCGGGCAGCTTGCCGACCTTCTGTCCCGCGCTATCAGCGATGAACTTCTTGGCGACCTTCTGCGGAATGCCGATTTCCTTCGCTACTGCCGGGCTGGCGGCGGCGGCTCGGAACGCGCGGTTTTGGGCTTGAGAGCGGAATGGCACGGCGGCTGACCTCATAAGCGATCAGCCGGCGGACACGGCGCCAACTCGTGGAAGGCGTTACCCTATCACGCTGCCGTGGGCGTGTCAGCGCCTTTGGCATCCCCGCCAATAGCTTCTGCGAGGCGCGCGGCGCGCAGGAGCAGGAAAGCGACCTCGCCTGCTCCTGGGCCGTCCATATGCTGATAACGCTTGGCGATCTCGCGTAGCGTCGCGGCGTCTGCGGCGGCGATCTCGGCGTTCACTCGCGGCACCGGCGACGAACCTTCCCGCCGGTGCGCATCGGTGTAACGCCACTGTTGCCCATGCCGCCGTCCATGCCCTCGTCGCCCGGCTCCATTGCGCCGGACTCGTCCGAAGGCTGCACGCCATAGCCCATCTGGCCACCGGGCATCACATTGCGCGGCGTGCGCGTCGTGTTCGGGTTATGCGGAGGACGGTTGAGTGCCGAACCTTCGTTGAGCGCAGGTATGCCGTGGCCCTTGCGCTTCATGCTGCCGTGCTGGAACCTGGGCATCCCGCCGCGGGCGAGGTGCATTTCGGTATGCTCGCCGTGGTGAAGGTGATCCTCGTGCTCGTGCACACCCTTGGTGACCATCGCCTTGTCCTGGGCCACGTCGCCGCCATCGCCGAAGCGAGATGCGCCGCCGTCCATCAGGACATCGCCGCTGGCCGAATGATGTGACACATGGCCGTCCGGGTGATGAACGGTCTGGCCGCCGTGGGCGTGATGCTCGATTTCCATGCCGCCGGGCAAATTGGTCTTGTGGGTGACGTGATGGCCGTGCGGATGGCCCATGCCGATCTCGCCGCCCATGGCGTGGCAGACTTCGCCACCCGCCGCGTGGTGGGTGACGTGCCCATCGGGGTGGTGGATCGAATACCCGCCGTGCGCGTGGTGATGAACGACCATCCCGTTCTTGTGATGCTTGACGTCGACGACGTGGTTGCCGTGGGGATGAACGCCGCCACCGTTGGCATATTTTTCTTCCATGCCGGAGCCTTCGGTCGGCGCATCTTCCGCGAACGGAACCGCAGCCTGGTGCTTCTCGTAGCCAGCAATGGAATCGCCGAAGCCGAAGTCCTTCATCTCGGCAAAGTGATCGCCGCCCTTCGATTGGTCAAAAAAGTCCTGACCTGGGGCCATATGTCTGATGCCCTTACCCATGGCGATCACCCTTTCCGTTTGCGGGGCGAGAGATCGCCACCGGTTAATCTGAGGCCGAGATTTGCCGCCGAACGCAGCGACGGATTGGGGCTGTGCTTGTCGCGCTCCATTTCCTGGTGCGTGCTGACGCCGTGCTCCTTGGCGAGCTTTGTCATCCGGCCCGGCTTGGAGATGGCGCCCTTGATGAAGCCGCCCTTGGCCTTGCGCAGCGGAGTATGGTCGTCGGCATACCGCGCCGGGAGATCGCCAAACTTCGTGCTGGGCGAGCCATCGGTATCGCCGGAGACTGAAACCCAACCTGGATTTTGCGCACCAAATTTGCCCTGGCGCTCCAGGGGCCTTCCAGGGCGCGGTGTCGGGACGGGCGCATTGCCGCGCTGAAGCGGCGCACCGTCATCCTCGTCCATCGCCGGGCCGCCGTCGGCATAGCGTCGAGCCTTAAAGCGTCCGCCCTTCTTCATGCCGGGCATTGCCCCTGGCGCGCCCATCGGCGGCGGGGCTGAGATCGCTGGGCCAAGTGCCGGGCCCATTGCTGGCCGTGACGCAGCCTTCGCCCCCGCGATTGCCCCCATGGCAGCGGCGGCCTTGAGGGCCCCCACGGCCTTCTGTGGCGTAACGGAGATTTTGTGCGCACCGCCCATCGGCTTGGCCATGCCGCCTTTGGCATAGGCCTGCGGGCCACCGGGGCCGCGCGTTGGCGTATCGGCCGAGCCGGTAAACCCGAACCCAGACGAGGCAAAGTCGGATGCCGAAAAGTCCTGCCCTGGCTTCAGGTACTTCATCAGATAATCCCTTGCTGTTGCTGCATGGTCGCCTTGACAGACCCAACCACCGTCAGCGTTAGCCGCGAAGCCCGGATCGGGTTTGGGCCAATAGCAGTCTGCGCTGCGCCGGTTTTGCCCGTCATGGCAGGCCATGCGACGGCGTTGTGCGTAAAGGACGTGTCGTAGACGTCGTCATAGGTCACGTCGAGTTGATAGGTCGGCGCGCCGCTCAGAACGACGGCGGCGACCGAGAGCGCAAACGGCGTGCAGAAATTATCCCACGGAACCCATGGCCCGGAGCCGACACCATTCGTTCCGGCCGTCACATTGCCTGCCGTGGCGCCGGAGCCTGCGATCTTCGAGACCGTCAGGAAGTTCGCGTTCGATTGGGCCGTGCCTGCAGCGGTCCCGGCCAGTACTTCCGTCGCGGCGATGCCAGCGCCCGTCGGGTTGCCAGGATCCCGCTTCGTGCCCGTGATCGTGAACGTGATACCGCTGTCGTCGCCCACGCTCGCAATGATGACGCGCCTGGCAGCACCGCCGCTGTCCAGCTTTGCCACGCCACCGGTAACGAGCGAGCCGTTCAGCGTCAGATTGCCAGCGCCGCCCAGGCTTTGGGCCTGAGCGATGCCGGTAGCTGCAGCAGCAGCGAGCGTAACGGTTTGAACGACTGAACGGCCCATGAGGGCTCCTTACGATTGCGCCAGCGTATCCACGATGGCGTCGGCAACGGCCAGCAAGTCTTCGAACCCCGGATGCCCGCGGTAAGGCTGAGCAGCCAAGGCGTCACGCACGTTCTGCTTCGCAGTGCGGGCGAACGCCTGTTGGCGGGTCTCGGGCGGCGTTGGCTCGGCGACCTGTTCCAGGGCCGGGGCCGCCTGAACGTCCGCCACGGGCGTCGGAGCGCCTTCGACCTGCGGCTCTACGGGTGCCTCGACCACCGGCACCGCCTCGGGAACCGGGGCAACCACCACCGGCCCGTCGACGACGGCCACAGGCACTTCGTCTGTCTTGATTTCGTCTACCATAGGGACTCCTTGTAACGACCGCGCCTAGAATACGACGTGCGCGAGGCCACCGCCAGACGTTGCCGCGACCATGTTCATCACGACGTTTGCCGTCGGAGCAGTCTGCCAAGCCGTGAGGCCCTTCGACGTGCACTGATCCAGCAGCACAGTGCCGCCGGCCGCCACGGAGACGTTGAGGCCCTGCGCCATCGCGGACGCGCCCGAGTCCACCGAGTCGCCGAAGCGGCAACCGATGAACTTCGTGGTGCGATCGATCCCGGCCACGCCGACCAAGAGATGCGAGGATGCCGTGCCGCCTGCGCCAAGATACGACTCGAAGTCGCAGTTCTCGAAATACATGCGCGGCGCACCGCCGGCGATCTCGAGCGTGTAGTTGGCCGCGCCTCTGGCCACCGTGTCGGTGCCGAACACGCAATTGCGGAACGTCGCCTCGCCGGTGCTCGTATTGAACACGAAGGCGCGCGCGCCGGTGAGATTGGCCGTGCCCGTCCCGCCCGTGGCATCGCCGAAGCCAAGGAACTCGACGTTGTCGTAGAAGGTGCGCCCGCCCGTATCCGTCCAGGGCGTCAGTGCCGTCGGCGTGTTGGAGAAGCCGTAGAACGTCCCGAAGTTGGCGAAGATGCAGCCATACCCGGTCACGTTGACGAGATTGTTGAACCCTGTCGTGCCGGTGACACTTGCTGCCGGAGCAATGCGTGCCCGCTTGCCGCGGCGTGTCGGTGCGCAAAGGCCGATCAGGTGAGCCTCGTTGAGGTTCCAATTGATCGTCGATGTGATGTGCACCGTGTTCGAGAAGAAGCACACATCGTTATAGCCCGAGCGCATCTGCGTCATGGCCTTGGTGATCGTCGCGAATGGCATATTCGCCGTGCCGGGATTTCCATCCGACCCGTTCGCTCCGTCGACCCAATAGTAATTGCCGCCGAAAGGCAGCATCCCGCCCACGCCGAATGTCAGCACGCCCATTGAGGAAATGCCGCCGGGGAAGTTTGTCGTTTGGATGTCCATGATGGTCTCCTAAGGGGTGTCGGCAGGAATCAGCTTCCCAGCCTTGCGATTGGCGTAGTAGTGCGACGAACACAGCCCGCGCGCGACAACAGGCTTGTTACAATCCGGCTGCGAGCATTCAAGCGTTACCGCCTTCTGCGGAACGAAGGTCGCATCGCCGTATTTCCAATGGCGCGCCGCGTGCGCCTTGCAGTAGCCGTTGGCGTGAACTGCTTTGCCGCACCCTTCGATGGTGCATGCGCCGCGCGATTTCAGGACGGCCTCGGACGTGTAGGCGCCACTCTTGCGGTGCCAAGCCATCCTGCATCCATGTGAGCAAAACTTGGCGGTAGAGATTTTGTCGCTCAACGAGGTGCCGCATTCCTTGCAGACCTTTGGACCGTCGAGACTTGGGTCTCCGCCGCGCCGCTCTTGCCAATAGTGCTTGTTGCAAAACCCCTTGGCGTACACGCCGCCGCGACAGCCCGGCGATGCGCAAGACCCTTGCGTCAAAAACCCTTCGCGCGCCGGCAGGTCGGCAGTACGCCGGAGGTATGCGGCGATCTTCTCCAGACGATCAGGGTCGTCATTCGCAAACCCGACCGCCTTGTTGCAGCCCGCACAGAGCAAGCCGCGCACTGCGCCGGATTGATGATCGTGGTCGACGACGAACAATTTGGCCTGCCCGTTGCGGGAATCACGCTCGGTCTCAAGATGTCCGCACGCTGCACAGACGCCGCCCTGCGCTGCCAGCATCGACTCGTAGTCTTCGGTTGTCAGGCCGTAAGCCTTGAGCGCCTGCCCAATGAAGCGCCCTGGCTGAGCCACTGAAAGTGCCTGCGTGTATGCACGCCGCCCTTCCGTGGTCGTGAAGGAATGCTTCTCGGTGAGCATTGGTTCGCGCCAGAAGAAGTTCTCCGGCCCGAACGGCTGAGTTTCGTCCTGACGTTCCAGCCAATGCCTAGCCGACGGACGCTCGCCGATGGAGGTGGCGAAGAGATCGAAGTCGGCGGTCCACTCAAGGCAAAGCTTTCCATGCGCCTTGAGCCACCACCAATTGCGATACTCGGGATGTTGGCCTTCGCGGCGGACGGTCCCTGCGTGCCCGTGGTCGAGAACGCGGCGGTAGTGCCGGTCGCACATCTCGCCTTTTTGGGCCCATCGGTCACAGCCCTCGACGGAACACTTCGGCGGCATCTCGCCAGCGATCTCGCCGCGACCAACCGAGGCGGCATAGCAATCGTGGCAATAACCACTCCGGCCGAAGATTGGCCGAAGCTTCTGGCAAGAGCGGCAGTTCTTTGATGGCATAGCAATTTCCCTTCCATTGAATAGGAAGGGAGAATTGCATTCTGCAATCAAGATGTCAACCGCGCCTTGCATGTAGCCTTATGTCCTTGTGAAAGGCAAAATAACCAATGATTTCAAAGGCCCGCAGTACCAAAGGTGCCGTGCGGATCCGTCCAAGATGGAATATAGCGCTCTGTAGCTTTGAAGCGCATCGAGTCCGTCTCAAAGTCGCCTTCCATCGAGCGCTTGATCCCGCGGCGCATCATGAGCTTGTTGCCTTCCGGTGCATCGGTGACGATGAACCATGCGGTCGGCGACGTCAGGCGGCTCATGTTGTACTGGCCTTCGTCGAGCAGCCCCATCGTACGGATCGGGTTGATGTCGTTGTTGGCCGTGCCGGTGCGCAGTGCGGACTTCAAGATCGTTTCGGCCTGCATGATGTTGGCCGGAGCGGTCACGAGAGCACGGGGCTTCAGGCGAATCTTCTTGCCATTGGCGTCGACGGCCTGGCGGATTTGAATCAGCATTTGCTCAACGGAGGTCTGCGAGAGCGCGGCCGCCGAGGAAAGCTGGTTCGAATACGTGCCGTTGACGATTGGATGGCTCGCGTTGATGAGCGAGACGCCGTCACCGCCCGGGTACGAGTTGTTGAAGGCGCGGTTGAAGACGTTGGCGCAGAGGGTTTCCTTCGTTTCGATCAGGGATTGCGCGAGATGGCGCGAGTAGATTTGACCGATACGGATATGGTCGCCGTCTTCCACCAGGATCTGGGTGAGGGCAAAAGCGAGGCCCCACACGCGATACTGATAGCGCTTGACGAACAACTGACCACCGGCCGAGTAGGTGACCGGGGCGCCGTCGGGAAGTTCCGGCGCGGCGTTGAAGCCGAACAGGACGGGTTCCTCGTGGTAGTTGCGCGGGATGCCGGTCTGTTCGCGGAAGGGGCCCTTCCATTCGTCGACGCGCTGTTCGTACACGCCGTCGAATTCTTCGTTGAGAATTGGCGACACAATCGACTTGAATTGTGTGCTGAGCATCGGGGTAGCCATAGGGCGTTCTCCTTAAGAGGTTGCGACAGTCGGCCCTTAGCCGATGCTTGTCTGGAAGCCGCCGACGATCTGCGGATACGAGACGCCGACGATAAGATCCGTGTAGGCGTCGCCGATGGCGGAACTGACGCCGGGGTAGAACTCCTCGAGGACGAGCTGGCCCTGGGAAGCCCCCGTCACGCCGGCATAAGCTGCCGTCGCTTGGGAAAGCCCGACCTGTGTCGAGCCCGCGGTGAAGTTCGAGAGGTTGAACTGGCTGCCGAGCAGCGCCTGGGCGACCGTGCCATCCGCCTGGATCTGGAAGCGCATGCCGGGAACCCACGCCGGGACGACCCAGACGAACATGTCGTCGGTCGTGGAGTAGGTGGCACCGCTGGGCCAGATCGACGAGGGCGTCGGCTGTCCGCCGGGCGGTGTATAGAGCAGGCCCATGAAGACGCCGAAGATCTTGTCGGTCGTCGCTGTCACGGCCTGGAGGGTTCCCGTGGTCGGGTCCAGCTTCACCGGCTGATTGGTGAAGATGTTCGCGCCATAGGATTGCGCAATGCCATTGGGGATGCGCTGGGTACGGATCGTACCGGTCGCGTCGCCAATCGGAATCAGGCCATACGGCGAAGAAGTCGAAGCCATAGTCGTTGCCTCACGGTCAAAGTGTTAACCCGTGGGCACAAATGCTTGTCTTGCGAGGTTATCTCGCGAAGTTCGGCACTGGCGCCCGTCGCACAATGCCGGCCATGGCGTCACCTTCGTCGAGCCTTGCTCCACGCTGATCCGCATCGTCCTTCATTTGGTCGATGGCAGAGCGCAGCTTTTCCTCTTCGGAAAGCGGCAGTTCGTGGTGAACGCGCTGCATATAGCGGTTCCACAAACGCGTGGGGATTTTTGCGGCGATCATCTCGTTGATGGCCACGCACCCGGCATATTCGCCGGTCTTGAGGCTTGTGCTGGACCAGTTTTGGCCGAGGTCTTCGGCACGGATCAACTGGTAGCCGAGCCGCAAGCGCTTCGCGACGGTGTCGCTTTGGTGCGTTGTGGTCAACCAACAAACATGAAAGCCAGGCATCGGGGGAAGGTCCGGCAGGACCGACGACGTATCGAGAGAATCTGCGAACAAGTCGAAACGCTCATCGTCCGACAACTGTTCGAAGGCCTCTCCGTCTTCGCGCTCATCCTGGTTCCGTTCGTCTTCGCGGGCGTCAACCCTTGTGGAGGCGCGGCGGCTCGGCTCGGCCTTTGAGGCCTGCCGGGACTGACGACGCGTGCCGGCTGTCTGTGCCGACTCTTCCGTCAATCTTTCCTCGCGTTCCATGGGACGCTCCTCTTAACGACCGGTGCCACTGGCACGGTCAACTTCGGCATAGCCCAAGGCTATGCGATCGAATTTCTTGCGGTCCACAACCTTGCCGTAACTGTCGATGACCCCGGCTTGTTCCAGGGCCTCGCGACGTTCCGGCGTGATGCGGACTTCATTGCGTGGGCGTGTGCCGCCCGTATTGCCCGGCGCGCCCGTGGGCGGACCGCGGCGAATGGGGGCTTGCTGTTGTGCTGGCGCCCTCGCGGCTGCAGGCGCGGCTTGGCGCTGCTGGCGCACGGGCTGACCTTCCGGCTGGAAGCGGTGCGGGATGTAGGTGCGCGCGCGGTCCATCAGCTCGTCCCAATAGTCTGGCGTGGACGGGTCGAACCCGGCCTGCATGACCTGGGCGTCCAGATCGCGCATGACTTGGCTGTCACGATCGGTGCCGGGCTGATTGAGCCACGGGATATCGCGCATGAAGTCTTGGGCAAACTCGACGGCCTCGGGCGGCAATTGCTGCTCTTGGCGCTGAGGCTGCGGACGCTGTGCGCCGTCTTCGAACCTGGGTTGGAAGCCGGATTGCGGTGAGGCCAAGTTCGGCTCTGGGCGGCGGGGCGCGGTGGGGCGCTCGGTAACGGCGCGCTCGACCTGCTGTTTCGTGCCTTGCAACTGCGTGCGGCGGATCAAGGCTTCGTCGCGGGCGCGCAGGAAGGTGCGGGCGGCCTGCATGTCCTGCTGCTGCATCGCCTCAAAATAGCGGTCTTCGGCCTGCGTATAGGTGCGGTCGGCCTCGCCAATCTGGGCGTCAAGCTGGCTGATCTGGCCGCGGACCTGGGCTTCGCTCAACTCGGCAATGCGAGGAGCGATGGTGGTCTCGAAGTTCTGGGTGAAGCCGTGCATCTGCTGGCGCAGCGCTTCGACTTCCTGCTTGAGGGCGCGGTTTTCGGCCAGGGTGCGCTCGCGGCCTTCACGGCGGCGCTGGCGCTCGGACCATTTCTTGCCGTAGCGGGGCTGATTCGGGTCTTCTTGGCCGTCGGCGGATTGCTGCGCATCGCCATCGGCTGGCGCAGGTGTCTGGGCGGCGGCATCCGGTCCGGGAGCCTGCTCATCCTCGGAACCAACTTCGACAATCTCGAAGGGCTCCAGTTCGGGGCGACCGACTTGTTGACGAGAGCCCGGCACATTGGCGCCAGTTCCGAGAATGCCGACATCGGCGTCTGGCGGGATACCAACCTGCTGCGGTGCGGCTGGACTGTTGTCTTCCCGGTCGTCGTCTTCTGCGGTGATGATGTGTGCTGACTGAGCCATGGGTTGCCCTAATCGCAGTAAGATTTGATTTGCCGAGGATCGGCAGTAATCAGCGCAATGATGTCCTTGGCCTTGAAGAAGGCGAATGTCACCTCTTCCGTGACGGTCTTTTTGACCATCTTGCCGGGACCGGGGTCGAACTCGTCGCGCTCCACCTTGAACGGCACGACGAAGCGCTGGCCGCCGTACTGGGGAATCTCGACAAAATTGCCAACCTTGAACCATGGGCCTTCTGGCCAGGGGACATTGTGACTGCGCGGCTTGCCGTCGGCGTCGAACGTCGTGTGGGTACTCGAAAAGCACAACGGGCCAACGTCAACAATCTTGGCGACACGGGTGTTGTAGTGCTCTGTGGAGCGGGCGTCCTGTGAAAGAATCAGACCACCCTTGGTGCGCGTCTTCGGCTGGCGAACCTGCACGAGAACATTGTTGCCGAACGGCTTGCGTCCGGGCTCGGCGATCGGGAACGCATCCTCGATGGAATCGTAGGCAAACTCGACCGGATTCGAATAGGTCTGGAACGAGACCGGTGCGTCGGCCTGCGCTTCCTGAAGTTTCCGTGCCGCCGATCCGTTAGCCATTAGAGGTCGTCATCCGGGTCTTGGTTCGTGCGCTTTTGCTTTTGGTACTCTGCCAGGGCTTCCTTGAGACCGACCCGCCTTCCTCTTTGAAATGCCGCCTCGTGGGAATCTCCAAGCGGAACAACTTCAACGATGGTCGTGGTCGTCTCACCAATCTTCTGGTCAAGCACCTTTTCGTAGCGCGAATTCATTGCGTGAGCAGCATTCTTCCAAAATCCGTTGCCCGGCAATAGAGTTAGCGGTTTCTGAAACTGCGGAACACAAGGTTGCGCAATGTGCGCCACCCATTGCGTGGCGCTGCAAAACGCGCATATTGTTGCGCCAAGCTTCGCGCCGGTGCGGGTCCACTGGCGAAGAGGGAGGTCGAAGCTCCTCCGTGGCTAACAACCGGGGACCGTCACTTGGCTAACACAGATTTCGGCGAGCGCACGAAGCTGACTCGCAAAGAGGCCGCGAACTACATCACCAAGAAGCATCTTCAGATATCGGCCGCCACGCTGGCACGCTACGCGATGGGCGGCAACGGCCCCCCGTTCTGTCATATCGCCGGGGATGCCGTTTACGAGCCGGAGGATTTGGACGCATGGATCGCATCGTTTCCCAAGACCACAAACACGGGCGGCTGGCGCAAGAACCGGAATGTGAAACGGGCGCGGAAGTAGTGCAAGCAGAAGCGCTCGGCAACTAAGGCGGCGATGCCAAAGAGAATTCCACAGGAAATTAAGAAGGAGTGCGTGCGCCTACGCGGCACGGAACGCCTTTCCGTCTGCGAATTGTCGCGGCGCTTCAATCTTTCAACGGCTACGATCTACCCCTGGATCAAGCACATGCCGCTTGAACGGCGCGAGTTTCGCGCGCCATCGACGGGGTGGACTGCCAAAGAAGACGCCGTCGTCCGGCAGATGTACCCCTTTTCGCCGTGGACAGATCTGCTTGCTGCCGTCCCTCGCCACACAAAGGCGGCAATCGGAAAGCGCGGAAACGATCTTGGCGTGACCCGGCACCCGGAGGCGAATTCTCGCCGCAAGGACATTGACCCACTTTTTGTTGCCCTCCGCCGCGCGCGGGAGAATCTGGGGATGACGCGCCTTCAGATGGCAAAGAAGCTTGGCTATCATCATGTGCAGGTGGCACGGTGGGAACTGGGCGACGACGTTCCGCCATGGCGCGCGATAAAGATTTGGGCTCAGGTGGTCGGGCGCGTAATCGTTGTTTCAGACGTGACGGCAGGCGGGGAGCGATCAGTTGTTTCGGCACGCCCTAGCGGCCACCCCTAGCCGCCCGCTGACCCCAGCGCCATCCCGACCTTTGCGACACCGTAGATTTCTTCCAAGCGCTTGCGGCTCATGCCGCGGCCGGAATTGAATCTGATCTTTTCGATCTCAGGCCCCATCGCGGCCTCGTACTGCTGGCGCCACAGATTGTCCTGCGCGGCCATATGCTCGCGCTGCTCGGTCTCGAATATCTGCCCAGGATGGAGTGTCATGCGCGGGTTCCGGTAGCGATGGTGTCCTTGACGGCCTCGATGGCGCCGAGGACTTCAAAGCGGCTGCCCTGGCCCCACAAGAACGGGATGGCCTTGCAGTCGGCAGTGACGAGCACGGAAGCGACGAATTGCACCTCGCCATAGTCCCCGGCCTCTATGCCGTCCGCAACCTTGCGCATGAGCGCGGCGACGTCGGCATAAGAGGTTCGCGGGAACTCGACGAGGGAAAGCTTCGCCGGCTCGGACACGGCTAGTAGGATTTGCCTTGGCCGTTCGCGACAGAAGATTTGCCCTTGGCTTCGTTGCCGTAGGGATTCTTCTGGCCGTCGACCTTCTCGCCCATCGCCAGCCTGTGGTGCTGCTTGACGTTGTTGGTCTCTTCGGCTTGCTTGGAGCCGCGCTGAGAGACGTGGCTGTCGTTGTAGGGGGCTTTGGCCATAGCGGGCTCCTAGATGGTCGGCGCGGATGCGCGGTCGATCTGGGCAGCATCATAGGCGGCTTGGTCCTTCCAGACAATCGGCTTGTTTGTGAGGCAAAGGCGGCACCGCACGCGGAACGGCCCGACCGGATCATCCTGAAGATCGACGCGCCCGGCTTCGTTCTCCATGAAGATGTGCGGAGCGTCGTAGCGCCAGTAGAGGGCGGCGCTGTCGCAGCCTGCGTTCTGCTGCATCCAGCATTTCGCGTAGGCCAGAAAGGCGTCGACGAAAGATCGCCCGGCCTGACCCTCGGTTTCGTAGCTGCGTTGTTGGCAGCCCTCACGAAGGACGCCAGGGTTTGGCGGCTCGCTGTACGGGCCTTCCTCGCGGCCGATCTTCACGTACTGCTCACGGGTATTGCAGAGGGCGGAGAAGATGCCTTGGCGCGGCTCTATCTGAAGCCCAAGCCGCTCGCGCGCTGCGGCCAACATGACCACCGACAAATCGTCCATCATCGTCCCCCAGGCGAAAGGCTGAGAACATCGCGCTCAACCATCTTCGCGCGCATCGGCGGCGGCAAGCCTTTGCGGCGAGCGCGCACGGTGTCGTCATAGATGTCGCCGTCGAATTCCCACGCCTCGCCGCGCCCGTCGATGTTCCAGCGGTGCAGTCCGTTCGCCGGGTCGATGAATTCGTGCCTACCAGTCGGCCCGAGATATTGCGGTGACCACCACGGCCTCCACCAAACCTCGCCCGTCCGCAGCCATGGATGACGGCGCCAAAGCGTGCGCGTCGCGCGGTAGGCTTCGGCCTGATCGTGGTGACGCCGTAGCGTCCACCACTTCTCCTTCGCCCACATGGTGGCGCTCCAATGCCATTTGGGCTTGGGAGGCCATAGCGCGCCTTCGCCCGCGTAGGTCGGCGGACAGTCAGCGATATTGCGATAGGCGAATTCGCCGCCGCCTTGGCCGTTGAAGTCGTAGGACTTGTCGAGTGGGCGTAGAATGTCTTCGCCGGTCATGTGGTCGGCCTAAACAGTTTCGACCACCGCTCAGGATCGTCGCACATCTCAAGGCATTTCGCCCGAGACCGAAGGTCTGCAGCCAGCGCGGCCCTTGTACCGATGCGCAGGCCAAATTGCCGCGAGGTGTTGTCGATCACGCCATTGGGTTTCCTGTAGCGGTAATAGATTTCCATCTTGTCGTCGAACTGAGGGTGGCCGGCATGGTAGCGGTAGTGCTCTACGACGGGACCAAGTTCATGACCCGTCTCCATGTCGTACAGAACGTCTCCAATCTGATATTTGGCATAGGCCGTCATGTGAGCATCCATCCACGCCTTGCGCGCAGAAAGTGCCTCTTCGACAGCGCTATTCAGAACGGCAAGTTCTGCGTCCATTTCTGGTGTGCCGCTCACGCCCTCGCCTCCATCCACATCTTCATAAAATCAGGATACGCGCAGTTGATAGTGATGGCCTGGGAACGGTCGCTTCCAGCCAGAACGACGGCGGTCGAGCCCTCACCTGCGATGCCGATGTACGCGCCAGACACCCACGTCAGATCGATCGACACCTTGCCACGCCATGTGAAGGTGTAGCGACCGTCCTTAATGGCGTCGTGTTCGGGCCACGCCTCGAACTCGCGGATGGTGCTGGTCATGCCGCCTCCACCGGGTTGCAACCCTGGCAGACGGTCGCGTCGAATGGCTGGTCCGCGTCACCGATCTCACCCATCACGACGTCGCGCGGCACGAACCGATTGAGGTACTTGCGCCCGGTCTCCGGCACGCTATCCATCGTGACGCCTTCCAATTCGACGATGGCAACTTCCCCGCCGGGATTGTTGCCGAGATAGGTGGCGCGCGCGAACGCAGCCTTTGCATCCGCGCCTTCCGCGACCGTTGCGCCAAGGAACTGCTGGCCCTTGGGTTTCTTCGTGTCGCAGAAGGACATGTAGAATAGCGGCATCACGTCCCCTCACTCCCGTACACCGTCTTGGGAAAGTCAGGACTGATTGGAACGCGCGTTGTCGTGCGCAAAGTATCGCCGGTCGTGAAGCCGTCGGCCAGGATGTGGTCTATCATCGCGGCCCATTCAGCATGAAGCCTCATCCTGGCGTCGGTCATTTGAACACCACAAACCGCGTTCAACATCTCTCCGCTTGGCTTACGCATGGCGGTGAGGACAGCGCTAACCCATTCCTTGAACAGCGCCCTGTGGTAATCCTCAGCGGCGCCCCACGCGGATTCCGCATCCCTTCCGCGCAGATCGATAGGGAAGCTCTTGCGGAAGTAATGCAGCCACAGCACCTTTGCCAACTGTTCAAGGTCGCTCACGTCACTTCTCCCGGCGTCACTTCGTGCCCAACGAAGCCGATGATCTTTCCCTTTGGCTCTTCGCCCTCAGCGAGGAACGGCAACCGAATCTCTTGGCCGCCGAGCGACATCGTCGGGTGCTTCGGAGTCATGCCGAGCGGCGCGCCGCGGAAGATCAGCGGCTTGTCGCAAAGCTTGCAGCGGCCCTTGATCTCAAGGTAATGCAGATTGCAGTCGTGGAACGCTTGGTGGTGAATATGCCAGTGGATGTCCGAGTGCGGGCATTCACCTTCGCCGCGATGGTACGGCTGGTCGCTCATTGCGCTGCGTCCTTGTTCGCCGCCAGCCTCCTCGCAATCTCCTCGCGCGCCTTCTCGACATAGAATGTCCAAAGCGGGCGCGCCTCGCCGAGCGCCGTATCAATGCAAGGAACATGGATCGGGTAGCCGTCTCGACTGTCGCCGTGAAGTGTGTGGACCGCCACCGTACACTTGCCGCCGCCCGATCCGTGTAGAACCCACCGCTCGTTCCGGTCGCCAGGAAGTGCGCCAGTTTCTTTGCGGCAGAGATCAATTGCAATGCGCCTCTCCTCGGTCGCCGACGGCGTGGCGCGGAACGACTCGTCCCAAAGGTCATTGACGGCATCCAAATAGGCGACCGCCAGCATGGTCGAGAACCTTATCTTGACCGCGTCGTACTCCGGGCTGCGTGTATCGACTTTGTCGCGAAGGGTGCGGGCGAGAGCGCGCAGTTCCGCAGAGGCTTCTTGTGGGGTCAACTCATACTCTCCCTCGCCACCGGCGTACGCGACCGCGCCACATCGCCTTCATCCTCATGTGCGCGAAACTCTCCGCATTCGTCTGTTAGACCAACCATCGGGTAAACCGATTGCATTGAGACGCCGTTCTGGACGGGGACGAGAATCGGCACAGGCGGCTTGCGCTTACAGACGCGGACACCTTGGCCGAGGACAACTTTGCCGTCGGCACTCCTGGGAGGTTCAGAGTATTTGCAGGTCATGCAGGACATGGGGATTCCTCAATTCTCGTTCTGGCCGTCGACAAATCCGCCCTGCCACCCGGTGAGAAAGTCGCGCACGCGCTGTTCCGATGGCTCGCCCTGGAAGTGCAGAAAATATATTCCCCCGAACATGATGAAAAAGCCGCCGATGGCGTTCGGTCGCCACTCGACCTTCTTTCCGTCGATATCAAATTCTCCGCCCCAGTCGTCGGGACGAGTGCTGCTAGGCTCACTCATCGTCGTCTCCGTTAGCCGCACCTTGCCCCCATCCACCAAGGCGGTCAAGACGTGTCCGGGTCACAATCCGCGAGCCTGATTCTCTTCCGGCGGTATGCCCCGCGCGTGCTGACGCCACATTTGGGCTTCTGCTTGGCGCGCCCGGTGCGCTTCATGTGGTCTAGGCGGGTTCCGGCCTTCAAGAAATCCTTGGGCATAAAGGTGATGATGCGCAGTTTATCAGGGCTGAGGCGAGGAAAGATGCGCACGCCCCGCATCTCCATCGTGTAGGTCGGGGCGTTGCCGGTGTCTTGGACGAGGATTGCGCCACCCTTAACGCAAGCCGTGAGAATGGCGGAGAGTTCCGGGATCGATAGGTCGAGACCGTATCTCTCCGCCGCTCGTTTACGTGCATGGGGGGTGAAGAAGATGCCCACCGACGATTTTCCTTTACGCGCTACAGCCAAATTGTCTGTCAGGAACCTTTCGCCAGCCGCGAGGCTTTTGCACGTGGCACATCATAGACTTGGCGCGCTCGCGCATGAGTGCGTGCGTAACTCGCATGCCCAGTACGCACCGATGCTTCGCCTCTTCTACTGTAGCGGACCAAGCACCTTTCGGGGCGCAGCAAATGCCGTCAAGCAACCACTGTGGGGATGTGGCGTGCGCTGACGTTACGGCGTGCACCGTAGAGAGAATTTGTTCATCGTCGCACCGACCTGCCAAGCGCGGGGCCTCGAAGGGGACGCGCACCATTCCAAGGCGGCCGATGGGCGATAGTCCAAATTCACGAAACTCCATGGCGACAACGGGTTGAACGGGCCCGCGCTGCCACGCTTCAAACCACCCGTACATCGCCGGGCTTCCGGTGCGCATGAGTGACGTGGTTTCAAGAATGAACAGCGCCCGTGACAGCCATGGGGCCGTTGGGTAGCGCCCCGTCAGCGCAAAGTGCTCTAGCAGAAACGCGTTTGCGATAGAGCGCTGATCCCACACGGCGTCGCCAGCGGTATTTCGTAGCGGCGCGTCCACGGTTTGCTCCCTTGCCAGACGGGCAGGATGTTAGCCGAAGTCCGCCTACCCCGCCAGACTCGCCCCGTCGGTAAAGTGGCCGCCGAACCCGCCGCTCTCGACCTTCGCCGCGGCAACCGAACGTGCCGTCTCATTTTCCATTGCGGTTCGGGCGATGTCCGCCTGCACCCGCGCGTCGCCGATTTCCTGGGTGATCTGGTTGCGCTGGGCCTGCAGGGCATTGCGGACCTGATTGTTCTGCGCGTCGGAATCGATCTGCTTGGCCTTGAGTTGGGCGTTGACCTGATCGCTCTGCCCCCGGCGGGCGGTTTCGGCTTGGGCGGCTTGGAGCGCGGCGGCGGACGAGTCCATGGGCGGCGGCGGTGCCATGGCTTTGAGCATCGCCAGCGCTTGCTGGATGGGTCCGGCGATCTTCTGATACATCAGGTCGGCCTCGGGGACGATGCGGCTGGACGCGACGGCGAGCAGCTTGTCGAGTGCGGCCTTGACCGCAGTATCGGTCGACATCAAATCCACCGCGCGCATGTTAGCCGCACCGGAGACAAGATTGTTAGCCATGGTCGCGTACTGAAAAAGCATGTGGCTCACGACATGATCGAGGCACGGCTGCAGGAACTTGGGCGCGATCAGCGGGTTTGACCCGAACGTCGGCGAGGCCATGAAGCCCAGGTGCGTCATGATGTGGGCCAGATGGTCTTGCTCGGGGAATGCCTGCACGGGCTTTCCTAGCCCCATGGAGACGTTCTCGTTGATGGCGTTGAGTTCGTGCGGCTCCGGCACCGGGATGAGCAGGCTGTCCGCATCGGGCACCTTGATGAGCTTTAGGAACCGCTCCTCGACCTTGCGGACGTTGTAGAGGCCAGGAACGATGGCAGCCCGGCCCTGGATGGCCTGGATTTGGGCCATGCGCTGCTGGTCGCTGTAGATGGTCGGGTCGGATACCGGCTGGACGTCCGGCGGCCCCTCGAAGTCAGAGCGGCGGACCATGAGCTCAGTCCCGGCAGCGTCGACGCGCAGCACCTCTGGCAGGTACAGGCGGTTGAGGCGGTGCAGGCCGGTCAGGAACCGGTCGAACGCCTCGTGCACGCGCCCATGGATGGCTGAGAAGACGACCAAGCCTTCCTCGACCCGGCTGAGCTGCGTGCCCACCGGGACGTTTGGGTTACCCTCCTGGTTCATCTCGTCAAGGCTGGTGCGCACGGCGCCCTTACCAGCCTCGACCAAGAACCCGAGCAGGCTGAACAAGACCGTCGACGGCTCCTTGGTATTGAACTGCATGACCTTCTGGCGGATGTCGGGGGTCGCCAGCCCGCCGCCGTCGATCTCGGTGAACTCCCCGAAGTTCGGCCGCTTAGTCTGCGCGCCGGCACCGGAGCCCTTCAGGATCAGGCCGCCCTGGGTATTGGCGATCATGGCGCTATCGAGGAGCGCCCGCAGCGAGCCCGTGGCCGCGCCGGACAGGCCTCCGATGATCTGGGGCAGCCCGATTGCGTAGGCGCCGCGCCAGGGGATGAAGGGGAATTCGAAGATGTGGTCGATCGGCTCGCGGGTTTCGTCCTTCTCTTCCCAGTCGCGATAGAGCGCCAGGACCTTCTTGGTCGTCACGTCGATGGTCACAAGGTAGGGGTAAAGGTCGCCCTCCTCCTCGTATTGCAGGGTTTCGGCAACCTCTGGCGTGACCTCGAGATAGGACATCACCTCGTAAATCTCGCGGTCGCCATCGACGTTCAGGCCGGTCGGCTTCACGCCTTCGATCTTGTTGTTGGCCTGCTGGGTCTTGGTTTCTTCAGGATCCGCCGAGGATTTGGACAAGTCCCAATCACGGTACATCCCGCTGTCTTCGCGCTCGCGCAGCGTGACGGCGGAGATCGTGTCGCTGAAGGTGCGGCGCTGGGCTGAGTACCAGCCCTGCGAATAAGCCGGGATGTATGCCTTGTCGCGGGCGATAAACTGCATCCGCGGGCGCTTGGCCCGGTGGTCCCACCACAGCTTGATGTACTGGACGCCGCCCAGCGGGACTTGCGTCAGCATGGTTTCCGTGGTGGCGCGCGCCTCCTTGATCTGGGTGGTGAGCTGGTAGTTCATAAATTCGGTCTTGCGCTTGGCGCGGTCGTCCTTTTCCTTGGTGACGACACCAACCACCTTGGCGCGGACGGGGCCGGATATCGGCCACAATTCCTTGATGATGCGCGCTTCGTAGTCGATACAGGCTTCGGTCATCAGTGGATGCACGACGCGGCTGGCGCCCTCGAACTCGGCACCGCCGGGCGCATCCTTGCCAAGACCGGTGCGGCGCAGGCCCTCCTCGTACAGTTTGTCGCCTTCCTCGCGGGCGTCCTTGTCCTGGTCGATCTTGTTCATCAAATCGCTGGCGATCTTCTCCAGGATATGATCGGGCAGCACATTGGCGAGGTTGGCGTAGAACTCGCCGTCTTCCTGCGGGGCTTCGTAGGGCTCGCCCAGCGTTACCAGCAGGCCGCCGTCCTCAGTCTCTTCGGAGACGTAATCGTCATCGGGTGGGTTGACGGTGACGTATTCGCCGACGGTCTCGGAATTGCCAGCGTCGGGATCGTCGGGCTTCTTCGCGGCGCGGCGGTCGGGCGGGAGATCGGAGAAGTCAGCCATGGGCGGTCCTCAGTGTTCGGAGACCGCCGGGCGGCTTGGCCCAACGCAGGAGGGGGATACTAGCGCGGTGTGGGCGAAGTTTCTACCGTGGCTCCCATCTCTTTTGCCCGCAACGCAGCAGCGGCCCGGATCGCGAGAGTTATGGGGCCGATGACCGGGCCGAGACGCATCGTCTCCGTGGCGGCACGGCGCTCACCCTGCGGCGTTCCGCTGAGGCTGCGCCGCGCAGTTCGGAAGTTGTGCCAGAACGTCTCGTCTTTCGTCACAGCTTGTTCAGCGTCGAATAGAATATCTCGACCTCGCAGCCCTCATTCGGGCACGGGTAGAAGCCGAGTGTCGCATGGTCCGGCGCCATGGCAAGGTAGGCTGGCATGCCGACGACTTGAGCGCCGTTATTTTTCTCGGCCGATTTCTTGCGGACCTCGGTCAACATATCCCACGCCACTACCGACAGCGCGTAGGCGTAGGCAGATGGGTCAGTGCGAGCGTCGCCGCGCCAGATGCGGGCGTTCTCAAGGTGGTCAATGCCCAGCACGTCGCTGACGTCGTAGTCGGCTTTGTTGGCTTGGAGATTCATGGGGCGGCCACGGGCGCGGGCGGCACGCCGCACTGCAACCGCATCAGTGGGTTGCGCAGCCGAACGAGAATGCAGGATAGCTCAGAGACAACGCCTGCCGTCGCAGCCCCGCCGTCCATCGCCTTCGACAAGCAGGTGAGCGTCAGAACCAGCAATTCGCGGTCTGGCTCTGGCAGAATTTCTAGGCGTCCTGGACTTGGCATGACGAGGTCGCTCACCCCATCACCATCGCCACAAACCAAGCCGCGAATGGGCCGATGGTTAGCCCAAGAGCAGCACCGGCGGCGCTGGAAACTGCGAGTACGCGCTTCACGATACTGGGCCCCTCTGCTCGCGCATCACTTTCCAAATCCCGCGCGGCTGCATCTCCTTGAAGATTTCCGCGCAGGCCCGTGCATCGGCAAGCGCTCCATGTGCGCCCTCGAAGTCTTTCTTGAAGATCGAGGCGTAAGCTTCCACCAGCTTCGGCAGCTTATAGCCGCGACCACTGGCCTTGGGGATTTTGCAGATGTCCGTCAGTGGACGCATGCAATCGACGGAGGCCGTCGTCTCGAATCGGTCCGGCAGACCGGCCCGGCGCAGTTCACCGCGCAGCACCTTGAGGTCGTACGAGACGTTGTAGCCGACGATCACGCGGCCAGCATCGAGCATGGCGGTGTATTTCGCGAGCGCTTCGGCGACGGGGATGCCTTCGGCAAGCAGCTTCTCCTGCGTCAGGCCGTGCGCAGCGATGGCGCCTGCATGCTTGACCGGGTCCATTTCCCATCCGTCAGGCTTGATGAGGGTGTGGAATTCGTCAGCGATCGACAGGTCATCGGCCAGCGTCAGGATTGCGAGCGATGCCATGCGGGGCTGGCCGTCGGCGTCGGCGGGTTTGCTGTAGTCGAAAAGACCCGACGATTCGACGTCGCAGCAGGCGTAGAGGTGTTCATTCATTTCTTCTTCCTCTTCCTCACCAGCGCCGGCGGCTTGTCGCCATGCTTTGCTCGCCATTGCGCAGGCGTAATGCCCTCTTTTTCCGCTGCGCGGATGATGCGCATGAGACCTGCTTGGTAGTCGTTGCGGGAGCCGCGAGGGCGGGTCTCGACACGCTTAGAGGTGGGCGCTGTCGTCGAAACTTTGAGCGCGCGGGGGTTGGTCGAACGA
>Ga0265334_10000480_pt1 | contig 20620 bp, 10 predicted proteins | sample 42023metaG_FD_192442 | JGI IMG/M metagenome (GOLD analysis project Ga0265334, IMG submission 192442) | Rhizosphere microbial communities from Carex aquatilis grown in University of Washington, Seatle, WA, United States - 4-20-23 metaG | ecosystem: Host-associated > Plants > Roots > Rhizosphere... | reverse complement strand
GTTGTTCCGGATGATGGTGGGGGGCCCGTCCTGGTTGACGTACACGAGGTCGAGGGCGCCGTCGTTGTTGAGATCGACGAGCGCGCAGCCGAAGGCGATGCCCTCGTGGTCCAGCCCCCAGGCGCTGGCGACGTCCGCGAACTTCAGGTCGCCGAGATTGTGATACGCCCGGGTGCGCTCGCGGCGGGGCGGGGCGTTCTTCCAGACGGCGGCCCGGGCGGCAAGGGTTGGCGCGACGTTCTGCCTGTCCACGATGTCCGGGTCGATGAAGTTGCGAATCATCCCGGTGGTGAAGAACAGGTCCTCGCGGCCGTCGTTATCGAGGTCGCCCATGCGGGCGGACCAGGTCCAGCCGGTGGCGTCGACGCCGAGCAGATGCGCGACCTCCTGGTAGCGGCCGGTGCCGGTGCCGAGATAGACGGCGTTCCAGATGTATTGGGGAATGAGTTCGGTCACGCGCTCCATTTCCCAGAGGCCGCGGCCGGCCTCCTCCATGCCGTCCATGTAGGCGCGCCGGGTGTGGTCGCGCATGTCGGACACCATGAAGTCCAGCCGGCCGTCGTTGTTCAGGTCGCCGGCGTCGGCGGACATCGAGAAGTAGGTGACGTGCGGCAGGCGCTGGTCGACGACGTCGGCGAAGGTGCCGTCGCCCTTGTTGAAATAGAACCGGTCGGGCGTCTCGAAGTCGTTGGCGACATAGAGGTCGGGCCAGCCGTCGTCATTGGCGTCGAACCAGATCGCCGAGTGGCCCTGCGTCAGACCCCAGATGCCGGCCGCCTTGGTCACGTCGGTGAACGTGCCATTGCCGTTGTTATGAAAGAGGTAGTCGCGCTGGCCGAGCGGGCTCTTGGAGAAGTCGAGGATGTTGCAGAGGATGAAGCAGTCGAGGTAGCCGTCGCCGTCGTAGTCGGCGAAGGTGGCCATGACCGAGGCGTCGTTCACGTCCAGGCCGTATTCATGGGCGCGCTCGGTGAAGGTGTTATCGCCGTTGTTGACGAAAAGCAGGTTGGGCGCGCCGTTGCGGCAGATGTAGAGGTCGGGGTATCCGTCCTGGTTGATGTCCACCACGGTGGCGCCGGTCTTGGGGGCGCCGGTGGCGCACTCGACGCCGGCCGCGGCCGCGATGTTGACGAATTTGAAGGGCGCGGTCTGCCGGTAGAGCGCGCAGGGGCCGTTCTTGGAGACGACGAAGATGTCGAGCCAGCCGTCGCGGTCGAAGTCGGCCACGGCGATGCCGCTCTCGAGCGCGCCGAGCGTGTACTCGCGGAAACGGTCACCCCACATCCGCGGGTCGTTGTAGACGTTGCTGACGGTCAGGCCGGTCTCGGCGGCCGGCAGCTCCTGGAACGGCTTGGCCCCCGGCGCGAGCGGCGGTCGGGCGGCGAACGGACGCGCGTCCACGATCGGCGAGGCGGAATCGGCGGCCGGAGCGGGAGCGGCCAGGACGATCGCGAGCAGGAGGGAGCCGGGGATTCTAAGCATGGGACCGAGGAATGCGGATGGCGGGTGTCAGTCGGGGCGGGCTATCGCGGGAGCAGCGGCGGCGTGATACGATGGGGCGGGCGGCCATGTTCGCGGAAGGGGCCGTCGCGGCCGGTTACAGCGGCCGCAGGGCGTGATCGAAGGCCCAGTCCGCGATCTTGATGCCGGCCTTCTGGCCCTCGAGGTTGTCGGCCATGAAATGGATGCCGGCCCAGACCCGGCTTATGCCGATTTCGTTGCGCGCGTCGGAGAGTTTCTTGAACGTGCGCACCGCGCCGGGCAGGCCGTCGGACGTGACGGTGAACTCGATGTTGTCCGTGCCGAAAAACCGCTCCAGAAGGCGCGAAGCGCCGGCCGAGAACGTGCTGTGGCCCGAGGTGTACGAGGGGAACGATGGCGTGACCAGCAGCGGAATGAAGTCGGGCTGGACGGTGGCGTAGGGATTCAGCTCCGGGGTGAGCTGGCGGATGGCTGTCTCGGGGCGCCAGGTGCGATAGAAGAACTTCGTGTCCCAGCAGGAAATGCAGGCATCGGCCTCCACCATGTTCAGCAACGCAAACAGGCGCGCGGCGTCGGGGACCGGGAGGTTGTTCCGGCGGGCGAGGTCCTGGGCGATGATGTTCCAGTGACCCGGCGGGGTGGCGGTGCCGAGGTCGTCGGACCAGAAGGCGGCGCTGAGGGTTTCATATTCACTGCGCTCCGCCCCGTCGCGGGCCCCGACTTTCGCCACAAAGGCGGCTTCCTCGGCGTACTCCTTCGAACCCAGCGCGGGCGGCGGGGGCGCGCGGAACTGGTCCGGCGAGGTCATCACGAACGGGGTGACATGTCCCCAGAACGGCAGCGTCGCCGGGCGGAAGCCGGGCGGAGTCTCGCGCCACTTGCCCGGCTCGTCGCTCGAGTACTTGCCGGGGATCGGCTTATTGTAGCCGGACTCCGCGATCTTCGCGAGAACGAGCTTGGCGACGTGCTCGCCCCAGGCGATGCCCGCGGCCTTCCCGGGACCCTCAGGAATCATCGTGAGCGCCTTTTCGTAGGCCAGCTGCAGATTGTGCGGATTGGAGGACGCGCTCCAGAGCGCGATCATGGTGGCATGCGCCGCGCCGGCGATGGCGGCGTCCAGGTCGGCGCCCGCCGGCGCGGGCTCGTTCACGAGCCAGCCGTGGTAGTGGCGCGTGATGCCGTTGACGGCGTCGAAGATCGCGGCGTGGAAGGTCGCGAGGAAGAACGACGAGATCGGCGGCGGGTTGCGCGCGAGCCGGGTCGCGTCGAGGGCCTGCTGATTCCAGTAGAGGACGGCGTTGTCGGCGAAGGCGAGGGGACTCGCCAGGAGTACGACGGCGCAGGCGGCGGCAAGCAGTCGGGGTGATTTCATGATTTGGGCACTCGACCCCGGGGACGAAGGCCGCGGGGAGAGGACGGAAGCGCGCAGCGGGAATTTACGCATGCCTCCCCGTCCACAAAATTCTTTGGGACGAGTTGCCGTGAATCCGGGGCCAACGGCCCGGGACGGAACGCCCAATCGATGGTTCGTGCCGTGTCGTGCGGGCGGCGCTGATCGCCAGGGCGGCAGCGCGGCGCGAAACCGCGGCCGTCAGCCGCCGTGGGCCGCCAGCACCGGCGCGGCGCGGCGTCCGGCATCCAGCGGAAGCGGAGCATCGGGGCGGGCGCCCGCCCGGCGTTCCCGCACCGCTGCGGCCAGCCGAGCCAGCACCGGGAGGGTGTCCTCCCAGGCAAGGCAGGGATCCGTGATGCTGCAGCCGTAGGCGAGCGGGCAGATGCGGCCGTCCTGCGCCCCGCCGACGAGATTGCTTTCCAGCATCACCCCGCAAATCGCATCCGAGCCCGCCGCGACCTGCGCGGCCACATCCGCGGCGACCAGCGGCTGCCGCCCTGGATCACGCCCGCTGTTGCCGTGGCTGCAATCCACCATGACGCGCGGCGGCAGGCCGGCCGCGCGCAGGAGGTCCACCGCGCGCCTGATCTCGTCGGCGGAATAGTTGGTGCCCTGCCGGCCGCCGCGCAGGACGAGGTGGCCGCGGTCGTTGCCGGCGGTGCTCAGCATCGCGGGGACGCCGTCCTTGGTGACGGAGGCGAACCAGTGGGGCTGGCGCGCCGAGCGCAGGCCGTCCACCGCCACCGCCACGTCGCCGTCGGTGCGGTTCTTGAAGCCGACGGGCATGGAGAGCCCCGAGGCCAGGGCGCGATGCACCTGGCTCTCGACCGTGCGCGCACCGATCACGCCCCAGGTCACCAGCTCCGCGTAGTATTGGCCGATGGTCGCTTCGAGAAACTCGGTGGCCGCCGGCAGGCGCAGCGCGACCAGATCGAGCAAGAGCTGCCGCGCCAGGCGAAGCCCGCGGTTGACCTGGAAACTCGCGTCGAGGCCGGGATCGTGGATTAGGCCCTTCCAGCCGAGAATCGTGCGCGGCTTCTCGAGATAGGCGCGCATGACCACGCACAGGTCCCCGGCATGCTGGCCGGCGACGCCGGCCAGCCGACGCGCAAAGTCCAGGGCCGCCTCCGGATCATGGATCGAGCAGGGCCCCACCACGAGCAGCAGCCGGTCGTCGCGGCCGAGAATTATGTCCTCCACCGCGCGGCGGCTGCCCGCAACGAAAGCGGCCCCGGCATCGTCCAGCGGCAGCTGGTTGGCGAGTGCGGCCGGCGAGACCAGCGGTTGGGCGCCGCAGATGCGCAGGTTCTCGACGGGGGGACGGATTTCGGGTGTCACGGGGGCTGGCGCGAAAACAGCTGCAGGGGGCCCTGGGATTGCGCGACCACCAGGCGCGGTCCGCCGGCCGCGCCGAGCGGCGCCAGCGGCACGACGGCGCGCGCATCGCCGGGCACCAGCAGTCCGCTCACGCCGGGCAGGACGGGCGTGAATCCTCCGCGCCCGTCGCCGCGCAGCAGCAGGCTCACGCCGCCGTCGAAGCGACCGGTCGTCGGCTCGGGTCCGAACTGGTTGCCGACGCAATAGAGGTCAGCCCGGCCGTCGCCATCGAGATCGGCGAACACCAATCCGTTGATCGGCGCGAGCTGGGCCTGCCGCGGCAGCGGGGAGAACCGGAAGGTGCCGTCCGCCTGCTGCACGAAGATGCCGCTGGCAAGTTCGGTCGCGGCGAACCGCCGGGCCGCCCGCAGCCGCTCGGGCGGGAAGACGTCCTCCACCGTCGCGTGGGAAAACGCGGCGTAGGTCGGGAACTTCGCCCGGATCCAGGGAAAGGTGTCGGCGAGCTTGCTGCGGCCCCGCAGCGGGTAGAGGCGGCCGTCGGTGTCGTAGCCGGCCTCGAGGATCGCCGGGTGGCCCGAGCCGTCGAGGTCGCCGGCGAGCAGCACCGCCGGCGCGGCCGCGCTGGCGGTGTATTTCGTGTTCAGGCCGACGTTGCCCGCAATCAAATCGGGCCGGCCGTCGCCATTGACGTCGGCGACCGCGAGCGCGCTCCACCAGCCGGTGACCGCGGCGAGACCGAGGCGGTCGGTGGCGTCCTCGAATCCGTGGCCGGTGTTGTGGAAGACCTTCACCGGACCCCATTCGAGCGCGAGGACCAGGTCGGGCCGGCCGTCGCCGTCGATATCCGCCCACGTGGCGGCGGTGACCATCCCGACCCGGCGCAGGCCGGGCGCGAGCGTGTCGGTCGAGTCCACGAAACTCCCGCCCTCGTTGTGGTAGAGAAAGCTGCGCGGGGTTTCGGGCCACTGGCCGGGCACGAGGCGTCCGCCCACGAAAAGGTCGGTCCGGCCGTCGCCGTCGAAATCGGCCGCCGCGCACGCCGTCGTGCTGGCGCCGTCGGCGGGCAGCGCGCCGGCCGGCGCGAGCGTGAAGCCACCGTGGCCGTCGCCGAGATAGAGGCGGTCGTTGAGCCGGACATCGCCCTCCTCGTAGGCCGCGCCCCCGGCGGCAATGAACAGGTCGACGTGGCCGTCGCCGTTGGCGTCAAAGAAGACGGCGCCCGTGTCGTCCGCCTCCGCGGCGCCGGCCCAGGGCTGGCTCGGTCCGGGCACGAAGCGGCCGTCGGGCCGGCCGAGGTAGAGCACGCCGGCCTGGCCGGCCGCGCCGGACACGAACACGTCGTCGATCCCGTCGCCGTTCACATCGGCGACGGCGAGGGCCGGGGCCTGTTGGCCGAGCCGGCGGGGCAGGAGGCGCTGGCGGAAGAACTCATCAAACGGCCGGACCGCGGAGACATAGTCGAGGCCCGCGCCCCGCGCGTGCTCCGCGAAGAGCGCGCCGCCGGCGGGCGTCCGGCGGACGGCGGGCGGCCGGTGCGGCCGCCGGCCGTCGGGATACTCCGGCTCCGCGATGGTGTAGAGGCAGTCGGCCGGCAGGTCGGCGAGCACCTGCGTGGCGCCGGACGGCCAGCGGATGGTGAGCTTCCGGACAACGGTGTCGTCGCCGAGGCCGAAGTGGACGACCGGCAGCTCGCTCGTCACGACGCCGCGCTCGGTGTAGAGCTGGCGGATCTGCGCGCCCGCGGCGGTCTCCACGCGGAGCTCGGCGCCGATGCCGTCGCGGTTGGGCGGCCGGCCGGCGAGCCGGCATTCGACGCTGTGGCCGGTGGCGGCGTCGTTGCGCAGGATCGTGGGCGGGCCGTCCTGGTTGACGATAACGACGTCCAGCGCGCCGTCGTGGTCGAGATCGACCAGCGCGCAGCCGAAGGAGACCCCGAGGTGATCGAGTCCCCAGGCGGCGGATGCGTCCTCGAACCGCAGGTCGCCGAGGTTATGGAAGGCGATGGTGCGCTCGCGGCGGGGCGGGGCGCTCTTCCAGACCGCGGCGCGGGCGGCCAGGGTGGGGGCGGCGTTCTGCCGGGCGACCAGATACGGATCGACCAGATTCCGGATCATGCCCGTGGTGAAGAACACGTCCTCGCGTCCGTCGTTGTCGAGGTCGGCGAGGCGCGTCGTCCAGGTCCACCCGGTGGCCACCATGCCGGTGAGATGCGCGGCCTCCTGGTACCGGTCGGCCCCCGTGCCCAGAAAGACGGCGTTCCAGATGTACTGCGGAACGAGCTCGGTCACGCGCTCCAGCTCCGAGAGACTCCGGCCGACCTCCTCCATGCCGGCGACGTACTCCTGCCGGGTGTGGTCGCGCATGTCCGAGACCACGAAATCGATCAGCCCGTCGTTGTTGAGGTCGCCGGAATCGGCGCTCATCGAGAAGTAGGGCACGTGGGGCAGGCGCTGGTCCACGACATCGACGAACGTGCCGTTGCCCTGGTTGAGGTAGAAATGGTCGGGAGTCTCGAAATCGTTCGAGACATAGAGGTCGGGCCAGCCGTCCTGGTTGGCGTCGAACCAGATGGCGGTGTGCCCCTGCGAGAGACCCCAGATGCCGGCGGCCGTGCTCACGTCGGTGAACGTGCCGTTGCCGTTGTTGTGGAGCAGATAGTCGCGCTGGCCGAGCGGGCTTTTGGAGAAATCGAGGATGTTCGTGACGATGAAGCAGTCGAGGTAGCCGTCGCCGTCGTAGTCCGCGAACGTCGCCATGACCGACGAGTCCTTGATATCGAGCCCGTATTCGTGGGCGCGCTCCGTGAAGGTGCCGTCGCCGTTGTTGATGAAGAGCAGATTGGGGGCGTCGTAACGGCAGACGTAGAGGTCGGGCCAGCCGTCCTGGTTGATGTCGACCGCGGTGGCGCCGACCTTGGGCGCGGCGGGATCCGCGCAGGCGACGCCGGCGGCGGCGGCGACGTCAACGAACTTGAAGGGCGCGACCTGGCGGTAGAGCGCGCAGGGCCCGTTCTTCGAGACGACGTAGAGGTCGGCCCAGCCGTCGCGGTCGAAGTCGGCCACGGCGATGCCGGTCTCGACGGCGCCGAGCGTGAACTCCCGGAACCGCTCACCCCACAGGCGCGGGTCGTTGTAGACGTTGGCGACGGTGAGGCCCGTCTCGGCGGCCGGCAGTTCCTGGAAGCGCTTCCCGCCCGCGGCGGGCGGATGCCGCGGCGCGAACGGATGCGCCTCCACCCCGGTGGGGGCGGCGATCGCGGCCGAGGCCAGTGCGCCAGCCAGCAGAAGCGACGGAAGGATCCGGGTCATACCGCGGTGCGCTTCAACGGCGGCCGGCGCCGGGATGAAGACCGTCTGCCGATCCCTCGGGCCGGATCGCCTCATCGGCGTGCGTAGGCTGATGCACTGCCAACATGGAAATTGATTGGCCCCGGCCGCAGGCTGCGCGGGCGCCGCGTCGCGCCTGGTGTCCACCGGTCCGACCCGAGCCGCGAATCCCCGTCCGCCGCCGCGCACGGATGGCACACATTGCGGACGCGCTTGGTTGGGAAGGCTGGTCGCATGGCGGGGTAGGCGATGTGCCGGCTTGAATACGGCAAAACACCATCGGCTCACAGGCCACCTTAAGGCGCTTTAACTCATTGACGGGAACACTTTTGGGGCCAGTTGCCGTGGGAAAGGGGCCATGCGCGCGTTTCTGGCGGCCGATCAGGCTCTTCGAGCGTCCAACGTCCCTCCGCGGGGCTCAGGACTCGCCCGCAAACCGGCCGAACTGACCGCGCAGGCTGCGGCTCAGCGGCACCTCGGTGCCGTTGCGCAGGATCACCACGTAATCGCCGTGAAACGTCGGCTGCAGCTCCTTGATCTGGTCCAGATTGACCAGCGCGGAGCGGTTCACGCGCGCAAAGCTGGCTGTGCCCAGCCGCTCTTCGATCGCCGTCAGGGTATCGCGCAGCATGAGCTGGCCGGCGACCAGGTGCAGGATGATGTAGTTGTCCGCGGCCTCCACCCACACGATGTCCTCTGGTTTCAGGAAAACCAGCCGGCCGTTGGCCTTCACGGTCAGCCGCTCCGGCTTGCGGCCGGGGCCCGCGGCGTCGGCGAGCAGGCTTTCCAGCCGGTCCTCGAGCTTGCCGGCCCGCCGGGCCTTCAGTTGCTCCTCGGCGCGACGCAGCGCGGTCTGGAACCGTTCCCGGTCAAACGGCTTCAGCAGGTAGTCGATGGCCTGCACCTCGAACGCGTCGAGGGCGAACCGCTCGTGGGCCGTGACGAAAATGACGGCCGGCCGTTCCCCGGCCGGCAGCTCGCCGAGCACCTGGAAGCCGTCGCAGCCCGGCATCTCGACGTCGAGAAACACCAGGTCGAGCGGCGTGCGCCGGAGCACGGCGAGGGCCTCGGGGCCGCTGCCGCATTCGCCGACGATCTCGACCCCCGACTCCGCGCGCAGCCAGCCGCGCAGCCGGTCGCGCGCGAGCGGTTCATCGTCGACGATCAGGACGCGGAGGCGGGTCATGGCATCAGTCGGACGGCAGGGTCAGCCGCACGATCAGACCGCCTTCGGGGTGATTGGCCAGCTCGAAACGATGCCGGTCGCCATAGAGTTCGCGCAGGCGCGCGCGGGTGTTGCCCAGACCGATGCCTTCGCGGGTGAATCCGCCCGGCGGCTCGCCGGGGCCGTCGTCCCGCACCGTCAGCACGATTACGCCGGGCTCGCGGCGGGCCGTCAGCTCGATGTGACCCGGCCGGGCCTGCGGCTCGACGCCGTGCCGGATGGCGTTCTCCACCAGCGGCTGGAGGATCAGGCTCGGCACCTGCGCATCGAGCGTGGCGGGATCGACGTCGATCGCGACCGACAGTCGGTCGCGAAAGCGGATGCGCTCGATCTCGAGGTATTTCTCGATGAAGGTGATCTCGTCGCGCAGCCGGGTGAGCGGCTGGCCCGGGTGGCTCATGGTGAGCCGCAGCAGCTCCGCCAGGCGCACGAGCATGCGGTCGGCGGCCTCGACGTCGCTGTGCATGAGCGAGGCGATGCCGTTGAGGGTGTTGAAGAGGAAGTGGGGCTTCAGCTGGCGCAGCAGGGCCTGCAGGCGCACCTGGGCCAGGTGTTTCTCGAGCTCCAGCGCGTGCACCGTGCGCTCGTGATACTTGCGGTAGTAGTCGATCGCGTGACTGGCCGAGATGATGACGCCGTAGATCAGGAGATTGAAGGGAAACGTCCGCACCAGCAGCGGGCGGAAGACGTCGGCGAACGCGACCGGCTCGTCGATGAGCAGGCCGTGCACCTGCCCGACCAGCGAGCGCAGCACCACGTACACGAGCGAGCACACCAGCGCCGCGCCGAGGTGGATGCCGGCCGTGCGCCAGGTTTTGCCTCCCTCCGGCGGGAAGCGCCGTGCCAGCAGCAGGATTGGCACCGAGAGGGCGGCCCACACGTACCAGTCGCCCAGCGAATAGCTGACGGCCTGGCCCCAGGTGACCGAGCGGCCCAGCAGCGTGCTCGAGAGGTAGAACTGGCTCGCAAACGCCAGGCCCACCAAGGTCCAGAACATGCCGTAGGTCGCCACGCGAAGCACCAGACGCGGGAACGGTTGGATCCGGGCCGTCATCCGACGATATAGTTTGCAAATGCGCCCTGAGGACAAGCAATACGTGTCTGCGCCCCCTGCGGGTCGCGCGTGAACCGCCCGCCGTCCATCTTTGCCGAACCTCCGTTGGCCGCCCGTGCGGCGTGGCCGGACCGGCCGACCGTGCCCCCGCTGCTGCCGATCGTGCTGCCGCTCGTCCTGGCCGCGATCGCCCTGAGCCTGGCCCTGGCGTGGCTGTTTCCCGCCCCCGGCTCGCTGCTCCCGGCTCCGACCGTCCGGTTCACCGACGTCACCCGGCAATGGGGCATCCAGTTTGTCCACCGCGGCGGATTGCAGGACCCGCCGACGACCCTGGGCGGCGCGGTGGTCGTGTTCGACTACGACCGCGACGGCCGGCCGGATCTGCTGTTCGTCAACGGCGCACCGTGGCCGTGGGAAGATGCGGCCGGCGCCCCCCCGAGTTCCTGCGCCCTCTACCACAACGACGGCGGCGGGCACTTCACCGACGTCACCCGCGCGGCCGGGCTCAACCTCGTCATCCAGGGCATGTCGGCGGCGGCAGGGGATTACGACAACGACGGCTACGACGATCTCTACATCACCGGCGTGGGCCAGAACCGCCTCCTGCACAACCAGCGCGATGGCACCTTTGCCGACGTCACGGCGGCGGCCGGGGTCGGCGGCGATAGCCAGACCTGGAGCACGGGCGCGGCCTGGATCGACCTCGACGGCGACGGCCAGCTCGACCTAGTGGTGGCAAACTACGCACACTGGCTGGGCGATGTCGATCTGGCGACGGCGTTCAGCATCGCCCTGATGGGCCATTCCTACGGCGCGCCGACTGGCTTCGTGGGCATGTCTCCGTCGGTGTACCGCAACCTGGGTCACGGCCGCTTTGCGTCCGTCCCGGACTCCGCCGGCCTGCGCAACATCGATCCGCTGACGCACCTGCCGGTGGCCAAGGCGCTCGCGGTGGTGCCGCTCGACGCCAACGGCGACGGCCGGCTCGACCTGCTGTTCACCTACCACACCGCCGACAGCGCGCTGTTCCTCAACCAGGGCGACGGCACCTTCCGCCGGTGGGCGCTCGACGCCGCGCGGCGGAACGAAGGCGCCTCGGCCGGTCTGGCGGCCGCGAGCCCGCTGCCCTTCGCCCGAAGCGGGGAGGCCGAGGCGATCCTGTCCGCGCTCGAATCGGCGCAGTCCTCCGAGCGGCGCGGGCGGGACGGCGCCCGGCTCCACCTCGCCGGCAAGCTGGGCGCGGCGCTGCTCGACTACGATCTTGGCGGCCGTCTCGACCTGTTCTCCGGCAACGGGCGCGCCGAGCCGGACGTGAACCGTTTTGAGCAGGGGCGCGATTTCGCGGCGGCGCCGCAATTGCTTTGGAACCGCGGCGGCGTCTGGGTGCCCGCCCCCGCGCCCGCCGGCGAGGGCGGCGCGTGGGCCGCCCCGATGGTGGCCCGCGGCGTGGCGGTGGCCGATCTCGACGGCGACGGCGACGAGGATGTCATCATCGCCCAGGACAACGGGGCGGCCATCGTGCTGCGCAACGACCAGCACGGCGGCCTGCCGTGGCTGCGCATCGCACTCATCGCCACGCGCACCCAGCCGGAAGCCGGCGGCGCGCGGGTGGAGGTGCATACCCCCGGCCGCGTCCTGGTCCGCACGATGGCGCCAGCCATGGGCTACATGGCGCAGTCGGAGTCGGTGCTCACCTTCGGCCTGGGCGACGATGCGCGCGTGCGCCGGGTCGTCATTCACTGGCCCTCGGGCCAGCGCCAGGAGCTCCATCCGACCGCGGTCAACCGGACACTCGTCATCCGCGAACCCTGAGCCGGCTGCAGGCCGGAGTCGCCGGCTGGGCCGGCGCCGGCTTCCCCGGGATGGTGTGGCGCGACCAGGTATTCGGCCCGTCGGACGAGATGGCGGGCTGCCGGGGTGCGGGCTCCGAGATGCGTTGCCTTCTGCCCCTGGCGGAGGCTGACAGCGCCGTCACGCACAGTGTCAGCAGGGAGAGCTCCAAACGTGCAAAAAACATGGCAGATCCTAGTGCTGCGGCCGAATCCGATCTGGCTGAGCGGGCGCGCGACGGCTCGAAATCGAACTGAAATGTCCGGTGGCGTCGCCGGACCTGCACCACCCGGGATCGATGGGGTGCTTGCTGGTCGAAGTCATGGAAAGCGGGCCGGCTTCAGCCGATACCCGAACATGCGCCCCGATGCCGCGGGGGCGACGGTCCGATTGATTCTCGAGGTCGCGCGAATTCAATTCACGCCACCGTCGCCATTTCCTTGTTCGGCCAGCAGAAAACGCATCCACCGCGGCTTCGGGTGAAGATGGGCTCTGTTGATCGCCGGTCAACGCCCGTGGCGAGTTGCGCCCATTGGACCGTGCTTGGCAAGCCGATCTTCCGCAGGAGACTGCGTGATCGTAGATATGAATGCTGGGCGATCATGGTATGAAACTGTTTGACAAAAACTCACACGATTGACAGTCGCGTACTAGCATCGTATCAATCAGATGCGTCTGTCGGAAACTGCCTGAAAACGATTTGTCCTGTCGCCAGCAATCAACGAACGCCATGCCCGAATCCGCCCTGTTGGCTGCGCCGGGGGTCTCGCGTGGAATCCCGTGATCTTTGATAACTGCACGCTACTGGACTCACAGCCGGAATCTGAGGCAGATGATCCGGATCGAGCGGTCCGGCCATAAGGCGTTTCACCGCACGCCCGTCAGCCAAAGCAGATGAAGATGGAAAGCAGGGGCAGGAACCAGTCACCCAATCCGCTGAACGATGAGTCAATTTGTCGACTGTCTGGCGATTTTGACTGCGCGAAGGCTTGCCCTGACCGCGATCGTCCTTGTTAGCCTTCGTTCCGGGACCGACATGAAGGCGGTCGATCAAATGCGACCCGTATGGGAAGACCCCACCCGATTGCACGAGGGGACCGAGCCGCCGTCGGCCACCATGGCCGTGTTCGCGCATGCGGATCCGACCCTGGCCCGCATCGGCGTACCCTCGCCCTTCGCGCAGTCGCTCGATGGGGAGTGGAAGATCCAATGGGTTCCTAGGCCCGCCGAACGCATCCCTGATTTCTGGAAACCCGGCTTCGACGACGCGGCGTGGAAGACGATCCACGTGCCGTCGAATGTCGAGATCGAGGGCTACGGCATTCCGATCTACAGCAACATCACCTACCCCTGGAGAAAGGTGGCGCCGCCTGTCATCGCGGGCGATTACAATCCCGTCTCATCCTACCGCCGGACCTTCGCGGTTCCGTCGTCCTGGGCGGGGCGCGAGGTCTTCCTGACATTCGACGGGGTCAATTCATTCTTCACCGTCTGGCTCAACGGCCACTGTCTCGGCTTCAGCAAGGACAGCCGGACGCCGGCGACCTTCCGGGTCACCCCGCACCTGCGAACGGACGGCGGGGAGAACCTGCTGGCCGTTGAGGTGTTCCGCTGGTGCGACGGCTCCTATCTCGAGGACCAGGACTTCTGGCGGCTGAGCGGCATCTTCCGTCCGGTGACGCTTTGGTCCACACCCCCGTTGCATCTGCGGGATTTTCGGGTGGCGACGGATTTCACGGCCGCCGGCGATGCCTCGCTGGTGGTCTCGGGCGAACTCCGGAACTTCGCGGCGACCGGACAGACGGCGGCGGTGGAGTTCGTCCTGCTGGATGACTCCGGCCACCAGGTCGCCCAGGCCCGCGGGGCCCCTGCGCCGGTCGCGGCCGGAGCGACGCTGCCGTTCGAGGTATCCCGGTCCGTCGCCCAGCCGGCGCGCTGGTCGGCGGAGACGCCCCGGCTCTACACGCTGCTGATCACCGTTAAGGACGGGGGTGGGCGGGTCACCGAGGTCGTGCCCTGGCGCGTGGGCTTTCGGGAGGTGGTCATCCGGGACGGCCACCTGCTGGTGAACGGGCGGCCCGTGCTGCTGCGCGGCGTGAACCGCCACGAATTCGACCCGGACCTCGGCCAGGTGATGACGCGCGAGCGGATGATCCAGGACATCGTCTTGATGAAGCAGAACAACATCAACGCGGTGCGCACCTGCCACTACCCCAACGTGCCGGAGTGGTACGCGCTGTGCGACGAATACGGGCTTTACGTCGTCGACGAGGCCAACATCGAGTCGCACGGGCAGATGGTCGCAGTCGAGCGCGACGGCGCCGTGCCGCTGGCCGACGAGCCCGAATGGCAGGCCGCGCACCTGGACCGGACGGTGCGCATGTTCGAGCGCGACAAGAACCACGCCTGCGTGATCGTGTGGTCGCTGGGCAACGAATGCGCGTTCGGCGAGGCGTTTCGCGCGGACTACCGCTGGCTGAAGGCGCATGATGCCTCGCGGCCCGTGCAGTACGAACGGCACCGCAGCGGCGAGGTCACGGACATCATCTGCCCGATGTATCCCAGCCCGTCTGCGGTGGCCAGCTACGACACGCTGCCCCAGACGAAGCCCTTCGTCATGTGCGAGTACGCGCACGCCATGGGTAACAGCACCGGCGACATCTGGTCCTACTGGCGTCCGATCTACGCGGGGGCGCACCATCTGCAAGGCGGGTTCATCTGGGACTGGGTCGACCAGGGAATCCGGACGCCGGTGCCGCCATCGCGCGACCTCGCGCGGCTGGAGAACCCCCGATCGATTCCGGTCGATCCGAAACGCGGCACGTTTTTCGCCTACGGCGGCACGTTCGGCGGTCCGGAGGTGGTGTCGGACGGCAATTTCTGCGCCAACGGACTCGTCTCGCCCGATCGCGTGCCGCACCCCGGCCTGGCCGAGGTGAAGAAGGTCTACCAGCCGATCCAGATGCGGGCCGTCGATCTGGGCCGGGGCCAGATCGAGCTGCAGAACTGGAACGACTTCCTCCCCGCCGAGGCGTGGCTCAACGCGGACTGGCGCGTCGTCGCCGACGGCCGGGTGCTGCAACAGGGGCGCATCGATGGCCTCGCGCTCGCGCCGCGCGAGCACAAAGTCGTCGCACTGCCATTTGCGCCGATCCAGCCGGCGCCGGCGACCGAGTATTTCCTCGAGGTGAGCTTCACGCTGAAACAGGCCACGCCCTGGGCGCCCGCCGGGCACGAGGTGGCTTGGGAGCAATTCCCGCTGCCGGTTGCCGCGGCGGCCGAGCCGCCACGCATCGCGCTGGCCCAGGAGCCCGCGCTCCGGGTCGAGCGGAGCGCGGACCGGCTCACGGTGAAAGGCGCCGGCTTCTCGGCCGCGTTTGCCCGCGCCACCGGCCTGCTCGTTTCCCTCCAGGCGGGCGACACCGAACTGCTCGAGCGGCCTCTCGGGCCGCATTACTGGCGGGCGCCGGTTGACAACGACCGCGGCAATCACATGGCCAGCGACCAGCCGGCCGAGGGGAGCAAGTTTCCCCCGATTGTCTGGCGGCAGGCGCACGCGGGGATCGCGGCGAGCACGTTCGAGGTCCACGAGGTGGATGACCGCACCGTGGTGATCGCGGTCGAGGGGCTCGTGCCCGCGGTGGAATCGAACTACCGGCTGCGCTGGACGGTCTTTGCGACCGGCGACCTGCTGGTCGAATCGGAATTCCTGCCCGGTCGGAAACCCCTTCCGGAAATGCCGCGCCTCGGCATGCAGACGACGCTGCGGGCGGGCTTCGACCACCTCGCCTGGCTCGGCCGGGGCCCACAGGAAACCTATTGGGACCGGCAGGACGCGCGCGTCGGCGTCTATCGCGGCCGGGTGCAGGACCAGTTCTTCGACTACATCAAGCCGCAGGAAACCGGTAACAAGGAGGCGGTGCGGTGGATGGCGCTGACCGACGGGCAGGGGCGGGGACTGCTCGCGGTCGGCCGCCCGCGGCTGAGCGCGAACGCGCTGCACCCCACCACGGACGACCTGTTCTGCGCCACCCAGCACGAGGACTATTACAGTTACCAGCTGCCGCCGCGCCAGACCATCACGCTCAATCTCGACCTGAAGCAGCGCGGCCTCGGCGGGGACAATTCGTGGGGGCAGCTGCCGCACGATGCGTTTCGTCTCACCGGCTGGCCGATGGGCTACAGCTACCGGCTGCGGGTTTTGCGCGGCGGCGAGGATCCCGGCGAAACCGCCAAGGAACGCCTAAATTGAATCCGGCCCGGCGCGAAACGTGCCCGGCGGTCACATCCCGAGCCCGAACCCAGCTTATGAAAACGGTTATCGCCGCTCTCGGTTGGATCGCGATTGCCGGCCTGCCGCTTCCGGCCCAGCAGCCCGCGAGCACATTTGTCGACGAGAACGGCGTCATGCGCTGGACCGCGTCGCGCCAGGAAGTCGTCCAGTTTGGGGTCAACTACACGACGCCGTTTGCGTATGCTTTCCGGGCCCACCAGCACCTGGGCATACCGTGGCAGCAGGCGATCGACGCCGATGTCTACCACCTGGCGCGGCTCGGCTTGGACGCCTACCGCGTCCACATTTGGGACCGGGAGATCAGCGATCCGGCCGGCAACCTCGTGGTCAACGAGCATGTGCAGGCGTTCGACTATCTGCTCGCGAAGCTGGAGGAACGCGGAATCAAGATCGTCCTGACCCTGATGCAGTTCGGCGACGCCTCCTTCCCCGAGGAGGTGGGTCCGCCCCTGAACGGCTTCTCCACCAGATACGGGAAGGCCGGCTGCCTTGAGGACCGGACTTCCTGGCCCCTGCAGGAGCGCTACCTGGCCCAGTTGGCGAGCCACGTGAATTCCCGCACCGGCCGCGCCTACAAGGACGACCCGGACATTCTGGCGTTCGAAATCTGCAACGAGCCCGGCCACTTTGAATACGGCCCGACCGTCGAGTACATCAACCGCATGGCGAAGGCCGTGCGGGACACGGGTTGCGCCAAGCCGATCTTCTACAACATGAGCCACGGGCTGCCGGTTTTTTCGGCTTATCTCGACGCCCAGGTGCAGGGCGGAACGTTCCAGTGGTATCCCTCCAACCTCGTCGCGGGCCACGAGCAGCGCGGCAATTTCCTGCCGTATGTGGACGACTACCCCATTCCGTTTGCCGCCGACCCCAGGTTCAAACGGAAGGCGAAGATGGCCTACGAATTCGATACGGCCGATATCGGCCGGTCCTATCTTTATCCGGCCATAGCGCGGGCCTTTCGCAGGGCGGGCATGCAGTTCGCCACGCAATTCGCCTACGATCCGATGTACCTCGCGCCGTTCAACACGGAGTATCAGACGCATTACCTGAACCTCGCCTACGCCCCGCAAAAAGCGTTGAGCATGAAGATTGCCGCCGAAGCATTCCGCCGCGTGCCCCTGTACCACGACTACGGCCCGTATCCCGGCAACCAGGCCTTCGCCGGCGTGCGCGTGAGCTATCCGGAGGACCTAGCGGAACTGGTGACCGCGCAGAGCTATTTCTACACGAATACCACCGCGACTCCCCCGCCGGCGCCGGAGAGCCTCGAGCACATCGCCGGGTACGGCAGCTCGCCGGTCATCGGCTATCCCGGCCGGGGCGCCTATTTTCTCGACCGGCTCGAGCCGGGTGTCTGGCGCCTGGAGGTGATGCCGGACGCCATCTGGGTTCGCGACCCGTTTGAGAGGGCCAGCCCGAAGAAGATCGTGGCGCGCATCGCCTGGAATGAATGGCCCCTGAAGATCGACCTGCCGGATCTCGGCCCGAACTTTCGGGCGACCGGCCTGAACGATGGCAACGGTTTCAACGGGCAGGCTACCGGCGATATGCTGCCGGTCCGGCCCGGCGTGTATCTGCTGACGCGAAACGGCGTCACGACAAAATGGCAGCGCGATGATCGCTATGGAAACATCACCTTGAAGGAGTTCGTCGCGCCGCCGGCGTCCATCGATCGGACGTACGTCATCCACCAGCCGATCGGGGAATCGACCGCGGGCCGGAATCTCCGCGTGAGCGCGACGGTCGTCTCGCCCCGGGAGGTGAAAGCGGTCCGCCTGGTGGCGTACTTCCCCCAGCCCCCGGCGCAGACCGACGAGACCGACCCGGGCCAGCGCATCCAACCCGGCGGGGGCAATGGGCCCGGTCCGGGCGTGCGGAACACCGGCGGGGCAGAGATCTTCCCGATGCAGCACCTGCCGGGTTTCGACTATGCCGCGGAAATACCCGGCGAGCAGGTGAAGGCGGGGGTTTTGCGCTACTACCTCGCGGTCCAGGGCCCGGAGGGTGAGGAGAGCTTCCCCGGCGCGGCGCCCGGTCTGCCCACGGACTGGGATTTTGTCGGGAAGCCATGGACGGCGCGCATCGTGCCGGCTGGCTCGCCGATCCTGATGTTCGATGCGGCCACCGATACCAGTCTGGTGACAGCCGACCGGCGGGACCAGCACTACAACCTCGTTCCCTCGGATCGCCCGGGCGTCCTGGCGATGCGGGTCGTCGCCCAGGGGCTGGCGCGCGGCGAGCACGACTATTCTTTCCGGTTCTTCTTCCGCGACAAGGTGGCCGCGCGGGCCGCAGAGCTGGGGGCGGCCGACAAGATCGTGGCGTATGGCCGGTCCGCGACGGACAAGCCGTGCGACGTCCAACTGGCGCTCATCACGGCCGACGGGATTGCCTACGGCGGGCGGGTGACATTCCAGCCCGGCTTCGGCGCCTATTCAGTTCCGGTGCGCGCGCTGCGCAAGGTTCGGGCGCCGAACATTCCTCACGGCTACCCTGTCTTCATCCATTTCTGGTCGTGGACCGATGCGGCGATCCCGCTGGATATGCGCCGCGCCGAAAGCGTGCTCGTATCGATCGGACCGGGTTTGTCCGCCGCGGAATTGGGCGCGACGCAGGCGATCGAGATTGAGCGGATCTGGATGGAGTCGCCGTCCGATCGCCAAGCACGTTCCCCATGAACCGATATCGCCAGGTCTGTCCAGCAACCTTCAGACCATTCCCTCGTATCGAATGAAGGACCGCATTGTCAGGCAGTTCACGGCGCGATACGGGTATGCGCCGAAAGTGGTCGCTCGAGCGCCGGGGCGCATCGAGTTCATCGGCAACCACACCGACTACAACGGGGGCACCGTTCTCGGGGCGGCTGTCCATCTGAACATTTGGGTGGCCGTGCGGGAGAATTCCGATGGGGTGCTGCGCTTTGCCTCGGCGTCCGAGCCCGAGTCTGCGACCGTGCCGGCGCAGGAACCCTGCCGGCAGACGGGCGCCCGGCGCTGGGTCAACTATCCGCTTGGGATCTGGGCGGGCCTGCGGGATTTCGGCTGTGCGCAGCCGGCGGGTGTCGACTTTCTGGCCGACACCGACCTGCCCGTGGGTGCGGGTTTGAGCAGCAGTGCGGCCATCGAACTGGCGTCAGCCCTGGCTTTTCTGGCGCTGACCGGCGAGCGGCTTCCGCGGGAGACCGTGGTGAGGCTGGCGCGCCAGGTGGAGAACAATTTTGTCGGCGTGCCGTGCGGGATTCTGGACCAGGGGGTCTCGGGCTTCGGGAAAAAGGATCACCTGGTGTTCATCGACTGCCGCGGCCCATATTTCGAACTCGTCCCGCTGCCGTCCGACGTCCGCTTTTGGGTGTTCAATACGCAGGCGCGCCATGCGCACGTCGATAACCTGTATGCGACCCGCCATCGGGAGTGCCAGGATGCCGCCGCGGCCCTGGGCGTCGATCTTCTCGCGGACGTCATGCCGGCGCAACTCGAGCGGCGCCAGACCCGGCTATCCGCCATCGGCTACCGGCGTGCGCGGCACGTCGTCGATGAAATCGACCGGGTGGCGCGCACGCGGGCGGCGCTGGCGCGCGGAGACCTGGCCGAAGTCGGCCGCCTGCTGACCGCCTCCCACCGCAGTTCGCAGCGGCAGTTTGAAAACAGCACGCCGGAGCTGGATCTGATTGTCGACACCCTGGTCGCCCTGCCGCACGTCTGGGGCGCCCGGCTGACCGGAGGTGGTTTTGGCGGTGCGGTGATGGCCTGCACCGATGCGAAGTTCTCGGCCGACCAGGCGGCGCAGGTGGCCGAGGTCTACGCGCACCGCTTTGGCTCCAAACTCGACGTGTTGCGGTATGTGACTGGCGACGGCGCCGAGGCGACCGTGCTGCCGGGTTGAGCCGCCGGCAGCGGGGCGCTGCGGTGGGCGCGGCGGCACTCCGGATGATCCGATCCCGCCCAAGCCCCTCGCCGGGACCCGGCGACCCGAAACCGTGCAGGGCAGATTCGAGCGACGGTCCAGCTGCAGAGTCCTTTCAGCGGTCGAGATCGACGATCACCGGGGGCGCGGCCTCCGGGTTCTTCACGACCGGCAGCACCAGCGCCGCCTCCGTCAAACCGGCGGCGGTGACCTTGACGCGGATTTCCCCGCCCGTGGCGCCGGCTTGGACGATGAGGAGCGCCAGACCGTGAAACACCGGCCGCACGTTCGCCTGGTAGCTGTCGTGGCTCGCGGGGTCGCCGTTGTCCACGCCCAACAGGCGGCCCGCACCCTGCACCTCGAAGGTGATGCCGTTGTCGGCGTCCGGCACCATGACACCGTTCGCGTCCCGGACGGCGACGGTGATGTTGGCGGCATCGCGCGCACCGGCCCGCAGTGAGGCGCAGTCGGCCGAGAGTGTGATTTGCGCCGGAGCGCCGGCGGTCCGGACCTCAGCCTCGGCCACCGGTTTGCCCTCGCGATAGCCGACCGCCCGGAGCACGCCGGGCTGGTAGGGAACGTCCCACGCGAGGTGTAGATCGGCGGTCGTCGGGAAAACCTGCGGGCGGGCGTAGGTGTTCCAGCCGCCCGCGGCGCCCTGGCGCGGGAATTCCCGTGTTTTGGCACCCAGGCTCCTTTGATTGAGAAACAGCTCCACCATGTCGCAGTTGGTATAGGCCAGCACCGGAATCACCTGTCCCTCGCGCCCGGG
>Ga0265334_10000477_pt1 | contig 20678 bp, 16 predicted proteins | sample 42023metaG_FD_192442 | JGI IMG/M metagenome (GOLD analysis project Ga0265334, IMG submission 192442) | Rhizosphere microbial communities from Carex aquatilis grown in University of Washington, Seatle, WA, United States - 4-20-23 metaG | ecosystem: Host-associated > Plants > Roots > Rhizosphere... | reverse complement strand
GTCGCAAAGATACTCGGCGGAGGCGGCGGAGGGAAACCGCATCTCGCAACTGCCGGGGGCAAGGATGTGGCGAAACTTGATGAAGCGTTGAGAAGCGTGGCGGCGGTGATTGGGGGAATGATGTAACAAGTGAAAAGTTAAAAGTGACAAATTAAAAGTGTTGAAATTCTTTTTCCTATTTGAAATAGAGCTGCCGACATGTCCGTTTATCAAACTTTAATTACAGCTGCCAATACTAAAGGAGCTGGATATCTCGTCCTGATCGACCCTGATAAAGTCGATGGTCGCACGTTTCCGAAATTTATTGAACAGGCTGAAGTCGCCGGCGTGGACGGATTTCTCGTTGGGGGAAGCCTGGTGCTTGCCGACACGTTCGAAGAGTGCATCAAAACGATCAAGAACAACACCAGCGTGCCGGTTGTAATATTCCCGGGGAGCGTCCAGCAAATTTCAAAAGAAGCTGACGCGATCTTGTATCTATCTTTACTCAGCGGACGCAACGCAGAACATATCATCGGGAGCCAGGTAACCGCGGCGCCGATCATCAAAAAAATGAACCTCGAGGCAATTTCCACTGCCTACATGCTCGTAGAATCGGGAAGGACCACCTCGGCGGAATTCATGAGCAACACCAAACCGCTTCCGCGCAACAAGCCGGACATTGCTGTTGCACACGCGCTCGCGGCGGAGTATATCGGATTCAAACTTCTCTACCTTGAAGCCGGCAGCGGCGCGGAGCAATCCGTGCCCGACGAGATGGTCGCAGCCGTTTCAAACTACTGCTCCGTTCCGCTGATCGTCGGCGGAGGGATCCGTACAGCAGAAGAAGCCCGCAAGAAGGTGAAGGCCGGTGCGAAGTTTGTCGTTACCGGAAATGTGTTGGAAAAGAATGGGTCGCAAGACCTTGTCAAAGAATTCGCCTCGGCAATCCACGTTCGCTGAAGTCACTACAACAGGGAAATTCAGAAAGAAGTATTATGGCCCATCGCCCGCTCACGCTCGTCTATCGTCAAAGCTTCATTCAGGATTCTCTGAAGGCCAGTGCTGAAACAAAATTGAAAATTGCGGAGCATTGCAACGCCGACATCTCTAAGGCGATCGACATCCTCGTCAATGCATTCAACAACAAGAAGAAGATTCTGCTCTGCGGCAACGGCGGGAGCGCTGCAGATGCCCAGCATCTCGCGACGGAATTCGTCATTCGTTTGGCGCCAGGCATTAAGCGCCCCGGCCTCCCGGCCATTGCTCTCACGACCGATTCATCGACGCTCACAGCGGGCTCGAATGATTTCGGCTACGATGCAGTCTTCGCACGCTCCGTCGAAGCGCTCGGCAATGAAGGAGACGTGCTTATCGGTATCACGACCAGCGGCAACTCTGCGAGCGTAAACAACGCATTCGTCAAAGCACGCGAGAAGAAAATGCCGACCATCGGTTTTCTCGGCAAGGACGGAGGAGCGGCGAAAGGGTTGGTCGACCTCGCGATCGTCGTCCCTTCGAATGACACGCAGAGGATCCAGGAAGGGCATATCACGATCGGACATATTATTTTTCAGGAAGTCGAACAAGAGATGTTTGGGTGACAAAAGATTTGCTCACGCAAATCCCGAAGGGATGGCTTCGCCAGGCGCAAGGCGCAAAGTGTTTTTTTGAAACAAGTCTGGAAATTGCGTTTTGGCGAGAAAGATGTTTTCATCTGTCTCAGGCAATATTTTTTTCAATCAGCATTACTTTAATAGGATGGTCGAGATGAAAGGTTTTCCAGGAATGGGAGGAAACATGCAGGGAATGCTCAAGCAGGTGCAGAAGATGCAGGAAAAAATGGCGCAGGTGCAGGCCGAACTTGAACAAAGAACCATTACCGCCGAATCGGGAGGAGGGATGGTGAAGGTCACTGCAAACGGGAAGCAGCAAATTCTCAAGATCGCAGTCGAGAAAGAAGTCATCAATCCCCAGGAAAGCGACATGCTGGAGGATTTGATCGTCGCGGCGGTCAACAAAGCGCTTGAAGAATCGAATAAGCTCGCGCAATCCGAAATGGCGAAGGTGACCAACGGCATGCTGCCGAATATTCCGGGGCTTAATCTTCCGGGAATGTGATGCGATACACTTCGGAATCGGTCGAACAACTTGTTGAAGAATTCGCCCAACTGCCGGGCATCGGAAAGAAAACGGCACTGCGGCTGGCGTTGTACATTCTAAAAATGCCGCGTGAAAAAGTCGGGGGGTTTGCCCAGGCGCTGATCAACATGAAAGAGAAAGTCCGGTATTGCTCTGTCTGCAGCAACATTACCGAAAGCGATCCGTGCAACGTGTGTTCAAGCCCGAAACGGAACCGGCGGGTCATCTGCGTCGTCGAGGAACCTAACGACGTTATGGCGATCGAAAAAACAAACGAGTTTCACGGCTTATACCATGTACTCGGAGGTGCATTGTCGCCGCTCGATAATGTCGGCCCGGAGGACTTGAAGGTTAAAGAACTCTTGGCGCGCATCACCGATGATATCGAAGAGATCATCCTCGCGATGAACCCGAATGTTGAAGGGGAAACAACGACCGTCTATTTATCCCGTCTCCTCAAGCCGTTGAAAGTACATGTAACGCGCATTGCACGCGGCCTCCCAATAGGAGGAGATCTGGAATTCGCAGACGAAGCTACGTTGTCGCGTGCACTGGAGGGACGAATTGCGCTCTAGACTTATCATTCCGGCGTGTGTGCTGCTTGCTGTGACGGCAGGCTCGTGCGACCTGCTGAAACCACGGCCATCCCAGCCGCCCAATTCGGGAAACACAGCTAATCCGCCGGCAACATTGCCGCAAGTGCTCATCAACAACCTGCAATCTTGTTTTGCGAATAAGAACGTCAACGATTACGAGAAAATTTTTGCGGATGCCGGATCTGTTGGAAAACCGTACGTCTTTGCTCCGACACAAGCGGCTGCAGGAAATTACGCTGCAATCTTTTCACAATGGACAATAGAATCAGAGCGGATTTATTTCAATAAAGTGATGACAAGCGTCGGCCCTTCGTTCATTCCGGTAGTTTCGTTTGCAAACGACGCGTACACGACCTTCGGGGCTAATGATTCATCACTGTATACCGCCGACTACAGCGTCTTCCTTGCACCGACCACGTATTCCGGACACACTCGTATACTAATGCTGCCGAATAAGAATAACGGAACATGGGTTGTGTCACGCTGGGAAGACTACCAATCAGCAAGTAGCTCAGCGTTGACTTGGAGTGATTTGAAAGGACAATTCAGCCAATGAAGCCGGCGGCTATAATGATTGCCTTTGCAACGGCGATGATGGGCTGCATTAATCCATTCGCGCCAGCGCTCGACACTTCAAGTCAAACGAACGGCTCGGTTCTCGGAGATCAGAAGACGATCGACGGTGTGTTCCAGAATTTCAAACAAGCGTACTTGTTCAAAGACACGACAATTTATGGACAACTGCTCTCCCCCGATTTTGTTTTTGTCTACCTCGATTACGACATCGGCGCTGATGTTTCCTGGGGCCGCGACGACGACATGCGCACGACGAACGGACTTTTCCAGAATGCGCAGAGCCTCGACCTTGTGTGGAACGGCAGCATCCCAGTTGAAGGCGATACAGTAGATGTGACGGTCAATGTTACGAGGAATTTTAATCTGACCGTCACCTTCAGTCCTACGGACATCGTCAGCATCGATGGATATGCAAGTCTGACGCTCGAACGAACGAGCGTAAACGACAAATGGAGAATTTCTCGGTGGAATGACGAGTCGAATTTTTAACGAGGGAGTTAGCTCTTACGCTTTTAATTCATAATTCTTAATTCATAATTCTTAATTATCTTTCCTTGCCATCTCATCCAAAAATATCCTATCAGGGCGAACCCGGCGCGTTCAGCGAGCAGGCAGCAAAAGCCTATTTCGGGAGATCCTGCGAGGTTGCCGCACGGCAAACATTCAACGAGATATTTGAAGATGTCGAACGGGGTCGCTCGGCGTTCGCGATCGTGCCCATTGAAAATTCGCTTCACGGGAGCGTACACCAGAATTTCGATTTGCTATGGAAACATCGCGTTCACATCGTTGGAGAGATTAAACTCCGCATCAAGATGAATTTGCTCGCCCTCCCCGGTGTGAGGATCAAGGACCTTCGTGCGGTCTATTCTCATCCGCAAGCGCTGGGGCAATGCGAGAAATTTCTGCGCAAATTGAAGAACGTGTCGGTCAACCCCTTCTACGACACTGCAGGGGCGGCAAAAATGATCGCCCTGGAACGCCGCCGGGACGCCGCTGCCATCGCAAGCCTGCAGGCTGCGACGGACTACGGTTTAAAGGTCCTGCGGCCGGGCATTGAAAGCGATCACAGAAATTTTACCCGTTTCCTGGTCATCGCAAGAAAACAGATCAGGCCGAAAAGGAATGCAAAAACGTCGCTGATCTTCTCGACAAAGAACATCCCTGGGGCCCTGTTCAAATGCCTCTCCGTCTTCGCACTTCGGAACATCAATCTTCTGAAGATAGAATCGCGGCCCATCGTCGGTGCCCCATGGGAATATTTGTTTTATCTGGACATCGAAGGGGATGCGCGGGAAAAGGAATGTATCAATGCGTTGAACCATTTGCAGGAACTGACAGCCTACTTCAAGAATCTCGGATCGTACGAATCGGGAAATATTGTAACTCCCTGTTGAAGATGTCGTCAACGGACACGAACCTATGAATATCTTTTACATTCTCAAAGAAGGAATTTCAGGCTTCAAACGCGCACGGCTTTCGATGGTCATCTCCATCTTTACTATCACCATCTCGCTTATCCTCCTCGGTCTCTTCACGATCGTTTTCCGCAACACCAACCAAATCGTTGAGTCACTCCGCGACCGGGTCGAAATGGAAGCATTCCTCGAAGAGCCCGTGACCGAAGAAACCTCTCCGATCGTCGAACGGAAAATTCTCGCGATCCCAGGCGTAAACCAGGTGAAATATATTTCAAAGGATCAGGCTGCAAAGATATTTAAGGAGCAGTACGGCGAGGACATTCACAACATTCTCGACTTTAACCCTCTCCCTCCTTCGTTCAAGATCTACCTCGAGAAAGAATACAAAAATACCGACAGCGCGAAAGTAGTTTACGCAAAACTCAAACTTGTCCCGGGCGTCGATGATATTATTTACAGGAAGACGCTCCTCGAGCTACTGGACAGGCGCGCGCAGCTCTTTGCCGTCGCGAGCCTTGCTGCGGGTGTCGCCCTGCTCGTTACGGCGATCTTCCTCGTCTCTAACACCATTCGCCTTGCCATCTATGCAAAGAGAAAGATCATCACGACGATGAAGCTCGTCGGCGCCACCCGCATGTTCATCCGCCTTCCGTTTGTTGTCGAAGGAATCATCCAGGGAGTCCTGGGTGGATTGTTCTCTTCGGGCGTCATCTATTTCGTCGTCGAGTATGCGTCTAGGATATTCGGCGGAGACATGGCGGCGATCGTTTATGTTGATCCGGCATTTTACCTCATCATTCTCACCGCGGGGACGCTCTTGGGGCTTCTCGGAAGCGTCATTTCTGTGAGAAAGTTCATAAGCGAAAGCGTTGCGCTGACGAATTAATGAAGCATCGCGCTTGTCAATAGTTTCAATCCTTAACTCGACCGGAGGTCCAGGGTTCGGCCAGCTGTCGGAAACCTCACTCGAAAAATCGAGCCATCACAGGTCGTTTGGCGGCAGGTGAGCAGGTTTCGCATCGCTGGTAATCAAAAGTTGAGATTTAAAAAATTGTTTCATACATTACCAGCGTTTTCACAGCCTGTAGCGCGGTATAGATTTTCATGACACACCAGCGAATGCCGTCACAACTATTCATTCTGCCGCTTCAAGAAGGAGTTTAATTCTCATGTCTAGCAACTATCCTGCCGGCGGTTGGGCAAAAGTCCTCCTAGCATACCACAAATTTTCCGGAAGCTGGGCATGGGTACTGCACCGCATTACCGGGCTCGTCCTAACCGGATACATCATGCTGCATATCTTCGCGCTGATGTCGCTGCAAAAAGGGAAAGAGGCGTTTGATTCTGAGATGCTCCTTTTCCGCACGCCGTTATTTCTGTTCCTTGAATGGTTCCTCTTTGCGTTTCTCCTCTTCCATGCGTTGAACGGAATCCGCATCGTCCTGGTGGATTTGGCAGAAGGCGCACGCTATCACAAGAAATTGTACTATGCGGTCATAATTCTTGGGCTCATTCTGTTCTTCGGCATGGGCTATATCATGTTCACGCAGGATACACTTCACTCCGTCGCGGCGGTGAAATAATAAATTTTTAAGCTAAAGGGATCGACGCTATGTCTTCAAAATATTACGGGTCGCGTGGTTCGGGGGCGCCAGCATGGTACCTCCAGCGAGTCTCGGGGGTCGCGCTGTTCGTCGTCGCAATCGGGCACTACATTCTCATGCATTATCATCTTGATTCCGGCCACACGTACGACGCAGTCCTCGCCCGGATGCAGAATCCACTCTATAAAGCTCTCCAGATCTCTTTCGTCGTCCTTGGTTTATACCATGGCCTCTCGGGGACCTGGAATATTTTTCGAGATTACAGGATGCCGGCCTGGATGAGCTGGAGCATTCTCGGGCTTCTCTATCTCGCCGGCATCACGTTTGGCAGCCTTGGCATTGCAACGATTCTATCATTTTAATTCATTCGACCGATCTTCGCAGGTCACGCACTGGCATTGGCGCCTGGCAACAATCTTTCGAAGATCTATTTCAGGAACATGAGTCTTTTTATCGGAGTTTTCAATGGTTCATACGTTTGATGTCGTTATTGTCGGGGCAGGTGGAGCGGGACTTCGTGCGGCGTTGGAAATTCCCCAGGGACGCAGCTGTGCGGTTCTATCAAAGGTCTACCCTTCCCGCTCGCATACCGGAACGGCGCAGGGGGGCGTTTGCGCCGCCCTCGCAAACGAGGAAGAGGACTCGTGGGAATGGCACATGTTTGATACCGTTAAAGGGAGCGACTATCTCGGCGACCAGGATTCTATCGAGATCATGTGCCGCGACGCCATCCGCGCCATCATCGAGCTCGAACACATGGGGCTCCCTTTTTCACGCACTCCGGACGGGAAAATTGCGCAGCGAAAATTCGGCGGTCACACGCGGCCGGAAAATCCCGCGGACCCGAATTCGAAACGTGTCGCCGTGCGCCGTGCCTGCTATTCAGCGGACAGGACCGGGCACGTTATGCTTCACACGCTCTTTGAAAGCTGTATTAAACAAGGAATACACTTCTACAGTGAATTTTTTGTCACCGACCTGATCATCAATAAGGGCGTCTGCTGCGGCGTGGTTGCGATGGAAATTGCGACCGGCGAACTTCATACGTTTCACGCAAAAGCGGTCATGTTTGCGACCGGCGGTTACGGCCGTGCGTTCCGCATCACATCGAACGCATTGATCGGAACCGGCGACGGCTGCAATATCGCATACGAAAACGGAATTCCGATGGAGGATATGGAGTTCTTTCAATTCCATCCTACCGGGTTGTGGAAGCTCGGCATCCTCATCTCCGAGGCAGCGCGCGGCGAAGGGGGAATACTGCGCAATAACGCCGGCGAACGATTTATGGAACGGTATGCCCCCACGGTGAAAGATCTCGCTCCGCGGGATATGGTCTCGCGTGCGATCTACACCGAGATCAAACAGGGCCGGGGCATCAAAGGAAGCGACGGAACCTACTACGTCAATCTCGACCTCACCCACCTTGGTGCACAGGTCATTCACGATAAAATCCCGGAGATCACCGGTTTCGCAAGAACGTACCTCGGTGTCGAACCATTGAAGGAGCCGATTCCCATTCAACCCACCGCACATTATGCCATGGGAGGAATTCCGACAGATAACGACGCTCGCGTCTATCTCGATGCAAAAGGAAAAGTTCTTCCCGGATTCTATGCTGCCGGCGAATGTGCGTGCGTTTCGGTGCACGGCGCAAATCGATTGGGAACAAATTCGCTCCTCGACATCATCGTCTTCGGCCGGCGGGGAGGCAAAGCGATCGCGCAGTATCTGGAAGCCGCCGAGTTCACTCCCCTTCCCAAAAACCCTGACGGAAAAACGCGGGAAATGATCGACGGCATTCTCTCGAACAAAGGGAGCGAGAATGCGGCAGCGATCCGGACGGAGATGCAGGAAAAGATGATGGACAAATGCTCGGTTTACCGGGAAGCCAAAATGATGAAGGAACTCGTCGGAGAAATCCACGAACTCAAACACCGCTATAAGAAGATCTCAATCGCCGACCATGGCAAGAAGTTCAATACCGAACTCATGGAAACGATCGAACTCCGCCATCTGCTCGGCACGGCGGAAACGATCGTCGTCTCCGCTCTGAACCGGCAGGAAAGCCGGGGCGCACACGCGCGCGAAGATTTTCCAAAACGCGACGACAAAAAGTGGCTGAAGCATACGTTCATCGATTTCAACGGAGGAAAGCCGAAGATCTCGTACAAGCCCGTTGCCATTACGAAATTTCAGCCGAAAGAACGAGTGTACTAGAACCCAAAGCAGTTTTTCACTTACAGCAAGGATAGTCCAATGCAGGTAACATTTCGCATCCAAAAATACAATCCCGAGACCGATACGTCGCCGTACTACAAAGAGTACGTTGTGGACGGAGTCGATGATTCGTGGCGCGTGCTGGACGTGTTGGAAAAGATCAAAGGCTCGGCGGATGGAACGCTCACGTACCGGCGCTCATGCGCGCACGGCGTTTGCGGCTCGGATGGAATGCGCATCAACGGCCGAAACCGCCTGGCATGCTCGATACTATTGGGGGTCCTCGACTGCACCAAGGTCATTACGCTGGAGCCGCTTCCATCGATGCCGGTCATCAAAGACCTTGTCGTCGACCTGACGGATTTTTACAAGAAATACGAGCTGGTGAAACCATACCTCATCAGCAAAACGAACCCTCCGGAAACAGAACGTCTGCAGAGCAACGAAGACGCTGAGAAACTTTTCGAATCGGCGAAGTGCATCCTCTGCGCCTGCTGCTCGACGTCATGCCCTTCCCTCTGGACGAATGAAAACTACCTCGGCCCGGCTTCGCTCTTGAAGGCGTACCGATTCACGTTCGATACCCGTGACGAGGCAGCCGATGAACGGCTTGATATCGTCGATACGCAGGATGGCGTATGGCGCTGCCACACGATCTTTAATTGTATCGAGGCTTGTCCAAAAGAGATCAATATCACGTGGCATATTTCACAGCTGAAGAAGGCGTTAGTGAACAGGGAGTTGTAACTTCGGTGTTCGATTTCAGCCCGTCGTTGATTTTTCTTTAATATAAACTGGCACGCAATCGCGGCCAGTTTTTTTTGTTATAGCCACTAATCATCCTCCCGCCGCGCTTCGATTTGAGGCGATCCACTTTCCCCTTTTTGCACTGATATCACGATGGGTCTGCAACAAACTTCACAGTCCTCAGTGTAGTCTTGGCTCTCCACTGAGAAATCAACAATCAATTCGATCGATTCTCCGCAATAGGGACATTGTATTATGAAGGTCTTCAGATAGTCCATTTTCGTCTGGCTACTCGTGGTAATCCTGTTCCCTAATACTAAACCCCTTAGCCTGCTTCAGCATTCCCGAATCTCTTTCTTAATTATGGCTTTTTACGAGTCACATTCAAGAGGTAAAAATGACCAGAGTCCGGTAATATTCTCCCATATTGACAGGAGATCGCAAAAATTCGACGAATTACCTTCAATTATAATTTGGCATGATGAATGCGGCTATACTAACCATATAGATCAGACAACAAAACGTACAATCTTCGTTCAGCAATACTATGCGAAGCCGGTTACGCTTGGCAGAGGCGTAAATTCATTCGCCGGTCTTACGGCTGATGCAACAGGCTTAGGAGATTTAGCATCCGTTGCATTTACGAATAACGCGAACGGATCGTACTCGATTAAGACGGCGTGAAGCGCGACACAGGTCGTTCTTCACGGTATTGGCAAGACCGCCCGTAGCGACGGAACTTTCCTATCCAATGATATGACGGTGACATCACACACACCGACAAAGCTCAACTAACAGAATATCGATCATCACTCTTGTCCATCGGCGCAGGTGGACGGGATCATGAAAAAAAAGCCCCGGCTCTCACCGGGGCTTTTCATTGCATCAAGTACATCGAAGACCGAGTCCCTCTGTTCGATCATTTCTTTGTCATCACGAATACCCCGTTCCAATCTTCGGGAGGAGGAGAATCAATGAACATCGTCGACCGTTGGATATAGAGATTGGAAACGATATCATCCCGCCGGATTTGCAGGGCCTGCTGGAACTGATCGTTGGCACTCTTCCATGCCCGCTTTTTATATGCATCGAGCCCGGCGTGATAATAGTCAAGGAATCTTTTCGTCGCGTCATTCTGCACTTCGTCCGCCATCGCGATCAACTCGTAGATGCGGACAGGCTCGGTCTTTCCCATAACGACGACGAGGTCCATTTCACGCGCCAGCACCTCTTTTGAGACCCGCCGGTACGTAAATTCACTCATCAGCAAACGCGTGCCGTATTCCTTATTGACGCCTTCGAGGCGCGACGCAAGGTTGACCGCGTCGCCGACGGCGGTATAGTTGAACTTCGCTTCAGCTCCCATATTACCGACGACCGCCTTGCCGCTGTTTAAGCCGATCCGCTGATTCACCACGGGTCTTCCAAAATGTATCCACTTGGTATGAAGCCCTTCGAGCTTTTTCTGCATTCGCAGTGCGGCGGCACACGCATGCACGGCATGGTCGGTGTCGTCCAATGGCGCTCCCCAAAATGCCATGATCGCATCGCCGATATATTTGTCGAGCGTCCCGTGATCTTCGATAATGATATTGGTCATCTCGCTGAGATACGTGTTCAACAGACCGACGGTGTTCTGAGGACCAAGTTTTTCGGCCATTCGGGTAAAACCCTCGATATCCGCGAAAAGAGTCGTGATCTCCCTTTCTTCGCCGCCGAGCTTCAGCAGCGAGGGGTTGTCGATAAGCCGTTCCACCACGGAGGCGTCGACGTAACGCTGGAACATCCCTTTGATCTGCGCCTTCTGTTTTCCTTCCGTCGCTGACACGTAGCTCATCGCACCCGCGTAGCTGAAGAAGATCGCAAAGGTAGGCTCGGTAAGACTGTACATCGTTCCGGTGTTTGCGAACGCTGAGTAGGCAAACCAGAGGTATCCACCGAGGAGAAGAATTCCGATCGGGAAACTCCACCGGAGTTTTAACAGCATCGACGACACGGAGACAGCCAGTGTCAAGATGACGAGCAGCACCAGCTGAGCGCCGAAGGAGGCGAAGCTGATATAATGATCTGTCATGATCTGGTCATAGACATTCGCGTGGACATAGCAGTTTGCAGATTTTTCGGAAACGGGTGTGGCTCCAATGTCTGCAATAGAGCGCGCGGTCGGTCCAACAATAACGACGGCGCCCTTGAAGATGGATAGGATTTGCGCGTCCCCGCGAGTGAACGCATCGAGGACGTCGTAGAACGAGATTTCTTTGTAGATGCTGTTCTTCCCCGCGTAATCGATCTGAATCTCACCGTGACGGGTTACTGGAATCTCGAGCTGACCGGCATGGACGAGCATTCCGTCATCCGTAGGGGTAATCGTGATTGATTTCAAGTCGATGTTCAATGCATGGAATGCAAGGGCCGCGCCGAACGCGGGGTAATAGTCGCCGGCATACTCGACAATAAACGGCATCTTACGGATGATACCGTCGACGGAATCGGGATTGAGAAGAACATGCCCGACGCCGCTTCCGAGAGCCGCAAGAGAATCGAAGGGGCGCTCATCGATATATGTCGCGCGCGGAAAATTGAGGCGTCCTCCTTTTTCGGGTATTGCGAACGGATGAAGCACAGCATATGCATCCTTGTCGATGTCTTTCGCCTTCAGTTCGCCGATCTCTTCGCTGGGCACAAATGGCCCTACCGCATGAATGACATTCCTCGAAAGACCCGCAAGCTTCAGGAACAGGCTGTTCTGAAATTGCGATGCACTGTCCTGTTTGACAGTAGGGAAAAAGTAATCGACGCCGATCGCTTTTGCCCCGCAGGTGGAAATTATTGCGAGCAGTGAGCCGAACTTGTCCCGCGGCACGGGATAATCGAGCTCTTTCAGCGTATTCTCGTCGATCTTGACGATGACGACATTCGAGGTATGAGGCCGTTCCCCTCGCGAACGAATAAGTGCATCATACGATTTTCGCTCGAGGGCCGGGAAGAAATTTGAGCCGAGGGAGTTTTCGACCGCATTGGTGTGAAACAGGAAGAGAGAAAATCCCATCGACGCGGCTGCTATGAGGATTCCTACGATCACCTTCATCAATGTTTTTTTCATGGGGCGTGCCTAGTTTGGTGGAGGAATGATCCGGCTAAGGTAGATTTTGAAGTGAACGATAGGAGACATCTGACAAAGAATTACGGATCAGGCCGCCATAGTTTTATTGTTCATGTCATCCTGCGGCGTTTCCCGAAGGGTTAGCTTTGTCAGCGTCCCCGTCATGAACACTCTCTTACATCTCACATGGATCGGGTCAAAAAAAAAGGCTGTCCAAAAACGGGGTTTTAGGACAGCCCAATATACAAAAATTCAGTTCATATTTTCCAATAGAGAAAATCTTTGATGTTTGAAAGCTGCGTCGGGTCGATACCGCGGCGGCCTCCGAATACAAATTTGTTCTCGCCGCGCCGGATTCGCGCAGTGTTTGGCCTTGTCGCGCTCTTTGCCGCCACGTCCTGCAGCGCGGTATACAGCAGGCTCTGCAATTCGTTCCGGTCGATCGTCGCCCCCTTCTCCGCCCCCCGCGTCTTGTTCAGCTCGGCGACGATATGATCGATACCGAGTTCGGCAAAGGCCTTTTCCTGAGAAGGAAATTTGGAAATTGCCGCGGCGAACGCACTCACGGTACCATCCTGGTCCCCCCCGAGATACTGGAGCAATCCCATATTGAGGTCAATGCCGCCATCGTTCTTATCCGCATCAAGCGCCGCGAAGTAGTTCTTGTATGCGTTCGCGGAGTCTCCCTGCATCAAATAGATATTGCCGAGGTTGTTCTTGGCCATCGGCGACGTGTACCCTTTCAATACCGCGGCCGCATCGGCATACCGTCCGGCGTTCGCCAGATACATCGAGGCTTCGTTGTACGATCTTTCATCCCCCCGTTTCTTCAGCTCGGCGACTTTTTTATCCAGCATCTGACTGGATATTTGAGAAACGTTCTTCATGTCGTCATTCATCAGAGATCCGACCTTATCGGCAGGCGGCGGCTCGGATGCTTTTACGTTCGCTGCGAGATTCGCCGGCGGGAATTGTTCCCACGCCGCACGGATGTCGATAATGTCGAGCCGTCCCTGGCTGTCAGCGATCTTGTAATACTCGCTCGCTCCGAGCTTCCATGCTTCGGCAAAAGGATGATTGATGATGGTTGTTTCAAGCGGAATCCACACCGTGTTTTCCCTGATAATGTAATCCTTTTCGTCAACGCTGATCCTCGAAGCGCTCTTCTTATTCACGCCGGAATCGAAGATAATGAACACGTGGTCGGAAGTACCGACGAGCGCAGTCCGAATGCCGATGTTCTCCAGGCAGGCCGCAAGCAGCACTGAACTGCCGCTGCAATTTGCCGTATGGTTCGACAGCGTTTCCCGGGGGAATTGGACGTCGTCAAGAAGATCGGCTTCCGCAACTCTCCACGGTGCACTGACATAGTTAATGGAGAAGGCGCGAATGCCCTCCCACACCGCCATCGCATTCAGTAAATTACGCGGGGCGCCGTCGAGGATCGCCGGATCGTACTTCACGGAGCCGACGACATACCGTGAAAAGTTCTTCACCGCGTCGTCGTTTGACGTGACAAAAGCCCCGACGGAATTCGGACGCGACCAGGTGATCGAAGTTCTGCTGTAGACCGTCACCGGTTTGATCAGGCTTCGCGTCTTGGCTTCGCCGCCGACGCTGTACGAAAGTTCAGCCTTTATCTGGGCTACGGTGTTTTCGTTGATCGCGAGCAGTTCTTTCGAATCGAGCGTCACTAAGACCGGGACCGTTTGAGACGCTCCGGCTTTGAGCAGCGGGATCACCTGCTCCGAAGGCAATTGCATATAGGTTGGAATGAAGAAACTCGCCTTCACATTCTTGATATCGGACTTCCCGGTATTCTCGATTGTAATTTGACCTATAGGGTTGAACGCGTAATAATTATATGCCGCGGGAAAAATATTCTCAACCTTGAATTCCGATATCTCGAGCGCACCGGGGAGCGCATAGCTGACCTTCGTTTTTGTTCCGGAAACTTTTGTGTTCACATCGAGGCGGCTGCCGGTGAACGATTCGACTTTATAGTCCGCCATCGAGGAAAACTGCTTGCGCAGATCGTCGATGGATCCGCGGATCCACACATCCAGAACCGCAGCATCTCCCTCCATATAGCGAAGCTTCATCTTCAGAATCATCGGGATCTTTGCCGGAAGGTCCTGTTCGATCTTCATCAACGACGCGTCGGTTACTCCCAGCAGCACCAGCTGGATGGCCACCGGCTGATCTTTCATGTCCTTCAGCTTCTTTTCGACTTTCGCGAGAAGATCGGACGCCAGCGTGTCGCCCAGCTGATCGAGTGCCTTCGACGCCGCTTGCGATTTTCCCTGAGACGCTTTTTTCGAGGTCGCGCTTGACACTGCGATGAGATCTCCGGTGTCGGTGATGATCACCCGTACCTCGCCGTCTGCGGTATACTCGACGTTCTTGATGCCGTACGTTTCCCGTTCTTCACCGAGAACCGCCTGTGCTCCGCCGGCAATGATCAATTCGGCGCCAAACCGCCTGCCGAGTTCCTTAGCTTTGGCCGGATTCAAATCGCCGAGTGCGAGGTCGCGTGCACGCACTGCTTCAAACTGCGACTTATCGACCAGCCGGTACCCCTTCGCCAGAAATGCAGCTTCAATTTTCCCCGCAACTTTCGCCGCGGTCACATCCTTGTCGTCAATCTTCTCGTCGACGACCACCATGATCCGCGGCATCTCGGCGTCCTGCGCCAGCGCGCGCGTCAGCACTGTCATGATTGCCGCGAGAACAGTCCACAGCAGTATAGTCACTCGTTTCATACGCTTATCTCCTCGAATCGTGAACAAATGATGAATGCAACTTTCTTCTTTTCCGTTTAAAGCGTTCCTCATTTTGTCTCTTTTTTCAGTTTCCCGGCCAGCGCTGCCATTTCTTCTACTTTTTGTTTTGCCGGCTCGTAGCCGTTCGATTCGTCCCAGGCCTTCTGGAACATTGCCCGTGCGTTTTCGTACATCGCCGCTGCATCCGCCGATTTTCCTTCTTTTTCAAGCTTGTGGCCATTGTCTTCAAGGTTCAGCCCCTGGGCGTAGGTGACGTATCCGTTGAATTTGCCATCCCTCGTCGACTCAAGCTGATCCTCTTCCGCAGAAGTCAGCTTAACCTCGAGGTCGTCGGAGATCTTCTTCACGAGCGACTTCAGCATTGTCAGGAATTGGTCAAGGTCGCCGGTTTCTTCTTCCGCTTTGAGGGTAAGCCCGGTCTCGGTGGCAACGATTCGTGCATCAATGCGCAGCTTGTCGCCGAACAAATTGGAGAATCCTCCAAAGAGGAGAACCTTCGCACCCAGCAGCTTTCCCATCTTTTGAGATGTTCCTTTATCGACCAGATCTGTCTCGCCAAGATTTAGTTCATCGACGACGGATTGGATTCGCTGCCGTTCAACCACTTTGAGGCCCTTGATCTTCGACATCTCAGTGATGAGCATGTCCGCCAATCCCTTCTTTAACGGATCGAGCTTATCTTTGTCAACGACGCTGTTGTTGTCAAAGTAGAGAATTGCGATCGTTTGCGGCGTTGGTTCCTGCGCGGGAACGACTGATGCGGTCAGGTAGAGCAGCAGGGCGATCGATGTCATCCACGAAACACTACGACGATGGTGACGTTGCTTCATAACAGTGTCCTTCCTCTATATGATGAAATATTTGAGAATTTTCATTTCAAAATTGTATTCGCCCGCGGCCGCCGAATTCAACTCCCGTGACGGTCTGCGTTATGTTATTGATGACAACACTTCCTGTCCCGTACTTCGCGTTGAACGCGATGCCGAACCACGACGTGATTGAAAATCCTGCTTCGGCCCCGGCGGAGGCGAGCTGAGCTTTTCCAGTCTCAAAGATGCCGACCCCGAACGGGATTTGGTCCCCGGTATGCAATTTCCCTTCTCCAAGAACGGAAAGCGAAAACCATTCCGCGGGAGACCACGATGCAGTGTACTGAGCTTCGTAATGCTGCGAACTTTTGAACTTCTCTGTGACGCCCGAACTATAGAGCTCGCTCTGCGTTCGGAGCCGCGTTCGCGCCAACAGACGATGCGTTAGAGGGCCCCATTTTACCGAATACACCGCGAACGTCATGAAACGCAGACCCGATTGAATAAAATTCTGGCCGCCCAGCTGGTCGGGGAAATAGTTGGTCACGGTTACATCGACCGATAAGCGCGATAATTTTGAAAACGAGGTAAAATCAAGTCCGGCATTCAATGAAATTTCATCTCCCGGTTTGTACTTCTCGCTGAAGCCCTCGATCGACGCCGGTTGGTATTCACCCTTATAAACATACGATGCGCCGAACCCAACGATCAACCTGCGCTGCAGCTGGTACGCGTAGGCAAATCCCAGATTTGCATTCAAGCCTTGGCCAAACACAGGGACATTATAGTCCAGCGAAGTCTCAGAAATGAGAGTCGCGATGCTCAGTTCGTTTTCAGTCAATTTCGTCACTCCGGTTGGTACGTTGACGCCGCCGTTGATCCAGAGTTTATCTCCCGGAACGACATATGAGAATCCAACGCGCGTATCGGCTATGCCCTGCAACGTCATCGTATCCAGTTTCGAAATGGCCGGCGAATTCGCTACCGAGAGAAGAATGCGATTTGAAAGCGGAATGGAAATCACCGTCGGTGCCGACTGCTCGACAACGTTCCCTTCGTCTTTCAAATTCCATGACTGTTGCGACGCCCCGACGGTAATGCCCGTCATCCCCTGAAATAGGAGGCGCTCGTCGTAAGACGCTCCTGTACTTTGGGCCGAAAGCGGCTGGGCAGGATAACTCAAGGCCATCCAGAAGAAAATCGCAGATCCGGGGTGTCTAAAAATTTTTCTCACTGCCCAAGCATTCGAATAGTTCTACTTTACAAAAACCAATTTCTTTGTTGCGCTAAATTCTCCCGCACGGATCCTGTAGAAATAAACGCCGCTCGAGACCTTTGCGCCGTATTCATTGGCGCCGTCCCAGACGGCTGTATACGCACCGATCTTCAGGTCGCCGGCAAAAAGCGTTCTCACTTTCTGCCCGAGCACGTTGAAAATTTCCAATTCGACATGGGCGCTGTGCGCCAGAGTATATGCAATGGTAGTCGAAGGATTGAAAGGGTTCGGGAAATTCTGTTCAAGCGAATATCCAAGCGGAACAATCGGAATTCCGTTTGTATTCTTGTCAACGAACTCTTTTGTACCAACGATAAGCCGGAACGACCGGTCACTTTCATTATGGTTGAAGCTGAACGCGTACGACATTGCTGACCCGACGTCGATCACCCGCTCGGTCCTCATGTCGACAAGGAACATTCCAAATTCGGAGGGAATATTGCCGGCCTTTGTAAAACGGACAGAGACTGAAGCTTCGGATTTCGCTGACGCAATATCGAAATCCCAATAATTTCCGTCCGCATGTATCGAACGATAGTCGCCTGCATATCTTCCAGGGTTACTTTTCCAATCCGCATGATTGAAAGAAAGAGCCACATAATCTGTCGGCGCAGCGGGAGGTTCGGAAAAATCCTGGGCATCCCAATCGTCGTTCGCCGATCGGAGAACGCCCGCAAAATTGTCATTATCAGCGGCGGCATTGTCCGACGCGCTGATCCGTACCTGCCATTCGCCCTGGCCAAACTGACGCTGCACGCCGGCTGTTTTTGCGAGCGTGCTCGTTGTCGAAACTTGGTCCGGGTTGATGTAGATCGTCACCCCGTTGCGGAGACTTTTCAAAAAATACCCGGTATACGCCTGCATGATGTCCGTCACCTGCTGAAAACCTGTGCCGTCGAAACCCCAGAGCCACGACTCGACGGAATCCGGAGTTGAATGCAGAGAATTCGCCCAACTGACCGGGTATGGAAAAGGATTCCCGATGAGATTATACCCAGAGTCGAGTTGGATCGGATAAAATCCTTGAGCAGTAGAGACACTCGCGGATCCCAATGTAAGTGATTGAGACCCTTTGGTAATGAGCCAGTATCCCTCTCCTCGCTTGAATGTCATAAACCCGGGGCTCGGGTACTCCAAATATTCCGACCCATCCCACCTGCCATATAAGCGCCATTTCGTTTTGTCAGCAGCCCCAAGGTCCTTCAGAACGTCCGTGATATTAAAATCCTCCAAATCGAACGGGATACTGATGATCTGGTATTGATCGCTCAAAGTCGAGTTCGGAATTTTTACCGAATAGTTTCCCGTGTAGCCAAAAACATTGAGCGCAAACTGGAGATTGTCCCTTGCAAGGATCCCGGTCGGCAGGGGTGATAACGTATCTTTCCCTTGAACGTCCGACCACATGTCGACATCGCCGATCAGCAGAATTGTTCCTTTCCCGACCTGGCTTATTGCTGCCAGCGTCGGACGCTGGGTCTTCTTTTGAAGAGAATCGCTCGTCGTCGCAATCGTCGTTGCATTTCCTTTAAGGAAGGGTACAGCTTGCGCCGAAACCGAGATACTTGAACAGCCGAACGGGATCACTGAACGGACGCCTTTAACAAAAGGATGCGTCGTATCGGTGAATGCCGACAGTACCGGCGAAGTTGGAGCGGCAGAGTAATCCAGCGTGGGATCTGTGACCACATCGTAATTCATTGCCAGGCCGGTCGGAGTGAACGGCGAATCCTGTATCCACTGAAAATTGGTGAGGATTTCGTTCAGATGGACATTTGCGTCCGAATTTCCAGAGTCGCCGAGCATTACGACAAAGCCGCCGTTAGAAACGTACTGATGGAGTTTATTGATTTCCACCAGCGAATACGAGGTCTTGGGTGCCGCGATGATAATTGCGTCGAACGGAGAAGCAAGTGGGTCGAATGCAGATTGATCGTCCTTAACGGTAATGCCGCTTCTCTGTAACGCCTGGATAAGCTGCGAAAGGTACTGGGTTATTGAGCTTGTGCCGAGATTGGAGGACACGCCATGTGTTGTCTCGAGCAAAACGGTTCGCTTCACCGGCGTGATCGGAACACCGGTTCCGCGAAGTGAAATGGCGACCGCCGGATTCGACGGATCGTCGGTTGCAAATGTGAGAGTCGCAACATACGCTCCGGTCAGCGTGGGAATGAATTGAATAGTGAGCGTACCGGCATTTCCAGGTTTGACGGTCATCGGCACCGCGTTCGCAGGCAACGAAAAACCTGGCGGCCCTACGAGAGAAACGACAGAGACGGTGATGTTCTGGCTTCCGTTGTCCTTGAACGTAATGTTCTGCCCCGATACGCTTCCGATCGGCACGGTCCCGAAATCAAAAGCAATCTGTGAGATTTCGAGAGAATTGCGGATATCGACGCTGGTAATTCCGCGATTGCTGCCCACAAAAATCAAGCTGTCGTCTGCCGGGACCTGAGTGATCGAATAATAATTGGTTGACGGGTCGCCGCCGATTCTTGTCCAAGTCAAGCCTGCATCTGGACTGCGAAGTATTCCGTTCGATCCAGCGCAAAAGACCGTCGACGAATGAACCGGATCAAATGCGATATCGAAGCCCGATGCATTCAACGAGGTCCAGTTAACTCCGCCGTTCGTCGTCTTGAATACATTGTTCAGTATCGAATATGCCATCGTCGAGAGAAATATGACGCCCGGATTCGTCGGGTCCACCCTCGGATGAAAACCGAGGAGCGGGAATACTGCACCGCCTACGGAAGCCGTCAGCGGCAAATCACCGGTGATGGAAGACCAGGACTTCCCCAAATCCGTTGACTTCCAGACACCGTTGGCAGAAAAATATAGCGTCGATGCATTGACGGGATCGAATTCAATGTTTTCCACGAGCGGAGATGCCGGAACTTGCGGCGGCATCAATAAATTCCATGTGGCCCCGCCGTCCGAGCTGCTGACGAATTCTTTCGTCAGTGCGGATACAAAAAGATTGCGCGAATCGACAGGAGAAATTTTTATCGTACCGTCTTCAAAATTATTGTTGAAGGGAGAAAGGGAATCATGGGGAATGTTTAACATCTGAAGTCTCTGCCATGTAATGCCGGTGTCAATGCTTTTATAGATGCCGTAGACATTACCGGCGTACAACACGGCACTGTTTTTGGGGTCGGCAACAACCGCCCTGACGTACGGGTTATCAATTCCGTCGTTTAACGGCACCCATGTCGCGCCTTTATTCGTCGACCGGAAAACGCCGCCGCCGTACACTCCTGCAAACAAATATCCCATACCAGAATTCTGCACTGCGACCGTTCGAGCAATCGAATTCATCATGCCGGAGCTCTGACGTTTCCAATTTGTACCTCCATCTATGCTCACATAGATTCCGTCGGATGTCGCTATATATATTTTTTTCTGCGGAGCCGAAGGAA
>Ga0265334_10000475_pt1 | contig 20702 bp, 29 predicted proteins | sample 42023metaG_FD_192442 | JGI IMG/M metagenome (GOLD analysis project Ga0265334, IMG submission 192442) | Rhizosphere microbial communities from Carex aquatilis grown in University of Washington, Seatle, WA, United States - 4-20-23 metaG | ecosystem: Host-associated > Plants > Roots > Rhizosphere... | reverse complement strand
CCGCGATTCGCGGCAAGACCAACGGACGATGGACGGTACGACATGGATCAGGCCTTCCTGGCGGCGCGACGAACGCGCTTCGAGTGACGACGATTCTTCCTGGACTTCCGCGACCGATTCGGAGTGGCCGACTTCCGGCTCATCAATGCCCAGCCAACGACTGCGAGGCCGGCCGCGCCGATGCCTACGTACAGCCACGGAAAACTCGACGTGGCTGCCTGGGTCACAGGCTGCGGGACTGCTTCAGACGGCCCGACCAGATCAGACGGTCCGAGTGTGTTCTGCGATGTGGTGTCAGCCGCTGGCGGCAGCGAGGCAGGCGTATCCGGCAACAGGCACAGGCCGTTGGCATCGCGGTAGTACCCATCTGGACACTGAACATCTGCATGCGGATCTGGAGTCGCCGTGCTGGCCGTGTTGGCCGCAGTAGCGACCGTTGTCACGAGTGCTGGACTGCCCTGTGGCGCCAGGAGCACAGGCGTCTTCAGCGCGAGCGACGGGCTAAGCTTCACCGATACGGTCGGCAGTGTCCCGTCATACTTGCCAGCGGCGATGTCCGACAGAAGACCAGTGATTGAAAGAACACCCATCTGTCGCAGCGCAGCAGCCGCGTCGGCGTACGGTGCACCAGCCAGCTGCGATGCGTTCATGCTCAGTGCGTTTGCTGCATACGTCTGCAAAGCCGGCGGCATGATGTTCAGCGATTGCGTCACTGCCGCCGGATCGATCTTGCCGAACGAGTTCGGCTTAAGCGACTTCAACAGCACGCCAGAGGTGATCATCGGCGTTCGGTTCGTGTCGGACGACCCGAAGGCCCCGCCAAGAGCGGTCAAATACGTACCCAACGCAGCGATGATTGCTGGATCGATGCCCACGTTCGTGCGAGCGGCGGTTGACGCGGGCGAGGTCGTGCTCAGGTTCAATGCCGGCAAGGCAAACCCAAGTCCTCCGAAACCTGCCTGTCCTTCCTCGTAGTAGCTCATCTCGCTCTCCTGCTCGTGCGACGGCGACGGGTGTTCTTGCGTGAGCGTGGACGCTCATGGCTCGACACCGCGATCAGCACGCCTGCGACTGCGACTGCCAATAGTAGCGGAACAACGGCACCGTTGTCGACCTGGCCGAGTCCGGACATGCCACCTGCGCTCTTCCACTGAGCAAGCAGGTCATCCATTCCTGCCGGATACGACTTGTACTCGGTTTTCCAGGCCTGGATTGTGTTCGCAACCAACTGGGCGCCGGCCTGGCTGGTTGGACTCAAAGCACGCAGACACGCTAGCACATCCTGCTCGATCTGCCTTGCATGTGCGTCTGCATTCGCCTTGCGGACGGGATCGGCGTTGATCGAATCGACTTCGGCCCACTTCGAGACCGCCAGTTGATGGCCGGCGATGCATCGGCTAAGCTTTGCCGTCGTCAGATCGCGCTCTGCATTTGCATCGCCGTGGGCGCCAAGCCAGGCGTATCCGACGGTCAGCGCAACCAGAAGCGGACTGATGACGTTCGACAGCTCCCAGGCAGCCTTGTCGAAGTTGCTGGCCTCGGAAGTCCCCGACTGGTCACAGCCGGCACCCTTGATCTCGAAACACGACCAGCGCGCATTCGCCGAGGCGAGCGCCGTGTTGATCACCACGATCACTTGGCGAATGAGCGTGCCGTTCTTGTCGATCTGTGTCGCAACCGCAGGCGCAGGCGCAGGCGTAGCAGCGGCGCCGAGACCGCTGGTTGGCGTTGCGCTGAATGTCGTGGGGCCAAGAAGGTTCGCAACTCTCTTGACGGTCGCCGCTGTGACCAGAAGCGGCACAGAGATCTGCGTCTGCGCAGCGTTCGATGCGTCCACCGCGATCGACATCGTCCCCGCCAAGAAGCCGGCGAGCTGCTGGCCAGCGGACATGAAGACGCTGCGGATGTTGTTGCGTCTGACCGGATCGGAGTAATCGACGCTCTTGTACTCGTTGAACTTCGCGTTCACGTAGTCGTTGAGCGACGTCGCGGTGCGAACGCGCAGCGCGATGTACGGCTTGTACCCGTCATCGCCAAAGCGAGCGAGCGAAGCAGAGACCTGCGCATACAGGTTCTGAAGCGGCACGACTGTCTGCGTCCACTCCTGCCCAGCCTTCGCGTCGCTTGCGTCCTCGTTCACGCCAAAACGATCGCAGCCAGATGCCGCCGTCAGAAAGCAGACCCAGCGCGAGTACGCCCGATCCAGCGCCGTCAAGATGATCGCCTCGGCCTTCTGCAAGCCGCTCAGCGTCGCGTAAATCGGTGCTGTCAGATCTGGAATGATGGCATTCAGATCGTTGACCGACTCAACCGCGCTGCCCCTCATGTCGGAGCGCGTGTTGTTCCTGTTCAGCGCGTCCGAGTAGTCGATCGTCTTGTACTGCGCGAACTTCTGATTCGCCCAGTCGCTGGCGGCGGCTGCGGGGGCGAGCGTGATGCGCGCATAGTTGATGTTGTCCGCCTGAAGCGGGCTACTTCCAAAGCTTCCGATCTTTTGGACAGACAGTCCGTGAGCGTCCAACAGCGGCTGGATGGTGCGGGACTGCTCCTGCGCAGCCTTGTCGTTGCCGTGGTCTTCGTTCGCGCCGAATCGGCCACAGCCCGATGCATCGTACTGGTAACAGATGCGGCGTGAGACCGCAGAATCGAGGGCTCGCAAGATCGACTGCCTGACAGCGTTTGCAGTCGCCACGTCCGTCGCCGCGCCCGCCGCAGACGCGTACTTCCCGGCCATCGCCTGGCCAGTGTCCAACATGTTCTTGCGGATGTTGTTCCGCTTCAACGCGTCAGAGTAGTCGGTGCTCTTGTACTCGTTGAACCAGTTCTCGATCTGCTCGAAGTCCTGGTCTGCATCAGACATGTTCGACATCGCGTTGTCGACGTTGCCGCCAGCCGCGCGCGTCTGCTGAATGCACTGAGCCACCTGCGTCTCGATGCGCGAGATGGACGGCTGATCTGGCGACGCTGCCGCCTTCATCTGAACCAGCTGCTGCTGCAACTGCGCACACTGCGCTGCCAGTGCGGCAGGGTCAGGTCCGGCCGCTGCACCACTACCAGTAGCGCCGCCGCCTGCGGCTGCCCCGCTGCCGACGAGTGCGTACGCGGCCACGCCGCCAACGACTGCAAGGCCGCCGACCGCAAGCAGCTTCTGCTTGGTCGAGAGCGGATTGCGTCGCATCCGGCGCCTTCTCGTCTTCATTCGGCGGGCCATTCGTCGTTCTCCCTCAGAGCCAGGACTGCGTGGCGCACATGTCCATGCATCGGCTGTACGCGCCCTCGGTCAGTGCACCTGAGCATCGGTCTTCGCAGACCGGAGCCGTGTCGTAGTAGTAGCCGTACCCGTAGTAGCCAGGGCCCCAGCCCCACGACGGATAGCCCCAGCCGCTGCGACCGCGGCGCAGGCGTGGTCGACCGCGCCCGCCATGACCGCCGTGCCCATGACCGCCGTGCCCATGGCCACCGCCGCCGCCCTTGCCGAGGCCGCTGGCGATTCTCATCGGCTGTCGATAGCTCACGAACGCCTACCCTTCCGTCGCTTCTTGCGCGTGCTCTTGTTCGCTGTTGGCCTCGGATGAGTCATGCGGTCGTAGAAGAACCACAGTGACCATGCCGAGAGCGCCAAGCTCGCGTAGGCGACGTACTCCATGCGAACGGCCCGCGAGCGGTCTTCATCCACGGTCGTGGTCTGTCCGAGGTGGTCGTTCATCAGACGCGGCGGATGCGTCTGGAAAACCATCGGAGAGACGGTGCCACGCTGACGCTGGGGCTGCCCATAGTCGGCGAACACCCAGGGGTTCGTGACGCCCCAGTTCTGGTACCCGAGCGCTCGGTTGACCTTGTACGTCATGATTCAGCGCTTCTTCCTGCTCGTGCGCTTGGCGCGGCGACTGCCGCGCTTCTTCGGACGACTGTTGCGCTTCACGCGACGACGATTGGCACGCAGAGGGTGGCCGCCGATCTTGACCTCCACCTCGTCACCGTCCTCGTCGGTCCGATCCATGTCGGGCGTCCAGTCGGGATGCGACGGCGAGTACAGCGAGAGATCGAACGAGCCGAACTTCTTCGCCGCTGCTGTGAGCTTCTTGCCAGCCGCTTCTTCCCAATCATCGTCCTCCCAGAATCCGACGCCATGATCGTTGCGCGTCATCCAGAAGTCGTAGCCGGCCTGCTCGTCCTCGTCGCCACGGCCGAGAAACGCACCGCTCCAGATCGGCTCGTTGTCGGCGTAGAACTTCTCGCAGTCACGCTTCATCGCTGCGAGTGTCTCTGCGTCGATGTCGCTCGGCTCGTAGTTCTTGTCGAGCGGATAGCCGCCGCTGTCCGTGCTCTCGTCGTTCGAGGCAAAGAGCGCAGCTTCGATGTACGCATCCGTGAAATCCTTGAGACTCATCGTGCTCTCCTGCTCGTGCGGCGCGCACGACGACTCGTGCGGCGATTCTTCTTCATCGGACCCAGCGTCGTCAGGCCTTCGCGCTTGCGGTCAGCGTCGATCTTCATCCGCTTCGCAACCACAGCGCTCATCGCGGCGTGGAAGTCCGGACTCGTCGAAGTCAGCGACAGGGCGCCGCTTTCCAAGATGAGCTTCACGTGCCAGCGAACGCCGTCGTAGCGACAGTCGATCGCACGCTCGCCGCGGGGGCGAGCCCGCACCCAACGTTCCGCCTGCATACGCGCCTTCGTGGTCACCGGCGGCCTCGGCTCGTGCGCCTCTTCGTGCGGCTGGTACGCTTCAGATTCTCTGTGACGCGCCAAACGGAGCGGACAAGAGCACGGCGCTCTGCGGCCGTCAGCTCAAACTTCTTCTGAACACGCGTGAGCGCCGCCTCACGCTTGGTGCCCAGATTTCGCAGCTTCAGCGCCATCACACGTGCTGCTGTGAACCTGTCCGGACCATTCCTCTTCGATGCGTTCTGGACGCGATACTCGTTCGCCCACTCCTCTGCCATTTCCTTCGCGACCTGCTTGCGGGTCGCCGGAGTGAACAGACGGTTCCACGTTCCGCCAACATCCTTGGCGTACTTCTTCGCGCCTTCATCCACGATCCAGCCGAAGCCCTTCGCGGCGAGAGCGAGATCGAACTTGCCCTGCTGCATGCGCCTGACGAGCGCTTCGCGATACGCCGCGCCCTTCTGGTACGTCGGGTAGTCGTTGTCGATGAAGAGCTTCAACTCGTCCGCTTGCTCTTGGTCGAGCGAGCCGCCGCGTGCATTTGATGTGAGTGGCTGCGAGTCCCAAACAATCCACACCCAGCCGCGCTTGGGCGCGTCCGTGTACAGGCGCTGGGGGTAGGTCTCCCGACGAAGCCACGCGAGCTGGCCACTTGGCATCTGCACGCGCACCTCACGTCCCCAATCAGGAAGCTTGACGCCCGTGGCGCGTGCGAGCTTGCCCGCGTCCGCGTCAGAGATGCGGTAGTGCGTGCCGCCAGAGATGGACTTCAGCTTCATGATCAGTCCTCGTTGCCAGCCTTCATGTTCCGGCGAGCGAAGCGCTTGTTGCGCTCACTCTTCTTCTTGCGCGCGTGGCGCGGGCGCCACCATCCGAAGTACGCCCAGATCGCGCCCATGCCGACTGCGCCGACCGCGAGTCCGAACGTCATCGTGCGGTAGAACGGGACCGTGTCCGTTGCCGTCGTCGCAGGCGTCTGCCCGATACCGTACAGCGGATACGGCGCCATGCCGGCTGCCTGACGGGCGCCGCCACTCGCTCGCTGCGCCTCCGCCGCGTACATGACGGGCCCTGGGCTGCCGTCCTGATCGACCACGTAGTCCGCTGCGCTCATCTTTCGCGGTGCCATGACTCAGTTCTTCCTTCCACGGCGCGACGAGCGCCGGCTGTTCCGCTTCATCTGACGCATCATCTTCCGGAAGCTGTTCTTGACGTTCGCGGTCATCTTCTTGCCCGTGTCCGTCTGCGTCGCGGCGAGATAGCCGACTCCGAGCACGCCCACGCCGATCGCGATGTTCCTCGGCGTCAGAAGACCGAGCCCAGAAGAAGAAGTCGCAGGCGCCGGTGCAGGGGCCACAAGCGAGTCCGGCGCAGTCTGCGTGACCTCGCCCATGCCCGCTGCTGCCGGCGAGTGATAGAAGCTGCCCAGGTCGGCCTGAAGCTTCTTCTGATCGGCAACGAGCGGACCGATGTGGTCGGCTGCCGCCTTCGAGAGCGCCGGCTTGTTCGCGCGAATCGACGAGGCCATCCGATCGAGTCGCGGCAGACCGCCGCCAGCCTTGGCCCGATCCGACAGGTCGCGCATCGTCGCATGCATCACGCAGTGCGCGAGCGTGTCTTCGAGCGCTGCGTCGGGCTTGTAGCCCATCTGCACGAGACGATCGGCGACGAGCTTCGCCTTGCGCGCCATCTGCGGACCGAGCGCATCCGTCGCCGACGCGAGGAACTGCGAGCGCGTCGCCTGGCTCGGCATCAGCTTCGCCTCGGAGATGAGGCAGCTGGCCGCCTTTCGCCCGAACGCCTCGATGTGCGAGGACGGCCCGAGACGATCCGACTGCATCTTCGGCATCGGCCGACGACCCTGCGCGTTTCCGTTCATGAACGGGCTGAACGCCTTCGGCGGCGGCGCGAGCGCCGGCACGCGCTTGCTGAGTGGAACGCCACTCGCGTTGACCTGCGTGACGGTCCAGTTGTCAGCGGTGGAATCCCACATCGCCGACTGCTGCATGCCGTCTGGATCTTCCTCTGCGATGTACGCCGGCTGCGCGAACTGGTTGGCAAAGATGCCGTCTCGCGCGCGGAACGTGACACCCTCTTCGACGTCGAAGATTCCAGAGCCGATGACGTTCTGTTCGCTGTCGTCGTACTCGTAGGACGAGCGATCGTACTCGGTGAGCGGATCGATGCCCTCGTGCGATGGCATCTCGTTCTCTTGCGACGGAACGAACGCCGCCTGGCGCGCGATCGAGTCGGGCGTCGCGTAGCGCGGCATCAGGCCGTTCGACGACTGACGAGCGTCCGAGTCGCCGAGATCCGACATGTCCGTGCCCTGCTGCGAGTACGGACGATAGCCGGAGTTGTCCGCGATCTGCCACGGGTTCTCGCCGTACGTCGTCTGATTCATGCCAGGACCGTTGTCCATGTCATCCATCATGACGAAGCTCGACGTGCCCTCGACATCCGTCGCCGGAGCAGGACCACCGCCGCGCTTCGGGAGTTCCTCCTGAAGCTCATCGGTCAGGAAGTCGTCATCCACGGACGAGCCCTGGTAGTCCTGCACGTCGAGGTTGGCATTGCCGCGCATCGTCGGCAGCTCCATCTCGTCATCTGCAAAAAGGTCTTCGCTCATGTCCGTCTCTTCCCGCTTGTTGTAGGCGCCCAGCCTGTTTCGGTATCGATCAACTAAGAAGAATCCACGCAAGGGCGGCGACACCCAGAATCCCGCCGCCAGTCATGATCAATCTGTTACGCGCCACCGTCGCACTGGCCGCTGACTGCTGAGCAAGAAGCAGCTGCTGCTGCGCTTGCTGAGCCTGAGTGGCGGCGAGTGTCGCCTGAGCTTCGCGCTGTTCCCGAGAACAGTCCATCGCTCCACCGGCGATTTGTGAACCAACTCCGATGAGGCCACCGATGATTGTACCGTAGACCGGTACGATGCTGACGATCCCGCCAGCAGTTGCTGCACCGCCAGCGATTGTGCAGCCTGCGGCACGATCGTTCTCGGAAAGCTGACCCAGCGGGGTGTCGAGGAGTCGGTCCCAGCCGAGCTTGTTGCCGACTTCGTTCCGGACCGCCTGCGCGCCGCGCTTGTAGACGCGCTCCGCAAGCGTGCCGCGAATCGCGTCGAACATCGCTTGGTCCTTGTTGCGATCCTTGAGATTCGTCGCGTACCGAACAGTGACCGACGGCCACAAGCCCGGCTGAAGCTCGTCGAGCTTCGCGCGAAGGACGGCGTACCGATCGGCGACAGGCGCCCTGGCGACCGCCAACATGATGCTGCTCGCATCGAGAGACGCGCGCGCGAAGATCGGATTCGAGGACGCAGCCGCCCCGACAGAGATGCCTGTGGCTTCTCCGAGACCTCGACGCCTGCGTGCTGCTCGATACGACACACGTTACTTCTTCAGAACGCCGTAGAGGATGGTCGCGATCACCAGCCCGCCGCCGCCGAGCAGTAGGTACTGGAAGGTCATCTGCTCTTGGTGCTGTTGCAGCTGAAGCTGCTGGAGCCCACTGCTCTGCGCTGCCTGTGCCTGCGCCTGCGCGGTCTGAGCCTGAAGCGCCAGCTGACCCGCGTTGCATCCGGCGATCTGCCCGCCAGCCTGAGCACCCGTGATGCCAGATGTCGAACTACTGCCACCGGTGTTGAACTGCGCGAGCAATCCGCTGACGAGACCGGTGGTGCCAGCGCCGTACGAGCAAAACAGCGCGTTCGCATCGTTGACGCCCTGACTCGTGTGGCCTGCGACCTCCGCGACTGTCTGCCCGAGACCGGACACCCCCTTGGCAGCGGCGAGCGTCCGCGCTGTCAGGACGTTGGCAACGGCAGCAGTGATGACGTCGAACATCGCCTGGTCCTTCGCCGTCGTCGGCTTGCCAGCCGAAAGACGGTGGAAGTTCAGCTTGGCAGTCTCTCCAAGGCCAGGCTGCGCTGCGTTCAGGATGGAGACCATCTCTCCAAGACGCTTGGCAGGCGGAACCGAAGCCATACGGAGCATGATCTGCGATGCGAGGACGGACGCCGAAGAGACGATCGGGTTCGTCTGCGTCAGAGCGCTCGCAACAACCGGAGCCTGCTCTGGCTCCACGGCACCCAGCCCGAGAAGGCCGCGACGCGACATCCCTCGGAGCCTGGAGACTCGGCCTCGGTAGCTCATGACCTTCTCCTGCGACGACGACGACCGTTTGCGGTCGACGGCGCTCTTTTGGGAGAGCGCATGGCCAGCATGATGATTCCGAAGAGCACTACCGCGCCTCCGATCGCCAGATACACCGGCGCATTGCTCGACTGCGACATCGGCACCTGGGACGCCTGAAACCATCCGGGCTGCGTGCTTGCAGCAAACGATGCGTTGATGTCCTTCTGTGGAGTGATCGACGCCGATGGGATGCCGCTCTTCGTTCCAGACGCAGGGGCGCCACTCGTCGTCGGCTGAGCCAGCTGCGAGATCGCTCCGTCGATGTCCAGCTGCTGCGCGGGCGTAGACGAGATCGTGACCTGGCCAAAGCCATGCCCGCCATGATGCTGGGCGCGCAGAGATCCAGCGCGCGCTGTCGGCTTGTAGCTCACCTGGACCTCTTCCTGCGACGACCGTTGCGCCTCGCAGCAGCGGGCTTGCCGAAGCCTTGTGCGAGCGCGATGGGGAGACCGAGCGGCCAGAACGCGCCGCCGACGATGCCCCAAACGAGCGCCCAGCCGATGGACTGATTGCGCTTGTAACCGTGGTACGCGAGAGCAACGACCGAAGCCGTACCCGCAACGTACATCGCGGTGCGCACCGGCTGCGAGATGGTCAGAGCCGTGCTCGTGGACGTCGTCGCCACCGGCGTAGCCGGTGCCGCCTGCTGTCCAAGGCCTGCCGCCGCGAAGAGCCCGCCGCCCGGCCCGTAATAACCCATGCCCTGCATGTCGATTGCTCGCTTTCTTCTCTCAGAAGGATTGGACGTCGAAGTTCGAGTACTGCTTGACGCGCTTCAGCATGCTCGCCGTGCGACGTCCGGCGACCGGATCGAGTACCCACCAGGTCTTGGTGCGCGGGTCCTGTGCCGTCGCGAACACGTGCGTGTGTACCTTCGGCTCACCGGGCCAGCGCGGCGAAAATCCGACTGTCACGAAGCGGACTGGCGCACCGATGCAAAGACACGTCGTGCCGATCGCGAGAGCAAGGTCGTCGCAATCGAACGCACCACGACCCGAAAGCGCGTCATCGAGAAGGCGCTCTGGATCGCGAATCATCTCGACGTGTACGGGGTCGCGCGTGTACCTGCCGGCGTTTCCCCACCAACGACAGATCGAGACGACCTCCGAAACGTAGTCCTTCGGTCGTACGTTGCAGATGATCTGCTCAGCGTGGCGGCGCACCTTGAACGAGCGCTCGCCACGATCACCCAGTGCAAGCTGGATCATCTTCGCAACCGTGTGGTCAGTGCCACGATACGGTTCGAGAGTGCCTACGGCGTTGTTGTACGCCGGTGAATAAACGCTTGCGCGGAGCATCGGCTGTTTTTTTAGCCGTACCCGAAGCGCCCGGAAGGAGTCTCGCACGACATGTGGGCTCCGTGCAAGTGCTCGGGCGCTATCGTCGGGTCGACAGCTTCAGGCCATTGCGGACCATGACCTTCGGCAACGCATCTCTGGATACAATCGCGGGCCGGGCACTCGTACGCTCCACGCGCACGTCGACCACTTCGCGACCACGCACGACCTTCACAAGGGCAAATGCGTCTCCGGGGACAACGCCGACGCGCTGAAACGCCGCCACCGCACCGGGTGGCAGCGTTCCAAGCTCTCCGTCGATCCAGCGCACGTTCAACCTTGGCTGCAAGGTGAGCAGCTGGCCTACTCGGCGCTCCATCGTCTCCCTTTTGGGCTGCGGTAGAGTCCTGTAGTTGCCGATGTTCTTCGGATTCACGGAACCGAAGACTACTCGCTCTCGTCTTCGCGCGCGAGTTCCTCACGGAGCAGTGCCATCGACGCACGCACGAACTGCTGGCCGCCGGGCGAGACTCCGGCGCTTCGCGGCTCGACGGCTGCGATGCCCGCCAAGATCTCCTGATCGCTCTTGGCGGCCAGGCCCTCCAAGATCGCAGTCGGATAGTCGCCGTCCATGATCTTGTCCACGAAGTCCTCGGGCTCATCGCCCGACACCACTGCTTCGTGAATCATCTTGGCGACCATCTGCGCGATCTGCTTCTCGATGGCGTTCATCGGGACCTTCTCCGGGCGTGCGGCGCCTGCGGCCTGCGGCGCCTGCGGCTGTTGTGGTGCGCCCTGCGGCAGTTGCTGCTGAGGCGGCTGCTGCTGAGCAGGCGCTTGTGGTTTAGCCTGTGAGGGCTTTCCCGCAAAGGGACCAGGCTTCTTCTCCCACGGCGGGATCGGATGCGGAAGTCCTTCGGCGAGATTCGGAAGCGGATCGAAGTTGGCTGAGCCGCCGCGCTTGCGACGAACGGGCGCCGGGCGCGGATCGCCATGCACCATGCCACCCGGTGGCATCGGCTGGCGCGGAGCTGGCGCCGGCTGCCTTGGCTTCGGTTCGCCCGCCGGAAGCAGACGAGCTGGCGCTGGAGCCGCGCCGACCGGCGTCAGCCGGGGGCCGTGCTCGGTCTGCACAACCATCATCGGTCCCATGGGCGTTTCGACCATCTGACCCGGAACCATGCCGCCGCCCTGCTGCTGTGGCGCGGCCGGTCCGCGCACGAGGCTGCCCAAGGCGGTCAGAAGCTCTGGACCGCGCTCTGCGATCGTCTGCACGACTTCGTTCACGTCCAGGCCGGACCCAGAGAGGCCGATTCCAGACGACGAACTCGAAGACGAGGAAGACGCGACGGGCGTGTTCTCGACCAGGCCCAGGCCGTGTTGCGCCGCTTCACGGAACTCGCGGAAGCGAGCCATCTGCGCAACCGGATCGTGCGTGTCCTGGAGCTTGCTGCGGACTTCGCCGATCTCACGCACCTTGGTGTCGATCTCCTGTTGAAGCCAACGCACGCGCTCGGCGTGATTGGTCTCGATCATGGAGATGCGCGCCTCGTACTGCTGCTTGATGCGCTCTTCGGCCTGATCTTGCCTGTCCTTCGCTGCCTGATCGCGCTCGTTCTGCTGATCGCGAGCACGATCTTGATCGCGCCGACGCTCGTCGCGCTCGTTCTTGATCTGCTCTTCGAAGCGCTGCTCTCGGTGCTTCCAAGACTCCCGCTCCGACTGAAGCTCTCGCGCACCAGCCTCACGAAGAGACGCGATCTCGCGATCGTGTGCAGCGCGTTCCATTCGCAGCTGCTCTTCCTGGCGAGCATCACGCGTCGTCTGTTGCTCGCGAAGCGCGGCGATCTCCCGCGAGTTGGCTTCGCGCGTCGCCGCGATTTCCCGCTCGTGCCCCGAGCGAAGGCTTTCGATCATCGACTGCTGCTGCTGACGCATGGCGTCCATCTCAGCACGATGCTTCTCCGCCGACTGATCGATCACCTTGCCCGCAAGCTCCAGCTCGCCCCGCTGTGGCGGCTGCGGAGGAGGAGGCGGCGGCGGCTGAGGCATCGCCGACATGAGTTCGCGGAACTCGGACGCCAGGCTGGGACGATTGTTCTCCATCTCGTGAACCTTCCGCAGCTGCTCTTCCAAACTTCGCCGCTGATCTTCGACCGACTTCTCCAGCAGGCGGTAGCGCTCTTCGGCTCGCTCACGCTCCATCGCCAGGCGATCTTCCATCGCCTTCTTCTCCGCATCGAAGCGCTCTTGCGTGAGGCGCGTGACGTCGTTGGCCCGACGCTGCTCTGCCTCGATGATCGGCTGCGCAAGCTGTCGCGCTTCCTGGATGCCGACGTCAGCGCGGTCTTCTGCGCGCTCCGTCCGAGCACGCTCCGACACGATGACCTCTTTGAGCGCGCCCAGCGTGCTCTCGACGATCTTCGGGTCTTCTCGTGGCGACGAAGGAGGCATCATCATCGTGGGGAAAGACGCTGCGGCAGATGCTCCGCCATCCTTGGCGTCCATCGTCTGCTGCGCGCGCGAAACACGATGCATCTTTGGCTCGCCCTGGATGTTCACGCGCACCGACTCGTAGTGCTGCGTGCCGATGTTCGTGCCGGACTTGGGCCCCACAACGCGCACGAGATATTCGCCGCCGCCGTACTCGTTCGAGATGAACGCTTCGTCGATCGGCTGGTCGTAGTCGTCGAGAAACCCGTCAGCCTTTCGTCCTCCGAAGAAGATCTTCGGCCACGTGCGATGGACCTGAAGCCTGAACTCGGGCCGCTGACCGATGCTGTACTTCGAGACCAGGTCTCCAAGCATCTTGACGTTCTCGACCGGCTTCGGCAGGTCTGGAACCACCGTGTGAAGCGCTTCCAGCTGCTCCAGCGTGATCGGCTTCAGGTCGTTCCTGTCCGCCTTCTCGGTCCGCGCTGACGCCATAGGAGACGGCATCTCGGCATCGTCGACCTTGGACTCTTCGCCGTCGCCGTCGCTGTCGATGGCACGGGCCGCCGGCTTCTTCTTGCCGGCGCCACGCCTGTTCACGACGTTCTCGACGATCTTGTCGACCTCGTCCTCAGCCGCCTCAGACACTCGGCGTACCGTCGGGCTTCTTGTCCGCCGCCGACGCCTCCGTCTCTGCCGCCTCCGACGCCGCGCCTTCTTCAGGCTCCTCGTCTTCGTCGCCGTCCTCGTCCTCGTCCTCGTCGTCCTCGTCGTCCTCGTAGTCGTCGTCTTCGTCCTCGTACGTGGTCATCTCTTCGAGGAGGATGTCGATCTGTTGCGAGACCGCTCCGTAGGCCTTCATGACCTCCTGATCCTCTGGCAGCTTCTTGGTCAGCAGAGCGCCGAGCGCGTGCATCGCGGCCACGATGGCCTGCACGGTTTCCATGGAGGCGCCGCCATCGTCGCCCTCGTCGTCGCCGATGTAGTCGTTCACCGTGCGACGGAGGCGATGGATGTCTTCGGCGTTGCTCGCTGCGAGCGCGTACGTGTCGTTGAGCGCTGGCCCGAAGATCTCGATGATCTGCACCATCTGCGGATACAGGAACTGCGCCACGAACTGCCGCAGCTGTTCCGGATCTGCGAACACCGGCTTGCCGCCGTTGCCCTTGTCCTTCAGCAGCTTCTTGCGCGAGCCCTGAAGGTCGCTCCGGAACTTCGCCAACATGGGCGCAAGCGGAACTTCGGTGGGCTGCTCGATCGACGTGCTCTCGTTTTCGCTCATGTGCTCTCCTGCTGGTTCAACGCCTCTTCGACGTCGATCTCGCCATAGTCACGGGCAGCTTCACGGGACTGCTGCTCCTGCCTGTTCTCGAAGTCGTCGATCATCTTCACCGACGCCGGATCCCGGCGCGCGTGCTCCTCGTCGCTGACCGACTCGCGCAAGTAGCAGGCGAAGATGGACGTCTCACCGATCTTCATCAGCTCGCTCTGGGACGCGAGACGCAGGCAGAATCGGTGGATCTGCTGCGGTGCCGTGAAGCCCGCGATCTTGCCCTCGGCCTCGGTGAGCATCGGCGCGTAGTAGCGGCACGGCCGGCGGCCGGTCGCAACATCGCCCTTGCACACCAGCGTACGAGGGCTCACCCAAGACTTGGGACCGGGGTCTTCAGTCACGATTTGAACTCCCTGCCCAGGCGGCCCTTCCACCACGGCGAGCGCTCCGAACTCCACGTGTGCACCAAGCGGATCCGCAGGCATCGGTACCTGAAAATCACGCTCGGACACGCCAACCGTAGGTTTGCCGTCGTCCCCGGTAACGGGGATCTCGTCTGAAGCGCCCATGGACCGGACGCTAACTACCCAGCTTTCCCACTACAAGAGTCTGGAAGCCTAAATCGATTTATCATGCCTTGGAGTACAGCGAAGCTTCGTTCGGTCCTGGAAGTCGCGCCTGCCGAGGCCAGACCACGTCCCCGGACAGGTGCCATACGGGCCTCTCGGATGCAGGGACCTGTCGCCGGAGACAGCGTGAGCCGAGCCGACCACCGATCAATCCGAGCCGCACTCGCGCCAACCAGGTTTCACCTACCGAAAAACACAAGCGTTTTTCATTACTTACGCACTAGTCGGTTGACGCCTGTATGGTCGCTGTTAGAGTGTCTTTCGAGCCGGCAAACAAGCCTGGCCGCTGGGAGATAGACCCGTGAGCAAGATCGAATCGGACATGGCCCTGGCAGCCGTCTTGGCCCGCTACATCCCGAAGAATCACAGCCCCCTGTTCATCGCGAACCTGGCGCTCCTCGTGTCCAGGGACGCGGACGGCCTGCATCGGCTCGCCGAACACGAGTGCAGCCGCGGCCTCATCGATCGGGAGAAATCACGCGTCGCGCTCCTGGAGACACGCATCTCGGCCTCGCTTCATCCCTACGGCGTGACGGCCACCTTCGGCGGCGACCCCCGCGGCAGCGTGGTCAAGCTCAAGTTTCCCAACGGGGAGACGTTCGGCGACTTCGGTGGCGAAGGCCTGTGGTGCCTCTGATGCGCCGCAACCTCCACCAAATCGCCAAGGCGATCAACGAAACGCCGAAGCTCGGCCTCATCGCGACGTCAGCCAAAAGCTCGTCGAGCACCGACAGCAAGGTCGCCGGCACACGCTTCCGGCGCCAAGGCAAGGGCCGCAAGGGCGTGCGGCTTGTGGTCAAGCTCGTGAAGACGGGCGAGGTCGTCTGTGATCACGACTCGTCGCAGACGTACCGCACCAACGACGAGGTGGAGCGCTGGCTCGAAAAGTGGGCCAAGGGCGATCGGTGGCACAAGAACTACAGCCGGAAGATCGGCAAGTGACCACCGCCGCCAAGGTCGTCCGCGAAGCCAACAGGCAGATCGAATCCGCGCGCAAGCGCTTCGACCACGACATCGCAGAGCTTGCCGCCCACGTGCGCACCGAGCACATCGTCCCGCTTTGCCGCGAGTTTGACTGCGAGTTCTTTTCTGGCAACGGCACCTTCTTCTTCTCGTTCGGCAAGCGCGATCGGCATGGGCTGGCCGACCTCTGCATCGGCAACGCCGCCGACGAGGTGCACCTGGCCCCGAAGAAGATGCAGAAGCGTCTTCGGATGATCATGGAGATCCTCGACATCGAGACGGAGCACAACGGCTGTGTCGGCTACGCCGTGGCCGACGTCCTTCGAGAGACCGCCGAGGAAGAAGCAGCTCGCTGGTTGACACGTCGTAAGCCGTAGCTATAGTGTCTGACACACGAGTCGCCTCACACGGCGGCCGGGAGGAACGGAAGATGAGTGAACGGAGTCACAGGCAGTTGCTCGGCGGCATGCGCGATCTCGCGCTGGTGAAACTTCGCAAAGCGCACCAGGTCATGACCGACAACGCTGGCATGAGCGAAGGCATGCGAGCGCACCTTCGAGCCGAGTACGAGGGCGTGCGCGGCTACGACCTCGCGCTCGGCGACGCCGTGCTGGCATGCCTCGACGAGTGCCCGCGCGACGTTCAGGACGCAGTCAAGGTCTGGCGCGCGGCCAGTGAAGCGCTCGCGAGGGCAGCATGAAGACCAGCGTCAAGTCGCAGGCGCTGAGCAAGCTCGTGCAGAGCGCTGCGTTCCTTGCGGCGCTCGACAACCCCGTGCTGCGCGCCATTGCGCAGAGTCACGAGCACTATGTCGTCACGGCCAATGGTCTGGCCATGACCGAGTTCAGACTCACGCCGACCGGCTTCTGCTTCTTCGTCGCGGGCAAGCATGCGCGCGGACACGTCGTGTGGGACATCGAACGGTGGCAGCGGGAGAGCTTCGTACACACGGCCGTGGAAACGCGCATCTTCGAATCTGCGGGGCGCGTGGACTACGCGAGTGCCCAAGAGGCCGGCCACGAGATCGCACACGTCGGCGAGGTGCTCCAGTACATCAGAAGCGTCATCCACACGACGCTTGACATCGACGACGACGGGGTGCTTGCCGAGTGGCTGCGCCAGGCACATGCAGAATGGGCTCGGGTCTGGATCGATGCGTCGAGGGGGGTATCGTGAGCCGGGCGGAGAGACGAGCGCCGCTCAAGATCGAACACATCGATCTGACCGGCGTCACTCGCGACGCGGACGACTTCTACTGCCAGATCATGATCGACACTGGCAACTACTCGGGCGGCGGCTCGCGCAAACCGTGGATCACCTGCGGTCGCATCAAGCTCCAGTTCCCCGACAGCCGCGGTGCTCGTCCGGCGATCTTGTCGGCCCGCGCCGGCTACGGGATCACGGACTTCGAGCATGACTCGGCGTACATCTTTCAGATCCCCGTCGTCGGCTTCGAAGTCTCGTTCGTGGAAAACGGGATGGTCTACGCCGAGTGTGTGATCGGCGGCGAGCCGGACGACCTGCGTGTGCCCACGAAGGCTGGCTACGATCCCACCAAGCTCGAAGGCGCCGACGTGTGCACCAGCGAGAGCTGCAAGAAGCCACACGGCATCGTCCCCGAAGGGTACTACGCAGGTCCGCCAACCAGCGAAGAGATCTGGCGAAGTCTGGTGAGCCGCAAGCTGGAGATCGTCTTCGGACCGAAGAGCAAAGACAAAGAGTCATGAGCGAACGTCGCGTCTGCCCCGATGGCGGCACCTGCCATCACGAGTGCCCTGGTGAGTCCCCCGCCTCGTGCTCCAGAGTTCACGGGTGCTCGCCGATCAGCGGTGTCTTTCCCGGCAACGTGTGGCCAAGGGAAATCTCGCTAGCCGCGATGATTCTCGCCGTCGAAGCCCAGCAGGACCGCTCCAACCACGTCAAGGTCCACTGCAACAACCTCGGGCCGTATACGCCCACGAATCCGATGCACTGCATCCACTGCGGCAAGCTCGGCACGTTCTGGAAGCGTAGAGACGAGCCCTGCCCCGGAAACGGATGAATCATGCTTCCCGTCACGCTCGGCAACACGAAGATCGCGGACAAGCCGTCGGTCACCGTTCGCGACTACCTCGCACTCTGGTCAGAGCGAGAATCGGAGTGGGACGACGCCTGGCTCTACACGCAGGCGATGCGTGCAGCGATCCCGCCGGACTTCGAGGACGATGGCAGCGGAGAGCAGTACGACCGCTTCAAAGCTGTCGTACGCAAGGGCTTCGAGATCGACGATCTGATACTCGCCGCCAGGGCGAAGCGCATCCGACCGGTCGTGCGGCACAGCTTCTGGCTGCACCACATCAAGCCTGTCGACCTGCGCAGCACGGCGTTCACGTGGGACCCCAAGCTCACGAAGAAGGCAGACGAACGCCTGACGACTGCGTTCTCGATGCCTACGCTTCACGGCTACGGCTACTACGGCATGTTCAAGCCGTCGATCGCCGAAGTCCTCGCGCAGCTTCCGCGCGCTCTGGCTGGAAACGTGGTCGCGTTCGAGACGAACGGACCGGACTCCGCCGACGACCTCAACGGCGAGAAGATCGCCCTGAACGCCGGCTACCACGTCGCCACGACCACGTTCTACGTGCTCGGCGATTGACTGTCCGACACCTCGTGTTAGAGTAAACGCGAGTCGGCCAACACGTCGACCTGGACGGACCAATGCTCAAGACGATCACGAAAGAAGATCTCGAACAGTCGCTCGTGCCGCCGGCCCGGAAGGGCGACGTGGTCGTGCGCGGAAAGGACCGCTGGGTCCTGCCGTACGACCTCATCTGGCGGCGCAACATTCGATGGCCGGCGCACCAGGGCTACTGGAGCCTGGCACTCCCGCACTACCGCTACGGCGTCGTGCACGAAGGTGACACGGTCGAGGTCGCTGACGACGTCGCGTCGATCTACTTCCCGTACCCCGAGAAGACCGAGTGGCATCACCGGCTCGAAACGCCAGACTACGACAGCCACAAGGGCGACTGGCACGTCTACCTCCTCGGAGCTGACGGCGCTCCGCAAAGAGCCGATAAGGCCGGCGGCGTGCATCGGTTCGCCACGCATGCAGCCGCTTCCGAACACGCGTGGTGGCTGAACAAGAAGCACTGCGGAGCCAAGAGTGCGTGAAGACATCGAGAAGGTCATCTGCGAGCGCCCGCGCCTTCAGCAGGATGGCGGAGTGCACACTCGCACCCATCGACGGCGTCTGAATCGCATCAACGGCGAGTCTGACGTCAAGCACGAGTCGATGCGGCGGCCCTTCAAAGCGATGGGACGCTCGAAAGAGTTCAGCGACTTCTTGGAGCCCATCAAGGGCTTCCTGAAGAAGAGCGTTGGGCGGCCGTGGAACAAGGTCCACTCGGAGCTTGCGACGTTGCTTTCGAAGAGCACAACCACGGGGCGGCACGTCTGGACGCACATCGATCAGTACGTCGAGAAGAGCCCGATCTTCATCGATGGGCGCGTCTACCGCGGTCAGGGCAGCACGAGGCGATACGGCGACCGTGGACTGAGCGAACTTCAACGCGGCAACTTCTACGTGAGCGCACACGGCCTCATGCTCGCCTACCGTAAGAAGCCGCTTCCGTACGGTCACGACAAGCCGAAGATCACGGCGGTGCAACTGCTGCATCCGCTCGAAGGCTACGTGCGCGTCGACAAGACATGGTGGCACGTGACGTTCCAGATGGAGATCGCGCTCACGATGCATGGCGGCGAGCCCGACGTGCTCGGCGTCCACCGCGCGTACGCGCGGGAAACGTACGGCCACGTGAAGGGCGATCCGGTCGACAGCGCGTTGGCGTTCCGACGTGCGGTCTCTCGCCGACGCATGTCCAAGAAGGACATCAAGAACTTCGTCGTGAACCCCTAGCGTCAGTCCGACACCGAGTCCGCCGTCTACGGAGCATGACCGTCGAAATGCCGAAGAAGAACACACCGCCACTTCCCGGGCAGACCGCCCTGTTTCCTGCTCCGCCGGCTCCTCAGCCGATCGCGGTTCCCGCGCGTCCTACCGCCGCCGAGGTGATGGCCGCGCGCGTGATCAAGCCGCGTCGGCGACGTGGAGCGCCAGGACCGGCCGACGTCGAGGGCGCGATGCGTGACGACGCGCTCGATGCTCTCGAAGCAGCGCGCGCCGCGCTCGTCGCTGAGGCGCACAAGATCGCCGTCACGCTGGCCCGCCAGCGTGGACGCGTGACCAGCGTCGAGGTCTGGCATGCGATGCTCGCGTACGGCTACGAGGAGCAACTGAAGGGCTACGATCCTCGCTGGATGGGCTGCATTTTTAGAGCGGGGAAGGGCTGGGAACGAGATGGATGGGAGAGCACGGGAAGCCACAAGCGGCCGGTCGCGATCTGGAAGCTCGCGTAGCGACCTGCATCTGCGCGTCCCGTTGACAGCCGCTGCGCTGCCGCTATAGTGTCTGACACGTGATGACACGTGAATCGCCCCGCAAGGCGATCCGGAGGAGCGGGCGATGGACACGTTCGAGGCGAACAAGGAAGGCCACTACGAGCGTCTCTGGCGAGACGAGTGCGAGGCCGGAGTCGTCGTGCGTCGCGAGCGTGATGACGCGCAGTGGAGCGCCCGACACTGGAAACAGGTCGCCACGTACATGGCCGACATCTACGCTGCGCATGCGCAAGCCGCCCTCATGCGTAAGGCTACCAGTAAGTCGCAGCGAGCGAGTCACGCTCTGGTTTGCAAGAGACTGCTCGCCATGCTCGAAGGCGCAGAACAGCCGCCGAACCTCGCGCGCTACCGAGACGACGGGGCTGCTGCGTACGTGCTCATGCGACTGCGGGACGTCATCGAAGAGGTCGGTTGACAGTGCTCTGCACGGAGTTATAGTGTCGGCCACATGAGGCGCCACACACGGCGTCCGGAGGAACTGGAACATGACCGAAGCGTTCAAGCCTGGCACTTGCGTCCTCATCGACGGCACCCGTGCTGCGACCGTCGTGCAGCACTTCCCCAAGGGTTCGACGACCTTGTCGGCTCCGCACTACAAGATCAACGTCGAAGGCGGCGACCGCAACGTCGCGGTCTCTGTCGCTCGCGTGCGCGCGTGCGATCGGATCGCCACGGAGATCGTCATCACGCGCCGCGCTGACGACATCCACGCCGCGATCAAGGGAGCGGCCGAGATCTGGGGCTGCGGGCGCAGCATCAACGCCGCCATCGGCGACCTGGTGAACTCGCACCAAGAGCGGTTCGGCGTGAAGCTCGTGTT
>Ga0265334_10000473_pt1 | contig 20743 bp, 16 predicted proteins | sample 42023metaG_FD_192442 | JGI IMG/M metagenome (GOLD analysis project Ga0265334, IMG submission 192442) | Rhizosphere microbial communities from Carex aquatilis grown in University of Washington, Seatle, WA, United States - 4-20-23 metaG | ecosystem: Host-associated > Plants > Roots > Rhizosphere... | reverse complement strand
GCGTGACGTCCTCACCGGATTGTCGAACCGTCGCAGCCTGGACGTCGCTTTGAAGGAGCGCATCAAGCGTTTTTCCAGCTCAAACCTGCAGCGCTCCTTCGTGCTCTGCTGCCTCGATCTGAACGGATTCAAGCCGATCAATGACCGTTTCGGCCACCAAGTGGGTGACGAGGTGTTGCGCGTAATTGCGGAGCGCTTGCGCGTGCTCAGCCGTGGCAACGATCTCATCGGCCGCCATGGCGGGGACGAGTTCATAGCGATATTCGAGGAAGGCGGAATCCTCTGCCGGGCGGACGCCAGTGGTGTTGAGCAATTGGCGGAGCGGATGATTGATGTCATCGGTAAGCCCATCGATACCAATGCGGGACGGCTCCAGATCAGTGCCAGTCTGGGATTTGCGGTTTTTCCCCTTCACGGCAGTGACCCGGAAACGCTCAAAAGATCGGCCGACGCCGCCATGTATCAAGCAAAATGCACGGGCAGCGCCGCCTGGCATCTCTTCGATCCGCGTTCGACCCCTCGGCCTACGGTAACAGCAAAACCGACGCTTATTGATTCCAGGTTGGCACAGGCCGGTGATCCGGCGCCGATGCTTCCGGGGGCCGGCACCCGTGCTCCGGATGTCAAAACATACACCATCAAACTCCTCGATGCCTTGCTGCACCCAACGCTCCGCGCGGATGCCGCCATCAAAAGTCGAGCACGCGTTGTGGCGGCAGCGCTGCTCCTAATCAGTGCCATGCTGGTGGTCACGATCGGCGGATTCCAGCTGACTTCACTGCAAACCCCAGCCGCGCGGAACATCTGTGCGGCGATTAGCGTCGCCGCACTGGCGATTATGGGAGTGCTGATGGGAGTGTTGCGCCTGACGGGAAATTACCGCTTCTGCGGCATGGCGACTTCACTTTCCGTGTATTGCATTGTGGTCGCCGTCATTTGCACGACGGGTGGCGCTGCGCGATCTCCGGAAGCCCAGATCATGTCGGTGTTGCCCTTGATGGCCTATTTCTTTGGAGGTGCGCGGTGGGGCAATGCGATGGTGTTAGCCGCCGTGGCAGGCATTGTCCTGCTTACCTTGCTCCACATCAGTGGCTTTGGCTTCACCAACATTTTGGACGACGGCGGGGTCACTCGCGCCTACATGATTAGCGGGATATTAAGTTTGATCTTCACTTCGGGCATTGCCTCCGCATACGTCGTCATAGGCAAGAGCCTGGAACGTGAGCGCGACCAGGAGCAGCAGCGGGTGGAGCAGTTAGCTGAGACCGATTCCCTCACTGGTCTATCTAACAGGCTTAAATTCGACGCCGACCTCAGTATCCGCTTCAAACGCAAAAGCAATGGAAATCAGCCCGAGCCATTTACACTGTGCTTCCTGGATTTAAATGGCTTCAAACCAATCAACGACCACTACGGTCACGACGCGGGTGACGAGGTTTTGCAGACCTTGGCGGCACGGCTCACCAACAATCTGCGCGGAGGCGACTCGGTAGCACGGGTCGGTGGTGACGAATTTGTGCTGATCCTGGACTCTCTCAAGCAAGAATCCGACATCGAACCCATCGCTCAGCGGCTGCTGCAGGCAATCACGGCGCCGATACTCACCCGCGCCGGAACCGTCAGTGTAGGAGGAAGCCTGGGCTTTGCTATTTTCCCCTCCGACGGCGATAGAGAAGACGCGCTCAAGCATGCGGCGGATCAAGCAATGTATCTGGCAAAAGCTCAGGGCGGAGGCTGGCGATACGTGATGTCCTCTCCTGTCGTCCGCGAAACCGTAAGCAAAGCCAGTACGGAGTCAGCCGATTCCCGGTCTCAGCTGAACTTGGATCGCCCATTGCAAGGGACTGCTTTTTAGAGCGCATCGAAACCGATTCAGATTTGGGCTGGATCTCAATCGCATGTAAGCCCGACTTTGGGTCAGACGTGTAAGCACTCCAAGGCCGTTGGTTGTGGCACCCGGGGGGAGGCAAGGAAGGTGCTCGCGTGTCGCTTTGCGACAGGCGGGTTGGCACTCGCCCTACCTATCCCGCCCTACGCACGGTACCATCCCACCGTATGCACGGTTCGCATGTCCTCGCACGCGTGTGCCATGCGCCTTCCACCGCGGATATAACAAAACTCAAATGGCAAAGATTACGTACATCGAATTCAGCGGTACTCAGCATATCGTTGATGTTGCGCCTAACGTATCCGTAATGAAGGGAGCTGTCGATAACAAGGTGCGCGGTATCCTGGCCGATTGTGGCGGCTCATGCGCATGCGCCACCTGCCACGTCTATGTAGATCCCGCTTGGGTTGACAGGGTTGGAGAGAAAGGCGAGCAGGAAGCGCTGATGCTGGAGGATGTTTTTGATCCGCAGGAAAACAGCCGGCTTTCGTGCCAGATCAAGGTCACGAGCGAACTCGACGGTCTCGTCATTCGATTGCCGCAGCGACAGATTTGAGCCGGTGCAGGGCCGTAGGGCGGGAGCAGCGAAGCGAATCCCGCCATTACGATTCAGCCGAGGAAAATTCTTGCATGTCGTTTCGCCACAGGCGGGTTGGCACCCGCCCTACCTCCCGCCATACGCGCGGTTTGTTGGCGAGTGAGGCAGATTAGCGTCAGCGCATCTGCCTTTGCGCGAGCAACCGGTTCGGAGCATTAAGCGTATTCATGACCGTCGGATTACGCCGCCGAGGGCGGCTAATCCGCGAGCCGCGTCCCTGGTAGGCATGGTCGCTTTTACGGTTGTCATCAAGCACGACCATCCTGGAGCCGTGGCCCAAAAACACGGCCTACAAAGGTTCAATCACGGCCCCGACACCACGCGCCCCGCAATGGCGGCTCCATCGGTGGAAGCGCCATTCCAGACCACCACCAGCTTGCCGCTGTCGTCGAGCACCGCTTTCCAGGCGGATATATTGGGGAATGTTCCGCCGTTACTAACGCTTGGCTGCACGACGAATGCATTTCCCTGCAGCATGCCGTTGGCATCAACGTACTGCGCGTCCAACTCGCCGGACCCGGCGCTCCAGACCACAGCGAATCTACCAGACGGGGCAACTGCGATGGCTGAAGAATATATGTAGCTGCTATTCGGTATCACAACGATATCGGGACTCAGCACACTGCCGTCAGGCGCGTAGCGCGTGACAGTGGAGTCATGCAGCTGATAGACATTCCCGCTGCTGTCGAAGGCAACGGCGTACGCAGATACTTCCTGTAGTGCGACGCTGGCGATGGGAAGAATGTATTGGTTGAACAGGTTTAGCGTAGGGGTGCCTGTAAAGCCTGCTTTCACATCGCCCACCAGGGCTTCGATATGTCCGTCGTTAAGCATCGCAAGTCCGGCCAAGCCGGCATCATTGGGCTCCTCCGTCCCACGCGCAGCTGGGTCGATCCGTGTCTTCCATTTGTTGGCAGAGCCGTTGGCGCGATAGCTGGCCAGGTAAGTCCTGATATGGCCACCTCCCCATAGGCATCCGATAGGCCTTTGTTGCGTACAACCCACGATTGTATAGCCGTCCTCCGACCAACCTACGGTGAAATCGCCAGCGTCGTCCATCGCAATCAAAGGAGCCGAGGACTGCTTCTGCACCTCGCTGAAGCCGAAAAAATAAAAGGGCAGAATGTAATCGTAAGTGGTGGCGATGCGGATCGTCTTGCCTTGCTCCACGCCTGCGGCCGAATAGCGCTTGACGTTCAGCGCGCCGTTTAGCAGCCACCCATCATTTAAGACCGGCTGGGTCCAAGCAACGGCGACATCACCATCGGCGTCCATGGCCACACCCGGTTCGTAGTAAAGGCCCTTTCCAAGCGCAATGTTTGCGGCAATAGGCGTAGCGCTCGTTGTGTACAAGCTCAAAGTCGTTGCAGACGGCGCACCTGAAGTATCTGAGTAAATCGTTGTCCAGCCGACCGCGAAGCCCTTCGAACTGCCGGCAAGCGATGGCCCCTCGAACGACACGAAGTGAGCGCCGTCTGGGGCCGTTCCTGTTGCAACGGTGAACAGATCGCCGACTTGCGCGGCGGCCGCGCTGCTCGCCGAAGTGGAAAAAGCCGCGACGATGGCGGAAGCGACCAAATCATGCTTCAAACGGTAGTGTCGTGCCATAAGAATCCCCTTCCCCCAGCCGTCTACGGCTGTTATTGGTGTTATGCAACAGGCTCGCAGATGATTTTGGGGTACCAGCCGCCACCATCATCGCAACCGTGTTCAATTCGATGATGAGGCAAGACGCGCTGCAAAATCAATCCGGAGCGTCCAGCAGGCCATGTGGACTTTATGGCAACGGCGCTCGCACAGGTCAGAAGGCGCTGCGCTCATTCTGCCTACGCGCTACGTATCCGCCGCATGTGAGATAAGGAAAGGGTGACACGACCGTTGTGATTGTATATCCTATAAGTATATACATAATCAAGATTCCGATATGACCACAGCAAGAGTTTTCAAATCGGGTAACAGCCAAGCTGTGAGGTTGCCCAAGGAATTTCGGTTCGCATCCGGCGAGGTGGAGATTTTTCGCCGCGGGCAGGAGGTTGTGTTACGCGAGAAGCGTCGCAGCCTGGTGGAAGCCTTTGATCTTCTGGCCTCGCTGCCGGACGATTTCCCCGACGAGTTCCCTGATCTGCTGCCACAGAAGCGGAATTTCAAGGGCGTGTTCTAAATGGCCGCACGTTATCTGCTCGATACCGATACTTGCGTCTACATCAAGCGGGAGCAACCGCTCAAAGTGCGTAATCGCATGGCGCGGCAGCCTCCGGGCAGTGTGGTGATCTCGGTGATTACCTGGGGTGAGTTGATGTTGGGCGCCATGAAGAGCAAGCAGCCGGCTTTGGCCCGGCAAAAGCTCAACGAGTTGGCGGATGTGCTTCCGGTGTTGCCCTTGTCGCCCGAAGCGGGGGAGCTTTACGGAACGATCCGCGCGGAACTGGAGCGAGCCGGCACGCCCATTGGCGGCAACGACCTATGGATCGCTGCCCATGCGAAAGCTGAAGGTCTGATCTTGGTCAGCAATAATGAACGCGAGTTCAAGCGTGTGAAGGGTTTGAAGGTGGAAAACTGGGCGGTGTGATGAGGACAGCGATTGAGACATTCTGCCGGCAGCGTTTGATCGTTTTTCGGACGGTGGTGCGAAATATTTGACGGCCTTCTCGGATCAGAATGCGGTGCGTTTATTCTGATCTGCTTCGGGGTTTTTCAGGGGAAGCAGCGCTTGAGGTTTCTATGGATGTGCTCGTTCTTGATGGCGCTCGTCGGGTGTGCATCGCAGCCGGCGCCTGCTCGTCCGGGAACTTGGAAAACCCTGCCCCAAATGACGCGTTCCCAAATGCAGTGTTTCAACGTTCCATATCCAGCGGAGTCGTGGCATGCCAGAGAGACCGGGCGAGTGGTAGTTACTATCCACATTTCGGAAACCGGCCAAGTGCATGACACAGAGGTCAAAGAGTCGTCCGGCTATCCGCGCCTGGATATGGCCGTCGTGAATCGCTTTAACACCTGTAAGTTCAAGCCTGCGACGGAAAACGGTGTGCCCACACCCTATACGAACGTTTTAGCCTACGTATTTAAGATTGCCGCCCCTTGAATCTGATTGCGATTGACCACTTCAACGGCCGTCCTTCGATGCTAGAGGTAGTGATGCGAGCAGAGCAGGCTGTATGCGCGGATCACCTTAAGGCCTGCCAGCTGTCAACGGAACGAAAAATAGGAAAATAAATCTGTCACCTTTTTCTTGTAGACTCCGACCCTTTTTACTTTTTAGAAATGTGACGGAGTTCACAGACTTTCCACGATCCACGAGTTAGCCTTTGGCAGGCTTGCCGCGAAAGGGCGAGAAATACGCTGGCGCTAGCCGATCTGCCGGGGCTTCAATTTTCAATCGCTATCCGGACATCCTCCGCGCTTGGAACCGCGGTGGCTGGAAGCCACCGACACTTTCACCATGAGGTCGTAATACAACATTAAGGGAGACTACTCGTGAATCGCACATTATTTTCGCTAGCCTTGTTTTTTTTAGCTTTATGTCAAGCCTCCACTGCGAGTGCGGCCGTTACCAAGGGATTCAATCTTATGTACGTCGAAATCGTGGAGGCCGTGCCGGGAGACGCCGGTCGCGATGATCCGCTTGTACTGACCGAGCGCTGCGACATGGGGAGTGTGAGCGCGGGTGGCGAGGCGTTTGCCCCGCAGATGACGTATCAAGACGTCATCAATCTTGCCCCGACGCTAAAAGCCAACGGCATCAAGATAGCGCTCGCCATACAGGCCCATAAGCTCGGCAACAGTACAAAGATGAACGCTATTGCGAATGTCATCAACGCGATGGGCGCCGCCAACGTCTATCCCTGGCTTGTGCTCAGCTGGTGTGACGGATATTTCGTCAATGACACCAATTACAACACCTTCGCCACTGCGGCAAATTCGCTAGACACATGGTGGCGAATAACCAAAGGCTATGCTCCAACCACGTTCATAGTCGACGAAGAGCTGCGCTGGGCGCGCTCGCGGCAATTCTCGGGTGCCACGGCCACGAACAAGATCACCCTTATGCAGAACTGGACGAACACCACGAACTACAATAACGCAAGGACCGCTTTGGCGAACTTGGTCACTAATTTCAAGAACAAAGGCTGGGCCGTGCAGGGGACCACTGCCGCTGTTGCACTCGATGATTTCTACGACGGCGATGAGGGCATCATGAAAGGGTGGGGAACTCCCATTACGGGCATTTCGTGGAGCCGAATATCTTGGCAGGCCTATCGCACCATATTCATGGCACAGTGTGCCCCACTTACTGTCATGAGTAATTTCTTCGTCTACGACTATCTCAATACCGCCAAGAACTTGCCATGGAGCACAAAATTTCCTAACACGACGCTCGGAGTCGACATTGGCCTCACGGAGCCTGGCCCGGTGTTCCCGGAGGGCTTGGACTATCTTGATGTGTTTCTGACCCAAGGCGTCGCCAAGGAGCTGTCACTCGACGTCGAGGCGGCGAACTCCGCCGGTCAAACCAATACATCCATCGGTGTCTATGATCTGCAGGGTGCGGCTTGCAAAGTGAACAGTAACGGAACATCAGTTACTTGCTCGGTAAGCAACATCACAAGCCTGATTGCACCGCGCATAGGCCAATCGGCCCCCTTACCGGATACCTGCACTCCCACAATCCACACTGCCATGCATGTGCTTGACGCTGCGCTTTAGGTGTGAAAATTCGATGCGGCCGTAGGGCCGTACGGGGGCAGCGAAGCGAATCCTGTCGTTATAGTTGAGCCGACGAAACTCCTCGCGTGTCGCTTCGCGATAGGCGGGTTGGTACCCGCCCTACGTCCCGCCGTACGCGTGGTGATCTGTTCGAGTACATCGCCGTGTTCTACAAGCGGAGGCGCCGCCACTCCGCGCTGAATTACTGCTCGCCGACTCAGTTCTTGCATGACTGGATCAGACAGCAGAATCAACAATCAAAGGCGGCATAGGAGCGATTCGTTGGAACACGAAAAACAGAGGGCGCCTCAAACCGATCTGTGATTCGGGTCACAGTTTCTACAGGTTGAACATGTTACAGTGAAGGTGATCGTAAAGCCTTGCTTGTCCCAATATAGTCGAAGCGCTCGATGACGTCGTCGATTGGCCGGCATGCATCAATGAAATGAAAACGCGCCTGCGAGGTTATGCATTCGCGGGACGGCGTTGACGATCAGTGATTGGTACACATCATGTGTCCGAATAGGAATTTGCGGGGAGAATCTATAGTGTTGAATCAACGAAAGCTTCGGGGGAACTGGTTTCGCATTTCGCTTCCCTTGCTTGTATCCACTGCGCTACATGCGGCACCCAACGTTCCCAACGGACCTGGCTGCCAGATGGCGCACTGTGATCCTCAGATGTCTGACAATGCGCAGACTTCAGTGCCTTCTGGAAGCAATCTGGTAAGTGGTCCGGATAATTTAGAGGGAAGTGGTCTGGGATTGGGATGTGCTTCCAATCTGACGACGGCTGCATGTACGTTTTATGGTCATCGCCTCAACGGTGGCAATCAACCCGTGGGTAATCTTCGGGTTTACGATGCGACTGGCATGGAGTTATTTCAAAGCGGTGAAACACAAGTCAACTCCTTGCAGAGCCTTGGCAAGTGGGCAGGATCGTCTGCTCCAATCGTATTCAACGACGGTTCTGTACTGGCCGTTGATGATCAGTATATTGCCTACTACTACAGGGATATCAATGGTAACTGGGCTTCTACCGCGCAACAATTGCCGAATTATAACCAGGTCTTCCATAGCGACGGCACCATTGAGAGCGCCATTCCTACGAGTCCTGTAATGATCAGCAATAATATCGCCCTAATTGCGACCAGTTGCCATAACAGCACGAAGCCTATGGTTGATCATCCAGCGCCATGTCAGGTATCGACATGGAAAATAGATACGACTGGTACTCAGCCTGTCATAACTGGATTGGACTCTGCATACATATATGACGCTGCTATAGGTGCTCTACCGGACAGTCAGCACAATCCGAATCAGGGCAATCAAGATGGTAATGGCTATTTCGATACACAAAACACACCGACCGTGGACCCGCAAGGACCTAATGGAAAACCTCGGGTTTACATTCTAGCGTCGGAAGTCTGCTACACCACCGCTACTCCCGGTTCCGCTGCTTGTACTCCAGGTCTACTTACTCGTCGTCAAGGGCGGTTGATGGCGGTGGATGTGGATCCGACTAGCGGATATATCAGTAGCTGTAGCGTTCTTAGTGCGGCTGCAGGGGCTTGTAAGGGAAATCATCTCACGGGGTCAGTGATCAACGTTATTCTAAAAGGTCCGCAGTACGCGGGTTCAACCTTGATCACAAACAATCCGGCAATCGATTTTCCCGGCCCCAGCGGTTCGAGCCCGCTTCTCATAAAGAGCGGCACTCCGGCGACAGCAAAAATATATTTCGACGGGCTGCAGCGGTCGGCCACGTTGCTGGATGGGAGTGGGAATCCGGCTGCGAACTGCGCAGCCCAAAGCAGCGTGGATACGGCTCCTTTACATTTTGCGGTAACTGCCTGTTTCTTCGGCGTACAAGATACTGGAAGCTCTATTACGAGCGTATGGAGTAAGCAGCAAGCTTATCCCAATTCTCAATTCCAGGCCTCCGCCGCTAAGGATTCGGATGGGAAATTCTGGATATATCCGGCAGTCGTAGGCAGCGGCTACACTTGTTCCAATACGAGCACTTACAATCCGAACGGAACGACCAAGTATCGCCAGTGCCTTCTCCGGATAGATCCTGCTACTGGTGATGTGGTGAAATCGAACTATACCGATCCGACCACTCATCAGTTGGTGGACGAAACTATCGATTTGACCAAGTACCTACCTGACAAGAATGGCGCTGTGCAACCGAGTTGCGTGACCAATCCATGCTATTCGCCAAGTTCGGCAATTACTGTATCGCCGGTAAGCGGAGGTGGGTTTACGCTGACTGCGGGCGGTCTACCATTACTTGATCTTACTAAGGTTCAGCCGAGATATATGGCGAAAATCAAAGTCCCTGCCGGTTGGGGAAGTAATGTTCCAGCCACAGACCCGAGAGACCCGATAACCGGTATTACTGTGCAATTCTGGAAGGCCCCCTTGTTAGGGGCAGACGCGGGAGGGTTCTTCCCAGGACAGTTCGCGATTGTTCAGACGACCGCTGGCAAGAAGCGCACGGTGTTTACTTTGGGCGGGTTCGATGGCTCTGACACTCCACCCGGAAATGGCCCCTATTTCGTTGGGGATCAGTAGCCGATCCGGATGAGAGCTGCGTAGCACAATTCGGCATTTTGATTAAACCCCTCGGCCCAGAATGCCGAGGGGTCTTTATTTGGGAACCGACCAAAGGCGAAGGCCGGAATATTCGAGGGGCCCCACTATCAGCTGTTGGCACGTCTGCGATGGCCGGGATTCGTGTTGGCGATCGGATTGGGTATCGTTGTCATCTGGATGATGATGCGTACTAATCACTGCACTCTACGGGGTCATACAACAGCAGCTGTTGCGGTTTTGTACATCCAATTCTACAAAGCAACAAAGGGCGCCGAAGCGCCCTTTGTATTTACAGCTTAACAACTTTTGGCTGAGGCCGACCGCGATTCGCCACGCACGATCCCCACACTGCGTGGGGCCCCCCGCTGCGGGCTCAAGCCGCCATTTGCCGCAGCATGTAATGCAACACCCCGCCGTTCTCGTAGTAATCCCATTCCTTCGGCGTGTCGATGCGGACTTTGGCTTTGAAGCTGACTTCTTTGCCGTCGGCTTTGGTGGCGGTGACTTCCACTTCCCTCGCTCCACGCTTGAGGCCGTTGATGTCGAAAGTTTCGGTGCCGTCGAGGCCCAGGCTCTGGGCGTTGGCGCCGCCGGTAAAGTTGAGCGGCAGCACGCCCATGCCGACGAGGTTGGCGCGGTGGATGCGCTCGAAGCTTTCGGAGATCGCGGCCTTCACGCCGAGCAGGATGGTGCCTTTGGCGGCCCAGTCGCGCGAGGAGCCGGTGCCGTATTCCTTGCCGGCGAGGACGACCAATGGCGTGCCGTCCTTCTGGTACTTCATCGCCGCGTCGTAGATCGAAAGGGTTTCATCGGTGGGGACGTACTTGGTGACGCCGCCTTCGATGCCCGGTGTCATCATGTTTTTGATGCGGGTGTTGGCGAAGGTGCCGCGCATCATGATTTCATGGTTGCCGCGGCGTGAGCCGAAGCTGTTGAAGTCTTCTTTCTTCACGCCGTGCTGCATCAGGTAGGCGCCGGCCGGGCCGTCCTTCTTGATGTCGCCGGCGGGCGAGATGTGGTCGGTGGTGATGGAGTCGCCCAGCACCGCGAGGCAGCGTGCGCCCTTGATGGTGGGGATGCCCGGCGCGGTCTTGGTGATGCCGACGAAGTAGGGCGGGTTCTGCACGTAGGTGCTCTTGTTGTCCCAGCTGTAGGTCTCGGACTTGGTGACCTTGATCGACTGCCAGCGCGCGTCGCCCTTGAGGACGTCGGCGTAGCTGCTCTTGAACAGCTCGGCGGTGACGCTCTTGACCACGGCATCCTGGATTTCCTTGGAGGTCGGCCAGATGTCCTTGAGGTAGACCGGCTTGCCGTCCTTCGAGGTGCCGAGCGGTTCGCTGGTGAGGTCGATGTCGGTAGTGCCGGCGAGCGCGTAGGCGACGACCAGCGGCGGCGAGGCGAGGTAGTTCATGCGCACGTCCTGGTGGACGCGGCCTTCGAAGTTGCGATTGCCGGACAGCACGGCGGAGACCGACAGCTTGTTGTCCTGGATCGCTTTGCCGATCGGCTCGTTGAGCGGGCCGGAGTTGCCGATACAGGTGGTGCAGCCGTAAGCGGTGACGTAGAAGCCGAGCGATTCCAGATCTTCGATCAGGCCGGCCTTCTTCAGGTACTCAGTGACGACCTTGGAGCCGGGCGCCAGCGAAGTCTTGACCCAGGGCTTGCTGGTCAGACCGAGCGCACGCGCCTTTTTGGCGAGCAGGCCGGCGCCGATCAGCACGGACGGGTTGGAGGTGTTGGTGCAGGAGGTGATGGCGGCGATGACCACCGCGCCGTCCTTCAGCTCGTAGCTCTGGCCCTTGTCGGTGACCTTGGTCGGACCGGCGGAGGGACGCATCTTCTGTTCGCCTTCGAAGGCCTTCTTGAAGTTGGCCTTGACGTCGGTCAGCAGCACGCGGTCCTGCGGACGCTTGGGACCGGCCATCGACGGCTTGATGCTGCCGAGGTCGAGGTGCAGCACGTCGGTGTAGTCCGCTTCCGGTGCGTCGGCGGACCACCACATGCCCTGCGCCTGCGCGTAGGCCTTGACCGTGGCGATCTGCTCGTCGCTGCGGCCGGTGAGGCGCATGTAGTTCAGGGTTTCCTCGTCGATCGGGAAGATGCCGCAGGTCGCACCGTATTCCGGCGCCATGTTGGCGACTGTGTTGCGGTCGGATGCACCGAGATTGGCGAGGCCTGGACCGAAGAATTCGACGAACTTCTCGACGACACCACGCTTGCGCAGCGTCTCGGTGACGGTCAGGACGAGGTCGGTCGCGGTGGCGCCTTCGGCGAGCTTGCCGGTGACGCGCACGCCGATCACTTCCGGCATCAGCATCGATGACGGCTGGCCGAGCATCGCGGCCTCCGCTTCGATGCCGCCGACGCCCCAGCCGAGCACGCCGATACCGTTGACCATCGTCGTATGCGAATCGGTGCCGAAGCAGGTGTCCGGGTACAGCAGGCCGTCTTTGTTGAACACCACGCGCGCCAGGTACTCGATGTTGACCTGATGGACGATGCCGGTGTCCGGCGGCACCGCCTTGAAGTTCTGCAGCGCTTCCTGGCCCCAGCGCAGGAAGGTGTAGCGTTCCTCGTTGCGCTGGAATTCGACCTTGGCGTTGAGGTCGAGCGCATCTTTTGAGCCGTAATGGTCGATCATCACCGAGTGGTCGATGACCAGTTCCACCGGGCACAGCGGGTTGACCTTGGAGGCCTTGCCGCCGAGCGTCTTAATGGCATCGCGCATCGCTGCCAGATCCACCACGCAGGGCACGCCGGTGAAGTCCTGCAGCACCACGCGCGCGGGTGTGAACAGGATGTCCTTCTGCGGCAGTTTTTTCAGATCCGCGCCGGCCAGTGTTTCGATATCGGCCTTGGTGATGTTGACGCCGTCTTCGTGGCGCAGCAGGTTTTCCAGGAGGATCTTGTACGAGTAGGGCAGGCGGGCCAGATTGAACTTCGGCTCGAGTGCTTTGAGATTGAGGTAGCTGAAGGTCTTGGAGCCGACGGTAAGCGTGGCTTTCGCTTTAAAGCTGTCCGACATGATGGAAGAATCTCCTGAACGAGGGATGTGCGCGAGGCGGAAACCTCCGGCGGACGCAAATTATAAACGCAGCCGTGCCCGCCACGACATGCAAAAACCGTGAAATCGCCCTCCCGCGGGGATCGGGGCGGTTCGCCGGGCCCCGAATCGCCTTCCGTGGGCGCTGCCAGTTCCAGTTTTTCCAGGACCCGCCGAAATCGGTAGGCGTCGGGCCCGGGCCATCCAGGAGTGATAGAGTCCGCCCGACGCTTTGATGGTGACCATTCGACGGAATCGGGTGTGCGCCGTTGCCCGAATCGTGTGGAATTGAGCGCGGATCGTGTGGCTTGGTCTATTAAGGGAGAGAGCAAATGAAGCGTTTAGCATGGATTGGCGGTATTGCAACGGTGATGGCTTCGATAGTGTCCCCGGCGTACGCACTGCCTTCAGTCGCGGTCGCGGGAGCGGCGGGTACGCTCGGACTCGGTGCGCAAGCCACATTCGAGTTGATTCCCTGGCTGAACGTGCGCGCTTCGGCGCAGGGGTTCGGCCTCAGCCACAACCTCAGCAAGGACAACACCGAGTACGAAGGAAAGCTCCATCTTTTGAGCTATGGCGCATTCTTCGATATCTATCCTTTGACGCGCGGTCCGCGGCTGTCGTTGGGTATTTTCGGCAACCACAACAAGGTCGATATCAACGCGAACTGCACGACCAATGCTTGCACGGCCAACGACATCACCATTCAAGGTGGCAGTGACGCCAACCTTGGCGGCGCGATCAAGTTCAGCGCCGCGGCGCCTTATGCGGGCCTCGGCTGGGGCAATGCGATGGCCGGGCTGCCGTTCTTTTTCAGCGCGGATATCGGCGTCCTGATGCAGGGCTCGCCGAAGGTGTCGCTGAATGCGTCTGGCACTGCGAACGTGACTGACCAAAACGGTACCCGGTCCAGCGTCAACCTCGCGACCGATTCTCAGGTTCAGACGCAGGTTTCCGATGAGCAGTCGAATCTGTCCAGCCAGTTGCACAGCTATCGCTACTATCCCGTGGCGATGTTCAGTCTCGGCTGGCGGTTTTAGAAAGGAACGTGCACCGGGCCGCGCAGCGCGGTCCGGTGCTAAAACATCACCTGCGTTGCGTATACGCTGAAAATCGGCGTGGCGTTGGCATTGGCCTCGTTTAGCAGTACCCCGGTGGCGTCCAGTCCGCGGTCCCATGCGCAGGCGCCGCCGAAATCTCCGGCCAGCGGCAGGATTGTCTTCAGCATGACCGGGGCGCCGTGTTGGTCGCGTGTGAGAGTGCCGGCGTTTTCATCGGCGAACGGAAACACGACACAGCCCGAGTAGATGCCCGCTTTGACGGGCGTGGCGAACAGCACCGGCGCTGAATCGTCGCGTGGCAGCAATGACGGGGCCGAAAAATAGTCCGCGCCGAATGTGGCTGCATCAGCAGCCTGCAAGGGTGTGCCGACATAGCTGAAGCTGGCCGCGTGATCCGTGCTTCTGAGCAGAACGATCTTCTGCGGGATCGTGCTGGCATTCAGGTAAGGACACGCGAACGCGAAATCCAGCGTGCTGCCACGTACCGAGGCAGCGCCTTCCGCAACGACCAGGCAGGAAGCCAGCGCTGGGTCGATCGTGTTGACGTTGATCTGCGGCACCAGTTCCGGCGGCGTCAGATCCCAGCCCAGCAGCGAAGTTTCGCCCGACCAGGCGCCATCCGGCGACGGCGCGGTCCACATCACGATCGAGCCGAGTTCGTAGTGCGTGGCCTTGGCCGCCGCTGCACTAGGTGGGTAGAGAAAATATTTGTGCGCGAACAGCTTGTAGCGCCGCGTGGGTTGCGGATCGCCCGAGTCATCGATCAGCCACGAGGTTTCGTAGACCCAGCGGCCGCTGCAAGTCGCCGTGCCGCAGACCGGATCGCCGGAGTTGGTGTCATGTACGGTCGTGGCTTGCGGCGTGCCCAGCGTTGTTACGTAGCTGAAGCTCGCGCCGCCATCGTCGCTGCGCGCGAGCTTGACGCCAACGTCCTGCACGAGATTACCGGACTGTTGGTGATAGTCGACGCTGGAATACGACATCCATACCGTACAGCCATCGTTGAGAATCGAAGGATCGTAAATACCGCTGGGACTGTTGTCGCCGCTGATGGAGATCGGCTGGAAGCCGCTTGAAGGGCTGCTCCCGCTGCTTGCCGCGCATGAAGTTCCAGGGGCGCTACTGCTGCCGCCGCCGCAGCCGGTGAGTAGTGCCGCCCCGCCAAGCAGGCTGAACAGGTAGAACAGACTTCCTTGCAGCCGCCCGCGCGTGTTCATCAGCGCGGCCGGATCAGTCGCGGAAACGCAGCGTCAGATCGCCGTAGGCGTCGATTCGACGATCGCGCAGAAACGGCCACCAGCGCCGCACGTTTTCGCTGCGCGCGAGATCGACATCGACAACCAGTCCTTCCGGCCGTTCGTTGCCGGCCTGCACCAGAATTTCGCCCTGCGGACCGGCCACGAAGCTGCTGCCCCAGAATTGCGAACCCTGCGTCTGTCCGCTCGGATCCGGCTCGTGGCCGACGCGGTTGGCGACGACCACCGGCAGACCGTTTGCGATGGCGTGCGCGCGCTGGATGGTGATCCAGGCGTCGCGCTGGCGCGCTTGTTCGATACCGTCGTCGGCGGGACTCCAGCCGATTGCGGTCGGGTACAGCAGCAGATCGGCGCCGGCCAGCGCCATCAGGCGCGCGGCTTCGGGATACCACTGGTCCCAGCACACCAGCACGCCCAGTTTGCCGACCGAGGTTTCGATCGGATTGAAGCCCAGATCGCCCGGTGTGAAATAGAATTTTTCGTAGTAGCCGGGATCGTCGGGGATATGCATCTTGCGATAGATGCCGGCCAGCGAGCCATTACGCTCCAGCACCACCGCGGTGTTGTGATACAGGCCTGGCGCGCGGCGCTCGAACAGCGAGCCGACGATGACGATATCCAGCTCGCGCGCGAGCGAACCCAGAAATTCGGTGGAAGGTCCGGGAATCGGTTCGGCCAGATCGAACAGTTCGGTGGCTTCGTGCTGACAGAAGTACTGAGTGGTATGCAGCTCCTGCAACAGCACCAGCTGCGCGCCGCGTCCGGCGACGGCGCGGATGCCGGATTCAGTGGTGCGCAGATTGGTGTTCAGATCGTCTGTGCAGTTCTGCTGCACCAGACCGACGCGCAGCACGCGGCTCATGGCACTGCGTTCCGTGCCGCCGCGTTGTGACGCAGCCAAGCCGCGACAGCGGTGCCGAATAGCACGCCGCCGCAGGCACCCGCCACGACGCCAACCGCGAGCTTGCCGATCACCGCGCCCACGATGGCGCCCTTCACTGCGCCGCCGGCGGTGGCGAGCAGTATGGCCGAGCGGGCTGTGATGGGATTGATCGTAAGCATGGAGGTCATAAGCTACGGCGCATCGGTGACTTGGGGAATCTGCATCGTCACGCAGTGGAGGCTGCCATATTGATGAATCAATGCGCGGCAATCAATGCCGATGATCTCCCGATGGGGGAAGCAGGCCGCCAGGCGGTCCAGTGCCACCGCGTCTCCCGGATCGCGATAGACCGGTACCAGTACCGCACCGTTAATGATGAGGAAATTCGCGTAGCCGGCCGGCAGGCGGTGGCCATCCTCATCATGGATTACCTGCGGCAACGGCAGCGGAACCAGCCGGTAGGGAGCGCCGTCGCGCGTGCGCAGAGCGGCCAGTTCAGCGGCCATCGCCGCCAGTTCCGCGTGATGCGGATCGGATGCGTCGTCGCAGCTTTGGTAGGCAATGGTGCGCTGGTCGCAGAAGCGGGCGATGGTGTCGATGTGGCCGTCAGTATCATCGCCGAGCAGATCGCCGTGACGCAGCCATAGAACGCGTTCGACGCCGAGGCTTCTTTTCAGCGCAGCCTCGATGCCGGCACGGTCAAGTTTCGGATTGCGGGTCGGCGCCAGCAGGCAGCGCTCGGTGGTCAGCAGGCTGCCGGCACCATCGACCTCGATGCCGCCGCCTTCCAGCACGAAGTCGATGCTTTCCACCGGCGCCGCCCACGCGCCCAGTTCGGCGAGCCGGCGCGTCAGGGCATCGTCGCGCTCCGCCGCGAACTTGCCGCCCCAGCCGTTGAAACGGAAATCGAGATGATGCAGCCGGCCATTACGAATCACCGTGATGGGGCCATGATCGCGGGCCCAGACGTCGTCGTTCGGCAACTCGTACACGCGCAGCCGATCTGCCGGTACGCCAGCCTCGATGAGCCTACGCCTTAGGTCAGCGGAATTTTCCGCGACGTTCACATGCAGATTTTCAAAGCGCGCGATCGCGACTGCGATGTCGAAAAAATTGCGCTCGACGGCGTCGAATAGATTGGCGAAATCGCCTTCACGGCGCGGCCAGGTCAGCATCACTGCGGACTGGCGCCACCATTCCGGCGGCAGAAAGGATTGAGAATCCATTTGAGAATCGGATCAGCCGAAAAGCCACGCGCCGCGGGGCCCGGCGGCAGCGTCAGCGCGCAGATGTTTGAAAGCGGATTTTACTGCTGATCGGGGTGCAATTGATCGCCGTGGTCAACCGCCGGCGGATGGCCCGGCACAACGGTGTCAACGACATGCGAGTTCTCGAAGAACACCGAAAAACCATCGTAGTCCCAACGCGTAATCGGTGGCTGTTGCGGACTGCCGCCGCCGACTGCTGGATATTTCATCCTCGGTTCGCCGAACTGTTTGGCGACCACTTCCATGGTTTCACCTTTCCTGGGCCAAGTGCTCGGAGCTGGTGCCGAGTTCGCCGCTTCCGGCATCGTTACCGTGTCCGCGAAAGCCAAAGCTGATGCCGCGAGACCGCATGCGCAGCCGCAGGCCAGCAAGGTACGTGCGAAGAAATTCTTTTTCATAGTTAATGACTTCGGCGACCGATTCGATGCGGAATATAGCATTGGCGCTGCGTCTGCAACAAAGAGTGGACGCACAGCGGCATAAATTCCGGGTTCAGGTGGCTTTTTGTAGCTCCTTGATCATCGCCGCCAGAAACCGCGTCGCCTCGCCGCCGGTGACGCAGCGGTGGTCGAAACTCACTGACAGCGGCAGGATCTTCGCAATACGGATCTCACCGTTAACCGGCACCACTGCGTCGCGCACGCTGCCGGCGGCAACGATGGCGACAGTCGGTGGCACGATCACCGGCGTCGCGTATTTGCCACCGAAACGGCCGAAGTTCGAGAGGGTGATCGTATAGCCGCGCAGCTCTTCCGCCGGCACGCTGCGCTTCAAGGTGTCGGCCTTCATTTTTTCGAGGCCGGTGCGCAGCGAATCCTCGCTGCGGTTGGCGACGTCCTGGAGAACCGCGACAAACAAGCCTTCCGGCGTGTCGATGGCGATGCCGACGTGCACCTTGTCGAGCACGCGGCGACCGATTTCGACATGATCGAACCATGCGTTCAATGCCGGCTCCGCCCGCACGCCGGCGACAATGGCGCGGATCAGGCGGATGGTCAGGTCCTGCTTTCCTTCCCAGGCGTGCAGGACCGCGTCGTCGGTGACGGTTGCCGGCATCACCTCATCGCGAGCCTGCGCCATGCTTTGCGCCATCGCACGCCGCGCGCCGCGTAGTTTTTCGAGCGGACCGACCTCGGTGAGGATCTTGTGCACACGCTGCACGTCGGCGGCCGTGATCATGCCGTCCGGTCCGCTCGGCGTGATGATGGTCAGATCCACGTTGAGGCGATGAGCAAGAGCGCGCACGGCCGGTGCGACCTTGAGGCCGGCGGCGGTGCTGACGGTGGTCGGCTTTTCAGCGACCACTTCATTGCCCTGCCGCATCGCGCCCACAACGACACCGGTATCGCGGATCGCGCCACCCGTGGTTTCCGCTGCCGCGGTCGCGGCAGAGCGCGGTTTTTCCGCCGCGAGAATTTTTCCGCCGGCAGCTGGTGCGGCGGCAGGCCGGGCTTCTTCCTCCGCACCTTCGAATTCGAGCAGCGGCTTGCCGACTGCGATGACATCGCCCGCTTTGCCGAAGAGCTTGATGATTTTGCCGGCGTACGGACTCGGGACCTCGACGACGGCCTTTGCTGTTTCCACCGACACCAGCGGCTGATCGAGCTTTACCGTGTCGCCTTCCCTGACCAGCCACTCGCGGATTTCGGCTTCCTGCAGGCCTTCGCCCAAGTCGGGGAGTTTGAACAGGCTCATTCGATTCCTTAAATGTGTCGGTTGTTCGTGTCGTGATGTCCGTCGCGATCACCGCCGGCCGGCTGACGAGGATCGCGATGCTCCTGCTCCGGATTGTGTGCTACCGACGCGTGGCGCTCAAGGCGTCCAGTGTTTGGTCACAAACGCAAAGGCGCCTGCCGCTGGTCTGGAATTCAGCGCCGTCCGTCGCGGTTCGCCATATATCTACCGTCAGATGGTCGATAGACGGTCATTAGATGCGGACGACTGATTCGATCGTTGAGAACATCGTCCGAGCGTTGCCGCCGGGCTTTACACGCATCATGCCCGAGCAGGGAACGTCAAAAACCATGTTTCAAGGTGTGGGGGCGGGGAGAATGGCGTCGGGAACAAGTAGTTCTAATTCCATACATCTGCAGCAACTTGCCTTGCTCGATCTGGGCAAGCGCGCCGCGAGCGGCACATTTATCTATGTTGTCCTGTGGATCGCCATCAGTTTGGTCAGCGGTCTGCAGTATCAGCATTTATCATTCATGCTGATCAATTCCGGGCTGTTCGCCCTCGTCGCGTTCCTGCGTGCCGGCATCATCCATCGTCTGCCGGTTCTGGTGCAGACGCGGTTCGAACTCGCACGCGCTGCTTTTGTTGTGATCGTCCTCTTTAACGCCTTGCACTGGGGCGTGCTCACCGCGATCAGTATCCATTATAAGGAACTGAACGTGAACGAACTGGCGATGCTGGCATCAGCCTGCGGCATCGCCGGAGCCGGAGCGGGCGCGCTCGCGATCAGTCCGCCGCTGCGTTATCTGTTTCCTTCGGCGGTACTGTTTCCGACCACGCTGGGACTGATGCTCAACTTCAACGCAGAGCACGCTTTGATCGCGGTGCTGAGCTGCATCTATGTGATTTACGTCGGCACTGCATCGCGCGTTGTACACACCGATTACTGGAACGCCCTCACTACCCGTCTCCTGCTGGAAGAACGTGCGCGCGCCTTCGAAGAACTGAGCATCACCGATGCGCTGACCAAGCTGCGCAACCGCTTATTTTTCGACGTGCATTTCGATTTGGAATGGAAGCGCGCCGGCCGTAATCGGCAATCGATCGCAATCCTGCTAATTGATCTCGATCTGTTCAAACGCGTCAACGACACCTACGGACATGTTTTCGGGGATCTATGCCTGCAGAGCGTGGCCCGCGCCGCGCAGGCGGAAATTCTTCGTTCTGGCGATATCCTGGCGCGTTACGGCGGCGAGGAGTTCATCGTCATGCTGTGCAATACCAACAAGGAAGGTGCGGTCGCGGTCGCGGAACGGCTGCTGGAAGCCGTGCGCGCAATCTCTGTGCTGCATCACGAGCAGCGCGTACCGCTCACCTGCAGCATCGGCATTGCCGCGGCCGTGCCCGGCACACCCGACCAGGGTTATCGCCTGATCAATAGCGCCGATCAAGCGCTTTATGAAGCCAAACGAACCGGCCGCAATCGCGCCGTGCTGTTTAGCGAGGAACAGCTGAGCAGTGCCAAGACAGGCGCTCAAGCTCAAAAATAAGCGCCCAGCAATGAAGCTGGCCGGCGCATTCAAATTTCACAAAGCGGGTTGACAGCACGATCGCGCGATTTGTTCAGTGGCGCGTTTGCACGATCAGCGTACCGTCGCAACGGTTCTGTTCCGGGGCGGGGCACGCGTTAGGTGTGAGCGTCGCGGTTAGGCAGATGCGGACTTCGAGCAGCTGCCCGCGGCCACAGCTCAATTCGATGTCGGTGGCATGC
>Ga0265334_10000471_pt1 | contig 20776 bp, 18 predicted proteins | sample 42023metaG_FD_192442 | JGI IMG/M metagenome (GOLD analysis project Ga0265334, IMG submission 192442) | Rhizosphere microbial communities from Carex aquatilis grown in University of Washington, Seatle, WA, United States - 4-20-23 metaG | ecosystem: Host-associated > Plants > Roots > Rhizosphere... | reverse complement strand
GCAGCAGCATCGGCTCGACGTTGACCCCGACGTGCGCATTGCAGATGAACTTGATGCCCTCTTTTTCCATGAGCTCGATGCGCCTCATGACCACTTCCTGCTTGTCGAGCTTCATGTTCGGTATGCCGTACATGAGCAGTCCGCCCGGCCGATCATCGCGCTCGAGCACCGTCACCTCGTGCCCGGCCCGATTCAGCTGCGCGGCGGCCGCCAGCCCGGCCGGGCCGGAGCCGATCACCGCCACCTTCTTGCCGGTGCGAGCCTGCGGCGGCATCGGCACGATCCAGCCCTGCTCCCAGCCTTCGTCGACAATGGCGTTCTCGACGACCTTGATCGCCACCGGCGGCGCGTTGATGCCGAGGACACAGGACCCCTCGCACGGCGCGGGACACACCCGGCCGGTGAATTCGGGGAAATTGTTGGTCTTATGCAGCCGTTCGAGCGCTTCCTGCCACAAACCGCGGTACACCAGATCGTTCCATTCCGGAATCAGGTTGTTGACCGGGCAGCCGGAAGCCATCCCGGAGATCAGCGAGCCGGTATGGCAGAACGGCACGCCGCAGTCCATGCAGCGCGCGGCCTGGTTGCGCAGGCCTTTTTCATCCATGTGGTAATGGAATTCCTTCCAGTCCAGCACGCGCTCGATGGGCGTGCGGTCCACCGGGAGTTCGCGCAGATACTCGATGAATCCAGTCGGCTTTCCCATCCGGTAGACGCTCTCGCTGCTAGTTTCCGCCGACGCGCGCCAGATCGCGTGCGTTGTCCTCGAATGCCACCATGATAGCCTCGTCGCCGCTCAGGCCCTGCTCGTGCGCGCGCTTGAGCGAAGCGACGGCGCGCTTGAAGTCCTTCGGCATCACCCGGACGAACTGCGCCACGGCAGCATCCCAATTCTCGAGTACCCGCATGGCGCGCGCGCTGCCGGTGAATTCGAGGTGGCGCTCGATCAGCGTGCGCACCTGGAGGATCTCGTCGCCGTCGACAAGTGGCTCGACGTCGACCATCTGCGGATTCACACGGCTGGGAAAGTCGCCACGCTCGTCGAGCACGTAGGCCGTACCGCCCGACATGCCGGCGCCGAAGTTCCTGCCAGCCGGACCGAGCACGACCACACGGCCGCCCGTCATGTACTCGCAGCCGTGGTCGCCCACGGCCTCCACCACGGCGTCGGCGCCGCTGTTGCGCACGGCGAAGCGCTCGCCGGCCATGCCGCGGATGTATACCTCGCCGGCGGTCGCGCCATAGAGGCCAACGTTGCCGACGATGATGTTCTCTTCCGGAACGAACGAGGATTGCGTCGGCGGGAACACCATGATCCTGCCGCCCGAGAGTCCCTTGCCGAGGTGATCGTTGGCGTCGCCTTCGAGCACGAAGGTCATGCCGCGCGGCATGAATGCACCGAAGCTCTGCCCGGCCGTGCCCCGGAAGTGGATGCGAATGGTGTCCTCGGGCAGACCAATTGGCCCGTACTTCCTCGTGATCTCGCTGCCGGTGATGGTGCCGACCACTCGATTGACGTTGCGGATCGCCACCTCGGCGCGGACCGGCTCGCCACGCTCGATCGCCGGCCTGCACAGATCGAGCAGCGTGGTGACATCGAGCGCCTTTTCCAGCCCGTGATCCTGCGGGATCTGGCAGAAACGGCCGACCTCGGCGCCGACGTCCGGCTGGTAGAGAATATTGCTGAAGTCGAAGCCCTTCGACTTCCAGTGGTCAATGGCCTTTTTCGGCCTGAGCCGGTCGACCCTCCCGACCATTTCGTCCACAGTCCGGAAGCCGAGCTGCGCCATGTACTCGCGCACGTCCTGGGCGATGAAGCGCATGAAGTTGACCACGTGCTCGGGCGTGCCGGTGAACCGTTCGCGCAGCCGCGGGTCCTGCGTCGCGACCCCGGCCGGGCAGGTGTTCAGATGGCACACGCGCATCATGATGCAGCCCACCGCGACCAGCGGTGCGGTTGCAAAACCGAACTCCTCGGCACCGAGCAGTGCCGCGACCACGACGTCGCGGCCGGTCTTCAGCTGACCGTCGGTTTCCACGACGATGCGGCTGCGCAGGTTGTTCAGTACCAGGGTCTGGTGCGTTTCGGCGAGCCCGAGTTCCCATGGCAGTCCGGCGTGCGCCAGCGAGGTCAGCGGCGATGCGCCCGTACCGCCGTCATGCCCGCTGATGAGCACCACGTCGGCATGGGCCTTCGCGACGCCGGCAGCAATCGTGCCGACACCGACTTCGGCGACCAGCTTGACGCTGATGCGCGCGTCACGGTTGCCGTTCTTCAGGTCGTGGATCAGCTCGGCCAGATCCTCGATCGAGTAGATGTCGTGATGCGGCGGCGGCGAGATCAGCCCGACACCGGCAGTGGTATGCCGCGTCTTCGCAATCCACGGGTACACCTTGGTGCCGGGCAACTGGCCGCCTTCGCCGGGCTTGGCGCCCTGCGCCATCTTGATCTGCAGCTCGCGCGCGTTGACCAGGTACTGACTGGTGACGCCGAAGCGGCCGGACGCCACCTGCTTGATGGCGCTGTTCTTCGAGTCGCCATTGGCCAGCGGCACATAGCGCTCCGGATCCTCGCCGCCCTCGCCGGTGTTGCTCTTGCCGCCGATGCGGTTCATCGCGATGGCCAGGGTTTCGTGCGCTTCCTTGCTGATCGAGCCATAGGACATGGCGCCGGTCTTGAAGCGCCTCAGGATGCTCTCGACCGGCTCGACTTCGTCGATCGGGACGGCTTCGGCCGGCTTGAATTCCAGCATCCCGCGCAGCGTCGACAGGTTCTTCGACTGGTCGTCGATCAGCGCCGCGTATGACTTGTACACGGCATAGCTGTTGGTGCGCACCGCCTTCTGCAGGCGGTGAATCGACTGCGGATTGAACAGGTGCAGCTCGCCGTCCGTCCGCCACTGGTAGAGACCGCCGGACTGCAAGGCGTGACCGTTGATCTGCCGCGTCGGAAACGCCGCGCGATGGCGCATCAGCACTTCCTGCGCGATGACCGCCATGTCCACCCCGCCGATGCGCGAGGCCGTCCAGGTGAAGTATTGATCGATCACGTCCTGGCGCAGCCCTACGGCCTCGAACACCTGGGCGCCGTGATAGCTCTGGATGGCGGAGATGCCCATCTTGGACATCACCTTCACGACGCCCTTGGTTGCCGCCTTGACGAAGTTCTTGCACGCGAGCTTCGCGTCCACCTTGGCTACCATGCCATCGCGGATCATCCGCTCGATGGTCTCGAACGCCAGATAGGGATTGATGGCGGCGCAGCCGTAACCGACCAGCAGCGCGAAATGCTGTACTTCCCGCGCCTCGCCGGTCTCCAGCACGAGACTGACGCGCATGCGCAGGCCTTCGCGGATCAGATAGTGATGCAGGCCGCTCACCGCCAGCAGCGCCGGCACGGCCGCGAACTCCCGGTTCACGCCGCGGTCGCTGAGCACGAGGATGCTGACTTCCTCATCCTCGATCATCCGGCGCGCGGCCAGGCACAATTCCTCCATCGACTTGGTGAGACCCTTCCCGCCGCGCGTGGCGCGGAACAGGATGGACAGCACCCCTGTCTTCAGGCCCGGCAGGTTCAGGCGCCGTACCTTGGCGAACTCCTCGTTGGTGAGGACCGGTCCCTTCAGCTCGAGCCGGCGGCAATCCGCCGCGCGCGGTCGTAGCAGGTTGCCTTCCGACCCAAGCCACACCTCCGAGGCCGTGATCAGCTCCTCGCGAATGCTGTCGATGGGAGGATTGGTCACCTGAGCGAACAGCTGCTTGAAGTAGTCGTACAGCAGCCTGGGGCGGCTGGACAGCGCTGCCAGCGGCGTGTCATTACCCATGGATCCGACCGCTTCCACGCCGCTGCGCGCCATCGGCTCGAGCAGCACCCGCTGATCCTCGAACGTATAGCCGAATGCGATCTGCCGCTGCAGCAGCGAATCCGTATCCGGCACTGGAAGTTCTGGCGCCGCCGGCAAATCCTTGAGATGCACCAGATGTTCATCGAGCCATCGACGGTAGGGCTGCTCGGTCGCGACGGTGCGCTTGATCTCCTCATCATCGATGATCCGGCCCTGCTCCGTGTCGACGAGGAACATGCGTCCCGGTTGCAGGCGGCCCTTCTGCACCACGTCCTCGGGCGGCAGATCGAGCACGCCGGCCTCTGATGCCATGACCACCAGACCGCTCCTGGTGACGTAGTAGCGCGACGGACGCAGACCGTTGCGATCCAGTACCGCACCTATCTTCTTGCCGTCGGTGAAGGCAACGGACGCCGGGCCGTCCCACGGCTCCATCAGGGTCGCGTGGTATTGGTAGAACGCCCGCTTGTCGTCATCCATGCTCTCATGGGTCGACCATGGCTCCGGGATCATCATCATCATCGCGTGCGGCAGCGATCGGCCCGCCAATACCAGCAACTCCAGAGTATTGTCGAACATCGCCGAATCGCTGCCGTTCGGATTGATGACCGGCAGGATCTTGGAGGTGTCCGCGCCGAACACGTCGGATTCGAACAGCGCCTCGCGCGCCTTCATCCAGTTGTAGTTGCCGCGCACCGTGTTGATCTCGCCGTTGTGCGCCAGATAGCGGTACGGGTGTGCGCGGTCCCAGCTGGGGAAGGTATTGGTGCTGAACCGTGAATGCACCAGCGCCAGCGCGGTCTCCACTGCCGGCTGCTGCAGGTCGGAGTAGTACTGCGCGAGCTGCTCGGTGAGCAGCATTCCCTTGTAGACGATGGTCTTGTACGACAGGCTCGCGAGGTACCAATATTCCGCGCCGTCGATGGTTGACGTGCGGATCTCCGCGTAGGCACGCTTGCGGATGACGTACAGCTTGCGCTCGAACTCCAGGTCGTCCTTGATGGCGGGATTGCGCCCGATGAACACCTGGCGGATGAAGGGCTCACTCGCCCTGGCCGTCTCCCCGAGCGAGGCGTTGTTGGTCGGCACCGTGCGCCAGCCGAGCAGCGTCTGACCTTCGGACTGCACGATGTGATCGAAAGCCTCGGCGAGCCGGCGCCGCCTGGTCGGGTTGCGCGGCAGGAACACCAGGCCGGTGCCGTACTCCCCCGGCGGGGGCAACGACAGGCGCTCCTTGCGCGCGACCTGCTGATAGAAAGCATGGGGCATCTGGATGAGCACGCCCGCGCCGTCGCCGGTGTTGGTCTCGCAGCCGCAGGCGCCACGATGATCGAGATTGCGCAGCACCTGGATGGCCTGTTGCAGGATGCGATGGGACTTCCTGCCCTTGATGTCGACCACGAAGCCCACGCCACAGGCGTCATGCTCGAACCATGGATCGTACAGGCCCTGCTTGCCCGGCCTGCCGGGGGAGCGGGCCTTGTGCCCCTCTGCGCTGTGCTTGTGCTGCATATTCGGTTCCCATAATGGATGCGGCCGCGCACGCTGCGCAGCGCCGGGTCTGATCCCCAGCGGCCCCGCATCGTCAAACTGGCTTGGGCGGATGCGGGCGCTGCCGCTGCACAGGGCTTCCTGTGCCAGCCACGCGACCCCTCAATTCCGCCGATCTTGAGTCCGATCATACCGGCGTCGGGTTCAGGGTCAATGCAATCCTGGACGCTCGCTTGGCACCGCGGCCGGCGCCTGTCGGCGCCTCGAGCGGGGAACGCCGGCCTGGCCGGAACCCCAGCATTGAGAGTCCATGGTAATCAAAGGCTTCGGGATTAGACGGTCGGCAGCTGGCCATCGAGCGCCGGCCGCTGCCGCTCGCGAGAGCACCAAGCCGCGCGGCAATTCCGTCGTTGGACTGTCCTTGTCAATTCGGCAATGGCCCCTCCACACTACCAACTCTCGAGTTCATCGCCGGAGGTGATCGGTGCGCGGGTCGGATATGAGCGCATCGCCACGCCAGCCTTCCCCGGAAGGCAACCCTGTATTCGGGGTCATCATCGCGATCGGCGTCTGCCATCTGCTCAACGACATGATGCAGTCGCTGCTGCCGGCGATCTATCCGGACATCAAGGCAGACCTGGGCCTGAATTTCGGGCAGATCGGGTTGGTCACGCTGGTCTATCAGATCACCGCCTCGCTGCTGCAGCCGCTGGTCGGCGTGTACGCGGACCGCCGCCCCACGCCGCTCGCGCTCCCCGGTGGCACGCTGTTCACACTCGTGGGCCTGGTGGTGCTCTCGGGCGCGCACCACTACGCTCTGGTGCTCATCGGCGCGGCGCTGATCGGGATCGGCTCCTCGGTATTCCACCCGGAAGCCTCGCGCGTCGCACGCATGGCCTCGGGCGGACGGCATGGACTCGCGCAGTCGATGTTCCAGGTTGGAGGCAACAGCGGCCAGGCCCTGGGTCCGCTCGGCGCCGCACTGGTCGTGGTCCGGTTCGGCCAGTCGAGTCTTGCGCTGTTCGCGTTGCTGGCGCTGCTGTCAGGCGCCATCCTATGGAACGTCAGCGTCTGGTACCGCCACCACGGGCTGGCGCGCCTGCGCGCCGCCGCCTCGGGTCCGCGCAGCGTGGTGGACGCTGATCCGGCGATTGCCCGCCGTGGGATCGCGCTGTTGCTGCTATTGATCTTCTCGAAGTACATCTACCTGACGAGCATGACCAGCTATTTCACGTTCTACCTGATTCATCGCTTCGGCATTTCGATCCGCGACGCGCAGCTGCACCTGTTCGCGTTCACCGGCGCCATTGCACTGGGCACGCTGCTCGGAGGACCGGTCGCGGACCGCATCGGGCGGAGGCGTCTGATCTGGTTCTCGATACTCGCACCATTGCCGTTCACGCTGATGCTGCCGCATGCGAGCCTGTTCTGGACCGGACCGCTGTCGGTGATGATCGGTTTGATCCTCGCCTCGGCGTTTCCCGCGATCGTGGTGTTCGCCCAGGAGCTGGTGCCGGGCAAGGTCGGCATGATTTCAGGACTTTTCTTCGGCTTCGCATTCGGTGTCGGTGGTATCGGTGCGGCGCTGCTGGGACGGCTGGCCGACTTGCGCGGCATCGAGCAGGTCTACCAGGTCTGCGCATGGCTTCCGGCCCTCGGCCTGCTAGCGGGCCTGCTGCCGGACATCGAGTCCAAGCGCGGCGGGCGGGCGCACGCGTAGCGTTGCGCGGGCGCGCGCGGGAGCAGCATGCATGTACTTCAAGCCCACCGGGCCATTGACGTCGGGCGGCGTGCTGACGGCCGGGTGGCGTCTGTACGCGCTCGCGTTCCGTGACTGCCGGATGCTGGCACTAGTATCGGCACTGCAGTCCGCGCTGCTCGCGGCATGGCTGGTGGAGCCGGTGCGCAGGTTCCATGCAGCCTCCCTGGACGCGATGTCGAACCTCGACGTTCCCGGTCTGAATGCGAGCGCGCTGCAGTTCGCGCGCGCGGCCGCCGCACCCGCCGCTATCAGCCTGCTGGTCTCGGCGTTTCTGTTCGCCGCGATGATGGTCGCGCCACTCGCGCATGCGGCGGGAGAGCCCGCGGTCGGCCCGTTCCGGGCGCTGCTGCTCGCGGCGCGTCGCCTGCACTGGATCGTGCTCGGCACCGCGCTGACGACGCTGCTGATCGTGGGCGGCATGCTGGTGCTGATTCCCGGAATCTATTGGAGCGGACGAGTGCCGATGTGGCTGGTGCCGGTGATCGCGGAGGGCGCGAGCGCGCCGCGCGCGATCGGCCGCAGCTGGGAACTGACGCGCGGACACTGGTGGCGCGTGTCGACGCTGCTGTCGGTGGCGATTACGCTGGTCTGCCTCGGCTGGGCCGGCGGGACCTGGATCGGCGTCGCACTGGCTGGCCACGTGGCCCCGTTGCTGCGATCGGCTGCATCACCGGCATGGCTGCTCGGCACTCTGCTCGCCAACGCTTCGTGCGTGTTCTCGCTGCCGTATCTGGCCGCGGTGCTGGTCGTGCTGTACGACGACCTCGAGATGCGCGCGATGCTGGCGAGCGCGCGCCTCGCCGGCTAGCAGTCCGTGCATTGGCACGCGGCAAAAAAAAACCTCGCATGGCGAGGTTTGAATGTCTTCAATCGACGCAGGTCTGTCGAGGGCAGACGAACAAATGGAAGCAGACCTGAGCGTCGGGCCCTGAAGGCCGGTACCAAAATGGCGGTACCTGCGCACCGTGAAGCGCGCATCGGACGCTGGCGGCAGGCATCAAAATGTGGCCGCCGCAGCCTGTGTCCACCCCGACAGCCTGAGTTTCTCGCATCGAATTCGACGCGAAAGCAACCAGTCTGTACCGTTTTCACCGCACCCGTCGTCAGGCGGCGAATGGAACAAGCATAATCGCTAATATGCTGCAAATCCATGACAGGCAGCAGAAATTTTTTCACGAGCGAAACACGCAGCCCGATGAGCAACGACGCATTTAGTCAAATGTGGCGCCGAGCATACGTAGATCTCCGTATCCCGGCGCTGGCGCTGGCGCTGGCGCTGGGACTGTGCGGCATCGTGGCCGCCCCATGCGCACGAGCGGCTGCTGCCGGCCTCGCAGTGCCCGCCGTCTCGGGCGAGCTCGCGCGCGCCGGGCGGCGTGAGCTGGATCGCGCCGAAACGCAGCTGCACGGGGCGCTGATTGCGCTGGAGGCCGGGTCGGCCACACAGATACTGCGAGAACCCGGCCGCCTGGTGCTGCGTATTCCGGCGAGCCGGCTGTTCGATGCAGAGAGCACGATCCCGCGCGCGGACGCCCCGGCGCGCGCGCTGTTGCGCGTCGCGCGGCTACTGCTGCGCAAACGCGCGAGTCTGGCAGCGCAGGTCGAGGTCTACACCGACGGCATCGGAGGGGCCGAGGCCAACCTGCGTTTCGCGCAGCAGCGTGCCGACGCGCTGCAGACATGGCTGATCGGGGAAGGCGTGCCGGGGACGCGCCTGCGCGCCGCCGGCCGCGGTGCGAGCGACGCGCTCGCGAGCGACGACACACCTGAAGGACGCGTGCGCAACCGCCGCGTCGAGTTCGTGTTCGTCCCTGCGCCGCTTCCCTGATCGGCGCTTACGAGCCGGCCGGCAGGGGTGCCGGCAGCAGTGAACGCAGCCGCGTGATTGCTACGGCCTCGATCTGGCGAATGCGCTCGGCGGAAACCCCGTACTCCTCGGCCAGATCGTGCAGCGTCGCCTTGTCCTCGCTCATCCAACGGCGCCGCAGGATCGCACGGCTGCGATCATCGAGCCGCTCCAGCGCCGCTGCGAGCTGCTCGGACGAGGAACTCGACCATTCTTCCGCTTCGACGAGCTGCGCCGGATCGGCATCGGGTGCCGGCAGGTACGATGCGGGGCCGTAGCTGTCTTCCTCGTCCGCATCGGAACCGAGATCGAACGACAGGTCCCGCGCCGAGAGTCGCCGTTCCATCTCGTTGACTTCAGCAGCCGTGACGCCAAGGTCCTCTGCGACCGCCCGGGTTTCCTCGGCACTGAGCCACGCGAGGTTCTTCTTCAGCCGTCGCAGGTTGAAAAACAGCTTGCGCTGCGCCTTGGTGGTCGCGACTTTGACCAGTCTCCAGTTGCGCAGCACATACTCGTGGATCTCGGCGCGGATCCAGTGCACTGCGAACGACACCAGGCGCACGCCCATGGCCGGGTCGAAGCGCTTCACGGCCTTCATCAGGCCAATGTTGCCTTCCTGGACCAGGTCATTCATCGGCAGCCCATAGCCGTTGTAGCCGCGCGCGATGTGCACGACGAAACGCAGGTGCGAGAGCACCAGCTCGCGCGCCGCGCCCAGATCATCGTGGTCGCGGAATTTCTCGGCGAGCTCCCGCTCCCGCTCGCGTGAGAGCACGGGAATGCGGCTGACGCGGTCCAGGTAGGCGTCGAAACTGCCGATCGGACCAGCCAGGTTCAGGCCTGAAACCGGGGCGATCAGCGCGGTCTGAACGTTGCTCATCTCGCCGTCCTCCGAAAATACCAATGGCGCGTAGTCTAGCACTCCGGTCTTTAGAGTGCTAAGGATTGGACCTGTCGATGACTGTCGCGTTCCCTAATAATTTCATTATGAATCAATATCATAGTAGGTTCGCCGAAGCCCTCAGGGCTCGATCCGGGCCAGCTCGCGGGTCGTTGCGATCAGCGCGCCCAGACCCCCGAGTATCACCCCGCCGAGCGCGAGCCAGCCCAGCTCGCGCAGCGTCGGACCCGCCAGCTCGAAGCGCTGGCCATAGGCCGCCGCCAGGCGCCCTGCCGCTGGGGCCAGCGCGGCGCGTACGGCGGCGACGATCCCCCAGGCCAGCAGGCCAGCGAGCGCGCCATAGAACATCCCCGTGTACAGAAACGGACGGCGCACGAAGGCGTCGGTGGCCCCCACGAGCTTGGTGACCTCGATTTCCGCCCGCCGGTTCAGAATCTCGAGCCGGATCGTATTGCCGACGATCGCGACGACCCCGAAAGCGAGCAGCGTCGCGCTGACAGCGAGCACGCGCCGGAGCAATCCCAGGATGCCGTTGAACCGTACGACCCAGTCGCGGTCGAGCGCGACCGTATCGACCTCCGGCCAGGCCAGCAGCCAGGCCCGCAGCGCATCCAGCTGCTGCGGCCCCTCGGCCGCAGCGTCGGGCTGGATCGCGAGCACGTGGGGCAGTGGATTGTCGGTCAGCGCGTCCAGGGCATCGCCAAATCCCGACTGCGCCCGGAATTCGGCGAGGGCCTGCGCGGCGGTGATCAGCGTGACGCGCGCGACACCCGGCCTCGCAGCGGCCGTCCGCGCGAGCGCGCGCGCCTGCTGTTCCGTGACCTGCGGCTTCAGATAGACCGACAGCCCGATCGCACCGGAGAAATCCCCGGTCGCACTGCGAACATTGCGTACCAGGACCTGAAGCGACAGCGGCAGTGAGAGCGCGAGCCCCATCACCGAGACCGTGAGCAGCGTGGCGAAACGATGGCGCGCGAGATGGCCCGCTGAGGACACGAGCGCCTGGCCGTGACGCATCACCCAGCTGGAGAGGCTTGCCACCGCTCTAAGGCCCGCTCATCGATGCGCTTCAATGACTGGCAGCGGCAGGCTCGGCTGGTCAATCAGCCGCCCGTCCTGCAGTACGATCTCGCGCAGCCCGGATTCCCGCACCAGGTGCTGATCGTGCGTGGCGACGAGCACCGTGACGCCTACTTCGTTGAGGCGACGCAGCAGCCGCAGCACTTCGCCGGCCAGCGTCGCGTCGAGATTGCCCGTCGGCTCGTCCGCGACCAGCACCGGCGGCCGGGTCACGATCGCGCGCGCAATGCCGACCCGCTGCTGCTCTCCCACCGACAGCTCCTGCGGCGCCACGCGCTCGCGCCCGAGCAGCCCTACCTGGTCCAGCGCCGCACGCACACGCCGATCGATCTCCCGGTAAGTCGTGTCCGCGACGATCAGCGGCAGGGCGACATTGTCGAATACCGGCCGGTCCATCAGCAGGCGGTGATCCTGAAACACGACTCCCACGCGCCGACGGAACGCGGGTACCCGTGCGCTGCGCAGCCGCGCGGTGCTCTCGCCATTCACGACTACCTGGCCGCGGGTCGGTCGCTCGAGCAGCGCGATCAACTTGAGCACGCTGCTCTTGCCGGCCCCGGAACGCCCGGTCAGGAACGCCATCTCGCCCTGGGCGAGCTCGAAGCTGAGCTCGCTGAGCGCCTCCCGCCCGTTCGGGTAGCGCTTGGTGACGCGATCGAAGCGGATCATGGCGTGTCGTCGACCAGCGCGCCCGCAAACGCACGTGCGTTGAAAGTACCGAAGTCCTCTGCTCCCTCGCCGACGCCGATGAAGCGGATCGGCAGCGCCAATGCGCGTGCGATCGCGACGACGATGCCGCCGCGCGCCGTGCCGTCCAGCTTGGTGAGCACGAGCCCGGTGACGCCGAGCGCGGCGTGGAACTGCCGTGCCTGGGTCAGCGCGTTGCTGCCCTGATTGGCATCGAGTACCAGCAGTACTTCGTGCGGCGCTTCCGGCATGACCCGCTGGATCACGCGCTTGACCTTGCGCAGCTCGTCCATCAGGTGCGTCTGACTGTGCAGTCGCCCGGCAGTATCGGCCAGCAGCACATCGGTGCCGCGCGACTGTGCGGACTGCAGAGCATCGAAGATTACCGCGCCAGGGTCGGCTCCGGTGGCCTGGGCACTGAAGGCGGCACCGGTGCGCTGCGCCCAGATCTGCAGCTGCTCTACCGCCGCCGCGCGGAAGGTGTCACCCGCCGCCAGCATCACACTGCGACCCTCCCGGCGCAGCAGCTGTGCGAGCTTGCCAATGCTGGTGGTCTTGCCGGAGCCGTTCACGCCGACGATCAATACCACATAGGGCCGGGCCGCCGGGTCGATGCGCAACGGCCGTTCGCAGGGCGCAAGCAGCGTGGTCAGCAGCGCACGCAGCGCCTCGAGCAGCGCCTCGACGTCATCGAGTTCGCGCCGCGCCACGCGCCGCCCGAGTTCGGCGAGGATGTCGTTCGTGGCCTCGACGCCTACGTCGGCCATCAGCAGCCGGGCCTCCAGGTCCTCGAGCACCGCCGCGTCGATGCTGCGTCCGCGCAGCACGCTGCGCAGTTCGCGCGCGAGCGAGGCCCCGCCGCGGTTCAGACGGGCCCTGAGGCGGGCGAACAAGCCTTCCGGCGGCGCAGAATCGGGCATGGCGGCGCGATTGTCGCACGCCGCAGGACTGGCACGCAGCGCGCCGTTGCGCTTAAGGTGCGTCCATGAGCGCCACTCGACCAGCGCCCGGCGGGCGGCCGCGCGGTGCGCAGCAGCGCATGCTGCGCATCATCGCCGGCCGCTGGCGCGGCCGCCGGTTCCGGTTTCCGCCGCTCGACATCCGGCCGACGCCGGACCGCGTGCGCGAGACCCTGTTCAACTGGCTGCAGCCGCGCATCGAGGGTGCGCACTGTCTGGATCTGTTTGCCGGTTCCGGCGCGCTGGGGCTCGAGGCGCTGTCACGCGGCGCGGCCTCGGTGCGCTTCGTCGAGCAGCAGCGCGCGGCCGTCATCGCCCTCGAGCGCCTGCTGCACGAATGGCAGGCTGACGGTGCCTCGGTGCTGTGCGCCGCTGCGCCCGGTTATCTCGAAGGAGCCGTGCCGTGTGCCTGCGACGTCGTGTTTCTCGATCCGCCATACTCGACGGCGCTGCTGGCACCGAGCGCCGCGGCGCTGGAGCGCGGCTGGCTGCGGCCCGATGCGCGCATCTACATCGAGCGCTCGCGCCGGGATCCGGCCCCGGCGCTGCCGGCACGCTGGCGCGAATTGCGCGCCGGCACTGCGGGCGAGGTCGGGTATCATCTCTACGCAGCATAGAGGTCTACGCAGCATAGAGGCCGAGGACGGCACTTCCGATGAAACCCAGCGCGGTCTATCCCGGAACCTTCGATCCCTTCACCCGCGGCCACGAGGACATCGTGCGGCGTGCCGCCAGCATCTTCGATCGGGTCGTGATCGCGATTGCCGTCAATCCGTCCAAGACGCCGACCTTCCCCATCGAGCAGCGCGTCGAACTCGCGCGCGGTGTGCTGGCCGACCTGTCGAACGTCGAGGTCGAGGGCTACACCGGGCTCACGGTCGAATTTGCCCGGGCACGTGGAATCTCGGTCATCGTACGCGGGCTGCGCGCCGTTTCCGACTTCGAATTCGAATTTCAGCTCGCCAACATGGGGCGGCACCTCGAGCCCGATGTCGAGACCGTGTTCATGATGCCCAAGGAGCAGTTCACGTTCATTTCCTCGACCCTGGTGCGCGAGATCGCGAGCCTCGGCGGCGACGTGGGGCACTTCGTGCACCCGCTGGTCGAGGCAGCCTTCAGGAGCCGGCGCAACCGCCCGCCGCGTCCGGCCGGCGCCACCTAGCAGCCGAGCGCGCTAGTAGCCGAGTGCGCTAGTAGCCGAGTGCGATGCCCTCGCGTCGCGGATCGGCCCCGCCCTGCAGCGTACCGTCGACTCCCACGCGCACACCCTGCAGGCCGGACTCCTCGAAGTCGCCGGTGCGCAGCTCGAAGCCGAGCGCCTTCAGACGCGCGAGCAGTTCCGGGTCGAAGCGCCCGGCCTCGGCCCCGAAGCTCGCACCATGTGCGACCAGGTTCGGCAGCGCGATCGCGTCCTGCATCGCAAGCCCCCAGTCCAGGGCGCCGATCAGCGTCTTGAGCACGTAGGAAATGATCGCCGGCCCGCCCGCCGAACCGGTCGCAGCGACGAAGCGGCCGTGCGCGTCGAGCACGATGATCGGTGACATCGCCGAGCGCGGCCGCTTGTGCGGGCCAACCGCATTGGCCGCCGGGGCGCCGTCGCGCTCGAGGGGCGCGAAGCTGAAGTCGGTGAGCTGGTTGTTCAGGAAGAAGCCGTCGACCATGCGACCCGAGCCAAAGATGCTCTCGACGGTCGTGGTCATCGATACGACGTTGCCTGCGGCATCCACGATCACCAGGTGCGTGGTGCCACCCGGCTCCACGGTGCGGTCGCTCGCCGGGCTGCCCGCACCCGGTGGCCGGCCCGGCGGTGGCGGCGTCGGATCGATGCGCGTGCCGATCAGGGCGGCCCGATCCCGCAGGTAGCCCGGATCGAGCAGGCCGGCCGTGGGTACGGCGACGAAATCGGGGTCCCCGACGTAGCGGTTGCGATCCGCATACAGCAGTCTTTCCGCGGCGCCCAGCTGCACCCACGCGAGCGGATCGCTGGGGCCGCGTCGGGCGATGTCCGTATGCTCGAGCAGCAGCAGACCTTCCAGCACGCTGATCGTGCCGGCCGGCGGCGGCGGCCCGCAGACCACGTAGATGCGCCACGGGCGGCACAGCGCAGGCGTTTCGGTGGCGCGGTAGGACGCGAGATCATCGAGCGAGAGCGCGCCTGGCAGCTCGCCTTCATGCACGCGTCGCACGATGTCGCGCGCGATCGTGCCGTGATAGAGGGCATCGGGACCCTCGCGTGCCAGCCGGCGCACGGTGTCCGCATAGGCAGCGTTGCGCAGCAGGTCCCCTGCCGCATAGCGCGTCCCATCGGCCTTCGTGAAGTAGCGGCGCGCATCGTCGGCGGCGGCCTGCGGCGCCCGACTGGCAATCATGCCCGCCAGCCGCGGACTGACCGTGAATCCTAAGCGCGCCAGCTGTTCGGCGCGGTCAAAGAGCGTACGCCACGGCAGCCGGCCGTGCTGGTGCTGCAGCAGCGCGAGCGCGGCGATGGCTCCGGGCACGCCCGTCGAACGGCCGCTCAGCACCGCGGTGATGAACGGCAGCGGACGGCCGTCGGGGTCGAGAAACAGGTCCGCTCCCGCACCCGCAGGCGCGAATTCGCGGCCGCTGTAGGCGCTGACGCGCCGGGTCGCCGCGTCGTAGTAGCTGATGAATGCGCCGCCGCCGAGGCCGGAGCTCTGGGGCTCCACCAGGCCAAGCACCGCCTGCATCGCGACTGCCGCGTCGGCAGCCGAGCCCCCGGCACGCAGGATCGCAAGACCCGCCTCTGTGGCCAGCGGATTTGCACTGGCGACGATGGCGTGGCGCGCGCCAGCCGGAGGGTTCGAGGCGGCAGCAGGGCGAGAAGCGTCCGGTACGGCCGGCGGGGCCTGGCAGGCTGCGAGCTGGAGCAGGAGCGACAGCGACAGAGCGCGGACGGCGCGACCGCGGAGCGGGTACGGCATGGCAGATTCCCCGGCGGCTCGAGCTGACGCCAGAAAATGATCGAGGCACCGATCATAGCATCGCCGCCGCTCACTTCTTCCGCCGTGTCTGCCTGCGTGCCGGGGACGGCGCGCGCAGCGCCACGCGCGGTGCACGCGCACAGCGCGGCAGCGTGCCATCGCGCGCCAGCTCGACCGCGCGCCAGAGATACCACGCGGCCGCGCTGCGGTGAGGTCCCCAGCGTTCCCCGAATTTCGCCAGGCCACCTGGGGTCGGCATCCCGCGCAGCCGGTAGGCGAGCCGGAAGCCATTGCGTACGCCGAAATCATCGACCGGCAGCACGTCGGGGCGCCGCAGCTGGAAGATCAGCAGCATCTCGACCGTCCAGCGGCCGATGCCGCGCACCATGGTGAGCCGCTCGATGATCTCGGCATCGCTCAAGTCCGCGAGCGCAGACCCGTCCGGAACGAGACCCGAGAGACACTGGCGTGCAAGATCCTTGAGCGCCGCGACCTTCGCGTAAGAGAACCCGGCGCCGCGCAGTCGCGCGTCCGGCATGGCAAGCACGCGCTCGGGGGAAGGAAAGGCAGCACCGGGCTCGAGCGCGATGAAGCGCGCGAGGATGCGTTGCGCGGCGACGCCATGCAGCTGCTGGTGCGCGATCGCACGCGCAAGCGCTTCGAACGGGGTGCGTTCGGGGATGATGCCGAGCCGCAGCGGGCCGACCGCGGCGATCAGTCCGGCCATGACCGGATCGCGACGCAGCTGGCGGTAGGCCGCGCGGCTCACGGGTCTCAGGTCTGGCAGCGCGGGCAGAAGTAGCTCGCACGCTGTCCCTGCATGATGCGGCGTATCGGCGTTGCGCAGCGGCGGCAAGGGCGACCGGCGCGCTCGTAGACGTACAGTTTCTGGCGGAAGCGGCCGGCATTGCCGTCGCTGTTCACATAGTCGCGCAGCGTGGTGCCGCCATCGCGGATCGCGGCCCGCAGCGCCGCGCGCACGGCACGCACCAGCATTGCGCACTCGCTGCGCGTGAGGCCGCGGGCGCTGCGCCGGGGACGGATGCGCGCGCGGAACAGGGCCTCGCTCGCATAGATGTTCCCGACTCCGGTCACCAGGTGTCCGTTCAGCAGCACCTGCTTGATGGCAGCCCGGCGCCGGCGCGTCACCTGCCACAGGTAAGCGGTGTCGAAGGCCGCCTCGAGCGGCTCGGGGGCCAGCGCGCGCAGCAGGCGGTGCGCCGCCGGATCTTCATCGGTGTAGTGCAGGCTGCCGAAACGCCGTGGATCATTCAGCCGCAGCGTCAGCCCGCCCTCCAGGCGCAGGTCGAAGTGATCGTGGCGGCGGCGGGGCGTGTCGCCCTCGAGTACCCGCAGGCTGCCGGACATGCCGAGATGGAGGATCAGGCAGCCCCGCTCCAGACCGAGCAGCAGGTACTTCGCACGCCTGCCGACGGCGTCGATCTGCTGGCCACGCACCTGCGCGGGCATCATCGGATCGACCGGCCAGCGCAGTCGCGCGTCATGAACCTGCAGTTCGGCGATGCGCCGCCCGAGGATCGCGCGCGCGATGCCGCGCCGGGTAGTCTCGACCTCCGGCAATTCGGGCATCGCGGGGACCTAAATGCGCACGGCGGAGGGCGCCGCCCTGCTACTTGATCTTCGTTTCCTTGTACGCGACGTGCTTGCGCACGACCGGGTCGAACTTGCGTACTTCCATCTTGTCGGGATGCAGCCGCTTGTTCTTCATGGCCACATAGAAGTGGCCGGTGCCGGCCGAGGAGAGCAGTTTGACTTTCTCACGCATGGCTTGCCCTTCGAATGCGTCTTTAAGGTCCGTTGCCGCGAGCGCGCAGCTTCGCGAGCACCGCCTCGAGGCCGTTCTTCTCTATCGTTCGCAGTCCGTTGGTCGAAACGCGCAGCGTCACCCAGCGCTTCTCGCCCTCGAGCCAGAATCGCTGCGTGTGCAGGTTGGGAAGGAAACGCCGCCGCCGCTTGTTGTTCGCATGCGAGACGGTGTTACCCGTGACCGGCCGCTTGCCGGTGACCTGACAGACGCGCGACATGATATTTTTCCTGAAAATCAACTAGTTAAATCAAGAACCCCAGGCGTGCCCCCCCAGCCGAGCCGGGCCCGCCAGAGGTTCAGAGCCGCGCTTTATACCAGCCGCGGCTGCCGCAAGGCAAGCAACGGGCGCACTGGCGGCGCCGGATCCCAAGGGCCGGCCCTCAGGCCGCGCGGGCCGCGGGTCGGCGCGCCGGCCCCTGGTAGAGCACGAGCGCGACGCCGGCGATCACCAGCACCGAGGCGAGCAGCGCCGCACCGCTGAAGCGCTCGTGCAGTACCAGCGTACCGAGCAGCAGGGCGATGACCGGATTGACCAGCGCGTAGGTCGTCACCTGCTGCGCCGGGACGTGTGCCACGAGGAACGAATAGCAGTTCACGGCGACGATACTGCCGATGGCGATCAGGTACGTCAGGGCCAGCAGTGACTGCGGTGAGACCTGCGCCGGCGAGAAGCCCACCCATTCGCGATCGAGCAGTCCCATCAGGCCCTGAAAGGCGGCCCCGCTGAGCATCTGCACGCAGCTGAAGGCGACCACCTGGTCGGCGCGCACGAAACGCCGCTGCAGCATCGTGCCCAGTGCCCATGCCAGCTGCGCCAGCAGCACCGAGGCGACGTAGACAGGCCGTGCGCTGCCGGCGAGGGATTCGGTGTACACGGCCAGCACCACGACCCCGGCAAGCCCGACTGTGCAGCCGAGCACCGCCTGCAGGCGCGGTGTGCGGCGCGAGAAGAACAGCCAGTCCATCAGCAGCACCGACACGGGCATGGCGCCGACGAACAATGCCGCCACGCCCGACGGCAGGCCCTGTTGCGACCAGATCACGAAGCCGTTGCCCATGCCGGTCAGCAGCACGCCGCACAGGATTGCGCCCGCGATGTGCAGGCCCGCCAGCGGGCGCGCATGGCGCATCCGCAGCCACAGGTACATGAGCCCGCCCGCGAGCGCGAAGCGCACGGCGCCCGACAGGAACGGCGGGATCGTGCGGATCACGAGCGCTATCGCGAAGAACGTGGTGCCCCAGATCACGTAGATGCCGGCAAAGGCGAGCACGATCCGGGCCGGCGGCGGGTGTTGCTGCATGCAGGGGAAGAAGTTCGCGCCGCGACGCGCGCGGCATCAGTGGGACAGGCCGCATTATCGGCGAACTGCAGGGCGAAGTGGAGGCGCGCCGCGACCGCGCAGCGAGCTAGAGCAATCCCCGCTCGGCCAGCGACACACAGCTATTGCCTGCGACGATCAGGTGATCGAGCACCGGGATGTCCACCAGCGCCAGCGCCTCGCGCAGCCGGCGCGTGATCAGCTCGTCGGCACGGCTCGGTTCCGCGACTCCCGACGGGTGGTTGTGGGCCAGGATCATCGCGGCCGCGTTGTGCGCCAGCGCCTGCTTGACCACCTCGCGCGGATGCACGCTCGCGCCGTCGATCGTCCCCCGGAACAGCTCCTCGAACGCGATCAGCCGATGCCGGTTATCCAGATGCAGGCAGCAGAACAGCTCGTGCGGCGTATCGCGCAGACGGGCGATCAGGAACTCCCGCGTCGCGGCGGGCGATTGCAGTGCAGATCCTGCGCGCAGCGCCTCCTCATAGTGCCGGCGCGCGAGCTCGAGGCAGGCTTGCAGGCGGCAGTAACCCGCCACACCCATACCGCTCGCATTGCCGCGCTGGTCGCGCCCCGCGCACAGCAGGCCGCGCAGCGAACGGTGTTCGACGAGCAGCGCGCGCGCGACCGCCACCGCGTCGATGCCCCGGCGCCCCGAGCTGCCAAGCAGTACCGCCAGCAGTTCGGCGTCGGAGAGCGCTCCGGCGCCTTCTCTAAGCAGCTTCTCGCGCGGCCGCTCGCGCTCCGGCCAGTCCTTGATCGCCATGGGCGGCCTCGCCGCTGCGGCTGAAAACTGTGCGCCAGTCTGCAGCTTCATGCCCGACCCATGCGATGATCATATCGTGCGTGCATGGCCCGAAACGCTGATAATTACGCTATGGAAGGCAAACGGATCCTGCTCGGCGTGACCGGCGGCATTGCGGCCTACAAGAGCGCGGATCTGGCGCGCCGCCTCATCGAGGCCGGTGCGCAGGTACAGGTCGTCATGACGGCCGGCGCGCAGCGATTCATCACGCCGATCACGCTGCAGGCGCTGACGGGTCGCGAGGTCCGGACCGACCTGTGGGACCACGCGGCCGAAGCCGCGATGGGGCACATCGAGCTCGCCCGGTGGGCCGAGCTGATACTGGTGGCGCCGGCCAGTGCAGATTTTATCGCGCGCCAGGCCCATGGCTTGGCCGACGACCTGCTCAGCACGCTATGTCTCGCGAGCGCTGCCCCGGTCGCGGTGGCCCCGGCGATGAACCAGCAGATGTGGCAGCACCCGGCCACGCAGGCCAACATCGAGCTGCTCGCGCAGCGGGGCGTCCGCATCCTGGGACCGGGCGTCGGCTTTCAGGCCTGCGGCGACAGTGGCCCCGGGCGAATGCTCGAGCCCACCGAGCTCACCGATCTGGTCCGGCAGCTGCTGCCGGGTGAGCGGCCGCTGGCGCGACGTCGCGTGCTGATCACGGCCGGACCGACGCGCGAGTGCATCGATCCAGTCCGCTTTCTGAGCAACCGCAGCTCCGGCAAGATGGGTTTCGCGGTGGCGCAGGCGATGTGCGAAGCAGGTGCCGAGGTCGTGCTGGTGAGCGGACCGGTGTCGCTTTCGACTCCACCCGGCGTGCGCCGCATCGACGTCGAGAGCTGTCAGCAGATGTACGATGCGGTGCAGCGCGAACTGCCCGGCACGGCGATTTTCGTCGGTACCGCGGCGGTGGCCGATTATCGGCCGACCCGCTGTGCCGATCACAAGATCAAGAAGTCGCAGGACACGCTGCCGCTCGAGCTCACGCGCACGGTCGATATCCTCGCGCAGGTCAGCGCGAGCAGCGCGCGGCCGTTCGTGGTCGGCTTCGCCGCCGAGACCGATTCGGTTGAAGACCATGCGCGCGCCAAGCTGCTGGCCAAGAACCTCGACCTGATCGCGGCCAATGAAGTCGGGCACGCCAAGGCCTTCGACTGCGACGAGAATGCGCTGGTCGTGTTGTGGCGCGGCGGTCGCATCGAGTTTCCCGCTGCATCCAAGCGCGAACTCGCGCGCGCGCTCACGGCGCTGATCATCGAGCGCTATCTCGAGCAGCCCGCGCCCGCGGCACGCGCCGCGACGCGCGCGTCCTGAATCGCCGTGTCC